>Ga0208100_100711_pt1 | contig 11839 bp, 11 predicted proteins | sample SubbioR11_8A_Aug_FD_184817 | JGI IMG/M metagenome (GOLD analysis project Ga0208100, IMG submission 184817) | Serpentinite rock and fluid subsurface biosphere microbial communities from McLaughlin Reserve, California, USA - CR11_8A_Aug (SPAdes) | ecosystem: Environmental > Terrestrial > Deep... | reverse complement strand
GCCGCCGGCCGCGCCGGTATGGGCGAGCGCGATCGAGCCCGAGGTCACGCGCATCTCGGTGCGGCCGGTGCGCTGGCCGGTCGGGAAGTGCACCTGGAACATGCGCGTCTGCAGCGCCGCCGGCTGGACGAAGATGCGCGTGCCCTGCACCCGGTACTCGAAGCCATAGAGCTCGCGCAGGGTGTCGAGCGCCTCGAGCAGCGTCACGTCCTTCAGGTTCACGGTCACCGGCTGCACGAGCGACGGATCGACCAGCATCGAGTAGCGCGTGTCCTTGGCGAGCGCCGCCAGCACCTGCGCCGCCGGCAGGGCCACGACGTTAACGTCGAAGCGCGGTTCCGGCGCACGCTGCGCCAGCGGCGGCAGCCGCAACTCGGGCGGCGGCACCAGCGCCTGCGCCACTTCCGGCGGCAGCGGCGAAGGTCGCGGCGCAGCGGCCGGCGCCGTCAGCGCCTGGCGGATCTCGGGCGCCAGCGCTTCGGTCTTCGGCGCCGGCGTTGTCGCGCAGCCGGCCAGCGCCAGCGCGACGGCGGCAGCGGCCAGCCAGCGGCCGCTGGCGCACGCAACCGGCCGGGGCACGCCGGCTGCGGGCAGGGGATCGAAGGTCACGGGGTTCATCGCAGGCTCCAGGGAGTCGAGCGCCGCTCAGCGCCGGTTCGCCGCCGGCGGGCGCTCGGCGCCGCGCACGGCGGCCTCGGCGCCGGGCACCAGTTCGAGGGTGGCGCGCACGCCGCCTGCGCCCAGCTCGACGCTGTGGTCGGTGATGCGCAGCACGCGCATCGGCGGGTTGCTCGAGGTCAGCAGCTCGCCGGTGCGCAGCGGCCGGCCGTCGATCAGCGCGCTGCGCGACTCGCCCGGCCCGCGCACGATCATCTGCAGGCGCGGCGTCGCCAGCGGCGCCGGTTCGGCTCCGGCGGCAACGTGCTGCACGGCGGCCGGCGGCCGGGTCGGATCGGCGACCGGCGCCGAGGCCGCCGCCGGGCCGAGCGCGGCGGCGGCCAGGACGGCCACCCATCGCCTCTCAAGGAACGAGGGGCCGCTCCCGAGTTCCTTGGCCCCCACGGGGGGCGGGCCACCGCAGTCGGCGGCCCTGGGGGCGCTCAGAACGCCAGCCATGTCGCCTCCTGCGACAGCGTGAACAGCTTGAGCCGGGTCACCGGCACGCCGCGCGCGTCGACCTGCAACTCCAGCGCCTGCCAGTAGACGCGCTGCGATCGCGCCTCGAGCGCCGCCAGATAGGCGAGCAGGTCGAGGTACGGCCCTTCGAGGGTCAGCTCCAGACCGTGCCGGTACAGCGCCGCTCGGGCAGCGGCGGCCGGCTCGCCGGGCTCGCCGAGCGCCACCGGCGGCACGGTCGAGGCGCCGGTCACGCGCAGCCGCGGGTACTGGCGCAGCAGCTCGGCCAGATGGGCGGCCATGGTCTGCGCCGGCACGAGATCGACCTGCGCGGCGTGCAGCGTCTGCTCGGCGGCGGCGCGCCGGGCCTGCAACGCTCGGCTGCGTTCGATCAGCGCGGCGTCGCCGCCGGCGTGCTCTGCGGCCAGTTGCCGCAGCGTGTCGAGTTGGGCGCGCGCCTCGCCGAGCTGGCGCTGCAGTGCGGCGCTGTCGGCGCGCACCGGCGACAGCCAGAACTGATCGAGGGCGACGGCCGCCAGCGCCAGCGGCAGCAGCAGCGCCAGCACGCGCTCGCGCTGGCTGCGGCCGCTCCACCAGGCCTCGAGCGCGGCGTTCATCGCCCGGCTCCATGCGCTTGCGTGCTCGCCGGCGCCGATCGCGGATCCGCCGCCGGCGCGCGCGGCACCCCTTGCAGCCGGAACTGCACCGCCTGCGCCGGCGCGGCCTCGGTCTCGGCGGCCGCCTCCGACAGCGCCTTCAGTTCGAGCGCCGCAAACGGCGTGCGCGCAAGCAGCGCGTCGCGGCCGAGGCCGGCGATGAAGACGGGCACCCGTTCGGCGGCCAGCGCGCGGCCTTCGAGCATCAGGCTGCCTCTGTCGTTGTCGATCCGGATCGCGGTCAGCCAGACGCCCTCGGTGGTCGTCCGTCCGAGCGATTGCAGCGGCGCGCTGAAACCGGCGCTGCGCGCGAGCACGCCGCTGGCGACGCGCGCCGCGCTGCGCTCGAGGGCGATCACCTCGGCCTCCTGCGCTTCGATGCGCGCGCGCAGGTCGGCGCCGGGCGCAGACACGGCGGCGAGCAGGCGCTGCAGGCGCTCGGCCTCGGCCCCGGTGCGCTCGAGCGCCAGCCGCGTCTCGCCCAGGCGCGTGTGCTCGCCGTGCGCCAGCAGCGCCGCGCCCGCCACCAGGGCAGCCGCGATCAGCGCCAGACCCGGGCGCGAGAAGTGGTCGGCCGCGCGCTTCGGGCGCGGCGTGTACAGGTTGATGTTCTGCGTCATCGCCGCCTCAGGCCGCCTGCGGCCAGCGCAGCCAGCGCCGCCAGCCTGCGAGGCCGGCGTGCGCGCCGCGCGCGCGCAGCGCGGCGCCGAGCGCGGCCAGTCCGTCCTGCTGCAAGCCAAGCTCGGAGCGCAGCAGCCGGTCCTCGATCGCCAGCGCGGCGCCGGGATCGAACACCTGGCAGTCGATGCCGGTGCGCACGAGGATCTCGGCGGCGATCAGTTCGGCGTGGCGGTGCGGGCCAAGAGTGATGCCGAGCACTGCCGGCAGACCCGACTGCCGCTCGAACAGCTCGAGCGAGCGATGCACGTGCAGCGCCAGCCGCTCGATCAGATGGGTCAGTGCCGCCTCGTCGAGCGCCGCCGGCGCCCGCGCGCCGGCGAGCGGGATCCGGCGCGCGAAGCACAACTGGTCGCCCAGTTGCACGGTGAGCAGGCAGGAGTCGGCGTCGAAGGCGAGCCAGGCCTGCGTGCCCTCGGCGTCGTCGGCGAGCGCACCCAGGTTGCGCTGCGCGAATTCCGGGATGTCGATCGCGTCGGGCTCGATGCCGAGCGCGCCCAGTTCGTCGGCGAGCGCCGCCAGCAGGTCGCTGCGCGCGGCCGCCACCAGCAAACTTGTGCCGCGCGGCGTGGCGCCGTCGCCCGGCGCGCGCGGCAGCTCGGCGAAGTCGACCGTCGCCTGCTCGGGCGGATAGGAGAGCACGCCGCGCAACTGCCAGCGCACCGCCTCGCGCAGCTCGTCGCGCGGCACCGCCGGGGCGGCGATCTGGTGCAGCTCGTACTGGCCGGCGCACAGGACCACGTTGACGGCGGCGGCGCGCAGCAGGTCCTCGCGCTGGGCGCGGCGCAGCAGCTCGCGCCGGCCGCCTTCGCCGCTGGCGCGACGCGCGGCCACCGCTTCGACCGCCGGCTTGCCGGCGGCGCCGGTGCGTACCCGGGCGGCCGCGAAGCCGTCGTCGAGAAGCTGCAGCCCGACGCGCGTGCCGGCGCGCACGTGCGCCGCGGCGGCGAACGGCGCGGCCAGTCGGGCGAGTCGGTCGAGGGCGCTCATCGGTGGTCTGTGGGCTCGCGAATCGGTCGGGGGCGCCGCTGCCGGCAGGCACCGGCGCCCCTGCGCAGATGCTAGGAAGAAGATGGCGCGCGGATCGCGCAAAAAGCCGGGGTTTCCCGCACCGACGCCGCCGCACAGCCTGCCCCCGCGAAAGCGGGGGGTCAGTCGAAGCGCTCGCGTACCGAGACGAACTCGCCGCGCGCCCGCCCCCAGCTCACGCGCGCCGCCGGATTGGCGCCTTGCGCGCTGCCGTCGGGCACGGTGAGCCAGGGCAGATCGAGCGTGCCGGCCGGCCCGCGCACCGCGCCGGCGCAGGTCAGGCCGGCGGCCGGCGCCAGCAGATTGAGCGTCACGACCATCGCCGCCGGCTGCGGCGTGGCGCCCGGACGCGCGAGCGCGATCGCGGCGCGACCGCCGGCGCTGACCACGGTGCTGTCGACGCGCGAGGCGCAGTTGGTCGCACCGCCGCCGGCGTCGAGGGCGCCGCGTGCGGCGCTGTAGGCGAAGGCCTGCACTGCCGCAGTCAGGCAGGTGCCGGCGTCGGACAGCGCGACCCAGCCGCTGCCGTTGAACGACTGCACTTCGAGCGGCAGCGACAGCGGCCGGCGGCTGTCGCCGTGCACCGGTCGCAGCAGCGCGCGGCCGGTGTGGAAGCGGCCGCTGCCGGCGGCAAACGGCAGGGCGGCGATAGCCAGCGGCGCCACGGAGTCGATCGGCGCCGTCGCGCCCGGCTCGCTGGTGTCGCTCACGTCGAGGCCGAAATCGATCGCCGGCACGAAGCTGGCGACCGGCGCCGCGGCGTTGCGCGTGAAGCGAAAGCTCGAGGCCGCGAACGCGATCGTCGCGGTGGCGCCGTGGGTCACGCTCGCCACCTGCGGCGTGCCGGTCAGCGGCACCGGTGCGGCCGCGGTCAGTTGCGCGTTCACGTGCGCGGCCGCCAGCCGCGGCCGGGCGTTGGCGAGCGCGACCCCGGCGGCGTTCACCGGCGTGGCCAGCACCTGCGGCGCGGTGGCGAACGAGAACTCCTGGCCGACGTAGGTGAAGCTCTGGCGCGCCGGGCCGGCGCCGCACAGGCCGGGCGCCAGTTGCGGCGCGTTGATCGCGCTCAGCCGGTAGCGGTCGGCGACGAAGCGGCCGATCACAAACGGCGCGCTGCGCACGCCGCGCTGGTCGGCACTGCTGTCGCCGGCATCGACGGCGGCGAAGTCCAGGTCCTCGAGCTGCGCCGACACCACGCCCGCCTCGGAGTAGGTCGCGGCTCCGCTCACGGCGCCGCTGCGGGCGGCGAGCGTCGAGGCGAGGACGCCGGCGCTGCAGCCGGCCGGCTGCAGGCAGGCAGCGACCTGCAGCGATGGGGTCGCCTGGTAGCCGGCCGTGGTCGTGCCGCGGTCGTTGACCGCGCGCGCCTGCACCGAGAACGGCCGGCCGGCACGGTGCACGATGCCGGCGGTCGGATCCGTGTTCGCGAGCAGGCGCGCCAGACCGGGCGTGCTGTCGCTGCCGGCCATCGCCTGCGCGCCGACCAGTTGCGCCGGCCGGACCGCGAACGCATCGGTCGAGCAGCCGGCAGAGTGCATCGAGCCCGGCGGCGAGGTGATGCGCAGGCGCAGCACGCGCCAGGCCTGCGGCTCTTCGAGGGTCACCGCAATCCGGCCGCTGTCGGCGGTGCCGAACGTCGGGTTCGGGGCGAGCGCGCGGATCACGGTCCACGAGTTGCGGCAGCCGCTGGCGGCGTCGAGGGCGCCGCTGTCGTTGCCGGCGTCGAGCAGCTCGACGGCGACGGTGCCGGTGAAGTCGCTGCGCACGGCGCTGCGATCGGCAGTCAGCGCCACCAGCGCCAGGGTGAAGCTGCGGCCGGCAACCTTGGTCTGGATCGGACCGGCGGTCGATCCCGCCGGGGTCGCCGGCTCGAAGGCGTTGAAGCGCACCGCCGCGGCTTGCGCCTGAGCCGCGGCGGGCGCCGCCAGCAGCGCCGCCGCGATCAGCCCGGCGCCCAGTCTGGCTTCAGCACGCATGGCGTGGCGCGGGCGCGGCCGCGTCCTTGCAGCGTTCGATGCGCGCCTCCAGGCGGCGCTCGACGTAGTCGGTGCCGCCCGGCGCGCCGAACGAGGCGGTCGCGGTCACCGTGTAGATGGCGAGGCGCCGGTCGCCGTCCTCGTGGAAGTTGGGCGAGGCGCCGGCCGAAGGCGTGCGCGCGCAGGTCAGCACGACGGCGAACGGCGCCAGCTCGGCCGGCAGCGCGATCGTGCGCGGCGAGGCGAAGCAGTCGGGCAACTGCGTCGGGCCGGGCGCCAGAGTGCCGTTCGGATCGCGGATCTGGAAGCGCGCCCACTCGAGGCCGGCGCGCGCCGCCTCGAAGGCGCGCACGCCCTGCACCGCAGCCGCGCCGCCGGCGGCCGCCTTGGTGCCGATGTCGACCACGAACGCGGCGAAGGCGCCGAGCACGACCAGCAGGAAGATCGCGGCGACGTAGGCGAAGCCGCGCTCGCCGGCGGCACCGCCGGCAACGCGATTCCGGCGCGCGCTGACAGGTGTGGCTGCGCGCTGCGCGTCAGAGGTTTCGCCCTTGGGTCGGCCCGGCGGGCTCACTGGACTACCTTCGCGCTGCGCGGGAAGGCGATCGCCCTTCGGGCGGCCCGGCGGGCTCACTGGACTACCTTCGCGCTGCGCGGGAAGGCGATCGCCCTTCGGGCGGCCGGGCGGGCTCATGGCGTGTTGCCGAGATGAACCTGGGTGTGGAGCGTGGCCGACTCGGTGGCGTCGCCGAGCGTGATCCGGATCGCCACGCCGTTCAGGTTCTCGATCAGCGCGCTCAGTTCGAAGGCGCAGTCGACCACGCCGTCGACGAGCAGGCTGCGCGTGGCGCCGGCCAACGGTGCGGCGAAGGTCGCGGCCGGCTGCACCGCCTGGAACGGATAGCCGGCGAAGCGCTCGATGCGGCCGCTGCCGCCGGCGCCGGGCGTGCAGACGAAACTGACCGGCGAGGTGACGAGGAAGAAGCGGTGATCGGGCGAGTCCGAGGGCCACGGCGCAGCAGGCGCATAGCGCAGCACCTGGGTCGGGCCGGGTGCGGTTGCGACCGCGCGCCGGTTCAGTCCGCGGTGCGCGTCGAGATCGCCGGCGCCGAGGTTGTAGATCACCAGATGCGCGCCGGCAGGCACGGCCACCGGTGGGCCGAGCACCTGGAAGCTGTCGTCGGCCGGGTTGGCGAAGTCGAGCGGATCGTTGCCGGCCGGCTCGGCGCCGGCCGAACTCGTCGAGCGATAGCGGCCGGCGTCGGCGATCGGGATGAACTCGAGGAACACCTGGCTGCCGGCCGCGGTCACGCGCGCCGAGTTCGGCAGCGCGCCCTGCAGCTCGCGCGCGATGCGCCGCGCCGCCAGATCGGCGGCGTCGGCCAGCGCGCTGCGCCGCACGGTGTCGAAGTAGCCGCGCACCGGACGGTCGATGAACACCGCCGCGGTGCCGGCGAGCACGCCGAGCGTGACGATCACGATCGTGAGTTCGACCAGCGAGAAGCCGCGGTAGGACTTCATGGCTCAACGGGCGCGAAAGCCGCTGAGCACCAGCGGCGCGCCGGCCGGCGGGCTGACCGTGACCCGCACCAGCAGGCCGTCGCCGGCGCCGATGTTGTCGAGCGCCTGCGGTTGCACGCTGACCTGCACCGAGTAGCCGGCCAGGCCGGCAACGGCGCTGCCGCCGGCATCGACGATGGCGGCCGCGGCATAGCCGTGATAGTCGTTCGCGTGATCGAAAGGCAGCGACGGCGAGCCGCGCGCCTCGCCCGGCTCGGGACCGATCGCCTCGGCGCCGCCATCCGGGTCGGTGGCCGCAAACGGCTGCGCCAGGATCTCGTGCAGCAGCGACTCGGCGATCGCCAGCGCCTGGCGCTGGACGATCGGGTCGCCCGAGCGGCCGGCGGCCAGCGCCAGCGTGCCGAGCACCGCCGACAGGGCGATGCCGACGATCAGCACGAACAGCACCACTTCGATCAGCGTCGCGCCGCGCGCGCGCCGCCGGCCCGGCCGGCGCTCAGGCGCGCCGCACATAGCCGCTGTCGGCCTCGACCCACAGCGCGAAGCTGTGGCCGCCGCCGAAGGTCCGGATCTCGAGGGTGGCCGCCAGCGAAGGGCGGCCGAGCCCGTCGAAGCTGAAGCCGCCGCCGCCCGCGATCAGGCTGACGCCGGCCGGCGCCGTGAGGTCGAGCGTGCCGCTGGCCGGCGACGGTAGCGGTTGTGCGCAGCCGGGCAGCGGATCGAAGCAGGCGCGCACGCGGCCGGCGGCCGCGTCGATGCCCACATGCACCGGGCGCCGCTGTGCGATCGCGGTCTTCTGCGCCTGGCGCAGCAGCGCGGCGATGCGCTCGGCGTGGCCGTGGGCGTCGGTCAGCCCGCGGTCGGCCAGGCGCACGGCGGCGACGAAGGAGACGATGCCGACGATCGCGATCACCAGGATCAGCTCGACCAGCGTGAAGCCGCGCGCGCGGTGGCCGCTCGTGCGCGCAGTGATCGGGCGGCGCATGGTCTGAAGCGGCGCCGGCGGCGGCGCGGCCCGGCAGGCGGCCGGTGCGCGGCGCTGCTAGCAGCCCGCGGTCTGCAGCACGCCGAAGATCGGCGCGCCGTTGGCGACGGTCGGCGAGGCGTACGTGAAGCCGCAGGTCGCCGGCGTGGTGGCGCCGTTCATCGTGATCGTGATCGTTGCGCCCGCCGCGGTGCCGCCGCCGGTCCAGGTGATCTTGTCGCGGTTGGCGGCGCCGGCGGTCGTGTCGAGACCGGCGGCCGAGATGATCCCGGCCGGTGTGGCTTCCGGATAGCCGTGGTTGGTCTGGACCGTCGCGCCTTCCATCACGACTTCGCTCGTGGCGCCGCCGCCCGGGCCGGCGGCGGTGGCGCCGCGCACCACGGCCGCCGAGCGCACGATCTGCGCGCCCGCGCGCGCCGCGCCGTAGACCGCCTCGGCCTTGGCGATGCGCGCGTCCCGGCCCAGGTTGACGAAGCGCGGCAGCGCCACCGCCGACAGGATGCCGAGGATCAGGATCACGATCACCAATTCGACCAGCGTGAAACCGGTCTGCTTCGTCTGAGCTCGTTTCATCTTCTGCTCCCGCGTGCGCGACCGCAGCCGCGGCGCTCGCATGTCCAGGTCCGCACGGCCCGGTCGATCGCAGAGGGGCCGTGGCGCGCCGCTGCCAGGGCGTGCAGCGAGCATTGTGCGCCGGCGCGATCGGCGCCGAAGCGCCGAAAAAAGGCGGAAACTGCGCTTGATCGGCTGTGCCGGCTACTGGATCGCCACCCGCGACAGATCCCACAGCGGCAGGAACACGCCGAGCGCAAACACCAGGATCAGGGCGCCGAGCACGATCACCAGGATCGGCTCGATCTGCGCGGCGAGCGCCTTGACCGCGTAGTCGACTTCCTTCTGATAGTGGTCGGCGACCTCGTTCATCATCTCGGCCAGGGCGCCGGTCTCCTCGCCGATCGCCACCATCTGGATCACGATCGGCGTGAACACGCCGGTGCCGCGCGCCGCGCGCGCCAGCGACTCGCCGCGCTCGGCGGCGATGCGCATGGTGGCGATGCGGTCGCCGAGCACCAGGTTGTCGGCGGTCTCGGCCGCCGCCTGCAGCGCATCGACCACCGGCACGCCGGCGTCCATCGCCAGCGCGAAGCTGCGCGTGAAGCGCGCCAGCGCCGCCTTGTGCACCAGCGCGCCGATGATCGGCAGCCGCAGCAGCCACTGGTCGCGCAGGCGCCGCCCGGCGCGCGTGCGCAGCGCCGCCGACGCCCAGACCGCCGCCGCCGCCGCCAGTGCCAGCATCGCCGGCCACCAGGTCTGGATGAAACCGGAGATGCCGATCAGCACCTGCGTGAGCGCCGGCAGTTCGGCGTTCAGCCCCTGGTAGACGCGCGCGAACGACGGGATCACGAACACGTTGACCGCGATCAGTGCCGCCAGCGCCACCGCCAGCACGAACGACGGGTAGCGCAGCGCGGTGCGCACCTGCTCGCGGCTGTCGCGGGTGAAGCCGATCTGCCGGTACAGGCCGTCGAAGACCTCGGGCAGGCGGCCGGTGAGCTCGCCGACCCGCACCATGCTGACCACGAACGGCGTGAACACCCGGTCGTGCGCGCGCAGCGCCACCGACAGCTCGCGCCCGGCTTCGAGCTGCTGGCGCAAGTCGGCGAGCACGCGCGCGAAGCGGCGGTTGGTCGCGCTCTCCTCGAGCGACTTGAGCGCACGCAGCAGCGGCACGCCGGCCTTCAGCAGCGTCGCCATCTGCCGGCAGAACAGCAGCAGATCGATCGCGCTGACCGCCGGCTCGAACAGGCGCACGCGCACCACCGACAGCGCGTCGGCGGCGAGCGCGCGCGGCTCGGCGCGCACCAGCAGCAGGCCCTGCGCCGCCAGCGACTCGGCGAGCGTGCCGGCGTCCGGCATGTCGATCACGCCCTCGATTCTCTGGCCCTCCGGGCCGCGCGCGAGGTAGGCGTAGGCGGGCATCGGTGCGTTCGCTCAGGCCTGGACCACGCGGCCGACCTGGCGCATCGCCTCGCGCACCGTGGTCTTGCCGGCCAGCACCAGTTCACAGGCATGGCGCGCGAGCGACAGCTCGCCGATCGCTTCGCGCGCGGCGCGCAGGTAGGCGTCGGTGTCGCCGCCGTTGAACGCGCTCACCACCGCCGGGGCCATGTCGAGCAGTTCGTAGACGCCGTGCCGGCCCAGGTAGCCGGTGCGGTTGCAGGTGCCGCAGCCGCCGCCGTGGCGCAGGTCGGCGCCGTCCGCGCGCTCGCCGAGCACGGCGCGCAGGAAGGCCAGTTCCTGCGCCGAGGCGCGGTAGCTGCGCGTGCATTCGGGGCAGACGGTGCGCACCAGCCGCTGCGCCAGCACCAGGCGCAGCGAGCTGGCGACCAGGAAGCGCGCCGCGCCCATGTCGAGCAGGCGCAGCGGCGTCGAGGCGGCGTCGTTGGTGTGCAGGGTCGACAGCACCAGGTGCCCGGTCATCGCCGCGCGCAGGCCGGTCTCCATCGTGTCGCGGTCGCGCATCTCGCCCACCAGCACCACGTCCGGATCCTGGCGCAGGGTCGAGCGCAGGACGGTGGCGAAGCCCAGTCCGATCTTGTCGTTGACCTGGACCTGGGTGGTGCCGGCGAGCCGGTACTCGACCGGATCTTCCACCGTCACGATCTTGGTCTGCGGCGAGTTCAGCTCGGCCAGCGTCGCGTACAGCGTGGTGGTCTTGCCGGAGCCGGTTGGCCCGGTGACCAGCATCATGCCGTGGCTGACCCCCATGAACTCGCGCACCTTGGCCAGCACCGCCTGCGGCATGCCCAGGGAGTTCAGTTCGAGCAGGCCGCCGGACTGCGGCAGCAGGCGCATGACCACCGACTCGCCGTGCTGGCTCGGCATGGTCGAGATGCGGATGTCGAGCGGCTGGTTGCGCACGCGCACCGCGCAGCGGCCGTCCTGCGGCAGGCGCCGCTCGGCGATGTCGAGGCCGGCCATCAGCTTGACGCGCTGGACCACCGCCGGCGCGATGCGTGCCTCGGCCTCGGTCTGGGTCTGCAGCACGCCGTCGACGCGGAAGCGGATCTGCAGGCGGCGCTCCTGCGGCTCAATGTGCACGTCGGAAGCGCGCGTGCGCATCGCGTCCTCGAGCACGGTCTGCAGCAGGCGCGCCACCGGCGCCTCGTCGGCGCCGCCGGCGGCCAGTTGCGGATCGGGCGCGAACTCCAGCTCGACCTCGCGCGCCAGGTCGAGCATCGCGTCGGCCTTCGTGTACAGCCGGTCGAGGACGGCGTTCAGGCGCGACTCGGTCACCACCACCAGGTCGAGGTCGCGGCGCAGGATCTTCTGCGCGTCGTCGAAGGCCTGATAGTCGGTCGGATCGGCCATCGCCAGGCGCAGCACCGGACCGAGTTCGTCGATCGGCAGCGCCCGCAGCCGGCGCGCCTGCACCTCGCTCAGTTGCCGCGCTACGCGCGGCTGCACCAGGTCCGGGGTGAGATCGAAGAACGGCACCTTGAGCTGCTGCGCCAGTGCGCGGCCGATCGCTTCCTCGTCGGCGACGCCGTCATCGATCAGCACGCGGCCGAGGCGGCGGCCGCTGCGTTTCTGCTCGGCGAGCGCGCGCGCCAACTGCTCGCCGTCGATCACGCGCTGGGCGACCAGCAGGTCGCCCAGGCGCAGCCGCTGGCGCGCGCGCGGCGCGGCCGGCGGCGACTGCATGTCGTTCGGGTCGGCGAGCTTCATCGTGCGTCGGCGTGCGGCGGCGAGTTCGCCCGCGGGCGCAGCGCCGGTCGCGGCGATCATGCCGGCGCGCCGCCGGCGCCGATCGGCCGAATTGCCGGTCAAAGCGACCGCAAAGACCGGTCGCGGCGCCGGTGCGCGCGCGCCGCCGC
>Ga0208100_100707_pt1 | contig 11899 bp, 9 predicted proteins | sample SubbioR11_8A_Aug_FD_184817 | JGI IMG/M metagenome (GOLD analysis project Ga0208100, IMG submission 184817) | Serpentinite rock and fluid subsurface biosphere microbial communities from McLaughlin Reserve, California, USA - CR11_8A_Aug (SPAdes) | ecosystem: Environmental > Terrestrial > Deep... | reverse complement strand
AATCAGGACATATGGTAGCACAATTGGCACATCCTATGCATTTATCCATCTCTCTTACAGTTGCTGGATGATATCCTTTAATATTTATTCTTTTTGTATCCATTTCAATAATATTAACCGGACATACAGTTGTACATAATTCGCAGCCTTTACACAGGTTTTCCTTGAATGAAACTTTACCCTTTGCTTTTGCCATAAGTTTCAACTCTCCCTCATAAAATTATCCTCATGAAATATTTTTGCAGTTACATCCAATCTTCACGCATATACATTTTTATAGGAAATAGTTCCCCTTCAATGTTTTTGGGAAGTTTGCTAACAACCTTTTCCAAAGCACTTACGTATTTAATTGGAATGTTTAGCCTTTGTGATACTTCTCTAATCAATCCTTGTCCAGACAACACGTCCTCGACAGTGGTTTCCCTGAGAAGGTGTGTATTGTTTACTAGTCCCGTTACTGATGCTCTCGTAACTTCTTCAATAGCTTTTAAATGTCTGATGGCCCCGTCTATATCATGTGTGCCTGGTCTATTGGTATTGAGTATGCAAAACATATCGTATAACCCTTCTTGAAAATAGCTATGATACCTACCCAAAGTTCTAGCACCCACGGAGTCTCCTCCTACATCTAATATTACATCATATGTTTCATCCTGCAATGGGCCTAGAATTCCTGATGAAACAGCTGGCAAATCAGATCCCAACGAACCCTTTAAGCTGCTTCCTAAAACAACAACACCCATTGCTTCAAGCATTTCTTGCTTTTCACGACTCCTAAAATATGGATTTATCACATCAAGGTCTGCCAAGGCTACTTTTTTACCAAAGTGAGCCAATTTCATTGCATAATTAACCGCAAATTCAGTTTTCCCACTGCCATAGTGACCTATAATTACTCGTATTCTCTTATCATTTAGCATATTATCAACCTTCAATATATTTATTCATATATTTTTGCCTCTTCTTCACCTCTAAGTACTCTTAACGCCCCTTCTGCTAAAGCTGTCATTTCCTCTTCTCCTGCATATATTGCTATAGGAGCTATAAAGGACACCCTGTCAGAAACCCATTTCACAAAATCTTTATCGTAGGCTATACCACCTGTCAGAACTATGGTATCCACCTTGCCCTTAAGCACGGCTGCACAACTTCCTATTTCCTTAGCCACTTGATAAGCCATGGCTTTATAAATTAATTCAGCGTATTTATCTCCCTCTTGTATCATCTTTCCTACTTCTCTGCCATCATTAGTGCCTAGATATGCTACAAGACCACCATTACCCTTTAACATTTTCTTAATTTCTGCCTCTGTATAATTACCGGAAAAGCACATCTTCGCCATGTCCATAATCGGCAGTCCACCCGTTCTCTCCGGCGAAAAGGGTCCTTCTCCGTCAAGAGCATTGTTTACATCCACAACCTTGCCCTGCTTATGCGCTCCGACAGATATTCCTCCACCCAAATGAGCTACTATTACGTTACAGCTACTATAGGATTTCCCGAGTTCTCTTGCTGCACACCTGGCAACTGCTTTCTGATTCAAGGCATGAAATATACTAATTCTGGGGATTTCAGGCATACCTGATATTCTGGCAATGTCGTCTAACTCATCTACTACCACGGGGTCAGTAATAAAAGCAGGGATGTTCAATTGCTTAGCAATTTCATTTGCAAGTATTCCTCCAAGGTTAGATGCATGCTCTCCCAACACACCCACCTTCAAGTCTTCCAGCATTCTATCGCCAACTGCATAAGTACCACCCTCAATAGGTTTTAACAGCCCTCCTCTGCCGACAACGGCACTGAGTTTTGTGATATTTATTCCGTTTTCATTCAAGTTATCTAGTATGACATTCTTTCTAAATTCATATTGATCTGATATTCTTGCATATTGATTAATTTCTTCTGTTGAATGTCTTAATACAATTTCCAAAACTGACTTTTCATTGTCAAAAATAGCTATTTTAGTGGAAGTTGATCCTGGATTTATGGCTAGTATTCTAAAGACTTCTGTCATCTTTTCAATTACCTCACTTTCTATGAAGTTATCTCATTATCACTGTAGGAACAAAACTCCTGTCCGCTTATTAATACTCCTTAATCATTTTTTGCTGCCATAAGGACTGCCAGAGCGATAGAATTTAGTTTTGCAATTTCGCTATCCGCTCGGGATGTCAGTACGATTGGAGCCTTCGCTCCCACAATCAATCCTGCGTTGCTGGCTCTTGAAAAGAATACCATTGATTTATATAGTACATTCCCGGCTTCTATCGTTGGTACCAAAAGAATATCTGCTTTTCCAGCCACCGGATGTATTATACCCTTATGTGCTGCTGCTTCTTCTGATATTGCGTTATCCAGTGCAAAGGGCCCACCAACGATACAACCCGTGATATCTCCTGCCTTGTTCATTTCTTCGAGCTGCTGAGCATCTATAGTAGCCGGCATTTTTGGATCAACTTTTTCTTTCGCACACACTATAGCAACCTTTGGTTCTTCATTATCCAATGCGTGAGCCACCTTGACAGCATTCTCAATTATTTGTTTTTTTACCTCAAGATTCGGCGCTATATTCATTGCGGCATCAGTGACTAATATCAATCTGTCATAGCCTGGCACATGAAAAACCGCTGTATGACTTAAGGTATTTCCTGTTCTTAAGCCGACCGCCGGGTCCAAAACCGCCTTCAAAACGACGGAGGTATCTACTAATCCCTTCATAACAATTTGTGCCCTTCCAATTGACACCAACTCAACAGCTTTTTTAGATGCTTGTGTTATATCTTTGACATCAACAACAGCAAATTCTTTGATATCAATACCATTATTCTTCGCTATTTCTTCGATTTTTTCCTGATCACCCACCAATATCGAATCAGCTATTCCCATTTTTTTTGCTTCGTTTACTGCAATTAACACTTCTAAATCCTGTGCTACTGCAACAGCTATTGTTTTAGGCCCTCTTTCCTTTGCTATTCTTAATATATCGTCAAAGTGTCTAATCATTATTTCACCTCATCCTCATAAATTTTAGCATTCGCCATACCATAAAGCACTCTATTTATACCTTCATTAAGTGCTATCATTTCATCTTCACCAGGCTGTAAAATCACAGGGGCGATGAATTCCACATGCTCTTTTATATATTCAGTAAGTATTTTAGAATAGGCAATGCCTCCGGTAAGTACAATGGCGTCAACCTTTCCTTCTAGTACGGTCGCCATAGCACCTATCTCCTTGGCAATTTGATACCCCATAGCTTCATAAATTAGTTTTGCTCTCCGGTCACCCTTTGCAATCATTTTTTCAACTTCTCTTGCATCGTTGGTTCCTAAATATGCGACTAATCCACCTTTTCCACTGATTTTTTTCTTCATTTCAGCCAAAGTAAATTCACCTGAAAAACAAAGCTTGACAAAATCACCCACAGGTAGTCCACCAGTTCTTTCTGGCGAAAATGGACCCATTTCGTTTGCGTTGTTGACGTCTATTATTTTTCCCCATTTAAGAGGAGCTATAGATATACCCCCGCCCAAGTGAGCCATCACCATATTTAAATCACTTACATTCTTATTCATTTCTCTGGCAACTCTATAGGCTACAGCTTTGATATTTAGTGCATGAACCAATGACCTTCTTTTAATTTGAGGCATCCCGGAAATTCTGGCAATATCTTCAAATTCATCAACCGCCACAGGATCTACAATATAAGCATCTACTCGTGCCATATCTGCTATATTTTTAGCTAGAATTCCGCCCAAATTTGATGCATGTTCTCCTTGAACCCCTATTTTAAGATCTTTAATCATAGCATCTGTCACCCTATAAGTTCCACTGGGCATAGGCTTGAGTAATCCTCCTCTGCCAACCACTGCTTTAAGATCAGATAATTCATATCCTTCTTCCTTCATCCAATGAACAATAATATCTTTTCTATACTCAAATTGATCTGTAATTTTGGTATATTTGTCAAGTTCTTCAGGTGAATGACTGAGATCTTTTTGGATAACGTTTGCCTCTTCCTTGAAAATTGCTACCTTCGTAGAGGTTGATCCTGGATTGATAACTAATATGTATTCTTTTGACAATTTCCATCACCTCATATTTCTTCTTTGTCTTATAACTTCTTTGTCTTACAACTTCTTTGTCTTATAACTTCTTTGTCTTATAACTTCTTTGTCTTATAACTTCTTTGTCTTATAATATGTTTTGCAATATATATGCCACAATTTTATCTGTCATGTAATTTTGTGAAACAAGCCCAAAGACTTTGTTAAATGCAACGTTAATCAGCCTTTCACGTATTTGTATTATAAAATTTATCTCAGCGGCGTTACTAATACTCCCACTTCTGTAAGCGGGAGATAAGTGCCGCCAAGCTTCGAAATAAGTGCAACTAGAGTTCAGGTGGAGCAAAAACTCCATCTGAACTAAGTTTTCTTTATAATGTCTTTATCTTGTGATGAACTCCACCAATCTATGCAGTGCAAAATATTGCATGAAAAAAGTTGCATTTTTACAGATGTATGCAACTTTTTTCACATTTGGTCTAAATTATATTTTTTAATTTTATAATATAAATTGCGGACAGATATTCCCAAGTGTTGGGCTGCTTTTGTGCGATTTCCTGCAAGTTCATTTAAAACTGCACTGATAAATTGTTTTTCACCTTCTTCCACTACTTCTTCCAAGGTTTTATTTAGCAATGAGGATTTTTCCACGGTGTGGTTTTTTATCCCTCTAGCAACAATTTTTCCTTCCATAACGGGAAGGTGATTGGTCCTTATGACTACTTCATTGAATTTCATATTGATAATGGCACGCCCCACAAAATTTTCCATTTCTCTAACATTTCCCTTCCATTCTAAATTGGATAGAAGCTTTAATGCACTAGGTGATATGTCCTGCACAGATCGACCATATTCTTGATTGAATTTGTGAATAAGGTGCTTCACCAGCATGGGTATATCTCTTTTATGTTCTCTAAGGGGTGGAATCACTATGGGAATCACATTCAGTCTGTAGTAAAAATCCTGTCTGAAACTGCCTTCTCTCACAGCTCGTTCCAGATCAAGATTAGTGGCTGCAATCACTCTAATATCTATGTTGATTGGATCATTTCCACCAACTCTGACAAACTCTCTTTCCTGTATCACTCTAAGTAATTTTGCCTGAGTGCTTAAACTGATCTCGCCAATTTCATCAAGAAATATTGTTCCACCATTTGCATGTTCAAAAATCCCCTTCTTTCCACCTTTTCTTGCCCCAGTAAACGCACCCTCTTCATAGCCAAACAGTTCACTTTCCAACAAACTCTCACTTATTGCTGCACAGTTAACTCTTACAAACTGCCTATTTTTTCTGTTACTAGCATTATGAATAGCATGTGCAAAAAGTTCTTTTCCTGTACCGCTCTCTCCTCTAAGCATAACTGTAGCAGGGGTAACGGCTGCTTTTTTTGCCTTTTCAATAGCTTCCTTCAACTTATCATCCTCTCCGACAATATCATCGAAGGTATATTTAGCCTCCAGCTTACGAATGATCTGTTTAGCTTGATCTAGTTCAAAGGTAAGTCTTTTTATTTCGGTTATATCATGAAGAACTGCCACACTTCCCCTCAATTCTCCATCAACTATCATGGGTGCAGCATCAGCAATAACTTGTTTTTTTAACGGTCCTACCTTTAGCCTAGCATTTTTAATCGGCTGTTTTGTTTTTAGCACCTGAAGATGTATACTATCTCCTTCAGCTATATCTACAGTGCAAATTTTGCCTAAAATATCTTTGTCTGTTAAGCCCGTTAGTTTAGAATAGGCAGGATTAATCATTACCCCAATACCGTTTTCATCTACTACTGAAATAGCATCTTGAGTGGAGTAAAATATTGCTTGAAGCATACTTTGCATTTCCTTAAGATTAGTGATTTCTTCCGCCAGTTCCTTCATCTCGGTAATATCCCTAAACACAGCAACAGCACCTATAGTATCACCGCTATCATCTTTAACAGGCATACGGTTGGTGATGATAGATATATCCCCTAAAGGCTGCTTGCGATTCAGCTCTGATTTGCCTGTCTGAAGTACATAGGGTAGTCGTGTGTTTTTCACAACATCAGTAATATGCAAACCAATGACATCTTCATCTTCCAATTTTATTAGTTTTTTCGCTGCTTTATTAAATAAGGTTATATAACCCAATCGGTCAACGGCAATCATGGCATCATGGGTTGAGTCCAAAATCACTTCTAGTTCACGTTTCATTAGTCACTCTCCTTTACCAAAACATTGAAATTTTTATTTGTCGCAAAAATTGCCCAGATATCATATCTAGGCAACTTAATAATTTGTTTTTGGCTCTTTATCCCGTATTTGATCCTGCATCAAATATTATTTCAAAATCAATGTTACTAGGGGTAATTACTATTTTGTCTGGTATAATTGGCATGTTATAGAGGAGCTTTGTCGAGTATTTTCCCTCTTGTAGTCCACTGGCATTTATATAAAGCAGAATGTCCTCCTTCTCTAAATCTTTTATGACACTTTCCACCGCTTCTATCTCGACCTTTATATTATCAGGCACCTCTCTCAAATCCAATTTGTGTCTACTCTCCAAATTGTCAATGACAATCTCATCTTTTGAGTAAGTAAACTCTTTTTTCAATATTTTTTCCACAGTCAAGGTCATACTTGGGGTTTTATCTAAATAAGGTACCGTTATTCCCTCTGGCAGCTCTAAAACTATGTCCTGAGTGAATGTTTCAACAACTCCTTCGACGGATATTGCCGTGGCTTTTATTTCACTTATTTGATCTACTATGCTTCCAGGACCCTTTATAACAACGCTACTAGGATCAGTTAAGCTATTGGATATTTTAAAGCCTGTTTGAGGATTCCCTAATAATTCTAAAACAATAGGTACTTCCTTTATTTTAAACATAGGCATAATAATTTCTACAAGCTTCGTTTGAACCTCTACTCCAATAACTTCTTTTCCTTCTTGATTTACTGCCTTTAAAGGAAATTTACCCTTTATATCCTCAACCCTATCACTCAGGTTTACGTCAACCACAACCATAGTTACTGTATTTACCAAGGTCTCAGGACCCTCCACAATAACCTCACTAGGAGATACAATGGCAGTAGCAGGCTCATAGCCTTCGACAGTTGTTCCAACAGTCTGCACCATCACAGGTTTTTGCCTTTTGACTATTTCATCAAAAGTAACTTTAATTTCTTTAGGCGAAATATCCTCAATAATAATATTCGTAGGAGCACTATATTCTAAGGAAACACTATTAACACCCTTCTTAAAGCCCCTAAGATCTGCTGTGACCCTCATATCGTTTGAGGTTAATTTATTAAGCTCAGTTCTTTTTCCCTTTACCCTTACGTTAACTGTAAAATCAGTTTGTCCTATAATGGTCAGTCCCGATTGCCTTAGTTCTTCAATATTCAAGAGTTCAACTCTAACATTTTTCCATTCTTGTATGCTCTCTGGGTTAACCTCTCCCATTACATACAACCACATTACTAAGGCAAAAATTATGGACACAACCTTAGGTGTAAAATTCTTATTGAAAAATCTACTCTTTTCCATATACATACCTGTTCGTTCCTTTATCAAAGCCACAAAATTATTCATTTTTCTGCCCCCATTTCCATCCGAAAAAAGGCTTGGTATCCTCAGGTTTATATGCGTTTTTAAGTATTCTCTTTAAAGATTTACTGTCCAAATATCTGGACATCTTACCATCAATTGCAACAGATATTGCCCCCGTTTCCTCCGAAGACATAATTACCACGGCATCAGAGCGTTCTGTTATCCCAAGACCTGCCCTATGCCTGGTTCCAAGTTCCTTGCTCAGATTTGGGTTCTCACTCAGTGGCAGCACACAGCCTGCCGCCATGATTTTATCCTTTCGTATAACCACAGCCCCATCATGTAATGGAGTGTTTGGTATGAATATGTTTATCAGTAGTCCGGTGGAAATTTCCGCCTGCATAGTGGTACCTGTTTCAATTACGTCACCTATACGAATTTCTCTCTCAAACACGACCAAAGCTCCTATTTTATGCCTTGACAAATAGGCTATTGCCTCAACAATCTCATCTAATTTATTATTCAATTCCTCATCGGCTATTTCCACTATGGATTTTGTTAAAAATTTGCTTCTCCCTATATATTCTAGAGCTCTACGCAGTTCTGGCTGAAAAACAATGAGCAAAGCAATCATTCCCAAAGTCATGGTGTTTCTTAAAATCCAGTTAGTCACATATAAACGGGACCACTCACTAAGCTTCGTAGCAATAAGCAACACCAATAAGCCTTTAATAAGCTGTTCTGCTCTGGTTTCCCTAATAAGCATAAACAACTTATAAAAAACGAATGCCACTATGGCCATATCAATGATATCTCTAATTCCTATGTTTAAAAATATTTCCAATATCTCATTCAAAATTAACACCTCGCAAGAGCCCTAGTTAGAAACCCTATATAAAATATACTCCTATTGTAATATATTGGTTAAGAAACTTTCAAGTACAGAAAGTATATTTCATAAAAATATAACACATGGATCATATTAATTATTTCATACCTGAAATTAATTTGCAACAAGCTAGGTGTCTCATAAAATGTTTATTTCTGCATAAATTTATTTTTTATTTTCCTATCACATGAAACTTTCTGTTATGTGGCAAAATAAAATGATTATTATTTGTAGTCTTAAATAAAGGCTTTGCACGTCATCTATAGAGGCGGGGGACATCTTAATTTAGTTATAAATTAACCTTAATTCTATATGCTATAGGGCTCAAAGATAAAATTATGATCTATCATCATCTTTTTGATTTTACCGTATGCCTTCTCCTTAGTAATATTTTCTTCAAGAAATAGAGATATTGGAATATTTGTATCTATTGCATCACCAATCCATGCTATTTTTATATTCTTAGGGTCTACTATAGAGTTGAGTATTTCGATGTCAGATTGATTGAGATCGTTTATCGCTGCAAGCAGTATGTTGCCGGCATACAACAAAACGCTTGAAATTTCTGCAAATTTGCTAATATATTCATTCCTTTCGGCAATTGAATTATCACGCTCTATATCTAATTGTGTATTCATCAAAATACCTTCTAAATTCAAATTCAGAACATTTCTTCCATATCTAAAAAACTTTTTTTCAAGATATATTGCTAATGCCTTCTTATTTATCTCCTTACTACCAGCAAGAATTATCATGGTAGGTTTTTGTCCGCTTCGAATTGCTCTTTCTTCTCTTGAAATAGAACTTTCAATCCATTTCAAGCTTTCAATTGATATGTTTTCCTTTATAATATTTTTTTCCTCTAGACTGTCAACAATTATCCCTCCACCTGATATCTCATAATTATCTACAAGTACAAATCTTGAGGTTTCTATTATATTTTCCGCCTTATCAAATGCAATTTCTTTATCTAGCTTAAGTATCACTTCTGCTACTTCATATCTTTTTACATATTGTCGGTTGGACGTAGCCAAAGAAACTGCATCAAGAACATAGACAACCGTTTCGAGTTCTGCCTTTATTTTTTGTGTTCCTATTTTTAATAAATAACTCCTGTCCGAATTTAGATCTTCACTTCCTAGCCAAAATAATTTAGTCTTTATTTTGGTTGAAATCTCTGGCTTGGTTTCGCTTGATATACAAGCTAATTCACCTCTTGTAATATATATCTGTTCTTCAAGAGTAAGCCCAGTTGCACTTCCAGCTGTCGCTTCTATCGTTTGCGGTGCATTAAATCTTTCAATAGTTTTTACTATTGATTTTTTACCACTGGGATAGAAAATAATCTCATTTCCAACGCAGATTTTTCCGGTATCTATGCTACCTGCAATTATTCTTCTATCGTCCCCACCGGCAGTGAACTTATATACCCCTTGTACAGGCATTCTAAATATTTGGTTTTCCACTTGTTCCTTATTATCCAACGCATCTAATTTTTCCAATACTGTCATACCCTTATACCATGGCATTTTAGTAGAGGAACCAGCCACATTCTCTCCTAAAAACCCACTGATTGGAATAAATGAATTTGCTTCTACGCCAATCTCCCACAGGAAGGATTTGTACTCCTTTACAACCTCTTCAAATCCTTGCTGATCATAACTAATGAGGTCCATCTTGTTGACTAATACAACAACTTGCTTTATCCCTAGCATAGATAGAAGATATCCATGTCTTTTCGAATTTTCCATAACACCTTCATTTGCGTCTATGACAAGCAGTGCAGCTTCTGCCCTAGCAGCACCTGTCACCATATTCTTCAAAAATTCGATATGCCCTGGAGCATCTATTATAATATACTTTCTTTTTTGGGTTTTAAAAAACACCCTAGCTGTATCTATGGTAATTCCTTGAGCCTGTTCCTCCTTCAAAGCATCTAATAAAAAAGCATATTCAAAGGGTTTAGAATTTCTTCTGCAAGTTTCTTTTACCTGCTCTAGCTTACCTTGAGGCAATGAATTTGTATCCGCCAACAATCTACCAATAATTGTGCTTTTTCCATGATCCACATGTCCTACGATAACTATGTTCATGTTCTTATTGACAGTTGGCTGTTTGGATTTTTCAAGAGCAAGTTTGTTTGTATTATCCTTATTCATAATAAATTCTCCCTTTTCTACATAGTAGTGTAACTCTATATATCGTACTACTTGCCTACATATATCCGTCTTTTCTTAAATCTTCCAATCCGCCACCATCTTCTTTATCTTGGTCTCTTCCACTTCTTTCAGCAATATTTGCAAGTTTTCCTGATCTTAATTCCTCTACAATTTCTTCCACCGTAGTGGCATCTGATTCTACCGGCTGAGTACATGGCCAGCATCCCAGAGATCTATTCCTCTTACCCTCACCTTTATTGAAATACAAGGATACCATTGGGATATTTTCTTTTTGGATATATTCCCAAATATCTAACTCAGTCCAGTCAAGCAACGGATGTATTCTAACATGCGTGCCAGAAGCAAAGTCAGTTTTATATTGATTCCAAAACTCAGGTGGCTGATCCCCAATGTTCCAATCATTCTTTGTGTCTCTAGGTGAAAAATACCTTTCTTTAGATCTTGAGCCTTCCTCATCTGATCTAACTCCAACGATTATTCCTGTAAATGCTATAGGACTTTTTTCCACTTCATATTTTCCCGACTCATGATTCATTCTATATCTTGGTTTCGTTCCATTTAATGTTGATTTCAACGCTTCTGTCTTTAATAGCCTACAGCATTCTATCCTTGTGCAGTTTCCATCCGGAAATGTTTTTTTTGATCTTAAGGCTTCAGCATTTTCTCCATAAATCATATCAATCTTCCATTCTCTGGCATAGTTATCTCTATACTCAATCATTTCAGGAATTTCATAGTGAGTATCTATATGAATCAGCGGAAAAGGAACATGACCAAAAAAAGCTTTCCTTGTAAGATGCAGGAGCACAGTACTATCCTTTCCGATTGACCAGAGCATACCTAAATCTTTAAAATTTGCATAGGCTTCTCTTAGAATGTGAACAGATTTATTTTCAAGCTGGGTTAGATGATCCATAGAAATTTCCCCCCCTAATATTTATTTGACTCATCTTTCTTGGTTTTAATATGATGTTTTCTGTTATCTGAGCTGACTATATGCCAGTCGATATGATTCTTTTGATTTCTTGTATATAAATATCCACCACTACCCCCTATATCTAATCCCAAAAAATACTTTATAGCTCCTACTGGACACTCCTTTAAGCAGGCAGTACAGCCCCAACAATCTTGAGGATATTTTATAAACGCTTTGCTATCGTTATCAGTGCTTATCAAATTTCCGGGACAAATATTACTGCACTTATTGCATGCTATACATATATCTTTATCA
>Ga0208100_100705_pt1 | contig 11908 bp, 9 predicted proteins | sample SubbioR11_8A_Aug_FD_184817 | JGI IMG/M metagenome (GOLD analysis project Ga0208100, IMG submission 184817) | Serpentinite rock and fluid subsurface biosphere microbial communities from McLaughlin Reserve, California, USA - CR11_8A_Aug (SPAdes) | ecosystem: Environmental > Terrestrial > Deep... | reverse complement strand
TAGGAATCAAATAAATTTTCCTGAATATATTTGCTCCTTTGATTTTTCCGGAAAGAACCAGTGCGACCAACAAATAGCCTCCTAAGGTAATCACAGAAAATACAGCAAGCAGAAATGAATGGTACACACTTTGCCAAAACATAGAGTCAGATAATAATTCAATATAATTTGCTAAACCGATAAATTCCATTTTCCCTATGCCATCCCACTTCATTAACCCGTAATAACCTGTCATAACAATGGGAATATATACTAAAGCCAGTATTACTATCAGAGCCGGAAGTACATATAGTGCGATGATTTTTTTATCTGACATAACTCTATCCATTACAATTTATCTCCCTTCTTGCAGTGTTAATCAGAAAATATACATTGAATACATAAGTTGTTGTTTTTTTTTTGAAAGGACATATCCAAATTTCAAGATATGCCCTTTTCTCATCATTATTTATTCAACTGCTACTTTCCAGCTGCGGCAAGAGCTTCTTCATGCCTTTTAGCAAATTCTTCAGGTGTAACCTGATTTCCAAAAAGCGCTTGAATCATGTTTAAATGTGTTTCCGCTACATCTGCTCTCATTTGCACATCAGCAAATAATGTAACATTGCTTGCATTTCCCAAATCATTTAAAACATCAATATAGAGTTGTGGCAAATCCAATGCTGACGTATCAACTGTTGTTGCAGGAATGATGCCAACTCTGGTGACAGCTTGCTCTCCCCATCTTTCAACAAAAAATTTCACGAATTTTTTGGCTTCTTCTTTCACTGGTGAATTTTCAGCAACAAATAATCCAACTCCAGGTCCACCAACCCAACTGTCAGCATTCCCTTTACCACCTTCAACTGCTGGGAATTTAAAGTATCCAACATTATCTCTGAACTCTTGTGGTATTTCCTCATTAGTAGTAAAGTTAGGGAGTTCCCAAGAACCCATTAAATACATAGCAGCTTTCTCATTTAAAAATTCAGATTTTCCTTCATCATTAGATAAACCATTGAAGCCTCTGACAAAAGCATTCATATTAACTAGATTTTGAATTTCTTCAGCCGCCTTAATCAGGCTCTCATCTTCAAAGCTTCCACTTCGATTAATAGCACTAGTCAATACCTCGGGTCCACCAATGCGGTCTGCCAGATACATATACCATAATGAACCAGTCCAACGATCTTTATTACCAAGTGCAATTGGCGCTACATTATTATCTGCAAGCGTTTGCACTACCCTCTTAAACTCTTCAAAATTTTTAGGCACCTCTAGGTTATGTTCGGCAAAAATTGCCTTATTATAATAAAGCGGCACAATATTTAGCTCAAGCGGAAGTGCATACGTTTTTCCATCAACCTGATATGCCTCTGTTGTACCTGCAACAAACAATTCCTTTAATCCATCTGCTAAGATATCATCAAGGGGAGTAAAGCGATTTCCTTCTACATAAGGCTGAATAAAACCACCGGACCAAGTCATTCCTATATCAGGCAACTGGTTAGAAGCTGAAATAACCTGCAGTTTGTTTTTATACTGTTCATTTTCCAAAACTTCCTGAACAATTTTTACATGTGGGTTTGCAGTTTGATATTCCTCAATGATTTCATTAACCACCCTATTGTGTAATTCTGAACCTCCGGCTGGCCACAAATGCATAAAATCAATAGTTACGCTCTCAGGTGAGTCACTTGCCTGAGCATTTTCATTGCTAGTGGTATCAGGACTGGCACATCCAGTTACTGCGAGTAAAAAAACCATTGTCAGTACAATAAATAATGAATACCTTTTCCTTTTCATTTCCAAAATCCCCCTCACTTATTATTTATGTTCCTTACATGTATAAGTCTAGCACCATGGCTTGAGGTGAACAAGGTAACAGTGATTATGGAAAATACCATTTTTATTGGATATCATCATTATTTGATCTTCTGAACTGACTAGGAGTCACTGCTTCAAATTCTTTGAAAATTTTACAGAAATATTTTGTAGTCTGATAACCAACCTCATGAGCAATTTCATCTATGGTTAAATTTGTTGACAACAATAGTTTTTTAGCGTTTTCTAACCTTCGACGAGTCACATATTCACTAAAGGACAAATTTGTCTGTTTTTTGAACAGTACACTTAGATAGCTGGAATTCAAATGTACATGATCCGCTACATCTTTTAAACTTAACTGTCCTTTAATATTTTCATCTAAAAAACTAAGTGCTTCTTTTATATGGGACTGAATAAAATAATTCTCACTGCTGACATTTATCAGTTTATCATCTAACATTTTTTCAATTTTTCCGGCTCTCTGCTGATTTGCCTCTACTTTCATTGCATTTTCTACAGCTTCAATTAATTTACTCTTATTTATTGGCTTTAACAAGTAATTAACTACACCTAGTCGAATGGCCTGTTGTGCATAATCGAATTCAGAAAATCCCGATAAAATTATTACAACTAATTTATACTCTTGAATATTTAATTGCTCCAACATTTCCAATCCGGATACTTCGGGCATACAAATATCCGTTATCAAAAGATGAACCCTTTTACTTTCCAAAACATTGATTGCCTCTTTAACACTTTCTGCACTGATAATCTCATATCGACCTGCCGACCATATTCCAAGCGTTCTTTTCAAGCCTTGCCTCGTGCCAGGTTCATCATCGACAATCAAAATCGTCTTAGAATACATCACAGAAACCTCCTTTGCAAGGAATTGAAAAAGTTACACAGGTTCCCTTTCCTATTTCACTTTCTATTGAAAGTCCTCTTTCTTCACTGTCCTGATAATAGAGTTGCAATCTTTTATTAACGTTGGCAATCGCCATTCCTTTTCCTTTGACCAATGGCACAACGCCTGATTTTAGCGACTGCATGATTGAATGAAGGGTATCCTCCTCTATTCCAGGTCCGTCATCCATCACTTTTATTAAAAGCTTAGAAGAAGACTCTATATCTTCAACGATAACCGATACAGTCCCTTGTCCAATTTTATTTCCTACACCATGTACTAACGCATTCTCTACAAGCGGTTGTATCAATAATTTTGGAATTTTCACTTCACAATCAGCTGGTTGCGAAACATACCATGTCAATCGATCTCCAAATCTCATTTTCATAACATGAAAATATCTTTCCACGTGTTCGAGTTCCTCTTTCACTAATACCCACTCATCCTCCACTTTTGAATTGCTGATTGTATAACGAAATAAGTCAGACATAGCAACAACAACTTCAGCAAGTTCTTCTTCCTCTTTTTCCTCTAAGGACCAATACAGAGCCTCCAATGTGTTAAATAAAAAATGAGGATTGATTTGTGCTTGTAAAGCTTTTAACTCCGCTTGACTAAGGCATAGCTCTTTTTCATAAACTACTCCGATTAAATGATTTGTGTTTTCAACTAATTCATTATAGGTTTTATTTAATTCTAAAATTTCAATAGTAGATGCACTCTCTGAAATCGTCTTTAATCCTTCTATTTTAGCAACCTGCATTGTACTAATCAATTTCAAAATGGGCTTTGTAATCATTTTGGAAATATTGAAAGAGAAAAAGAAAAAAATGGAAAAACCTGCAATCCCAGAAAACAAAATAGCAGCTCGAAGAATAGAGAGGCCATTCATCAAAGTATCAACAGGAGTTAATATCACAGTATTCCAACCTGTTAAGTCTGATCTATTTTTAGAAACCATGTAGTCCTCTTGATTTATTTCCACAACTTTTTGATCTTGGTTAACAATTTCGTCTATATCCCGATAGTAATTGGAAAAAACAGGGTAATTTCTTTGGTCGACAATAACTAGATAATCAGCATCTCTATCTGTATTCGATTTATCCTTCAAGTTAAAATAATTTGCGTCTATACGAGTTAATAAATATCCTCCGTTAGAAAACCCACGATCCATCAAGCTTACTTGTCGAATGCCCAAATATAGCCTTGTATTTCTCGGATCCTTTCCTATCCATACCAGCCTTCCTTTTTGAGCCTTTGCTTCTTCTATCCACTTTTCATCAACTCGGGTAGATAAAGAGGTTCCATTTAAGGGGGAAATTCTTGTTAAATCTTTTAAGTATAGTTCAAAGGAGTGAATTCCATCCGAGTAAGATTGATAACGATTTACCATTTCCATAAGAGATTGTCGTTGGTTAAAACTTACAGCTCTACCCTCAACCTCATCTAATAACAGTTGTTGCACATAAGAATTTGTCATTACTTGCAGTGAAATCATATCAATTTGACGGTAAAGCGTATCTAATCTCTCACTTACTTGTATCGTCGTGTCCTGAATTTGTATTTCAGCATTATCTTTCAACAGGTTTGACACAATATTGAAGGTGCTGATGCTGACAAAAAATAATACTAAGCCCATCATAATCAAAAATGCCACCAATATCTGACTGCGTAATGTATTGAGCCTTCTTAGCCTAGAGATCAAAATAAATCAACCTTTCATAAAAGAAATTATTCTCAGTTTGAGAATCACACCTAAAAACTGCTATAGAAATGCTACTTGCATATAAAATGAGAAAATAGGCATGTCTGATCATTCTTATTATATGTGAAGCAAAGGGAAGATTCAACATTGATCTCTTTGTTCGCACTTGGAGTTATCAAGATATCCTTTTTTTGTGGGTGTCGAATATGAGATGTATAGCTTAAATATTCAAAGCTATCTTCTATGAATTGAAAAAAGCTCTCCTGTTATCTGGAGGGCTTCGCTTTAGACTCATTTCTTCTTTGTTTTATGAATATGTTGTTACTGATTCACCTACAATCCCTTTAGATGGAAGAGGATTCTTTTACTCAATTAATTTAACTCTATATTATTAAGCTATTTTGAAAGTTTGCTTATTTGCTCTTAGAGTGTGTCCTACTATTGCGTTATTGATTTCTCTCCAATTAAAAACTCTTGTTATGCCTGGCATCAAAGATTTTCGATTATATCCACAATCTATTAATATAACTTCAAACCCCGATAATGCCAATTCCATTGCATTTTCATATCTATCTTCCACAAAAATATCGCAACTCAATTCTTTTGCTTTTTCCACCTTATGATGACTACCCAATAAATACAGTTGAGCTTCCGGTAATCTATTCTTAAGAATCCAATTGCGTGTTACCGTTTCCATTTCTATGTTCCTGGCTGTTACGTAATAAACATTATGCTTATAATTCAAAACTTCCAGAACTTCTCTTGATTGCTCTCTTATCAAAGCATTGCTATGCATTGTATGACCAAACATTTCATAAAATTCATTGTAATCTTCTTTTGGAATACCTAGCACCTCATGAATATCGTAAGCTGCTATTTGATGAGGTTCTACATCAGTTTTAAAGTATTTATTAGCCATTTCCAACCAATAGTACGGTTCTGTAATTGTTCCATCAATATCGACACAAACATTTAACTTCAAAGAATCAACTCCCCACTTTTATTTCTTATGTTTATATCTTACTCCTTAAATGTAAAATGAAAATTAAGGATTCATTAATTTAACGTTAAAAATGAGGTTAAGCTGAAGTTTTCTCTACACCCTTAGTTTCAATAAAATATCATAAAGAAAACTTAGTTCAGATGGAGTTTTTACTCCACCCGAACTCTAGTTGCACTTATTTCGAAGCTTGCCGTTGAGATAAGCTATTGACCCATTAGTTTATTTCCACACGCTCACCCGTTTCCATATATATTACTCTCTCTCCGATATTTGTTGCATGATCTGCAATTCGCTCTAAATATCGACCTATGAACAATAAATGAGTGGCTTGTCTTGTAATACTTGGGTCTTCAATTATCATTTCTATTAGTTCCTTATAAATTTCCTCATATATTTTATCAACAGCCTCATCATCATAGGCCACTTCTTCTGCTAAATGAATATCCGACCTCATAAATGCATCCAAGCTTTTATTAACCATTTCCTGAGATAATTTGGCCATCCTTGGAATATCAATCAAAGGCTTAATGAGAGCCTCATTACCTATTTCGATAGTCACCTTAGCAATGTTTACCGCATGGTCCCCCATCCGTTCCAAATCAGTAATAATTTTCATTATTGTTCCAATAACCCTTAGATCTCTCGCCATTGGTTGTTGGAGGGCTAATAGTCTCATGCACTCATTTTCCAATTCTAATTCCAGTTCATCAATTTGATCATCCATTTGGTATACTCTTCGAGCCATTTCCAAGTCTTGTTTAATCAATGACTGAACTGCTTCCTCAACAATTTCTAGTACCATCGCACCCATTTTCAGCAGTTTTAAGTTTAATTCTCTTAATTGATTTTCAAAACGTTGTCTCATTAACCTTCCTCCTCCTTTTATCCAAATCGACCTGTAATATAATCTTCGGTTCTTTTATCTCTTGGATTCGTAAATATTTCGTTAGTGTTTCCCGTTTCAATCAATTCTCCCAACAGAAAAAATGCGGTTTCATCAGATATTCTCGCCGCTTGTTGCATAGAATGGGTAACTATTACTATGGTATATTCTTTTTTTAATTCCATTATTAATTCTTCGATTTTTGCTGTCGCTATCGGATCCAATGCAGAAGTAGGCTCATCCATCAGTAGCACATCCGGCTCCATAGACAAGGCTCTAGCGAGGCATAGTCTTTGTTGTTGTCCTCCTGATAGTTCATAGGCATTATCATTCATTCGATCCTTAACTTCATCCCATAGGGCAGCTCTTTTCAAACTGATTTCAGCCAACTCCAACAACTTTCTTTTATCTCGCAATCCATGGATTTTGGGACCGTATACAACATTTTCAAAAATGGATTTTGGAAAAGGATTCGGCTTTTGAAATACCATTCCCACACCACTTCTTAATTCTTCAACACTGCGAGAAGTATCAAAAATATTAGTTCCATTATAAAGAACTTCACCTTCAATTCTCACACTTGGAATTAGCTCTATCAAACGATTAAGGGTTTTTATAAATGTAGATTTACCACAGCCTGACGGTCCGATAATTGCAGTAACATCATTTTGTTTTATTCCAAAATTCAGATCTTTAAGTGCTTTATCATTACCATACCATAAATTTAATTCTTTAACATCAAATACAATATTTCTCTCATTGTTGTTTTTATTAATATTTATCAAGATAACTCCTCTTTTCTTAATATCGTCTTTGAAATTTGTTTCTTATTAAAATTGCTGTAGTGTTCATCAAAAATAACACCACTAGGAGTACTATAATTGTAGCGGCAGCTAAGTTTATGTATTCTGGCACGAGAACTGTGTCCAGTGTCCAATAATATATTTGAATAGGCAGCGCCGTAAAATCATCCATGATACCAGTTGGTATTTTTAATATTAGTGTAGGAATGCCTAATACAACTAATGGTGCAGTTTCTCCAATTGCTCTAGAAAGAGCTAGTATAGAACCGGTTAAAATCCCCGGCAGAGCCACCGGTAAAATAACCGTCCTCATTGTTACCCACTTTGTTGCACCCATGGCATACGATGCATCCCTTAGAAAATTAGGGACAGCCCTGATGGCTTCTTGACTTGCCACAACAACAATAGGAAGAACTAACAATGACATAGTTAATCCTCCTGCAAGAATACTAGACCCTAAATTAAACAACCTGCCAAAAACCGTTAATCCTAATAATCCAAATATAACCGAAGGAACACCTGCTAAGTTAGAGATATTGATTCTTATAAATTCTCTGACTTTTCCTTTGCTTGCATACTCTTCTAAATAAATAGCTGTCGATACACCTATTATAAGGGTAATTGGAGCAACTATCAACATTAACCATAAAGAACCCAAAATAACTCCATATATTCCAGCTTTTTCTGGAAATATAGATAGATTACTTGTCAAAAATTTTATATTCAGCCAACCGATGCTTTGACTCGATATTCTAAAAATCAATACTCCTAAAACAAGTAGAGCTAATAATGTGGCAGAAAGAAAAAGCTTTCTGGCTATCTTATCTAAAAGAATACGTCTGTTAAAATTACCCTTTGACATATACATTTTAGGAAAATGCGGTTCTCTTGAATCTATAGATTCTATACTCATTATCAATACTCCTCTCTATATTTTCTTGAGATATATTGTGCCAGTAAATTCATCAATAAAGTAAAGACGAAAAGCAATAATCCTACAGCATATAAGCTGTAATATCCAAGAGTTCCGCTGCCTGCATCTCCACTGGTAAATTCTACAATATAGGCTGTCATTGTCTGCATTGACTGAGTAATATCGAATGTAAAATTCTTAGAGCTACCGCTGCCAATCACAACAATCATTGTTTCTCCAACTGCTCGAGAAATTCCTAGTACAAAGGAAGCAATAATACCAGAGATAGCAGCAGGGATAACAACCTTAAACGTGACCTCTAACTTGGTTGAACCAAGTGCTAAGGCACCTTCTCGCATTTCATTTGGAACAGAATTCATGGCATCCTCAGATAAAGACGCCACAAGAGGAGTAATCATTATTCCCATAACAATACCAGGGCTAAGAGCATTTTTTGCCCCTAAATCAGGAATGATAGTCATTAACAAAGGAGTAACAAATGAATAGGCAAAAAAACCGTACACGATTGTAGGAATTCCTGCCAAAACTTCTACCAGCGGCTTTATCTTTTTTCGCACCTTGTCTGATGCGTACTCACTTAAATAAATTGCGGTCGATAGACCTATCGGAATCGCAACACACATAGCAATAATCGAAGTAATTATCGTTCCATTGATTATAGGTAAAATTCCAAAAGATGGATTTGAAGCTAAAGGTGCTAATCGCGTGCTAAATATTTCTCGCAATGGTACTTCTCTGAAGAACTTTAATCCATCAAATATTAGCGTATACACAATACCAATCGTTGTTATGATAGAGATTGATGCTGCCACAAAGAATATATATGGCATCAATTTGTCTACATATTTGTTTTTAGTACTTTTAATATTTTTGCTTATAAGCTCTCTGACTTGAATAGTTTTAACCATGAAATCCTATCCTTTCTTAATAGCTCTTAATAATATCTATTATTACTTTAAACAACATTTAGATGAGAGGAGTATTCCTCTCATCTAAATGTTGAATCAAACCTATTTTTTAAAGCTTACTTCATTGCTTCTAATTGTTTTGTATATTCAGCATATTGAGATTCAGGAAGCGGAGCAAAACCATTATCTCCCGCTAATCTAAGCGCTCCTTCTTTCGATACCAAATACTTTGCAAAATCAAGCACCTGTGGGTTTTCTAATGCAGCTTTTGCATTTAAGTATGTGAATACCGGACGAGTAAACCCAGCATATGGTAATTCTTCACCGATTGTTTCTAAAGAAGGTTCAACCGGACCATTGCCGAAATCCACCTTTACAGCAGTAATTATGTCTTTATTGTTTACATAGTAGCCAAATCCGAAGAATCCAATAGCATTTTTATCGTTAGCGACTAAATCAACTAGTGTAGAGTATTCTTGTTGAAGATTGGCTGTTGTTACCATAGGTTGTTCCTCAAGGATCACATCATAGAAGAATTCAAAAGTTCCGTGATTCTCATTTGGACCGTAGAAACTGATTTCTTCTTGTGGCCATTCTGGTCTGATATCTGACCAAAGCACTTTGTCATCAGCTTTATGTTTTCCTGAAATAAACATATTGATGATTTCTTCTCTAGTCATTTCTGTTGCCCAATCATTTTCTTGGTTAATTACAATTGTTAATCCATCCAGTGCAACCTTAAACTCCAGTACATCTGTTCCAAGCTTTAACCCTTGTTCCTCAAGCATAGCTTGTTCTTCATCTTTAATATATCTTGAAGCAGTAACTAAGTCAAGCTCACCTGCTATAAATTTCTTAAATCCAGCACTTGTACCAGCTCGTCCAACTTGAACGCTCACGCCTGGTTGTACATTAGTCATGTATTCTTCTGCAACATGTGCTAATAAAGGAAATACAGTGCCTGAACCATCAACTATTACCGGCCCTTCAAGCTTTGCTGCTTCTTGTCCTTCTTCTGCTGGTGCAGGTTCCGTAGTTTGTGCACCACATCCCACAACTGATAAAGCTAAAATAGCAATTAATAATGTTGCTAAAATTCTTTTTACCATTAACATTTCCCCCAATCATTTTATTGAAATAGTATTTGTCTACATTTACTAATATATACGATAAACTAATTCGCAGTGTTATCGGAATGTTATACAATTGTTAAGTATATGTTAAGTATCACTTATTTCAGTCTAAAATTATACGGCTATCTCTAGACATTAAACTTTAATACTAATTGCTTCAGACCTTGAGCTAGTGTAGCTAAACCTTCACTGGCAGTAGATATTTCCACCACTGAAGCTGTCTGTTCCTGTATTGACGAGGAAACTTGTATTATACTAGCGGCGTTTTCTTGTGTAACTGATGCAAGTTTTTGAATTTGCTCCTCAACTTCTTCCCTCATTGCATCAATTTTCAAGCTGGATTTATTCAAATCCTCCATTTTAAATTCAGTTTCCTTAATTGCCCTGGAAATATCTAAATATTTTTCTTTAGTCAGAGTAACACTATCTACCTGCTTTTTGGAAATATTAATCAAATCATCCATTGCTCCTACTGTATCTGAATTATCCTTGTATAAATTGTTAACTATTTCATCAATAATCTTGATGGACTCTTTAGACTGTTCTGCCAGCTTTCTTATTTCATCTGCAACCACTGCAAAGCATCTTCCATTCTCCCCCGCTCTTGCTGCCTCAATAGCAGCATTTAAGGACAATAAATTTGTTTTATCCGCAATAGTCATAATAAGCTTGCTCGCAGCTTCAATTTTCTTAGAGCTTTCATTTGATTTTCGTATACTGATCTGAACTTCATTGTTTATCTGGCTAGATTCTTGAGTCGTCACTGACAAAAATCTTATTAAATCCAACCCGGAATCCACTAATTCAATAACCTTATTTGTGGATTTAGTCATCTCTCCTAAGTTTTTTATATCTTCCAAAATAATATTACTTAACTCCTTTGACTTTTGAGAACTCTCATCTGCCCCTTGAGCTTGATCAGTTGAATTTCTGGCTATTATATTTATAGTTTTTGCCACATCGTCAGCCGATTGTGAGGATTGTTGACAATTCATTTTCAACTCTTCTGACGAAGCTGCAATTTTGAAGGAGGATATTTCAACTTCTTTGATTATAGATTTCAGATTTTCTCTTATTTTAATTATAGAATTTTTCAAGTCACCAATTTCGTCCTGCCTTTCTATTTCATCTTCTCCAATCTGTCCCTTAAGATTATAATTTGCAATTTCATCGGCGATTTTAATGAACTTAACAATTGGCTCACTGATTGTTTGAGCTAAAATAATTGTCAGCAATGCACATATCGATATAACGACCAGTACCATCATTATAATATCTCTGCGATGCTGTGCGATTCCTTTATATGCTTCACTTTCATCCACTTCGATAATAAGCCCGACATAGCTGTCTCCAATTTTAGCTATCGACAAATTAGCTATGACTTCCTCTCCAGTATATCCTCTGTATTTCTTTGTTTGATTAAATTCTATATTACCATCCCTTATATGTCCAGATAAAATACTCACAGCTTCAGTTTCAATCGTCTCTTTTAGAGCAGCTCCCTCCTTAAACTGTCCTATCATAGTGTTCGTAAGCAGGAGCCCATTTGCATCAACCAAATACGAATTGCCTGTTGTGCCAAGCCTTTCAATCCCATTATGTATAATTGCATTTACTCTTTGCTGATTTAAAACAATATTCAAAGTACCCACGGGTTTATTTGAATCAATCTCGGAATAAACTGGCGTTGCCAACACCATCAAGTTATCTCCGATAAAGCTATTTCTAAATATTTCAGACCAATTCTGTATTCCGCTCATTGCTTTTTCATTAAATTTACCAGAAAAAACTAGAGGGGCTATATCTAGCTTGTTATACTTAGAGCT
>Ga0208100_100701_pt1 | contig 11956 bp, 8 predicted proteins | sample SubbioR11_8A_Aug_FD_184817 | JGI IMG/M metagenome (GOLD analysis project Ga0208100, IMG submission 184817) | Serpentinite rock and fluid subsurface biosphere microbial communities from McLaughlin Reserve, California, USA - CR11_8A_Aug (SPAdes) | ecosystem: Environmental > Terrestrial > Deep... | reverse complement strand
TTTAACGTTTTTATTTACATCCTCAACTACATCTTCAATTACTATTGTCTCATTTATAACATTATTTATTAGTATGTTTACTGAATTCTTCATTGTTTGAACTGCTTTAGCGAGTGATCCGATTTCGTCCTTTCTCCTTTTAAAGCTTTCAGGCACATCCATTGAAAAATCGCCTGTAGAAACTAAGCTCATATAGTTTACGCAATCATTAAGTGGTCTGACAATATTTCTTGCTATAACAATGGATGCCACAACTGAAAAAATAGCAGAAATCAATAAAAGGCCAATAAATTGAATTGTTGTGCTTTGAAACTCTTGTCTTTGAGCCATCATAATACTTTCTGCACTCTTAATGCGGAAATCCGACATGTCATTTAAATCCCTTCGTATTTTATCTGAAATCCCTCTCGCACTTTTGAAGGTATTGAAAGCTTCTTCCTGTCTTCCATCAAGTGCAAGCCTTAATATTTTTTCTCTATTGTCGCTATAATTTTGCACATTGCTTTCAATTACAGGTATTAGATCTTGTTCATACTGAGAAAGCTTAGTGCCTTTATACCTTTCCATTGCTGCATTATATATCTCTACACTGTCCTCAAGCTCTTTAAGCTTCTCTCTTTGTTTTTCAGGCTCATCTGCTCGAAGTATTATATGATACATTGCTGCTTCTGTGGCATACTGTTCGGCTCTGGCTTCTTTCAAGCTTACTATTCCTACCACTGCATCATTATACATCGACTCCATCTCTTGATTGATGTTTGACATATTAATATATCCTACTACAGCAATGCTAAATACAGCTAAAAGCATTATGAAAGCCAATATAAATATCTTCGCACCTATCTTCATATTATTTATCATGCCTTGTCCTCCGATTTCTTTATGGTTTTTCTATAAATTTCCAAAAATAAAAACTTCTCTTTCGGCGGCCAGGCTACCATTCGCTTTTGCGAAAGGCCCTTTGGCTTTGCGTCCCACCCTTTCGGATGGTTTGCCCTTGTCGTTGACAAGTTAGTTGAAAACATTTAGAATTTTCTAGCCAAATTCTATCATAGCACCAAGGTATAAATCAAGGTTTTTTTCCACATCATATATATCGTTCCTTAATTTGTTCTTTATTTTGACCATTCATTTCTTATTTTGTTTCTATTTTGGTTTTCTAGAAATAACTATCGGTAATGGTTCAATGAATTAATATCAGTATGAAAGTAAAGAACCTCATAAAGAAAACTTAGTTCAGGTGGAGTAAAAACTCCATCTGAACTAAGTTTTCTTTATATATCTTCAGTCATAACTTCGAGGCCATCTCCTGATAAAACTACCGGATAAACCAACTCCCTCGAATCCATGGTACACTCAATGATAGAAAAGGAATTGTTTTTTAATGCTTCATCAAGAATCAAATCAGCTTCTGCGACATTGTCAATGCGATACCCCTTGGCTCCAAAGGCTCTTGCCAAAGACACGAAATCAATTGATTTTTCAAAACTGATATTATTATACCTTTTATTACAATAGTGGTGTTGCAATTGTCGTACCATCCCCAATGCTTTATTGTTAAAAATTATGATTTTAATCGGAAGCTCTAGCTCAGCAATAGTACCCAATTCATTCATTCCCATTTGAAAGCTTGCATCTCCTGTGATAGTAATAACGAGATTATCAGGCTTTGCTAGTTGAGCACCTATGGCAGCAGGTATACCATAACCCATTGTACCAAGTCCCCCTGATGAGATTAATGTTCTTGGCTTATTAAAGGAGTAGCATTTTGCAACCCACATTTGGTGCTGTCCTACATCGGTTGTAACAATAGTGTCCTTAGTAACTTTTTCTTGAATTTTGTTGAGAATCCAAGGAGCATTTAATCCTTCTTTTATTTTTGTTTCTATCTTATTAAAAACTTTGTTCCCTGTCAGATTAAAGGCTTCCTCATTAAGCAATTTTAGCATCTGATTTAAAATGGTTTTTATATCACCTACGATAGGAAGCTCGATAGGCATATTCTTACCTATCTCTGCTGGGTCAATATCTATATGAATTATTTTAGCATTAGGTGCAAATTTAACAGGATTACCTACAGCTCTATCATCAAATCTCATTCCTAAGGCTATCAAACAATCGCAAGATTGCACCGCTTCATTTGCCGATCTATTTCCGTAGGTTCCAAGCATTCCTAGAAAATTTTTATTATTACCTGGATATGAACCTAATCCCATTAAGGTTGACACCACATAGGCGTGGGTTTCATTGACAAGTTTTTCCACTTCAAAGAAGGCATTAGAATTTATTACCCCACCACCCGTACATACCACTATATTTTTTGAATTTTTAATAATAGCAACTGCTTTTTTTATCATTGTTGGGTGACCCGATACTGTTGGCTTGTAGCTTCTAATTTCTACATTCTTATAAGGCTTATAGGTATCAATCGCCATGGAGATATCCAAAGGAATATCAATCAGAACCGGTCCCGGTCTACCCGTTTTAGCAATATGAAAGGCTTCTGCTACTATTTTTGTCAAATCTCTTATATCTTGAACTAAATAATTGTGTTTAGTGATAGGAGAGGTGATTCCTGTAATATCCACTTCTTGAAATGCGTCTGTACCAACCATTGCCTTAGCTACTTGACCTGTTATGATTACCAATGGTATTGAATCCATATAAGCTGTTGCAATGCCAGTTACCAAATTTGTTGCCCCAGGACCTGAAGTGGCTAAGCACACACCGATTTTCCCTGTTACACGAGCGTAGCCACTAGCTGCATGTACTCCTCCTTGTTCATGTCTAACCAAAATATGGCTAATAGAACTCTTTGATAATGCATCATATATAGTTAAGACAGCTCCTCCTGGATATCCAAAAATCAGTTCCGTTCCTTGTTCTTCTAATGCTCTTAATAAGATCTCTGCTCCATTCATATTATCCACTCCTCGTTTTCACTTGAAATTATGCTACAGATTCTTACTTTCTCTTGTCATAGCAACAACCCCTGTTTTTACCAGTTCTTGTATTCCATAGGGTTGCAAGGCATTAATCATAGCTTGAATTTTAGTCTCGTCTCCTGTAGCCTCAATGATAAGAGATTTCCTGCCAATATCTACTATTCTTCCCCTAAAAATATCTATCATCTGAATTATTTCGCCTCTATTTCCGTTATTAGCTGACACACGAACTAACAACAGTTGACGATCCACAGTCTCATCGTTTGTGATCTCATTTACTTTAATTACATCTATCAGTTTGTTTAATTGCTTCTTAACTTGTTCTATGACTCTATCATCTCCCCAGACTACTATAGTCATATGGGCTATAGAATTATCCTCTGTCTTGCTAACCACAAGACTTTCGATATTATACCCCCTTCTACTGAAAAGTCCGGAAATTTTTGTAAGTACACCCGAATGGTGTTCTACCCATACTGCCAGTACATGTTTCATCATATTTCCTCCTACTAAAATTATATTTGAGTAGTTAAATAAAAAGGTATAAAAAAACCCCTCCCTTGTAACTTTTTTCAAGGGCGAGGTTTCATTTTCCCGCGGTACCACCTTGATTGCTTCTAAAATAGAAGCCTCTCATTTGCAAATTAAAACAACTACACCAATAACGGAGCTACCCGTCATCTCCTAATTATTTTTCAGAGATGCTTCTCAGGAGTGAGTATATTGTGATTGTAGCATCGGTTCACATCAACCACCGACTTTCTTTAGCAACATTACACAACAGCTCTCCATCAACGACTTTACTGATTATTTTAAATATTTTGATTAATTTATAATATTTTACCAATTATTATCGGCATTGTCAAGATGAAATATTTAGTCAATTACTCTTATAACCTCTAAATTCTCATCCTTAGTACCTATGATGTCACCGCCCAAATTCTGCAGATGCTTGACATATTCTAGTATTTCCTTGGTTATTTCCTCTCCAGGGCAAACAAGAGGGATTCCAGGAGGATACGGTATTATATATTCACCACTAACCTTTCCAACGCTCTCTAAAAATGGAATCTCTTTCTTCGTAGCAAAAGCAGCTTCTCTTGGGCTTATTTTTAATTTTGGAATGTCATAAGAAAAAGAAGAAACTACATTCTTTATTTTACCTTGAACATTATTTAAAGAAATATCCTCCAGAGCAGAAATCAACCTGTCAAAGTCTTTTCTATCATTACATATTGAGGCTACTCCCACCACATTATTTATATCAGCAAATTCCATTTGAATACCGTAGTCATTTCTAAGCAAATGGCTAAGCTCTATTCCACCAATACCAAGTTCAACGAAGTTTATGACCAGCTTTGTTCTATCTTTTTGATATATTCCATCCTTGCCTGCTATACTATCATCCATATATCGAATTCCTTTAATGTTTTGCAATTTGCTTTCAAAGTAACTAATATTTTCTAGTAATCTGTCAATTAACCCTAACCCATCCTCCTCAATTATGGTTGTAGCGATATCTAGAGATGCCATTAATAAATATGAAGGGCTACTGCTTTGATTTATCATAAGCATAAATTTTAATCGTTCAACATCTATTCTATCTGAATTAACATGAAGCATAGAGCTTTGAGTAAATGCAGGAAGGGTTTTATGAATACTCTGTGATACTATATCAGCACCTGCTTGTATTGCAGAAATAGGAAGGTTATCGCTTAATATAAAATGAGATCCATGTGCCTCATCTACAATCAGTATTTTTTCGTACTTATGAACTATTTCTGCAATCTCTTTAATATCTGAACATATTCCATAATAATTGGGATATGTCAACAATACAGCCTTAGCTTCCGGATTTTCTAAGATTGCTTTTTCTATGGTTTCAGATCTGATTCCTGCTGGTATCCCCCATTCTTTATTTGTTTCAGGATTAATATAAACAGGTTGATTTCCGCCAATAATCAAGCCATGTGATACAGATTTATGACAATCTCGTGGTACAATTACTGTTTCTTGAGGATTTAGCACTGCCATCATAGCTGAAATATTTCCTGCAGATGTGCCATTAATAAGGAAAAAGGTCTTATCTGCATGAAACACCTTGGCAGCCCTTTCCTGAGCTTCTCGAATCATATCTTTTGCTAGATAAAGATTATCTGTATCTGGCATCTCTGTCACATCTAAAGCTAACATTTCTTTGCAGAAATACTTGTTTTCAAATTTTTCAAAGGCTTTCCCATTTTTATGACCTGGTATATGAAAAGAAACAACATCTTCTTCAGCATGTTTTTGCAATTGTTTTAGAATAATTGTACTTTCAATCATATATTACCATCCTTTAAATAAATAATTTATCTTTATATTTATTCAATTCTACTTAATATTCTATTCCCCTTCTCATATTATAAGCTTGACTTGAAAAAATTCTAGTCTTCAATTCCTCTTAAATATGTTATAATTATTTAGAATGTGGAAAATATTTGCCAGTTGTTCCTTTAATAAATAGGAGGGATTCATTTTGTCAGAAGATAAAGAGAAAGATATAAAACCAAAAAAGAATAAAAAGAAAAGAAAATTTCATATATTAAAAATATTCATTATCACCATATTGTTATTATCTTTTATAGCTACTGGAGTAGCAGCTGGAATGGTTATTGCTACTTTAAGATCGGTAGAGCCCATTAACCCTTCAAAAATACAGGAATTATTAAATGAAAGTTCTTATATATATGCTGCAAACGGAGAATTGATTGAAAAAATTCAAAGCGACTATCATAGTGAATTGGTAAAATTTGATGAGCTTCCTAAGGATTTAGTCAACGCTTTTATCGCTATTGAAGATCAGGATTTTTTCGAACACAATGGAATCAGTCCAAAAAGAATTGTGAAAGCCTTATGGGAAGTTATAAAAGCAAGAGCTCCTGTACAAGGAGCCAGTACCATTACTCAACAAGTGGCAAAAAATATTTATCTCACCCATGATAAAACATTGACCAGAAAAATAAAGGAAGTTTATTATGCTTTTCAATTGGAAAAGCATTTAACAAAGGAACAGATTTTAGAAATATATCTGACCACTGCTTATATGGGTGGTGGAGCAAAAGGCGTAATTGCAGCATCTAAAACCTATTTTTCTAAAGAACTTCATGAGCTTGATCTAGCTGAAATAGCTGTATTGGCTGGTGTTTCTAAGAATCCTTCTAGATTCTCCCCTATAAAAACTTTGAAGAAGGAGGATGTAGACCTTGAAAGACACCACATTATAGATGATGAAGATCCCATATATACAATAATATATGATGAACGTTTCAAGGAAAGACAACATCTGGTTTTAAGAATAATGAGAAACGAAAATATGATAACGGAAGAAGAATATCAGCAAGCATTGAGTGTAGATATTCTTTCTAGAATTAACCCCTCAAAACCTGAATCTATATCTTCCTTTATGGCTGACATGGTAAAAAAAGATGTCAGAGAGGCACTGATGTTGACACTAGACATGAGTGAGGAAGAAGCGTCACACATGATTAACAATCAAGGACTTAGGATATATAGTACTTTGGATATGGAAATGCAAAGAATTGTAGAAAATGCATATTTAGAAAATAAAAACTTTCCTAATTTAGTTATGAGGAAAGATAAAGCAGGAAATATCCTTAATAAAAGCAGATCCAGTATACTTTTGTATAAATATAGTAATGTTTTTAATGATAATAATGATTTAATAATACCGAAAGGCGATTTTCATTACGACGAATCAGGAAATCTGATATTATCAGCTGGAAATAGATTGGTTTTCAACCCCATCAATAATGATGGCAACCTCGAAGGGATAAATGTGTCTTTTAGAGATATATTTTTGCAAAATGAAGGTGAGGAGTTAAAGATCCTAAAAGGTGGGGCAATTAAGCTTTCACCTAAATCAATGCAATTTGATGACAAAAAAAATCTTTTGGTGGATAATGATTACCTAAAGGAAAATCCCGAAATTTTCAAAACTGACTCTAATGAAAATCTTTTAGTTTCGAACAAATATATTTCAAAAAATTTCTTTTCACAGTCCAACCGTGCCGTTCAGCCACAATCCGCCATGGTTATAATGGACTATAGAACCGGTGAAATAAAAGCACTCATTGGTGGAAGAGATATTATAGGCAGAAGAGTATTTAATAGGGCAACTAATCCAAGACCTCCAGGTTCTGCCATAAAACCATTGTCCGTTTATATTCCAGCACTTGACAATGGCTGGACTGCTGCTGACGTGATTGATGATATACCTTCTTATGACAATCAAGGTAACTTGTGGCCAAGAAATTATTATAATGATTTCTGGGGCTTATCAACCCTTAGAGAAGGTGTTCAATGGTCTATGAACGTAATGGCAGTAAAACTTCTCGAAAGAATAGGAATATCCACGTCAATAGATTATTTAAAGAAAATGGGTATAACAACTTTGAGCGAGAGTGGTCGTTCCAATGACCAAAATCTTGCAGCATTGGGGCTAGGAGGTATGACTTTTGGTATAAGTCCTTTAGAAATGACAGCTGCCTATGGCTCCATAGCAAACCAAGGTGTATATATTAAACCAGTGTCTTTTACTAAAATAACAGACAGTGAAGGCAACGTGATCTTAGAAAATACCAGCTTTAAAAATCGCGTTACCAGCCCAGAGGTTGCTTATATTATGACAGATATGATGCGGAGTGCTGTAGATTCAGGCACTGCACAAAGAGCCAAGTTAGACAACAATAATTCTAATATTCCTGTATCAGGAAAAACAGGTACTACAAGCGATAATCACGATGCTTGGTTTGTTGGATACACACCCTACTATATTGGTGGCGTCTGGATTGGAAACGATATACAGATTGAATTAGATAGTGGTAGTGCCATGAGTGCCCAGCTATGGAAAACTGTCATGGCTCAAATTCACAAGAATTTACCTGCAAAGGATTTTGATAGGCCGCAGGATATTGTATCTGCTACCATTGATACTGAATCTGGCAAACTGGCCACCGAATTAAGCCAAAGAGATCCTCGTGGAAGTACCGCCAGAAATGAGATTTTTGTTAGAGGAACTGCCCCAACAGAATTTAGTGATATTCATGTGGAGTTAGAAATTGACACCACTTCAAATAAGATTGCAACTGTGTATTGCCCTCCAACCTTAGTTGAGAAAAGAGTATTCATAAGAAGACCGGTTCCATATGATCCTGCCCAGAATCAAGGTTTAGTACCTAGAGATTTTATATATGAAGCTCCATTGGACTTGTGCGATATCCATACTAGTTTTGATTATGGTTTACCTATTGATGATCTATTTCCACCCAATCCATTAATACCTCCTCCAACTGTAATAGACCCCATCACAGGTGAGGAAATAATTGATAGTGCGAATTAGCAATAGAAAGGCGGTTAATAGCTGTCAATGTGACGAGTTATTAACCACTTACAAACTTTCCTATAATATAATTAAAGATATGAAAGCATCTGCTCTCATATCTTTAATTGTTACTTCTTATTTTCTAGACTTGTTTAACTTTGAGATGTTCTTGAACTTTTCTGTTTTCTTTTTCATATAACCCGCGTGATTTTCTGAATAATCCTCTTCCATTTTTAGCTTCAAATATGAATGCCACCGTTTTTCAGATAACACACCTTCTTTAATCGCAGTGCAAATGGCGCAATCTGGTTTCTTTGTATGCGTACAATCACGAAAACGACATTTGTCATATAATTTCATCAATATTGATATTGGGATTAGTATACCTTCCTTTTTTTTCAGTGCCTTTTCCATATTGAATTGCTTTTACGGGGCAATAATGGATACAAGCCTGACATCGGGAACAATATTTCCCCCACTGCGGCCTTTCATTTACCACAATAGTATTACAATTACAAACCTTTTCGCAAACACCACAGCCGGTACAATTATCATTTGCATAAAAATGCGTGGTATCGACAGGCTTTTTATTAAACAATGGATTTACTAACCCTGTTAACAACCACGGAAGAGGTCCTTTTTCAACATGAAATACTCCCCTTTCTTTTTTTTCAATCGCATTATTAATGCTTTTCAATGCTTCAGCTGTAGCGGAAAGCTTTTCTTTTTCCACCTCTTTTGAATCTACATCACCCATTACTATATAGTTATTTGGCATTTTTATTGAAAATCCACTGTGCAAATTCATAGCTTTTTTCTTCAAGCAATCGTCAATAACCTTCATGGTGTTTCCAATATTACTTCCACAAGTTGCAACAGAGAATATATAATTGTCCCGATAATTATTCAGGCTAAACTTCCTAATAAATTCAAGTACCATCTTAGGAGGTCCCCAAGCATATACTGGATATACAAAACCAAGCAACTCATTGTCCTTAATACTGTATTCATAAAATCCATCACCTTTTTTCACAGCAGCGGATATTGAAACTAGTTCTTCGTTGTTGTGCTGAGCAATACTTTTAGCTACATAAAGTGAGTTTCCTGTTCCAGAAAAATAAAATATCATTCTCTTCACCCTTTCCTACCCATTCCGAAGAATAAAAATTTGACTGCAAAAAGTGTCAATAACTCCGTCCCATCGACATGTCAGCGTGTCTCTATGTTGAATTTTCGTTTTCCAACAACCAGTGCAATTATGAAGAATGCCAGAGCAAAACCCAATTGTATCAGAGCATAGGTAAATATTTCGCTCAGGTTTTGCCAATCGAAGACCATTAGTTCGGAAATTTTATTATTTGCTTTGACATACCAATAGGCTGGCATAAAGCTTGCTATTCTTAACACATTTTCACCTAGCAGCGCTTGAGGAACAAACACGCCGCTTATGAAAGAAGAACTCAACACCAATATGTTAGCGACTGCATTTATGGTTTCCCGCCCATTTACCAGATTTCCTATTAAAAAACTCAACCCTGAAGCACTCAATGCAAAAACTAACGAATTGACAACGTAATACAACGTACTTGGATTACCGATTTCATTATATCCAAACAAAAGGCAAAACGCAACCAGAATCAGCCAGCTTACTGACATGAACACTATGTGGACAAGGTAATACTCTACGTTGAATCTTGTTGCACTGATTGGAGCACATGCATTTCTACGTCTAATATCAATATTGTTTAAAACAATCATGATCGCAGAAACGCCGATTATTACCACGAACATAAAAGTATATGCCAAAAAGTTGAAATAATACACCATCAAGCTAGGCTCGCCTTCATTTATTTTATCTGTTCCGAATTTAATCCCAGCACTCCGAGACAGATCTTCAGAAGTATGAGCGACCACAGTTTTTAAATCAATTTCAGGAATTGTGTCGATATACATTCTTGCAATATTTAAATACCTGTCTATCATCATGTCGATGCGAATTGTTTGAGTTGAGTCCGGAATTACTGTTTTCTCCAACAAGAGTGTACCTCCTGATACAAAGTCTTTGGTAAATCCCTCAGGTACCCTTAAAATGTAATGCACCTTTCTAAAGAACAAGGCATCCTGCAAAACCTCGGGTTCATCCTCGATTTCAACAAAATTTACAATTTCTGCAAGTTCTTTACGCAATCCGTCTACCAACGGTGACTCATCTTCAGCTATAAAGACAATATTTGTCTTTATTTCCGCGAAAATATTCTGTTGATTTGGCTCCGCCATGACCATCATAATAATTGAAACCATGACAAATACACCTAAGTAAATCATAATCGAAGGGATATTTTTTTTAATAATTTTCAGGCACAAATTAAAGACTGGCATATTTTTGCCTCCTTATGATCAGGTATGTTGCGGTACAAAAAATAACCGAAAAAATTGATAGTCCCACAATATTTTCGATATATCGATTGTAGTTATCAAAAAAATAAAGAGCATAAAATGCGTCCGCCAGCAGATTTACGGGGTTTATCACTGCCAAAACAGGTGCTGAGGTCGATACGATATACTTTATGTCCGCAAACATCATGCCGGCAAGAAGAGACCCTGTCATCGTCACTCCCAAAAGGATTCCCATCTTCATATTTTCGTTGCCTTTTACCAGTGCAGATATGAAGGCACCAAACGAAATCCCGACTATAGTCCCCAAAAATACTGTAAAAACGACCAGCCCCTCTCTTGTCCCAAAGTCAATTGAAAGGACAAAAACCATATAAGCCAGTACTACTAAGAGTTGAACAAACTGAATAACGAAAGCGGCAGTAATATTGTATAAAAACATCTTTAGCTTATGGACTGGTGCCACATTGATTCTGGCAGCCTTCACCGATAAATTTGCTTGAATATCATTGACCTCAGTCATGCCTGAAAAGCCGCTATAAAGACAGGTCATGGCAAGCAGAGCAAAGAAGTAAATCAGTGTATTGTTTGGATTGGTGCGGCTTGCCGAAACTTCCCTCGTGAAATTTTGCCGATTGTCAAGCGCTGTTAAAACTTCAGGCAAAGCCTCGGCACGTATAGACAAAACTCTATTCGCTGCGGATACCGACTGAAGGTATTGATCTAAAAAAGATTTGATTATGCTTTGTTCAAACCCTGAATTGTTGACAAAAAGCGTCATTTCCTCACCCATTAGGATGTACCCTTTGATCTCCCCATTAGCTAAAAGTGTTTGTGCCTCAATTTCATCGGTTATTTGCGAATTAAAAAGCCTTTCGTCACCTTTAGACAGCATCTCCATCATAGATAAAAACCCGATATCGTCAAAGGCAGCATCTGCATCCACAACGGCTACATCTATCGGCTGAAAAGTTCCGATACCACCCAAATTTCCAAATGCCAACCCAAAAAGACTCGCTAATACTATTGGGAAAACCATTGTCCAAAAAATCAGGGATTTGTTACGCAGAAGTATTTTCAATCGGTATGTTAAAATATGTTTAAACATTGCCTACCTCCTAATCCCTCAATTTTTTACCTGTGATTTCAAGAAATACGTCATTTAACGTCGGCAGCTCAGAATATATCCTTCCGAAACTGATTGAGTTTATTTTGATGAATTCCAGAATATTTT
>Ga0208100_100700_pt1 | contig 11974 bp, 10 predicted proteins | sample SubbioR11_8A_Aug_FD_184817 | JGI IMG/M metagenome (GOLD analysis project Ga0208100, IMG submission 184817) | Serpentinite rock and fluid subsurface biosphere microbial communities from McLaughlin Reserve, California, USA - CR11_8A_Aug (SPAdes) | ecosystem: Environmental > Terrestrial > Deep... | reverse complement strand
CCGGCCAGCCGCTGCATGCCCTCGGCCACGACCGGGGGCGCGCCTCGCTCGATCGCTACGCGCAGGCGATCGGTCTGGCGTTCCAGATCGTCGACGATCTGCTCGACGTCGAAGCCAGCTCGGCGCAGCTCGGCAAGACCGCGGGCAAGGACGCACAACAGGGCAAAGCCACCTACGTCTCGGCGCTCGGAGCGCAGGCGGCGCGCGCCTGGGCGCAGCGCCTGCACGGCGAGGCGCGCCAGGCGCTGGCCGGCTTCGACGGCCGTGCCGAGAGGCTGCGACAATTGGCCGATTTCATCGTGCTGCGCACCCATTGAGGGTGCTCGCGGCTGCCGCCATGTCAGAACTGCTGAACAGCATCAACGATCCCGCCGACCTGCGCCGGCTCGACGCCGCGCAACTGCAGCAACTGGCGATCGAACTGCGCGCCTTCGTGGTCGAGTCGGTGGCCGGCACCGGCGGCCACCTGTCGTCGAACCTGGGCACGGTCGAGCTGACGATCGCGCTGCACGCGGTGTTCGATACGCCGCACGATCGCATCGTCTGGGACGTCGGCCACCAGACCTACGCGCACAAGATCCTGACCGGCCGGCGCGAAGGCATGCGCACGCTGCGCCAGTTCGAGGGCATCTCGGGCTTCCCGCGCCGCTGCGAGAGCCGCTACGACGCCTTCGGCACCGCGCACAGTTCGACCTCCATTTCGGCCGCGCTCGGAATGGCGGTGGCGGCGCGCAACCAGCAGATCGACCGCCACGCGATCGCGGTGATCGGCGACGGCGCGATGTCCGGCGGCATGGCCTTCGAGGCGATGAACAACGTCGGCGTGATCGAAGACATCCGGCTGCTGGTGGTGCTCAACGACAACGACATGTCGATCTCGCCGGCGGTCGGTGCGCTCAACCGCTATCTGGCGCGCCTGATGAGCGGCAAGTACTACGCGGCGGCCAAGGAAGCCGGCAAGAACGTGCTCAAGAACCTGCCGCCGGTGTTCGAACTGGCGCGCCGCTTCGAGGCGCACGCCAAGGGCATGGTGGTGCCGGCCACCTTGTTCGAGGAGTTCGGCTTCAACTACATCGGCCCGATCGACGGTCACGATCTGGACGCGCTGCTGCCGACCCTGCGCAACCTGAAAGGGATGAAAGGGCCGCAGTTCCTGCACGTGGTCACGCGCAAGGGCCAGGGCTACAAGCGCGCCGAGGCCGACCCGGTCCTGTACCACGGCCCCGGCCGCTTCGACCCGAACGAGGGCATTCAGGCGCCGGTCGCGCCGCCGCGGCCGACCTACACCCAGGTGTTCGGCGACTGGATCTGCGACCAGGCGCGCGCCGATGCGCGGCTGGTCGGGATCACGCCGGCGATGCGCGAGGGTTCGGGGCTGGTGCGCTTCGACGCCGAGTTCCACGGCCGCTACTTCGACGTCGGCATCGCCGAGCAGCACGCGGTCACCTTCGCCGCCGGGCTGGCCTGCGAGGGCATGAAGCCGGTGGTGGCGATCTACTCGACCTTCCTGCAGCGCGCCTACGACCAGTTGATCCACGACGTGGCGCTGCAGGCGCTCGACGTCACCTTCGCGATCGACCGCGGTGGCCTGGTCGGCGCCGACGGCGCCACCCACCACGGCGCCTTCGACCACAGCTTCCTGCGCTGCGTGCCGAACATGGTGGTGATGGCGCCGGCCGACGAAGCCGAGTGCCGGCGCATGCTCAGCACCGCCTATCGCCACCCGGGGCCTGCCGCCGTGCGTTATCCGCGCGGAGCCGGCATCGGTGTGGCGGTGCCCGAAGACCTGGACACGATGCCGATCGGCCGCGGCGAGGTCCGGCGCGAGTCGCGCGCGGCCACTGGCCGCAGGCTTGCAATCCTGGCCTTCGGCGCGATGGTCACGCCGGCGCTGGCGGCCGCCGCCGCGCTCGACGCCACGGTGGCCAACATGCGCTTCGTCAAGCCGCTGGACCGCGAGTTGATCGAGCGGCTCGCGAACAGCCACGATGCGCTGGTGACGGTCGAGGAGAGCGCTCTGGCCGGCGGCGCCGGCGCCGGCGTGGCGGAGGTGCTCGCCGAGCTCGGCATCCAGCGTCCGCTGCTGCTGCTCGGCCTGCCGGACCGGTTCGTCGATCACGGCGACGTCGGTCGCCTGCATGCCAGCGTCGGTCTCGATGCGGCGGGCATCGAGAATTCGATCCGCAGGCGCTTCGCCGGCCTGCTCGAAGCGCCGTCCGATCGCGCCGCGCGCATTCGATCGGCCGCCTGAGCCGCGTGCCCAGGTAGCGCGGTCGGCCGCACGCCGGCAAACTCAACGCGCGCGCGGCCAGTCGCCCCAGACGTCGCGGCGGGTCGGACGCTCGCCGTAGGCGGTGCCGTAGATCGACGACAGCGTCTGCTTCGGCCGCGCCGGCACGATGTCCTCGTGGATGCGGGCCAGCAGCATCAGATCGGCCATGACCTCGGGATCGATCGGCTCGGCCCGGCCGTCGGCCAGCCACAGCTTGGCGAAGTACTCGTTCATCTCCGGGTAGCCCCAGAGCAGGCGGATCGCGTTGGCCATCGCCGGATAGTCGCGCTCCAGCTTGGTGCGCGAGTCGGACGGATTAGGTTGAACGGATGGTCGCGTCAGGGACCCGAATTCCTCGCGCGCAGCGGCCCGCACATCAAGCGCGTCGAAGTCATGGCGGCGGTGGACAGGTCTGGTCAACATGACACCCGAGGCGATGCTAGCCGCAAGGAACAAGCGTCGGCGGGCTGATTCATAAGGGTTTTTACGGTTCTTTCGGCTCCGGTCAGGCCCTCTGCCGTGCCTGTCCTTGTCGCGTGGCATCGGGCCAGGAGGACTTCACAACCCCAATCGAGCAGACGGGCGCCGCTTCACATCATGCAAGCACGTCGACCATATGACCGATGTTCAGCAGCCTCGATCGCATGATAGTCGCCGAACGGCCGCTGGCGGCCGACCGCCGGTGTCGGACATCCGGCGTCGCTGCAGTCTGCGCGCGACGCCGGGCGCATCACCAACCGGCTCGCCGCCGAGGCGCTCGCGTCGGGCAAGCGTTGCCGGCCGGCACGGGATAATCGGACAGTGAAGACGCCGCCGCTGCTGGCCGACGTTTCGCTGGCGCCCTACAACACGTTCGGTGTCGCCGCGCGTGCGCGCTTTCTCGCCCACGTCGCGAGCGTCGAGCAGCTTGCGCAGTGGCTCGACTGTGCACGAGCGCGCGCTTTGCCGCACCTGATCCTCGGCGGCGGCAGCAATCTGCTGTTCACCGGCGACTACGAGGGTCTGGTGCTGAAGATCGAGTTCGGCGGCCTGCGCGAACTCGAACCGGACTCGCAGCATTGGCGCATCGAGGTGGGCGCCGGCGAGGGCTGGCACGCCACCGTCGAGCGGCTGTTGGCGAGCGAGCGGCCCGGGCTCGAGAACCTGGCGCTGATTCCCGGACTGGCGGGTGCCGCAGCGGTGCAGAACATCGGCGCCTACGGGCTCGAGTTGTGCGAGCGCTTCGAGTCGCTGCAGGCCTGGGATGTCGAGGCGCAGGCGCTGTGCACGATGTCGGCCGAGCAGTGCGGCTTCGGCTACCGCGACAGCGCTTTCAAGCGCGAACTGGCGGGCCGGCGCGTGATCGTTGCGCTGACGCTGGCGCTGCCGCGCCGCTGGCAGCCGGTGACCGGCTACGCCGACCTCGGGCACGAGCTCGCCGCGCGCGGCGGCGAGCGGCTGGAGCCGCGCGCGGTGTTCGACGCGGTGGTCGCGATCCGCCGCCGCAAACTGCCCGATCCGGCGACGATCGGCAACGCCGGCAGCTTCTTCAAGAACCCGATCGTGACCCGCGAGCGGCACGGCGAGCTGATCGCGCGCCATCCTTCGCTGGTCAGCTACCCGCTGGCCGGCGGTCGCTTCAAGCTCGCCGCCGGCTGGCTGATCGAGGCGGCCGGGTTGAAAGGCGCCACCCGCGGCCGCGCCGGCGTCTACGAACGGCAGGCGCTGGTGCTGGTCAACCGCGGCGGCGCCACCGGCACCGAGATCCTCGCGCTGGCGCGCGAGATCCAGGACAAGGTGGCGGAGAAGTTCGGCGTGCGGCTGGAGCCGGAGCCGGTGATCGTCTAGTCGTCGGCCCGCGTGCGCCGGCCTTCGGCCGCGGGCGAACTGCTCTCGAGCTGCGGCAGCGCGGCGCCCTGGCCGGCGGCAAGCAGGCCGGCGTCGGCGTACACGCGCAGCTTGTCGCGCGTGTCGGCGATGTCGAGATTGCGCATCGTCAACTGCCCGATGCGGTCGGCCGGCGTGAAGAACGCCTCGCCCTTTTCCATCGTCAGCCGTTCCGGCTTGTAGGTGAGGTTGGGCGAGGCGGTGTCGAGGATCGAGTAGTCGTTGCCGCGGCGCAGTTCGAGCCGGACCTCGCCGCTGACGGCGCGCGCCACCCAGCGCTGGGCCGCCTCGCGCAGCATGATCGCCTGCGGATCGAACCAGCGGCCCTGGTAGAGCAGGCGACCGAGTTTGCGGCCATTGTCGCGGTACTGCTCGATCGTGTCCTCGTTGTGGATGCCGGTGACCAGCCGCTCGTAGGCGATGAACAGCAGCGCCATGCCGGGTGCCTCGTAGATGCCGCGGCTCTTGGCTTCGATGATCCGGTTTTCGATCTGGTCGCACATGCCGAGCCCGTGCCGGCCGCCGATGCGATTGGCCTCCTGCAGCAACGCCACCGGGTCGGTGAACTCGACGCCGTTGAGCGCCACCGGCTGTCCCTGCTCGAAGCGGATCGACACTTCCTCGCGCCCGACCTGCACCTCGTCGCGCCAGAAGGCCACGCCCATGATCGGCTGCACGATGCCGATGCCGCGGTCGAGCCGCTCGAGGTCCTTGGCCTCGTGCGTGGCGCCGAGCATGTTGGAGTCGGTCGAGTAGGCCTTGTCGGCGGCCATCTTGTAGGCGAAGCCGGCGCGGCGCATGTACTCGGACATCTCGGCGCGGCCGCCGAGCTCGTCGATGAAGCGCTGGTCGAGCCAGGGTTTGTAGATCCTGAGCGCCGGGTTGACGAGCAACCCGTAGCGGTAGAAGCGCTCGATGTCGTTGCCCTTGAAGGTCGAGCCGTCGCCCCAGATGTTGACCTCGTCTTCCTTCATCGCCGCCACCAGCATGGTGCCGGTGACCGCGCGGCCGAGCGGCGTCGTGTTGAAGTAGGTGGCGCCGGCGGTGCTGATGTGGAAGGCGCCGCACTGCAGGGCGAAGATGCCTTCGGCGACCAGTTGCGCGCGGCAGTCGACCAGGCGCGCGACCTCGGCGCCATAGTGGCGCGCGCGGCGCGGAATGTCGTCGTAGTCGGGTTCGTCGGGCTGGCCGAGGTTCGCGGTGTAGGCGTAGGGCAGGGCACCGCGGTCGCGCATCCACAGCAACGCCGCGCTCGTGTCGAGGCCGCCGGAGAACGCGATGCCGACTCTTTCGCCGACCGGGAGCTGCTGCAGGATGGTTGCCATGGCGATCGCCGGGCGCGCCGGCGCGAGCGGAGGTGGAGGGGCGGGTCGCCCGCGGCGCGGGTTGCGCGCGGCTGGCGCGCGAGCGCCGCGGTCGGGATCGATCAGCGCCGCGGCGCTCTGTGCCGTGACGGGCGTCGATTATAGGCGGGCGCGCAGCGCCGGCCGGCTGTCGCGCTGCGCGCGACTCAACCTGCTGGGCGGGTCCGCCGGCGTCGAAACGGGCCGCGCGAGGGCTCGATCACTGCACGTCGCGCCCGAGCAGCAGGTACTCCATCAGCGCCTTTTGCACGTGCAGCCTGTTCTCCGCCTCGTCCCAGACGACCGACTGCGGGCCGTCGATCACCTCGGCCGCCACTTCTTCGCCGCGGTGCGCCGGCAGGCAGTGCATGAAGAGCGCGTCCCGATCCGCGACCGACATGATTTCGGCGTCGACGCACCAGTCGGCGAAGGCCGCGCGGCGCGCTTCGTTCTCGGTCTCGAAGCCCATGCTGGTCCAGACGTCGGTGGTCACCAGGTCGGCGCCGCGTGCCGCTGCCAGCGGCGAGTCGAACACGCGCAGATGCGGGCCGGCGGCCGCGCGTGCGGCGTCGAGCGCGTAGCCGGGCGGGGTCGAGACGTGCACGGTGAAGCCGAGCAGGCGCGCCGCCTGCAGCCAGGTGTAGGCGACGTTGTTCGCGTCGCCGATCCAGGCCACGGTGCGCCCGGCGATCGCGCCGCGCTGCTCGATGAAGGTGTACACATCGGCCAGGATCTGGCACGGGTGATACTCGTTGGTCAGGCCGTTGATCACCGGCACGCGCGAGTGCCCGGCGAAGCGCTCGATCCGCGCCTGCTCGTAGGTGCGGATCATCACCAGGTCGACCATGCGCGAGATCACGCGCGCGGTGTCCTCGATCGGCTCGGCGCGGCCCAGTTGCGAGTCGCCGGTGGTGATGTGGATGACCGAGCCGCCCATCTGGTACATGCCGGCCTCGAAGCTCACACGCGTGCGCGTGCTCGCCTTCTCGAACACCATCGCCAGCGTGCGGTCGGCGAGCGGCTGGTAGAACTGGTAGCGCTTGAAGCGGTCCTTGATCACCGCCGAGCGCGCGAACACGTGCTCGAGCTCCGCGCGCGAGAAGTCGGCGAGTTGCAGGAAGTGCCGGATCGGCGCCGCCATGAGCTGCCCCGACTAGGCGGCAGCCGCCGACGGCGCGCGCACGAAGGCGCGCACCAGCGGCGCCAGCCGGGCGACGATCGCGTCGGCCTCGCGCGCGTCGATGACCAGCGGCGGCAGCAACCGGATCACGCTGTCCTGCGTGACATTGACCAGTAGCCGGGCATCGAGCGCCTGGCGTACGAGTTCGCCGCACGGACGATCCAATTCGATGCCGATCATCAAACCCTGGCCGCGGATCGCGCGCACGCCGGCCAGGCCGTACAACTCGCGCGCCAAGCCGGCGCGGATCTGGGCGCCGCGCGCGGCGGCGTTCTCGAGCAGGCCGTCGGCAGCGATGATCGCCAGCGTCTCGAGTCCGGCGCGGCAGGCGAGCGGCCCGCCGCCGAAAGTGGTGCCGTGGTTGCCGGGTCCGAACACGCCGGCGGCCCGCCCGCGCGCCAGCAGGGCGCCGATCGGCACGCCCGAGCCGAGCCCCTTGGCCAGGGTGACGACGTCCGGCAGGATGTTGGCCCACTGGTAGCCGAACCACTTGCCGGTGCGGCCGACGCCGCACTGCACTTCGTCGACCATCAGCAGCCAGCCGCGCGCGTCGCACAGCGCGCGCAGCGCGCGCAGGTAGTCGAGATCGGCGACCTGGATGCCGCCTTCGCCCTGCAGGACCTCGATCCACACCGCCTGCACGCGCCGGTCGGCGTCGCCGGCGCGCTGCACGGCGGCCAGATCGTTGTACGGCACGCGCAGGAAGCCGGAGGGCAGCGGATCGAATCCCTTGCGCGCCTTGTCGCTGCCGGTGGCCGCCAGGGTGGCGAGCGTACGACCGTGCCAGGCGCGCTCCATGACGATCGTCTGCGCCTCGGGGTTGCCGTGCTGGTGGCCGTAGAAGCGCACCAGCTTGAGCGCGCCCTCGTTCGCCTCCGAGCCGGAGTTGGCGAAGAACACCTCGTCCATGCCGGTCAGTTCGCACAGCCGGTCCGACAGCGCCTCCTGCTCGCGCACGCGATAGATGTTCGAGGTGTGGATCAGGCGAGCGGCCTGCTCGGCCAGGGCTGCGACCAGGCGCGGATGCGCATGGCCGAGACCGTTGACGGCGATGCCGGCCAGGGCATCCAAGTATTCTTCGCCGTGCTCGTCGTACAGCCAGGCGCCGCGCCCATGGGTGAAGGCCACCGGCAGGCGGGCGTAGGTGTTCATCAGGTGCGGCATCGTGTCCTCGCGGCGGTCCGAAAAGCAACGCGGCACCGGTTCGACCGGATGCCGCGTGCGCTGGAATTATAGGGAGCCGGTGGTGGCAGCCGCTGCGCAGCGCTTGCGCTGACCATCGACCCGACGCCGCCGATCGTGACCGACACCGCCGAACCGCGCCAGTTCTTCATCCACGGCGTCACCGTCCACGGCCGCAGCTTCCGCCCCAGCGACTGGGCCGAGCGGCTGTGCGGCGTGATGGCGCCGTATCGCCCGGGCGGACTGGCCGCCGGCCGCGACGCCTTCATCGGCTACTCGCCCTACGTGCGGCCGGTGTCGGTGGTGGGCGTCAAGTGCGTGCTGGTCGACGAGCGGCTGCGGCAGATCGAGCCGATGGCCTTCGAGTTCGTGATGAGCTTCGCCCGCGACAACGAACTGCCGGTCTACGAAGGCTGCGAACTGCCCGAGCGAGGCGGCGGCGACGCCGGCAACGAAAAGGGCCCGTGAACGGGCCCTGGCGAGGATCGGCCGCGGCGTCGCGGCGCCAGCGGCGCTGCCAAGAGCGGCGCGGCGCTCCTCAGACCATCGCCTTGACGGCGGCGGCGAGCCGGCTCTTGTTGCGCGCCGCCAGGTTCTTGTGCACGACCTTCTTGTCGGCGATCGTGTCGATCACGCTGGTCGCGCTGCGGTAGGCAGCGGCGGCGGCCGCCTTGTCGCCGGCGGCGATCGCCTTGCGCACCGACTTGACGGCGGTGCGCAGGCGCGACCGCTGCGAAGTGTTGTGAGCATTGCGCATCGTCGACTGCCGGGCGCGCTTGCGGGCTTGCTTGCTGTTGGCCATGAACCGATTCCTGTCAGGGTGCGACTGTCGCTCGCCATCGCGCGCGTTGCGCTGCCGGCGTGCGGCTACCGGGGCGCCTGACGCCGTCGCCGCGGGTCGGCGCAGGCGCGAGGCCCGCGGCGCGCGCGCAGCCGCCAGCCGCCAGCCGCGGAAAGCCCGGTACTATAGCAAAGGCATCGACGCTTGACGTTGCCGCCGCCGCCGGCACGCGCCGAGGCAGCACCAGCGGCCGACTCCCAGGTCTTCGCCGCGCCCGTTCCAGGGCATCCACGCCTTGAATCTCCTGCGCGCCGCCGCCACCGTCAGCAGCCTCACGCTCGTCTCGCGCATCACGGGGCTGGCGCGCGACCTGCTGCTGGCGCGGCTGTTCGGCAGCGGGCCGGCGATGGACGCCTTCGCGGTCGCCTTTCGCCTGCCCAACCTGTTGCGCCGGCTGTTCGCCGAGGGCGCTTTCGCGCAGGCCTTCGTGCCGATCCTGGCCGAGACGCGCACCCGGCGCGGCGAACAGGCCACGCTCGCGCTCGCCTCGCACGTGATGTCGGCGCTGTTCTGGGTCGTGCTCGCGGTGTCGCTGCTCGGCGTGCTGTTCGCGCCGGCGCTGGTGTTCGTGATCGCCAGCGGCTTCGCCGGCCAGCCGCAGACCTTCGATCTGGCGACGATGCTCACGCGCTGGATGTTCCCGTACATCTTCTTCATGTCGCTGGTGGCCTTCGCCGCCGGCGTGCTCAACACCTTCAATCGCTTCGCGGTGCCGGCCTTCACGCCGGTGCTGCTCAACCTGTCGATGATCGCCTTCGGACTGCTGGCGACGCGCTGGTTCGAGCCGCCGGTGCTGGCGCTCGGCGTGGCGGTGTTCGTCGGCGGCGCGCTGCAACTGGCGATCCAGTTGCCGGCGCTGGCGCGCATCGGCATGCTGCCGCGCTTGTCCGGCCTGCGCACCGCGCTTGCCGACCCGGACGTGCGCCGGATCCTGACCAAGATGGCTCCGGCGGTGTTCGCGGTGTCGGTGGCGCAGTTGAGCCTGGTGATCAACACCAACATCGCCTCGCACCTGGCGCCGGGATCGAATGCCTGGCTGTACTACGCCGATCGCCTGATGGAGTTTCCGTCGGCGCTGCTCGGCGTGGCGCTGGCCACCGTGCTGGTGCCGACCCTGAGCAAGGCCTTCACCGAACAGCGCGCGCAGGACTACTCGCGCATGCTCGACTGGGGATTGCGCCTGGTGTGCCTGATCGCGCTGCCGGCGGCGCTCGCCCTCGGCCTGCTGGCCGAGGGGCTGATCGCGGTGCTGTTCCAGGGCGGCCGCTTCGGCGCGCGCGACGTGGCGATGACCGCCAGCGCGGTGATCGGCTACGCCGCCGGCCTGCTCGGGCTGATCGCGGTGAAGATCCTCGCGCCTGGCTTCTACGCGCAGCAGGACATCGCCACGCCGGTGAAGATCGCGGTCGGCGTGCTGATCGCGACCCAGCTGGCGAACATCGTCCTGGTGCCCTGGTTGGCGCACGCCGGCCTGGCCTGGTCGATCAGCCTGGGCGCGCTAGCCAACGCGGTGCTGCTGTACGCCGGCCTGCGGCGGCGTGGCATCTACACGCCGCAGCCAGGCTGGGGAGTCTTTCTCGGGCGCTTGGCGCTGGCGCTGATGCCGCTGGCGCTGCTGCTCGGCTGGGCCGGGCGCGAGATCGACTGGGTCGGCCTGCACGAGCGCTGGCCGCTGCGGCTCGGCCTGCTGGGCGCGGTGCTGGCGGCGTCGGCCGCGGCCTACTTCGGGGCCCTGCTGGCGCTGGGCTTCAGGCCGCGCGACTTCGTGCTGCGCAGCGGCTGAGCGGGGTCGGCGGCGGTGCGCGCGCCGGACGGTTCTTACAGATGCTTGAGGATCGTCTGCGCGTCCGAGACCTCGAACTTGCCCGGGGCCTCGACGTTGAGCGCCTTGACCACGCCGTTGTCGACCAGCATCGAGAAACGCTGGCAGCGCAGTCCCATGCCGCGCGCGGTCAGGTCGAGTTCGAGACCGAGCTTGCGCGTGAACTCGGCCGAGCCGTCGGCCATCATGCGCACCTTGCCCGCCGTGCCCAGCTCGCGGCCCCAGGCGCCCATCACGAAGGCGTCGTTGACGGCCATGCACCAGATCTCGTCGACGCCGCGCGCCTTGAGCGCGTCGTGATGCTGGAGATAGCTCGGCACGTGCTTGGCGCTGCAGGTCGGCGTGTAGGCGCCGGGCAGGCCGAAGATGACGATCTTCTTGCCCCGCACCAGGTCGCCGACCTGAAACGTGTTCGGGCCGAGCGAGCAGCCGGCGGTTTCGACTTCGATGAACTCGTTGAGCTGGGCGTCGGGCAGCTTGTCGCCGACCTTGATCGTCATGGTTCGACTCCGGTTGCGAGCGTAGGCCGGCCAGTCTAGCAACGGTGCGGCACTCAGTCGCCGACCGCGACCCCTTCGCGCCTGGGATCGGCGCCGCCGAGCCAGTGCCGGCGCTGCGGGTCGCCGGCGCGCACGATCGCGTGCACTCCGCTCGTCATCGGCAGCAGCCGCAACTCGTGGCCGCGCGCTTCCAGCGCCGCGATCAGAGCGGCCGAGGCGCGTCCCTGCTCGAGCTCGGTCGGACCGTTGCGGCTGCCGAAGTGAGGCAGCGCGATCGCCTGCTGGGGATCGAGCCGCCAATCGAAGACTGCGATCACCGTGCGCGCGACGTAGTTGATGATCTGGCTGCCGCCCGGCGAGCCGAGCGCGGCCAGCAGCCGGCCGCTGTCGCGATCGAACACCAGCGTCGGCGCCATCGACGAACGCGGGCGCTTGCCCGCCTGCACGCGGTTGGCGACGACAGGACCGTCGGGCTGCAAGTGACCGGTCGCGTCGGCCGCGCGCGGCAGGAACGAGAAATCCGTGAGCTGGTTGTTGAGGAGGAAGCCGCGCACCATCAGCCGCGAGCCGAAGGCGTCTTCGATCGAACTCGTCATCGACACCGCGTGGCCGAAGCGGTCGACCGCCGCCAGGTGCGAAGTGGCGATGCGATGCGGCGAGTGGTCCGGCGCGTATCCGCTGGCCGTCGCGCCCGCCGGTGCGCCGGGCGACGCCCGTCCCATGCTGCGGCTGCCGATCAGGCGGGCGCGAGCGGCGAGGTAATCGGGGTGCGTGAGCGCGGCGACCTCGACCGGCACGAAGTCCGGATCGGCGACGTACTGCGCGCGGTCGGCGAAGGCGAGCCGGCCGGCCTCGCTGAACAGGTGCACGGCGTGCGGCTGCGCCTCGCGACCGCCGTCGACGGTCACCGGCGGCCAGGCGGCGAGATCGTGCGCGGCGAGGATGCCGAGGATCTGCGCCACCGCGAT
>Ga0208100_100695_pt1 | contig 12016 bp, 10 predicted proteins | sample SubbioR11_8A_Aug_FD_184817 | JGI IMG/M metagenome (GOLD analysis project Ga0208100, IMG submission 184817) | Serpentinite rock and fluid subsurface biosphere microbial communities from McLaughlin Reserve, California, USA - CR11_8A_Aug (SPAdes) | ecosystem: Environmental > Terrestrial > Deep... | reverse complement strand
AGGTTGTCGAACTTGCTCTTGGTGACCGAGTCGTTGACGTTGATGGCGCGAAACAGCAGCGTGCCCTTGGCCGACATTTCCTTGAGCCGGTGCACGCCGGTGGTGGTCTCTTCGGTCACGCCGATGATCTGCGCGCCCTTGCGGCTGTACCAGGTGGCATCTTCGGCCAGCTTGGCGCGGATGGCGGCAAACAAAATGCGCTCTTCGTCGCTGCCGGGGTGGGCCAGCACCTCGGGCTGGCGCTCGGCCTGGCGGCCTAGGTGCATGAGCAGCGTGGCGTCGCCGCCGTCGTCGAGGATCATGTTCGGGCCTTCGGCTGCTGCGCCCTTGGGGCCGAACTCAAAAATGCGGTGCGTGTAGTCCCAGTACTGCTCCAGCGTCTCGCCCTTGAAGGCAAACACCGGCGTGCCCGCGGCGGCAATGGCGGCGGCGGCGTGGTCTTGGGTGGAAAAGATGTTGCACGAAGCCCAGCGCACCTGCGCGCCCAGCGCTTGCAGGGTTTCGATCAGCACCGCGGTCTGGATCGTCATGTGCAGGCTGCCGGTGATGCGGGCGCCCTTGAGCGGCTGGCGCGCAGCGTATTCTTCGCGGATCGCGATCAGGCCCGGCATTTCGGTTTCGGCGATGCGGATTTCTTTGCGACCCCATTCGGCTAGGCCGATGTCGGCAATCACGCAGTCGGCGAGGACGGGGTTTTTCAAGGCAGCGTTCATAAAGGCTCCAACAACAGAGGTTTGATCAGACCACTGCTCGCCCGAGCCGCCAAAGCGCTCACCGCACGAGAAGTGGGTGAGCGTCGTTGCAGGGGGTGGGCCGACACCGGGCTATGCGGCGGCGGCAGGTTTCGAGCCTCGCACGGCCACTGTGTGGACCCCATGCTGCAACGCTCCTCGAAACACCGCCCCAGATTGTAAGCTTTCTTTGCCACAACCCCTCTTGGGAACCCAACCCGGGTGCCTGGGTATTGACGCCCAGCGCTCGGGCTCGGCGCTATACTGCTTCGAAATCGATCCTTTTCTTGACATAAAATGCATCCAAATCAAAAACTTGCCAATTTTCCCGGGCGCCTGCTGATGATCGGCTGCGGCAGCGTCGGCCAAGGGGTGCTGCCGCTCATCCTGCGCCATATCGAGATGGATCCGGCGCGCATTTCCATCGTTACCGCCGACGCACGGGGCCAGTCAGAAGCCCAACAGTACGGCGTTTCCTTTCATATTCTGCCCCTGACGCAGGCGAATTTCGAAAGCATTCTGGCACCGCGGCTCAGCGCCGGCGACCTGTTGCTCAATGTCTCGGTCGATGTCAGCAGCGCGGCGCTGCTCGATTGGTGCTGCCGCCACGGCGTGCGCTACATCGACACCTGCATTGAACCCTGGGCCGGTTTTTACACCGATGCCACGCTCAGCGCCGCGCAACGCTCCAACTACGCGCTGCGCGAGCACGCCCGCGCCTTGAAAGAAAAATTTCCACGCGCACCCAGTTGCGTACTGGCGCACGGTGCCAATCCGGGCCTGGTGTCGCATTTCGTCAAGCAAGCCCTGCTCCACATCGCGCGCGACACCGGCCAGGCCGTAGACGTGCCCTCCTCTCAACCCGAATGGGCTCAATTGGCGCACGCGCTCAGTGTCAAGGTGATCCACATCGCCGAGCGCGACACCCAGGTGGCGGCAGCGCCCAAACGGCCGGGCGAATTCGTCAACACCTGGTCCATCGACGGATTCGCCAGCGAGGGGCAGCAGCCGGCCGAACTGGGCTGGGGCACCCACGAACGCCACTTCCCTGCGGATGCGCAGCGCCACGGCTATGGGCACGACAGCGCCATCTACCTGACCCGACCCGGTGCCGCCACCCGGGTGCGCACCTGGACCCCGCTGACCGGCCCGCAACACGGTTTCCTCATCACCCACAACGAGTCGATCTCGATTGCCGACTACTTTACCCTGCGCGCAGGTGACCAAATCCTCTACCGCCCGACCTGCCATTACGCCTACCACCCTTGCGACGCTGCCCTGCTTTCGCTGCACGAACTTGCAGGCCGCAACTGGTGCATGCAGGAGCGCCAGCGCCTCATACTCGACGAGGTGGTCAGCGGCATCGACGAACTGGGCGTGCTGCTCATGGGCCACGCCAAGGGCGCCTACTGGTACGGCTCGCAGCTTGGCATCGAGCAAGCGCGCCGCCTGGCACCACACAACAACGCCACCAGCTTGCAGGTGGTTGCGAGCGTGTTGGCGGCGCTGGTCTGGGTGCTCGAGCATCCGTGGGAAGGCATCGTCGAAGCCGACGAGATCGATTTCCGACGTGCGCTCCAGGTTGCCAGCCCCTACTTGGGGGACATCGTGGGGGTGTACAGCGCTTGGTCGCCACTCGAAGGGCGTGGCGCTCTGTTTGCGCAAGACGTGGACAGCGCCGACCCCTGGCAGTTCAAGAACTTTCGCGTGCTCTAGTGTGGTGTTGCGCCGGGTTCGCCGCCCCATAGCCCGGCCATGGAGCCAGAAGACGGTGCAAAATGGGCTGCTGCGCTGCCTATAATGCCGCGCTGATCCCCAGACTCCGAACCAAAGCCGATCCATTGAGTGCCGCGTCCACCTTCAGCCCAGAAACCTGCGCTACCGCCTCCCCCGTGCCTGCCTTGGCGCTGGTCGCAACCGACATGCAAGTGGTCGATGGCGTGATCCGCCAGCAGCTAGCCAGCGACGTTCCTCTGGTGGCTCAGGTGGCCGAATACCTCATCGACGCCGGCGGCAAGCGGGTGCGCCCGGCGCTGCTGCTGCTCATGTGCCAGGCACTGGGCTGCACCGACGCGCGCCGCCACTCCCTGGCGGCGGTGGTCGAGTTCATCCACACCGCCACCTTGCTGCACGACGACGTGGTCGATGAGTCGGCGCTGCGCCGCGGCCGCGACACCGCCAACCACCTGTTTGGCAACGCCGCCAGCGTGCTGGTGGGCGATTTCCTCTATTCGCGCGCCTTCCAGATGATGGTGCAGGCCGGTCTGATGCGCGTCATGGACGTGCTGGCCGACGCCACCAACGTGATCGCCGAAGGCGAGGTGCTGCAACTGATGCAGATGCACGATGCCGCACTCGACGAAGCCGCCTACCTGCGCGTGATCCGCGCCAAAACCGCCAAGCTGTTCGAGGCCAGCGCGCGCCTGGCCGCCATTTTGGCGGGCAGCGACGCCGCCACCGAAGCCCACTGCGCCGACTACGGCCAGTCCCTCGGGGCCGCCTTTCAGGTCATCGACGACGTGCTCGACTACGAGGGCGAGGTCGATGAAATGGGCAAGAGCCTGGGCGACGACCTGCGCGAAGGCAAGGTCACGCTGCCCCTGATCTGCACCTTGCAGCGCTGCAGCCCCAGCGAAGCGGCCCTGATCACCGCCGCCATCGAGCAGGGCAACAGCGCACACCTGCCCGAAATCATCGAAATCGTGCGCCGCAGCGGCGGCTTGGCCGACGCCCGCCGCGCCGCCCAAGCGCAAGCGCAACGCGCCATGGCCGCCGCCCAAACCCTGCCGCCCAGCCCCAGCCGCGAGGCTTTGGTACAATGGGCGGCTGCACTGCTAGAGCGCCGCTCCTAGCACAAGCGCTGCTTGCAAGGTGCATTGCGGGGTGTAGCTCAGCCTGGTGGAGCGCTACGTTCGGGACGTAGAGGCCGGAGGTTCGAATCCTCTCACCCCGACCAGATTTTTCCCTATAAATCAACAACCTAAGAAGCTCCGCAAGTCGGAGCTTTTTTGTTTTTGGCGCCGTATGTGGCAGATTAGTGGCAAGCCGCTTGTCTTCACAGCAGCGCAATCGGTATAAACAGAGTCCCTAGACCTTGCTCCCCACTCAACGGAGCACAGTCCATGGCATCTATCGAAAACAGGTCACGTTTCATCGTCTCGGTCCAAAAGCGCGACGACCTCACACAGACCTTTGCTTACACCCGCGAGTCGCAGCTTCGCGCCTACCTGGAGGAACTCAAGGCCAAAGGCTGGACGCCCAAGGTCGGCCGTACCAACGACGCCTACGCCATCCGAATCCGCGAAGCAGGACAACCCAACCAGTGCCTGTACGCCAACAGTGAGCAAGAGGCCATCGACATCAAGCATCGCGTCGAGCTCGAGCGTCGTAACGGCCTGTTCGTGGACTACGCCAAGGGTCGCCGCTTCACGTTCGCCGATTTGCTGGCTCGCTATCTGCGCGAGGAGTCTCCCCGGCACAAAGGCTTTGAGGTTGAGGGCTACATCATCAATGCCATGCTGTCTGATGCAGGCCTGCCTCGCGTGGACCTGGCCGAAGCATTCGCAGAGCACAAAAATCCCCATGCCGTTCATGCCGGCAAGACATTTCGCCGGCAGTCTGGGAAACGGGTTCGGCTTCCTGCCCCCTCGACCAGATTCATTCGCAAGCCTTTTGCCGATGTGGTTCCAGAAGACATCAACGACTACATCGACGACCGTTGCCAAGCGGTGGGAGCAGACACGGTCGACCGTGAGGTCGATATCTTCTCTGCGGTTTGCAACCTGGCCATTGACACATGGCGCATTCCTGTAGCAAAGAGCCCCATGGATGGCGTTCGGCGCCCCAAGTACTTCAACGAACGTGACCGTCGCCTCAAGGGTGATGAAGAAGAGCGACTGTTGAACGCCGCTTACGAAGAAGACGCTCAAACTGCCATCAAAGGCAGGCTTGAGGAACTGATGGCCTCCGAACGTGAGCAGTCCGACGAGGCACACACGACCTATCGGCGCAAGGCCATCGTCAAGGCCGCCCGCCAGTTGCATCTGGATGAGGCCGAAAGCAGCTACACGCACATACCTTGGATGGAAGCCTTCATCCAGTTTCAGTTGATGACTGGCGCTCGCCGCAGCGAGACGATGTCTCTGACCTGGAAAGATATCGACTTCATCAACCAAACTGCTTATATCGCGGAGACGAAGAACGGTCGCCCCCGCAAGCTCGCTCTTCGGCAAGACCTCATTCAGATACTGCAGCAATTGCCTCGCAGCACAGAACATGTGTTCCCCATGAGCCTCGACACCTTGCGGAAGGCATGGAACCGCATTTGCACTTCTGCCGGACTCGTCGGTGAGAACGAGTTGCGTATCCACGACCTACGTCACGAAGCAATCTCCCGTATCGCCGATGCCAACGGCAAACTGCCGGGCGGGTTCAGCCTCGCTGATTTGCAAGCCATCAGTGGTCACCGCGATACCCGCATGCTCTTGCGCTACACGCACCTATGTATGCCCAGCTTGGCCAAGCGACTGGATATTGTTTTTGCAGACGCGGCTCAGACCGTTGTTCATAGGGGGCAGCGCCGCCTCAAAAAGGGAGCGAGTGTCTCTATGAAAGACCTGGTGGCACAGACATCGACTCACCTCGCTTGTGCACCGGCAACCGCCGAACAAAGTCAACCTCTGGAACAAGTCGAGCAGGATTTGCCAAGCAACGTCGTCATGTTTCGTCCCCGAAAGACTGACTGACACACGCCAAGGTGCCGGCGCATGTCAAGATAGTTGTCGCCGGCCCTCCATAAAGCCCACTGTCGCACTGTCCTTGACCAGACCGTCCAACGTGGCCAGCACGCGCAGGTGGATTCTGCTGGTGCGGCTGAACACCACCACTCGGCGCATCGGCGGCCCCAGTGAGGTTTTGGCACCCATTGAGAGCACCAAGGCCCGCAGGGATGAGGCCCGGTCAGAGCCGCGCGCACTGCGGTCGACCTCAAACCAGCAGATGCCATCGGGCTCGATGGCTACGGCATCTGGCCGCAAGGTGAGGTGCCGACGTTTGCCCGCCGAACGCGTGGTGACATGTAGCAACCCCTGTATAGCTGTTTGGCTCGGCTTGAGGTCGCGATTGAGCATCTGAAGCAGCTCTTGTTCAGTCATCGCTTTCCAACCCCTGGCTTCTGCACACAGCGTCAGAAACTGGGACCAGAGCCGGTGCTCGGGATTGGTCATGTCGGTCACCCGGCGCACCGACGCCGAAGATTCCAATCCCCGGTCCTCGAGCCACTCGACCCCGCGCTGGGTCAGCCCGTACACGGTCATGAACCGGTCGGTCCGGTATCGGGCCAGCAGCTTGGCTTTCACCATGCCCCGTACGGCCCTCTGTGCGGCACTCAGGGCCGCCTTGAAGGGCCGCTCGGCGAAGCAGTGCACGGCTATGTCTATCGTGCGGATGACCCGGAACCGGTCCACCAACAGCAGAGAGCGGCCCCAGATACGGTCCTGCAATGCCAGTGTGCCGACCTGGGCTGTGAGCCCTCGAGGCACCAGACACCTTGGTGTCTGTCCTGCCGACAAGGCATCTTCCACCCCAGGGGCAAGCAGCTCGGCGTCCGAGTGGCACGGCAATTCTGCCCCTGGGTCAAGGTGGGTGTGGTCCCGGGGTGCGCCGGGTCTGTCTTCGTGCGTGTTCTTCATGGCTGGGTCTCCCTACGTCGGTTCGTCCGGCACCCTGGGCCGCCGTTGGTGACCCGCTGGCTTGTGCTGGCTCTAGTAACGTGTAGGTATTTCCCTAAGCCATTGCGCTACCCAAAGGCAACACCCAGCACACCTCACCGGTCAGGCCAATGCCTGGTTCGAACAAGGACCCACCGAACGGTCTTCAGAGGGCATGGGGCAACTGTTCTTTCCCCTGTGTAGACCTCACCCGCGCGGGGGCGGGTGTCGGCGGCGTATTCGTCGCGACGTCCCTCAAGGTGGCTGTACTCGCTGCCCGGCTGCGCCGGTGCGAACCGCCGCCGTCCCCAACCGTTTTGTTCAAGGGTGAATGTGTCTTCGGACGGCTTGCGCAACTGTGCTGTCGGCGTGCCGCACCATCCCGGCTGACCCCCAGTCCGCCAACAGCATGCGTTCTTTCAGGCGGCCTCAGGGACCCCGGCCGGAGCTGGGGTGCTGCGCCCCCCGTGTTCCCAAGGTCGGCACGCGCGGGGACGGCGGCGGTTCGCACCGCCTTGCCGTGCCCAGTCGCGAGCAGCTGTGCACACACAACCGTGACCCGATGGAAACAGCGACCCCAACACGCAGCAGCTGACCGACGATGGCTCGGGCTGGACGCCCGACCGTCCGCCCGCTGGTGTCGTCGTGAGCAGTCGTTTGGTGCCCTCAGGCCGGACGTTTCTGGATGCCGTGCGCACCAATGCCGAGGGCACTTCCAACCCTCGACCCGACTTGGGTGCAGCCAAGCTGCACCTTGTGGTCAGGTCATCTCCTGTCTCCAGTGTGCAACTCAGTCTGTCCCCAGGGGCAGGCGCCCGGTGTCTACACGACACATCTCACCTGTCCACCAAGGAGACCACCCCCATGAAAATCAACCTTCGCGGTCGCCGTGCCTATCTCTATCGCCGCCGCTGGGTGCCAGCCGGCCCCGGTGTTCCACATGCTCACCCCGCAGAGGACTACATCGGCGCTATCGACGCCGATGCTCACGCCATCCCGCCCGAGCTGCTGGCAGTGCTGACCGATGTCGAGCAGGCCCAACTCCAAGAAAAAGTCCTTTGTCCGGCAGCGCAAGCTAGGGCTGCAGCGGCGAAACGTGAGCAAGACCCTATGTCGCGAATCGCGGAGGCCAGCCGTTTGTTGACAGAAGCAGGGCATTGCAGCCAGGCCGCATTAGTGCCAGGCTCCAGCCTCACTCAGGCTCGCCAGGCGCTGGACAACATCCGATTGATTGACAGCATACCCACACGGCCCGTGGTACCGCCACCGCCACCACGCTCATCTGATGACAAGCTGGCTAAGGCCCTGGTTGCCATCAAAGCGGCCGCCGAGGCTGTTCGCGACGGTGCGTATGGAAAGGCACCGGTCGAGGGTGCAAGGAGCACTCGCGCCTACCGACTGTGGTCAGATCTCTTCCGCGCCGTCGAGGGGGATGAACGCAGCCTACTACGAGCCCTGCAGGAAAAGGGATTCGTGAAGTGGCGCAAGGGCTGACGGTGGTGAGCTGCCTAGCGAAGCCGAGCCCGATTACCCTCGACCGCTGACCGGATGGTGCGCATCGTGGTCTGTCGAATGGGATGCTTCTTCGCTATCGTTGGTAGTTCATCGACCAGGCTCAGGGCGCGTTCTAGGCAGTCCTGGGCGAACCCCAGGGGCACATCCCCTTGTTTGGCCAGCTCCAACATGTTGCTTCGTGTCACGGCGCGACCTTCGCCGCAGACATCCATCTGATGTTCGCCGCCGGGACCTTCGCAGTAGGTTAGGTCGTATGCGGGGGCGAGGTGCCAGTGCCGGTCTTGAGACAGTCTGAATGAGACGTTCTTGGCGTGGTCGTCGCGGTTGTTGAAGACCACGTTGAACAACGCCCTCTCGTAGGCTTTGTTCACTTCGACCTGGCTGCGGGTGAGAAACCGGGTGGCGCGCAGGAAGGTGGTGTAGTCCACCGCCGAAGGCAGTCGGAAGTTGGCGTGTAGCAGACCGGCCAGTGTGTGCACGGGCACACGCAACCCGCGCTCGATATCAAAGCGTTCGATACCAAAGCCAGCCAGCTTGTTGTTCAGGTCGAAGTGGCGGGTGGCCGGCATGTCGAGCCCAAACCCGCGCGCCAAGTCGGCGTAGAGGTTTTCGATGGCGCAGACCTCTTTGTGCTCCCCCTGCGCCTGGAACTTGACCAGCCAAGCCCCGGCGCCTGCAAATGGCTGGTTGCTCATGTGACCGGTGCTCGGGTCGTGATAGAACAGCACCTTGGGACGCGCCCCATGCGGTGAGCCACCCATCAGCGCCAGGGCTTTCAACGCTTCGCTGTCCTGGCCGGCTATGACCGCCTGCGCCTGCTGGGCCAGCGCCAACAGCTGGACATCTTCACCGGACATGGCCAAGGGGTCTGCCGGTTCAAATGTCAATGCTCCCATGGCCCTGGTGCCGATGAACGCCAGCCGGTCCAGTGGCGACAACCCCGATGACGGGCGCCCGGCTTTGCGAAACAGTCGGTCCATCAGCATCAACCCCCAGCCGTCGGGCAGGGCGTCAGCCACGAGGCCGGGCAGGCGCATCTGCTGCTCCGCAAACCCACCGTAGGCCTGGGCCCTGAGGGCCAGGTGCCTGGGTGAGAGCTCCAGGCCTTGACGAAGTGCCTCAGCGCTGTATTCGAACAGCAGGTGCTCGCCATCATCGGCCAGGGTCGCCAGTAGCCAACGCTCTCCCCAGCCTTCATAGAACACCCGGAGTTTCTTCATAACGGTCTCTCCTGCGCGACCCGGGCCTTGCGCGGTGCACGCTGACGTTGGGCCAGCTGTGCTTGTTCCATCTCGGCAATCGACTGGACCTTGAGCATAAAGAGTGATTGCAGCTGGTCGCTCAGCCCCAGGGCCTGCACGACGCGGACCAGCGATATTACGGAGGACTGTCCCGTTCTTTCGATGGACTTGACCGTGCCGACCGACACCCCGGCGCGTTCGGCAAGCTCCGCCTGCGTGAGCGACTGCGACAGACGCACCACCTTCAGCCGCAGGCCCAATACCGAAGTAATTTCATCGCTGGTAGAGAATGAAAAGTCCAACATCCTGACTATTAAACCACTGAAAGCCACCTAGTGGTCAAGTTTTTGACTCCCTGTTGTCCCAGTAGATGTCCCTTCAAAGTAGGGTGTATCAGAAAGCCTCCGATGAAATCGTTACGGCACTTGTCCTGGCCAGCCCAAACTGAGGCCCGCGACTGTCTTCATGTGGTGTGGATTTGCGTTTGGTGACTACACGTAGTGCACACCCCTGTGTGCACTCCCATAGGCCACCAATCAAGACTGACCTTGCCCCTAGAATCCGTATCCCATAGCCAGTCACAAATTGGCTTACTTGGCCTGAGCCGCGAGCCAGTTTTTCTCAAAGCGCATCGGGCTGACGTAAGCCAGCGTCGAGTGTAGCCGGGTGCTGTTGTACCAGAGTACCCAGTCGATGACCTCGTCCTTGGCTTGGCGCCTTGTCACGAAGCGCTGCCCGTGTAGCCGCTCTACCTTCAACGATCCGAACAGCGTCTCGCTGCAGGCGTTGTCCCAGCAATTGCCGCGCCGACTCATCGAGGCCGTGGCACCGTACTCGCTCAGCACTTCCCTGAAGTCCTGACTGGCGTATTGGCTGCCACGGTCGCTGTGAAAGATCAGCCCAGATTGCTTGCCCGGATGGCGCTTGAACCAGGCCATGCGCAGCGCGTCGATGACGATGTCGCGACTCATGTCCGCACGCAGCGACCAGCCTAGCACCTGGCGGCTGAACAGGTCGATCACAACCGCCAAGAACAACCAGCCTTCGTCGGTGTGGATGTAGGTGATGTCGCCCACCCAGACCTTGTCGGGTTGGGCCACATCGAACTGTCGATCAAGCAGGTTGGGCGCAACCGGCAGATCATGTTTGCTGTCCGTGGTGACCTTGAAGCGGCGCTTGCCCTTGGCCCTGATGCCGTGCAACTGCATCAGCTTGCGCACCCGCTCCTTGCCTACGAGGATGCCCCTGGCCAGCAGCTCTCTCCATGTGCGTGGCCAGCCGTAGCAGCCGCGCGTCTGAGCGTAAATGACCTTGATATGCACCAGCAGCGCATCGTCACTGAGGTGGCGTCGCTGCGCTGCGCTGGCCACCCGCACAAAATGCTCGTGGTACCCGGCCACGCTGGCCTCAAACACCCGGCACTGCACCGAGATCGGCCACACCCGGCGGTGCCGCTTGATGAAGGCGTACTTCACTTCTGCGCTTTCGCGAAGTACGCCGTCGCTTTTCCCAAGATGTCACGCTCCATCTTCACGCGCGCCAGCTCGGCCCGCAGCCGACTGATCTCCATCTGCTCGGCGCTCACGACCTTGCTATCAGCCTCTGTAAGCTTGCCCTGCCGGTCAACCTTGATCCAGTTGAACAGCGTCTGCTCGACCACGCCCAGCGACCTGGCCGCCGCCGCGATGCTTTGCCCTGCGTGCACCAACCGCACAGCCTCTTGCTTGAACTCCAGCGTGTAGCGCGCCCGCACCGTCTTGTTCATTTCCGTTGTCCTTGCTTGAATTAAAACACTCAGCAAGGGATACGTTTTCCGATGGCAAGCTCAGCTTTCGTCAACGGCGAGCGCCTAGTCAAGAAGTACCACATCACCTCCGATGGTCGGGTCTTCTTGGTAGCCGGCCACCCAAGTTTTAAGCCGCTTGAAATCAAAGAGGGCATGGAGCTTCTAGCCGTTGGCTTAAAGTGTTGACGTTCTAGATGGGCCTGGTTGCGACGCCTCTGTAAGCTTGCTGGCTACGGAGGCGGTTTTTCATGGCCAAACTAAGACTTGGCCGTAGTGGTTTTCAGCGAAAGCCCTCCGATGGAAAGCCCACCCCTCCCTTTTTTCTCTCGGGCTCAGCTCATCAAGGGCAGGGGGGACTTCCCTATCTTGGCGCGCGCCTGCGCCTTGGGCTGTGCCACCTCTGCAAAGCCTTCTGCCTGCAGCACGGGCTCCAGGGAAGGAATACTCCAGGCCTTGCTCAGTCGCAGGCTGTTCATGCCTTCATTCCAGGCCTTCAACATGCGAGGGCCCACCAGTCCAAATGACTCGTAGTCCCGACTCGCCCGCACGACCTCCGTGGAAACATCCACCATCGCCTCGCAGAGGCGCTCAACCCGTTGGCCGACCTCCGCCGGCTTCAGGCCGCAGCGTGTCTGGAGGTAGACCTCCAAGGCCTTGCCTGGGCGCCACGTGCTGCGTCCGCCTATGGACATCCCAGGAGGGTTGTCGCAGTAGTCGTCGTAGACGGCAATGGTCAGCATGTCGTAGACCGGCGCCAGGCGCACGTCCGAGAGGCCTGAGTACAGCAGGGCAATATTCTTGGTGTGGCAGTCCGCATTGCGCAGCGCATAGGTGAGCAGCAGCAGGTTACCGAGGTCGGACAAGGCCTGGCCTTGGTTCTGCACCGGCGTGACATCCTTGATGCGGTGGGCCACCTTCTCCCAGGTCGACTCATACTTTTGCTCGGGGCGCAGCGCCAGCAAGCTGCACAAATCCTCCATGCCGAGCCGCGTGATTCCGTCCTCGGCATAGTCAAAGCGATGTACCGCCAGGGCT
>Ga0208100_100690_pt1 | contig 12048 bp, 9 predicted proteins | sample SubbioR11_8A_Aug_FD_184817 | JGI IMG/M metagenome (GOLD analysis project Ga0208100, IMG submission 184817) | Serpentinite rock and fluid subsurface biosphere microbial communities from McLaughlin Reserve, California, USA - CR11_8A_Aug (SPAdes) | ecosystem: Environmental > Terrestrial > Deep... | reverse complement strand
CTGCTGCTCGACGAGCCGCTGTCGAACCTCGACGCCGAACTGCGCGACGAGATGCGCGTCGAACTGCGCCGCGTGCTCAAGGCCGCCGGCATCACCGGCATCATGGTCACCCACGACCAGGAGGAGGCCTTCGCGATCGCCGACCGCGTGGCCGTCTTCAGCCGCGGGCAGCTCTGCCAGGTCGGTGCCGCCGAGGACATCTACCACGCCCCGGCCTGCCGCTTCGTCGCCGACTTCGTCGGCGAGGCCGGCTTCCTGCGCGGGCGCGTGCGCGAGCGCCGGCTGCTCACCGAGATCGGCGAATTCGACGGCGGCGACTGGCCGCAGGGCGCGGCGGTCGAGGTCATGCTGCGCCCGTCGGACCTGCGTCTGCAGCCCCGCCCCGACGGCGAGGGCGAGGTCGTCGCGCGCCACTTCCGCGGCGCCGACAGCGCCTACGACGTGCGCCTGCCCTCGGGCACGCTGCTGCGCTGCAGCCTGCCGGGCGCGCAGGCGCTGCCGGTGGGCGCGCGCGTCAGGGTCGAGCCGGTCAGCGCGCGCGCGGTGGCGTTTGCCGTCGCCGAGAGCGCGCCGCAGTGCTGAACGGCCAGGCCCGGGCCGCGCGCGGGCGCGCTCAGTTCGACGGTGGCACGTAGCCGGCGGGCTTGTCGGCGCCGTCGCCGAAGAAGAACTGCTCCATCTGCCGCGCCAGGTACTGGCGGGCGCGGGCGTCGGCGAGGTTGAGGCGGTTCTCGTTGACCAGCATCGTCTGGTGGCGCTTCCAGAGTTCGAAGGCCTCCTTGCTGACCTGGTCGTAGATGCGCTGGCCGAGCTCGCCGGGGTAGGGCGGGAAGGCCAGGCCCTCGGCTTCTTTCTTCAGGTGGATGCATTGCACCATGCGGGTCATCGCAGGCTCCTTCGTTCAGACCAGTTTCTTGACCAGCACCTGCGAGCGCCGGTCCCAGTTGTAGAGGCGCTTGCGCGCCTCGGGCAGCCAGTCGGCCTCGGCCGGGTGGAAGCCGCGCTTGAGGAACCAGTGCGTCGTGCGGGTGGTCAGCACGAAGATGCTGGCCAGGCCCAGCGCGCGCGCGCGCTGCTCGATGCGCTTGAGCATGCGCTCGCCGTCGCCGTAGCCCTGCCAGTCGGCGGCCACGGTCAGCGCGGCCATCTCGCCGGTGCGCGCCTCGGCGTAGGGGTAGAGCGCGGCGCAGCCGAAGATGATGCCGTCGTGCTCGATGACGATGTAGTTGCCGATGTCGCGCTCGATCTCGGTGCGCTCGCGCCGCACCATCGTGCCGTCGCGCTCGAAGGGCGCGATGAGCTGCAGGATGCCGCCGACGTCGTCGGGCGTGGCCTCGCGCAGGCGCTCGAGCTTCTCGTCGACGACCATCGTGCCGATGCCGTCGTGGGTGAAGATCTCCTGCAGGATCGCGCCGTCGACGGCGAAGGGCAGCAGGTGCGAGCGCTCGACCCCGCCCTCGCAGGCCTGCACGCAGTGGCGCAGGTAGAAGGCGACGTCGGTGGGCTTGGCCGGCGGCGGCAGCGCGGCCAGCAGCCGCCTGGCGTCGGCCAGCGCGAGCTCGGTGTCGATCTCGCTGTCGGGGTCGTCGGGGTGCTCGCGGATTCCCGGCAGCTCGGTCAGGAACAGCAGCTTGTCGGCCTTGAGCGCGATCGCGGTCTGCGTCGCGACGTCTTCCATCACCAGGTTGAACGCCTCGCCGGTCGGCGAGAAGCCGAAGGGCGACAGCAGGACCAGCGCGCCGATGTCGATCGCGCGCCGGATCGCCGCGCCGTCGACCCGGCGCACGACCCCGCTGTGCAGGAAGTCGATGCCGTCGACGATGCCCACCGGGCGCGCGGTCAGGAAGTTGCCCGAGACCACGCGCACCGTCGCGTTGGCCATCGGCGTGTTGGGCAGCCCCTGCGAGAACGCGGCCTCGATCTCGAAGCGCAACTGGCCGGCGGCCTCCTGCGCGCTGTCGAGCGCGACCGCGTCGGTGATGCGGATGCCGTGGCTGAAGCGCGAGCTGTGACCCTTGGCCCGCAGCTGCTCGTCGACCTGCGGCCGGAAGCCGTGCACCAGCACCAGCTTGATGCCGATCGCGTGCAGGATCGCGAGGTCCTGCACGACATGGTCGAGCTTGCCCGCGGCGATGCCCTCGCCGGTCAGGCCGACGACGAAGGTCTTGCCACGGTAGGCGTGGATATACGGCGCGACCGCGCGAAACCACGGCACGAAGGTGTGCGGGAAGACCAGGCTCATCAGGTCGACGATTGTGCCGCAGCCCCTGCGCGACGCCCGGCGGCGGGCTCGGGATAATCCGCGCCCCGATGACCGCGCCGCGCGCCAACCCCGTCTTGCCGATCACCTACCCCGAAGCGCTGCCGGTGTCGGCCAGGCGCGACGAGATCGCGCGCGCGCTGGCCGCGCACCCGGTGGTCATCGTCTGCGGCGAGACCGGCTCGGGCAAGACCACGCAGTTGCCCAAGATCGCGCTCGAGCTCGGCCGCGGGCTGGCCCGCCGGGAGCGCGGCGGCAGCGGGTTGATCGGCCACACGCAGCCGCGGCGCATCGCCGCGACCAGCGTCGCCCGGCGCATCGCCGACGAGCTCGGCTCGCCGCTGGGCGAGGTGGTCGGCTACAAGGTGCGCTTCCAGGACCGCCTGCAGCCCGGGGCCAGCGTCAAGCTGATGACCGACGGCATCCTGCTGGCCGAGACGCAGTCCGACCCGCTGCTGCGCCAGTACGACACGATCATCGTCGACGAGGCCCACGAGCGCAGCCTGAATATCGACTTCCTGCTCGGCCACCTGCTGCAGATCCTGCCGCGCCGGCCCGACCTGAAGGTCGTCGTGACCTCGGCGACGATCGACGCCGAGCGCTTTGCCCGCCATTTCGCGGGCCCGCAGGGGCCCGCGCCGGTGGTCCAGGTCAGCGGCCGGCTGTACCCGGTCGAGCTGCGCTGGCGGCCGTTCGAGGACCGCCGCGACCACGGCCTCGACGACGCGATCGCCGAGGCCGTCGACGAGCTCTGGCGCGGCGCGCCGGGCGACATCCTGGTCTTCCTGCCCGGCGAGCGCGAGATTCGCGACGCCACCGACCACCTGCGCCGCCACCTGGCCCAGGCCGCGCGCGGCGGGCCGCCGCCCGAGCTCCTGCCGCTCTACGCGCGGTTGAGCCAGGCCGAGCAGGAGCGCGTCTTCAGGCCCGGCCACGGCCGGCGCATCGTGCTCGCGACCAACGTCGCCGAGACCTCGCTGACCGTGCCCGGCATCCGCTACGTCATCGACAGCGGGCTCGCGCGCATCAAGCGCTACAGCTACCGCTACAAGGTCGAGCAGCTGCAGGTCGAGCCGATCAGCCAGGCCGCGGCCGACCAGCGTGCCGGGCGCTGCGGCCGCGTCGCCGAGGGCGTCTGCATCCGCCTGTACGACGAGGCCGCGTACGCCGCCCGGCCGCGCTACAGCGAGCCCGAGATCCTGCGCTCGTCGCTGGCCGGCGTGATCCTGCGCATGCAGTCGCTCGGCCTCGGCGCGGTCGAGGACTTCCCCTTCCTCGAGCGCCCACCGGCCAAGGCCATCGCCGACGGCCGCGCCCTGCTGGCCGAGCTCGGCGCGGTCGACGAGACGCACGCCCTGACGGCCATCGGCCGCGAGCTCGCCCGCCTGCCGCTGGACCCGCGCATCGGCCGCATGATCGTCGAGGCCCGCGAGCGCCACGCGCTGGCCGAGGTGCTGGTCATCGCCAGCGCGCTCAGCGGCCAGGACGTGCGCGAGCGCCCGCTCGAGCAGCAGGCCGCCGCCGATGCCAAGCACCGGGCCTTCGACGACGACCGCTCCGAGTTTCTCGGCACGCTCAGGCTCTGGCGCTGGATCGAGGACGGGCGCGGCCGCCACGGCCACGCCGCGCAGGCCGCCGAGCAGGTCGACACGCACAAGCTGTCGAACCGCCAGCAGGAGCAGCGGCTGCGCGAGCACTTCCTCAACCCGCGGCGGGTGCGCGAGTGGCGCGACATCCACGCCCAGCTGCACACCGTCGTCGCCGAGCAGGGCTGGCGGCTGAATGCGACGCCGGCGACCGACGAGCAGATCCACTGCGCGCTGCTGGCCGGGCTGCTGGGCAATGTCGGCATCAAGGCCGACGACGACGAGCATTACCTCGGCGCGCGCGGCATCAAGTTCTGGCGCCACCCGGGCGTGCACCTGAGCAAGCGGCCCGGGCGCTGGATCGTCGCCGCCGAGCTGGTCGAGACGACGCGGCTGTACGCGCGCGGCATCGCGGCGATCGAGCCGAAGTGGATCGAGGCGCTGGCCGGCCACCTGCTGCAGCGCCAGTTGCTCGACCCGCACTGGGCGAAGAAGACCGGCGAGGTCGTCGCGACCGAGCGCGCGACGCTCTACGGGCTGGTCGTCTACAACGACCGCCGGGTGGCCTACGCGCGCGTCGACCCGCAGGGCGCGCGCGAGATCTTCATCCGCGAGGCGCTGGTCGCCGGCCTCGTCGAGGACACCTGGGACACCCGGCTGCCGTTCTACGCGCACAACCGGCAGGTGATCCGCGAGGTGCGCGAGCTCGAGCACAAGTCGCGCCGGCAGGACGTGCTCGTCGACGACGCGCTGATCCATGCCTACTACGACGCCCAGATCCCGGCCCAGGTCTGCGGTGGCGCCGCGCTCGAGCGCTGGTACCGCGACGAGCAGCGCCGCCAGCCGCGGCTGCTGATGCTGACCCGCGACGAGCTGATGCGCCACGAGGCCGCCGGCATCACGACCGCGGCCTTCCCGAAACTGGTCCGCCTGGGCGGCGTCGACTGCGCGGCGAGCTACCTGCACGCCCCCGGCGACCCCAGGGACGGGCTGACCGTGACGCTGCCCCTCTACGCGCTCAACCAGGCCGACGAGGAGCGCTGCGAATGGCTGGTGCCCGGCATGCTCGAGGACAAGGTGCTGGCCCTCGTCAAGACCCTGCCGCAGAAGCCCAGGGCGCGGCTGCTGCCGCTGGCCGAGTTTGCACGCGGCTTCGTCGAGGCCACGCCGTTGGGCAGCGGCGCGCTGCTCGAGCGGCTGCTCGCCGCGGTGCGCGAGCGCACCCAGCTGCCGCTGCAGCGCGCCGACTTCAAGCCCGACCAGCTCGCGCCGCACCTGCTGATGAACCTGCGCGTCGTCGACGAGCATGGCCGCCAGCTCGGCGTCGGCCGGCACCTGCCGACGCTCAAGGCCGAGCTGGGCGGGCAGGCGCGCAGCGCGTTCCAGGCGCTGGCAGCGCTGAAGCTGGCCCCGGCTGCGGCGCCGGCCACCGGGCCCGCCGCTGCCGCTGCCGACGCCAACCGCGGCGCGACCGCCGGCCAGCCGACGCCGGCCGCGCAGCCGGCGCTGGCGGCGCCGGCCACCGAGCAGGGCCACACCGCCTGGACCTTCGGCGAGCTGCCCGAGCTGATGGAGCTCGACCAGGGCGGCCAGCGCCTGGTCGGCTATCCGGCGCTGGTCGACCACGGCGCGCAGGTGCGCGTCGAGGTCTTCGACGAGCCGGCCGTCGCGGCCGCCAAGCACCGCGCGGGCCTGCGCCGGCTCGTCGCGCTGCAGCTCCGCGAGCCGCTGAAATACCTCGAGAAGCAGCTCCCCGGCCTGCAGGCGATCGCTGCGCTGTACCTCAACCTGGGTACGCCCGACGAGCTGCGCGCGCAGCTCGTCGAGGTCGCGCTCGACCGCTCGTTCCTCGCCGACCCGCTGCCCACCGACCGCGCCGCCTTCGAGGCCCGCATCGCCGCCGGCCGCCCGCGCCTGAGCCTGGTCGCGCAGGAAGTCGCGCGCTGCGCCGCCGCGGTGCTCGCCGAGCATGCCGCGGCGCAGCGCAAACTCAAGGACAGCCGGCCGCCGAAGGAGGTCGCCGACGACATCGCCGCGCAGTTGCAGCGGCTGCTGCCGCGGCGCTTCCTGGCCGACACGCCCTGGCCCCAGTTGCAGCACCTGCCGCGCTACCTGAAGGCCGTCGTGCTGCGCCTGGACAAGCTGCGCGCCGACCCCGCGCGCGACGCCGCCCGCCTGGCCGAGCTGCGCCCGCTCGAGCAGCGCTGGCTGCGCCGCGTCGCCGAGATGAAAGGCCAGCCCGACGCCCGGCTCGACGAATTCCGCTGGCTGCTCGAGGAACTGCGCGTGAGCCTGTTCGCACAGGAGCTGCGCACCCCGCAGCCGGTCAGCCTCAAGCGGCTCGAGCGGGCCTGGGCGCAGTTGCAGGGCTGAGCCGCGGGCCGGGGGTAAACCCGTCGCGGGCCGGTGGTGGCCCAAACCTAGAATCACTGCGCCATGTCACGCTCGCGCCCCACGCCCGCCGCCGCCGCCAGTGCCCCTGCCGCCGAGGCCGCGCCCGCGGCCGACGCCAGCGGCCTGCGCGTGCTCAAGAAGTACCCCAACCGCCGGCTCTACGACACGCGCAGCAGCAGCTACATCACGCTGGCCGACGTCAAGCAGATGGTGATGCGCGCCGAGGACTTCGAGGTGCGCGACGCGCGCAGCGGCGAGGACCTCACGCGCAGCATCCTGCTGCAGATCATCCTCGAAGAGGAGAGCGCCGGCGTGCCGATGTTCTCGTCGCAGGCGCTGGCGCAGATCATCCGCTTCTACGGCCATGCGATGCAGGGCCTGATGGGCAGCTACCTCGAGAAGAACCTGCAGGCCTTCGTCGAGATCCAGCAGCGCGTGGCCGAGCAGAGCAAGGGCCTGTACGACCCCAAGCACCTCACGCCCGAGATGTGGGCGCAGTTTCTCAGCGGCCAGGCGCCGCTGATGCAGGGCCTGATGGGCAGCTACCTCGAGCAGTCGAAGAACCTGTTCGTGCAGATGCAGAAGCAGATGCTCGAGACCCCGGCCTCGATCTTCCCCGGCTTCACGCCGCCCAAGACCTGACTGCGCGCCGGCGGCGCCGGCGCCGGGTCGCGGTTCACGGCGGCCCGGGCCGCAGCGGCTCGACCTGCGCGGCCGGCAGCGAGGGCGTGCGCGCGACGTTCATGACCCAGGAGACCATCACGAAGTAGCCGATCAGGGTCGCGAGTTCGACCACGCCGGGCTCGCCGAAGACGGCGAGCGCGCGCGCGTAGGTGGCGTCGCAGACGCCGTGGCGGCCCAGCAGCTCGGTCGCAAAGTCGCAGGCGGCCTGCTCGTCGGCGGCCAGGCCTTCGGCGCGCGCACCCGCGCCGATCGCCTCGATCGCCGCGGCGGCGACGCCGGCCGCGCGCGCCAGCGGTGCGTGCATGACCCACTCGAACTGGTTGCCGACCGCGCGCGCCGCGATGCAGATGGCCAGCTCGCGCACGCGCGCGTCGAGCCGGCCGCCGTAGCGCAGCGCCTCGCCGAGCTGGGCGACGCGCTCGAGCAGCACCGGCGTGCGCAGCAGCGGCACGAACGGGCCGTAGACGGCACCCCGCGGGCCGTCGATCAGGGCCTGCGCGGCAGCGCGCTGCGCGGGCTCGAGCGCCGCCAGCGGGGGCAGCGGCAGGCGCTGCGGGCCGTGGCCCTGTTCAACCGGGCGCGGCGGGGGCTGATCGGTGGTCATCGGCGTTCTCCTTGCGCAAATGCAGCCAGGCAGCGCTGGCCACCAGCAGCAGCGTGGCCAGCAAGAGGGTGGACTCGACGCCGCTGAGCGCCGGCAGCGGCGCCTGCGACCAGGCCAGCGCCAGCAGCGGGCCGGCGATCTGGCCGAGCGCGAAGGCCGCGGTCATGCGCGCCAAGAGCGCGGCCGGCCGCTCGGGCGCCAGCCGCCGGGCCTGCTGCAGGCCGGCCATCGTCGCGACCATGAACGAGCCGCCGACGGCCAGTGCGGCCAGCGCGATCAGCGTCAGCGAGCCGCCGACGAGCGGCAGCGCGCAGCCCAGCGCGAGCAGCAGGTGGCAGGCGGCCCAGACGTCGAGCTGGCGCCAGCGGCGCAGCGCGCGCGCGGCCAGCAGCGTCGAGACGGCGGCGGCGAGGCCGAACAGCGGCCAGGCCAGCCCGAAGCGCTGCGGGTCGTCGACCAGCTCGCGCGCCAGCGCGGGCAGGTAGGTCGCCGGCAGGATGTAGCCGAAGCCCAGCAGGCCGTAGCAGACGACCAGGCCCGTGCTGCCGCGCGGCACCGGGGCCGGCGCCGCGGACAGGGCGCCGGCCCCGGCGGTGGCCGCCGCGCGCGCGCACCAGGCCACGACCGCGCTGGCCAGCAGGGCCAGCAGGCCGAGCCAGGCCCACAGCGCCGCCGAGCCGTCGGCCGGCCGCGCCCAGGCCAGCAGGCCGGCCGCGCAGATGCCCACGCCGACGCCCGCGAAGACGACGCCGCCGAGCGAGGCCCGGCCGGCGCGCGCGAGCTCGCCCAGCACCCAGCTGCTGACGCCGACCATCACCCACGCGCTGAGCACGCCGGCGACGAAGCGCAGCACCAGCCAGGGTCCGAGCGTGGCGAAGGCAGCGGCGCCGGCGGTCACCGCGGCGGTGGCGAGCAGCCCGGCGAGCACCAGGCGCAGCGGCCGGCCGGCGAGCGCGGCGGCGGTCAGCGCGCCCAGCAGGTAGCCGAGGTAGTTGGCCGCCGCCAGCGCGGCGCCGCCGCCGTCGTCGATCAGGCCCTCGCGCTGCATCAGCGGCAGCAGCGGCGTGAAGGCGAAGCGGCCGATGCCCATCGCGACGGCCAGCGCCAGCAGCCCGGCAATGCACAGCGGCCAGACCGCGGGCAGGGCAGGAGGGGTCGGCCGAGCCGGCGCGCCAGGGTGCATGGGGCTGCGGTGGGGGTGAGCGTCCTGCGGCGCCGGCGAACGAACCTCGCGGCGGCCGGCGCTGACACAATCGCCCAATGATCGCATCTGCCAGCCGCAGCGCCGCGGCACCGACGATAGGCTTCGTCAGCCTGGGCTGCCCGAAGGCGCTGACCGACTCCGAGCTGATCCTCACCCGCCTCGCCGCCGAGGGCTACGCGACCAGCCAGACCCACGCCGGCGCCGACCTGGTGATCGTCAACACCTGCGGCTTCATCGACGCCGCGGTCCAGGAAAGCCTCGACGCGATCGGCCAGGCCCTGGCCGACAATGGCCGCGTCATCGTCACCGGCTGCCTGGGCGCGCGCAGCGGCGCCGACGGCGCCAGCCTCGTGCGGCAGGCCCACCCCAAGGTGCTGGCCGTGACCGGCCCGCATGCCACCGAGGAAGTGATCGACGCGGTCCATGCCCACCTGCCGCGCCCGCACGACCCCTACGTCGACCTGGTGCCGCCGCAGGGCGTCAAGCTCACCCCCGCGCACTATGCCTACCTCAAGATCAGCGAAGGCTGCAACCACCGCTGCACCTTCTGCATCATCCCCGGCATGCGCGGCGACCTCGTCTCGCGTCCGCTCGGTGACGTGCTCGGCGAAGCGCGCCGGCTGTTCGACGCCGGCGTCAAGGAGCTGCTCGTCGTCAGCCAGGACACCAGCGCCTACGGCGTCGACCTGAAATACCGCACCGGCTTCTGGGACGGCCGGCCGCTGCGCACGCGCATCGTCGAGCTGTGCGAACAGCTCGGCGCGCTGGCCGAGCCGCATGGGGCCTGGGTGCGGCTGCACTATGTCTACCCGTACCCGCAGGTCGACGAGCTGCTGCCGCTGATGGCCGCCGGGCGCATCCTGCCCTACCTCGACGTGCCGCTGCAGCACTCGCACCCCGCGGTGCTGCGCCGCATGAAGCGCCCGGCCAGCGGCGAGCGCCACCTCGAGCGCATCGCGCGCTGGCGCGAAGTCTGCCCCGAGCTGGTCATCCGCAGCACCTTCATCGCCGGCTTCCCCGGCGAGACCGAGGCCGAGTTCGAGCACCTGCTGCAGTTCGTGCACGAGGCCGGAATCGACCGCGCCGGCTGCTTCGCCTACTCGCCGGTCGCGGGCGCCGCGGCCAACGCGCTGCCCGGGCAGTTGCCCGCCGAGCTGCGCGAGCAGCGCCGCGCGCGCTTCATGGCGGTGGCCGAGCAGGTCTCGGTCGAGCGACTGCGCCGGCGCGTCGGCCAGACGCTGCAGGTGCTGGTCGACCACGCTCCGGCGCTGGGCCGCCGCGGCGGGCTCGGGCGCAGCTACGGCGACGCGCCCGAGATCGACGGCAGCGTGCGCCTGCTGCCCCCGGCCAAGGCCTCGACGCAGTTGCGCGTGGGCGGCTTCGTGCGCGCGCGCATCGTCGCCGCCGACGGCCACGACCTGGTCGGCGAGCCGCTCTCGAGCGGCGCGCCCGGCGCTGCCAGCCGGGCCCTGGGTGCGTCGTGAATCCCGCCCCGGAGCCTGCGCCGATGGACGACAGCACCCGCCTGATCCACCACCCGTACCGCGCGCCGGCGGGCTTCGCGGCGGTGCCGCCGGCGGTGCACAAGGCCTCGACGGTGGTCTTCCCCGACGTCGCCGCGCTGCGCGCGCGCGACTGGCGCAGCAAGGCCGGCTACACCTACGGCCTGCACGGCACGCCGACCACCTTCACGCTCGAGCAGCGCATCGCCAGCCTCGAGGGCGCCCGGCACTGCGTGCTCGCCCCCAGCGGGCTGGCCGCGCTGGCCCTGGTCGACCTCGCGCTGCTGCGCGCCGGCGACGAGCTGCTGCTGCCCGACAACGCCTACGGCCCGGGCAAGGACCTCGCGCGCGGTCTGCTCGCGCACTGGGGCATCGCGCACCGGGTCTACGACCCGCTCGACCTCGACGCGCTGGCGGCGATGATCGGTGCGCGCACCCGTCTGCTGTGGGTCGAGGCCGCCGGCTCGGTGACGCTGGAGTTTCCCGACCTGCGCGGCCTCGTGCGCGTCGCCCGCAGCCATGGCCTGACCGTCGCGCTCGACAACACCTGGGGCGCCGGGCTGGCCTTCAAGCCCTTCGACCTCGGCGCCGGCCTGGCCGTCGACCTCAGCATGCACGCGCTGACCAAATACCCCTCGGGCGGCGCCGACGTGCTGATGGGCGCGGTGAGCACCAACGACGCCGCGCTGCACGAGCGCCTGCTGCTCGCGCATATGCAACTGGGCCTGGGCGTCGGCGCCAACGACGCCGAGGCCGTGCTGCGCGGCCTGCCCAGCCTGGCGCTGCGCTACGCCGCGCAGGACGCCGCGGCCCGCCGCCTGGCCGGCTGGCTGCAGCAGCAGCCCGGCGTCGCCCGCGTGCTGCACCCGGCGCTGGCCGGCTCGCCGGGCCATGCGCACTGGGCCGCGCACTGCAGCCGCGCGGCCGGCCTGTGCTCGATCCTGTTCGACCCGGCGATCGCGCCGCAGCGCGTCGACGCCTTCGTCGACGCGCTGCGCCTGTTTCGCATCGGCTATTCGTGGGGCGGCCCGCTCAGCCTGGCCGTGCCCTACGACCTGTCGGCGATGCGCAGCGACCGCTCGCGGCTGCCCGGCACCCTGGTGCGTCTGGCCATCGGCCTCGAGGCGGTCGACGACCTGCAGGCCGACCTCGCCCAGGCGCTGGCGACGCTGCGGTGAGCCGCGCCGCTGCCGCGGGCTGGCTGGCCGCTGGCGTGGCCCGGCCCGCCCTGGCGCTCAGCGCGCGCGCCGCTTGAGCGCGCGCTCGACCTCGCGCTTGCCTTCGCGCTCCTTGATGCTGTTGCGCTTGTCGTGCTGGGCCTTGCCCTTGGCCAGTGCGAGGTCGACCTTGACGCGGCCGCCCTTGTAGTGCAGGTTGAGCGGCACCAGGGTGAAGCCGCGCTGCTCGACCTTGCCGATCAGGCGGCGGATCTCGGCCTTGTGCATCAGCAGCTTGCGGCTGCGGTCGGGCTCGGGTACGACGTGGGTCGAGGCGGTGCCCAGCGGGTTGACGCGGCAGCCGATCAGCGCGAGTTCGCCGTCGCGGATGACGACGTAGCCGTCGGTCAGTTGCACCTGGCCGGCGCGGATGGCCTTGACCTCCCAGCCCTCGAGGACGATGCCGGCCTCGTAGCGCTCTTCGATGTGGTAGTCGAACCGCGCGCGGCGGTTCTCGGCAATCGCAGTCATGGTCTGGCCGGAGGGGGTAGGCCGCCTGGAGACTCAGCGACGCCTAGAATTTGACCATTCTATGAAGCATGTGAAGAAGTCGGTCCTGCTGTGGTACTCGGCGCCCGAGATGTACGCGCTGGTCAC
>Ga0208100_100689_pt1 | contig 12054 bp, 9 predicted proteins | sample SubbioR11_8A_Aug_FD_184817 | JGI IMG/M metagenome (GOLD analysis project Ga0208100, IMG submission 184817) | Serpentinite rock and fluid subsurface biosphere microbial communities from McLaughlin Reserve, California, USA - CR11_8A_Aug (SPAdes) | ecosystem: Environmental > Terrestrial > Deep... | reverse complement strand
ATCAAGCTCTTGTCAGCCAGAAGGCTGATAAAATTGCTGTGGCTCAAAATAAAGAAGATCAGGCAGAAACAGTAATCATGCGTTTGATGCGTGGTTCTGGAATTGAAGGACTAAGTGCCATGGATTATAAAAGAGATAACTGTGTCATTAGACCGCTATTAAACAGTAGCAGGATGGAAATAGAGTCCTATTGTGAAAGACAAGGATTGAAGCCAAGGATAGATAAAACGAATTTTCAAGCAGTATATGCCAGAAATCGTGTCAGGTTGGAGTTGATACCTTATATAGAGGAAAATTTTAATAAAAACATTACCGATACTCTTTGCAGAACAGCGGATCTGTTACGGGAAGACAGCCAGTTTATTAATCAAATAGCACAATTGAATTACGAAAAAATAACTATAAAATTAAAACAAGAGATAATAATAAATAAGAAAGATTTTGAGAAACAACATATTGTTATAAAAAAGCGAGTTATTCGATTGGGGATAAAGGAAGTTTCGGGTGCATTAAAGGATGTTGAAAACAAACACATAGAAAATATTTTAGAGTTCATACAAAGAGACCGAGTAGGAGGAGAAATTGATCTTCCAAATAATATTACTGCTAAGGTGGATTATGAAGCCATAAGACTTCGCCATAATTATAAAAGTATAATAACCGATGATTTTGAATATAAAATTAGTATAGGTGAAAGCATACATCTGAAGGAAGTTGACATGGTTTTATCCACTCGGATATTGGACTATTTTCAGGTTCTTGAAAATAGTGTGGATAAGCATATTGAATACTTTGATTTAAATAAGATTAAGAGGGAAATTGTTGTAAGAAATAGGAGAAAGGGGGATAGATTCAATCCTCTTGGAATGGCAGGAAGTAAAAAATTGAAGGATTTCTTTATTGATGAAAAAGTTCCTCGGGATATCCGAGATCACATTCCTTTAGTTTGTGATGGTGACGAAATTATTTGGATCGTTGGACACAGGGCTAGTGAAAGGTATAAAATTGAACATGATACAAAAAGAGTTTTAGAAATCTCTTGCAATGGTAAAGAGTGAATAAATAATAATTTTGAATGATATTATATTTTGTTACAATTATATTTTGTTACAATTATATTTTGATACTAGGTATTTTATTGTGTTATGCAAAAAAATATGTTAGAATATGAAGATGTCAGAAGAAAGACAGATTTGCATTGAGAGGAGGGCTTTTATTGAAGAAGTTTTTTAGGGGAGCTAGCTTTTACATACTAATATTCATAGTTATTGTCTCAATCGTACAATTTTATGGGAAGCCGGCAGAAGAAAAAATACCCCTGAGCTATTCAGAGTTTGTACTAGAATTACAAAAACAAAATATAACACAATTATATATTGTTGAAAACACAATACAGGGTCAGTTGAAAACAGGAGATAAAACCTTTGAAACCTATATGCCTCCGGTTTTTAGAGCTGAGGTTTTAATAGAAAAATATATTCTGCCTCAAGTAGAGGCTGGTATTCTTCAGATATCAGGAGAGCCTCCGGCTAAAACACCATGGTTTATTGATATTTTGCCTTCAATATTCATGATTCTTATTTTCGTTGTGTTTTGGTTCGTATTTATGCAACAATCCCAAGGCGGAGGCAGCAGAGTAATGTCCTTTGGAAAAAGCCGTGCAAAGCTTCACAAGGAGGATGAGAGAAGTAAGGTTACTTTTTCTGATGTAGCGGGACTGGATGAGGAAAAAGCAGAGTTAGAGGAAGTTGTGGATTTTTTAAAAAATCCCAAAAAATATATTGACCTTGGAGCAAGAATACCAAAGGGAATCTTGATGGTGGGTCCCCCAGGAACGGGTAAAACTTATTTGTCAAGGGCTACTGCCGGCGAGGCTGGCGTACCGTTTTTTAGCATCAGCGGTTCGGACTTTGTGGAAATGTTTGTTGGTGTGGGTGCGTCTCGTGTCAGAGATCTTTTTGAACAGGCTAAAAAGAGCTCGCCATGTATAGTTTTTATAGACGAAATAGATGCTGTAGGCAGAAAAAGGGGAGCAGGTCTAGGAGGAGGACATGATGAAAGGGAACAAACCCTAAATCAACTTCTTGTAGAAATGGATGGCTTCGGTATAAATGAAGGAATTATTATCATAGCTGCAACGAATAGACCGGACATTCTTGACTCTGCGTTACTTCGACCAGGCAGAATCGATAGACAGGTGTTGATAGGAATACCTGATATAAGAGGCAGAGAAGCAATTCTTGTCGTTCATTCAAAGAACAAACCATTGTCAGAGGATGTTGACCTGAAGGTTTTAGCTAGAAGAACTCCTGGATTTACTCCAGCGGATATCGAAAATCTTATGAATGAAGCAGCGCTGTTGTCTGCAAGAAAAAGAAATAAAAAAATAGATATGCACACAGTGGAAGAGGCAATCACCAAGGTTATAGCAGGTCCTGAAAAGAGAAGTAGAGTCATAAGTGAAAAAGACAAAAAACTCACAGCATATCATGAAGCTGGTCATGCGGTAGTTGCAAAGATGCTTCCAAATGGAGACCCTGTGCATCAAGTAACAATAATTCCTAGGGGTAGAGCTGGTGGATTTACCATGATACTACCTAAAGAAGATAAATATTATGCTACAAAATCAGAAATGGAAGAACAAATTGTCCATTTAATGGGAGGACGCGTGGCGGAAAAACTTGTTCTAAATGACATTAGCACAGGAGCCAGCAATGACCTAGAGAGGGCAACCACCATAGCCAGAGCAATGGTAACAAAGTATGGTATGAGTGATAGCTTAGGACCTATTGCCTATAGCTCAGAGGATGAAGTGTTTTTAGGAAGAGATTTCTCTACAAAAAGAAATTATTCTGAAGAGGTTGCATCTAAGATAGATAAAGAAGTAAGGGCGATCATAGAGCATGCTTATGAAACATGTCATGGAATCCTAAATGAGAATATAGATAAACTTCACCTTGTGGCAAATAAGCTGTTGGATGTGGAGACTTTGAATGCTGATGATTTTGAGAAGTTATTCAGTCTTGAAACTAGCAGTATTGATCTGGAAAAAGAACTAAATGAAGATGACTTTATCAAAAAAGAATAACCACCAACCCCTTTGGTTTTTTCAGAGGGGTTTTGTAATATCTATAAAATTTAAACATATTGTCCAGTGATTTTGTCACTAAATTAATTTGTGAAGGGGGAGGCTAAGACGTGGATCATAAATTACAAAAAGGATTGAGGGCTACGGTGGAAAAAAAGGTAAGCGAGGAGGATACTGCCTTGAGTTTTGGCAGTGGAGGAGTGAAAGTTTTTGCGACACCCATGATGGTCGGGATTATGGAAAAGGCAGCGTTAATGGCTGTTGATTCTCATCTGTCAGAGGGTTATGCAACAGTCGGAATTCATTTAGACATAAAGCATTTGGCAGCGACTCCGGTTGGGATGGTTGTTAGAGCGGAAGCTGAACTGATAGAGGCGGATGGGTTAAGGTTGAAATTCCGTGTGGCAGCTTATGACGAATTTGAATTGATTGGGGAGGGATTCCACAGCAGATATATTATTAATCTTGATAAATTTCAAAAGTCAGCAGATAAGAAAAGCATGAAGTAAATTGTTGAGAATAACAGTCGAATAAAGTAAATATTTCCCGGGAAAATTTGTGGTTTTAATCAAAAAATATGAAAAAAGGGAGGAATTATAGTGACAGACTATAATAAACTAGCACTTGAGCTGCATAAAGAAAAGAGAGGAAAAATTTCTGTGGAGAGTAAAGTGGAGGTTAAATCCAAGGAAGATTTATCTATAGCCTACACTCCCGGAGTGGCAGAGCCTTGTCGTGCCATCCATCAAAATCAGGAATTGGTATATGAATACACATCGAAGTGGAATATGGTCGCTGTGGTCACTGATGGTACCGCTGTATTGGGGCTAGGAGATATAGGACCTTATGCGGCTTTACCGGTTATGGAAGGAAAAGCTGTGTTGTTTAAAGCTTTCGCCGGTGTCGATGCATTTCCTATTTGTCTTAACACTAAAGATACTGATGAAATTGTCAAAACTGTGAAGATGATAGAACCTAGTTTTGGAGGCATAAACCTCGAAGACATTGGTGCACCAAGATGCTTTGAAATAGAAGAAAGATTAAAGAAGGAATTGGACATTCCTGTATTTCATGACGATCAACATGGTACTGCTGTGGTGGTTCTGGCCGGGTTGATAAATGCATCAAAATTAGCGAACAAAAAACTGGAAGATATGAAAATAGTTATTAATGGGGCGGGTTCTGCCGGAATAGCCATTACAAAACTGCTTCTTGGAGAAAAGGTCAATGATATTATTTTATGTGACCGACAAGGCGCTATTTTTGATGGTCGTCAAGGGCTAAATCATGCTCAGCAGGAAATATCAAAAATAACTAACTTAAACAAGATAGAAGGAAAGCTTTCAGAAGTTCTTCTCAATACGGACGTTTTCATAGGTGTTTCCGGACCCAATATATTGGCGAAGGAAAGCATTGCAACTATGGCAGAAAATTCAATTGTCTTTGCCATGGCAAATCCTATACCAGAGATTATGCCTGATGAGGCACGAAAAGGCGGAGCCTTTATTATTGGAACAGGAAGGTCGGATTTCCCGAATCAGGTAAATAATGTGCTTGCTTTCCCTGGTATTTTTAGAGGGGCACTTGATGTGAGAGCAAAGGATATTACAGAGAGTATGAAAATTGCTGCGGCTCATGCCATTGCCGGTTCAGTTAGTATGGAAGAGCTTAGCCCTGAATTTATTTTACCAAAGGCTTTTGATACAAGAGTGGCACTGAATGTTGCAAAAGCTGTTGGAGAAGCTGCAAGAAATGAAGGGATAGCAAGAATATTATAGAGCAAACCAGACATAAGGTCTGAAACTACTTTCATATTTGATAATTATACGCTTTACATAGATTAAGGATAGGTATATAATTGCTTATAGATGATCTTTTTCGGTTTTGATTTGTTGAATTACTATTTATGAGGTGATAGAGTGTCTCCAAATAGAATATTCATTAGTGGATATGCTAAATTGCCAAAGGGAATTACAGCAAGTGAGCTATATGGTGTGATAGTTGTAGGACTTTTAATTAATAGAAATACTGGTGAGATTCTTGATGCTGAAGCATCTCTTGTAACTGATGTGGCCAGAACATTTTTTAAAAACCATCTCATTGGAGAAAATATAAATAACATTGATTTCATTGAAAAAACTTTTAGAGACTGTTATTTTGGTTCGGCTAGAAAAGCCATTATCTCAGCATTGCGAACCTGTTATGAAAAATACAGTCAAGTAAGTGAAGGTGTTTATATTGAAAATGAATAATATTGCCATTTATCTATGGTGGTAAAATGTCCTTTTACCTTGCAAAATAGATAAAATACGGCTAGATATTTGTAGGAGCATATTTTTATTAATGCATTACATATCTAGTCGTTTTTTGATGTTTAAATTCATATGATTTTTCACGCAGAAGGAGGGTAATAGCTATGACAGATGATAGGATTAGGATGACTGGATTAAGAGATAAAATTATGTCAGCAGAAGATGCGTCAAATTTAATCTGTGATGGTATGATTGTAGCTACTAGCGGATTTACTCCTTCCGGATATCCTAAGGCTGTACCCTTAGCATTGACAAAACGGGCAGAAACGTTGGATAGATTTAGCATTACTCTTATAACAGGAGCTTCGGTAGGAGATGAGATAGACGGAGCACTGACGAGATCGGGCTTGATCAAAAAAAGATTTCCATATCAAACTCACAATGACATAAGAGATGAAATAAACAGCGGGAGAATTTTATTTCAAGATGTTCATCTTAGTCATTTGCCACAGTATTTAAAATCAGGCTTCTATGGAAATGTTGATGTGGCTATTGTTGAGGCTTTAGCTATTACGAAGGAGGGAGGAATTATTCCCACCACATCGGTTGGCATTTCACCTACTGCGATACAGCTTGCTCAAAAAGTAATTGTAGAAATTAACACCTCTCAACCAATGACTTTAGAGGGCATGCATGACATTTATTTTCAACAAAGGCCTCCGCATGGAAAACCTATTCCTATTATGCATCCAGGTGACAGGATAGGTACCATATATATACCATGTGACCCCAATAAGATAGAAGCGATTGTATTTACAGATATAAAGGATGGTGCAAGGCAATTCAGTTCAATAGATGAAAAATCTTTTATTATTTCAGGATATATAATGGAGTTTCTGAACCATGAAGTAAAAATGGGCAGACTGCCGAAGAATCTTCTGCCGTTACAATCGGGAGTAGGGTGTGTAGCAAATGCTGTATTAGGGGGGCTGGTACATTCTAATTTTTATAATTTAACCTGTTATTCAGAAGTTATACAGGATTCTATGTTAGATCTTATTGATTCAGGGAAGGTTATAGTGGCTTCAGGATCAGCTCTGACACCTTCTAAAGAGGGTTATGATAGGCTATACAAGAATTTGGAAAAATATGCATCCTTTGTAGTATTAAGACCTCAGGAGATAAGCAATAGCCCTGAAGTAATTCGAAGGCTGGGTGTTATAGCTATGAATACAGCAATTGAAATTGATATGTATGGACATGTGAATTCTACAAATATTATGGGCTCAAAGATGATGAATGGAATCGGTGGATCAGGAGATTATACAAGAAATGCCTATTTATCATTTTTCAGCACACCTTCCACAGCCATGAATGGTGATATATCTTCAATAGTTCCAATGGTTTCTCATGTTGATCACACTGAACATGATGTAATGATTGTAGTGACAGAACAAGGATTAGCAGACTTAAGAGGCACTTCTCCCACCGAAAGGGCAATGAAAATAATTGATAACTGTGCTCATCCTGATTATAAGCATATGTTAAAAGATTACATGGTAAGAGCATCAACAGGAAAGAATAAGCACGAACCCCACCTAATTGAAGAAGCGTTGTCTTGGCACCATAGATTTATGCAAACTGGAACTATGAAGATTAAATAGTCAGAAAAATGCAAGAGTGAAATAAAAAAAATGATGATGCAGGAATTCATGGATACGAATAGAAGCTAGTTGAGGATTTTAGGTTAATTGAGGATTGCAGGTTAATAAAGAATTAACAAAGCAATAAACTTTATAGATGAGGAGGATGTACTATGTTTGAAAAGGAAAAACTTGAAAAAATAGGAGAAGGGCATAAAGCATATGAAACAAAGATGGAAAAATCTTTGGAAAAAAGACCTGAACGGAAAAAAGATTTTGAAAGTGGATCAGGAACAAAGGTTAACAGATTATATGCCCCAGATGATTTATCGGATTTTGACTATACTGAGGACTTGGGTTTTCCAGGCAGTTACCCTTATACCAGGGGTGTTCAGACAAATATGTACAGAGGAAAACTCTGGACTATGAGAATGTATGCTGGTTTTGCTACAGCAGAAGAATCAAATAGAAGATACAAGTTTTTGCTCGACCAAGGTCAAACCGGATTGTCGGTAGCTTTTGATTTGCCTACTCAGATAGGTTACGACTCTGATCATTCTCTGTCAGAGGGTGAGGTTGGAAAAGTAGGCGTCGCCATAGATTCTTTGGCGGATATGGAAATACTTTTCGACGGTATACCTTTAGATAAGGTATCTACATCTATGACTATCAATGCCCCTGCTTCGGTGTTGTTAGCTATGTATATTGCTGTGGCAGAACGTCAGGGTGTTAAACCGGAGCAACTAAGAGGAACTATTCAAAATGATATTTTAAAGGAATATATCGCACGTGGTACATATATTTTTCCAACTGACCCATCTATGAGGCTAATAACAAATATTTTTGAATACTGCTCTAAAGAGGTACCTCAGTGGAATACCATATCTATTTCCGGCTACCACATAAGAGAAGCAGGTTCTACAGCAGCCCAAGAGGTAGGGTTTACTCTGGCAGATGGAATAGCTTATGTGGAAGCAGCTATTAAAGCCGGATTAGATGTAGATTCCTTTGGTCCTAGACTTTCGTTTTTCTTTAATGCCCATAACGACATACTTGAGGAAGTTGCCAAGTTTAGGGCTGCCAGAAGAATGTGGGCTAAGATTATGAAGGAGCGATTTGGGGCTAAAGACCCTAAATCCATGCAGTTAAAATTCCATACTCAAACAGCAGGTTCTACGCTTACAGCTCAACAGCCAGAAAACAATATTGTAAGGGTTGCGATCCAAACGCTGGCAGCAGTATTAGGTGGGACACAGTCACTGCATACCAACTCTAAGGACGAAGCGTTAGCACTACCTAATGAGGACTCTGTAAGGGTTGCTCTTAGAACTCAACAAGTTGTGGCTTATGAAAGCGGAGTGGCAGATACAGTAGATCCATTGGCTGGCTCATACTATATCGAAGCACTGACCAATGAAATTGAAGAACAGGCCATGGCATATATTAAGAAAATAGACGAATTAGGGGGAGCTCCTAAGGCGATTGATAACGGCTATATCCAACAGGAAATAATGGAAGCAGCATATAATTATCAAAAAGATATTGAAAATGGAAAAAGGGTAATAGTCGGAATGAATAAGTTTCAAATTCAAGAAGAATCACCAAAAGGATTATTAAGGGTTGATCCAGCAGTGGGAGAAATGCAGAAAAAGAAGCTGGTTGAACTGAGAAATAAGAGAGATAACCAACTGGTTTCTAGTGCTCTGCATAATTTAAAAAGGGCTTGTGAAGGAACAGAAAATGTTATGCCTCATATTCTTGTTGCTGTGAAGACCTATGCAACTCTTGGAGAAATTTGTGATGTAATGAGAGAAGTGTTTGGGGAATATCAACAGACAGTACAGTTGTAAATCCTGCTAAACTGTTTGATTATGCTTATTATCCTATTTAGATAATTGAAAGATTATAGTGAAGGAGGAAAACAGAATGGATAGACCTATAAGAGTTTTAGTTGCAAAGCCTGGTCTTGATGGTCATGATAGAGGAGCAAAGGTTATAGCTCGGGCATTAAGAGATGCCGGTATGGAAGTTATATATACAGGTCTAAGACAAACACCTGAACAAATAGTGAGTGCAGCCATTCAAGAGGATGTTGATGTAGTAGCTATGAGCATATTATCGGGTGCTCATAATACATTGTTGCCTAGGGTTGTGGAATTATTAAATAAAGAGAATGTTGATGATATGTTGGTATTAGGCGGGGGGGTAGTCCCTGACGAAGATATTCCTTTTCTTAAGGAAATAGGCATATCTGAAATATTTACTCCTGGAACAACAACTCAAACAACTATAGAATTCATTAAGGCTAATTTGAAACGCAAGTAGCATAGTACAAATCTAAGAAATGCAGAACGAGCCTAAGGGTGGGTCTAATACCCAACCCTATTATGCGAAATATAGGCGGTGTTGAAATGGATTTACTGAACAGATTGTTAAATGGCGAAAAGAGAGCTGTTGCCAGGCTGATTTCCATGGCTGAAAATCATGATCCTGAGGCAATTCATATATTGAAAAAGCTTTATAGCAAAACAGGGCGGGCACATATTATTGGCATTACAGGCCCTCCTGGTGCGGGTAAGAGTACCTTGACGGATAAACTTGTAAAAGCCTTAAGAAAAGAAGGGAAAACTGTAGGTGTCGTTGCCGTGGATCCAACTAGTCCCTTCACAGGAGGGTCAATACTAGGAGATAGGGTTAGAATGAATGATCTAAGTCTTGATTCTGGTGTGTTTATAAGAAGCATGGGCACAAGGGGTCATTTGGGAGGAATTTCAAAAGCAACTCAAGCAGCCGTTAAGATATTAGATATTTATGGCGTGGATTATATTTTTGTTGAAACGGTGGGTGTGGGTCAATCTGAGGTAGATATAGTCAAAAATGTGGATACAACGCTCATGGTTATGGTACCAGGTCTTGGTGATGATATTCAAACACTTAAGGCAGGTATTATGGAAATAGGAGATATTTTTGCTGTCAATAAAGCAGATCGAGACGGTGCAAAAAAAACTGCCACTCAAATAGAAATGATGCTCGATTTTAACCACTTTGAGTGGAGGCCACCGGTTCAATTGGTGGTAGCTCTTGACAATAGCGGTATTGATGAATTGCTCCAAAAACTCAAAGAGCATAGAAATTACATGGTTGAAACAGGTAATTTGCATAAAAGAAGAATAAAAAACAGCAAGATAGAAATAATTGACCTCGTTCAGCAGGAGCTTATGAGCATGATATTAGATAAATCTACAAAAGAGCAAATGATTGATAAGCTGGCAGAGAAGGTTGCATTTAGGGAACATGATCCATATTCTGCCGCAGAAGAAGTTTTGAATGAATTAAGATGATTATCGGGGCATGAGGCGAGTGATATGTACAGTCGACCAATGAAGATGCCCTTTTAATAAAATAGGAGGTATGTTTATGAAGGTGCTAAAAATTGATCATATCGGAGTTGCAGTTAATTCGCTGGAAGAAACATTGAAGTTTTATCAAGGAATACTGGGCTTGGAACTCCAAGGAATCGAAGTTGTGGAAGAACAAAAGGTAAAGGTTGCTTTTTTGCCGGTTGGTGAAACTGAGGTAGAGCTGCTTGAATCGACTCATGCAGGAGGGCCCATCGCAAAATTTATAGAAAAAAAGGGGGAAGGGATTCAACACATTGCATTTAGGGTAGAAAATATCGAGGAAGCCATTGCAGAATTAATTGGTAAGGGTGTAAAAATGATTGATGAAAAACCTAGATATGGTGCTGGCGGTGCTAAAATTGCATTTTGTCATCCCAAAAGCACCAATGGTGTATTGGTTGAATTAAGCGAAAGATAGAAGCAAGAAAAAGTAACTGAGTTATTTGCTAGCACAATAGGCTTAGGAGGTAAGGAAAATGGCAATCAATAAAATTGAAGATTTGCGTAAACGCAGAGAAAAAATTACACTCGGCGGGGGCAAAAAAAGAATCGAAAAACAACATGAATCAGGGAAACTGACCGCAAGAGAAAGAATGAATTTACTCTTTGATGAAGGAACGTTTGTAGAGTTAGATGCTTTTGTCACCCATAGATCTGTAAACTTTGGCATGGAAAAAACAGAAGCTCCTGGGGAGGGTGTAGTAAGCGGATATGGCATGGTAGATGGAAGGTTGGTATATGCTTATGCCCAGGATTTCACAGTTATCGGAGGATCTTTGGGTGAAATGCATGCAGCTAAAATTTGCAAGGTTATGGATAACGCATTAAAAATCGGAGCACCTGTGGTAGGCATGAATGACTCTGGCGGGGCAAGGATTCAGGAGGGTGTAGATGCACTTTCGGGTTATGGAAAGATATTCTATAGAAATACCATTTCATCGGGAGTAGTCCCTCAAATTTCAGCTATTATGGGGCCCTGTGCAGGCGGTGCAGTTTATTCTCCGGCTATAACAGATTTTGTCTATATGGTTAATAAAACAAGTAAAATGTTTATAACCGGACCTGAGGTAATCAAGACCGTCACAGGTGAAGATGTATCTGCCGAAGAGCTAGGCGGGGCTATGACCCATAACGCTACCAGCGGAGTTGCACATTTTGTTGCTGATAATGATAAAGACTGTATCGCTCAAATCAGAAGGCTATTAAGCTTTTTACCATCTAATAATATGGAGACAGCACCACTATATGATACTGAAGACGATATTAATAGAATGATACCCGATTTAGACACACTATTACCTGAGAATCCAAACAAACCCTATGATATGTATGATATAATCGCAAAAATAGTGGATGATGGGGATTATTATGATGTGCAATCTCTTTATGCAAAAAATATTATTACTTGCTTCGCAAGAATGAACGGGCAATCAGTTGGTATAATCGCAAACCAGCCAAAGTTTTTAGCAGGATGTTTAGATATTAATGCTTCTGATAAGGCAGCGAGATTTATCAGAACATGCGATGCCTTTAATATTCCACTGCTTAACATGGTAGATGTACCAGGCTTTTTACCAGGGACGAATCAGGAGTACGGTGGGATCATTCGTCATGGTGCAAAGATGCTTTACGCTTATAGCGAAGCAACCGTTCCCAAGGTTACGTTAATT
>Ga0208100_100688_pt1 | contig 12065 bp, 9 predicted proteins | sample SubbioR11_8A_Aug_FD_184817 | JGI IMG/M metagenome (GOLD analysis project Ga0208100, IMG submission 184817) | Serpentinite rock and fluid subsurface biosphere microbial communities from McLaughlin Reserve, California, USA - CR11_8A_Aug (SPAdes) | ecosystem: Environmental > Terrestrial > Deep... | reverse complement strand
TGTCCGCAGGCGCCTCGGCTTCAGTCAAGCCGAATTTGCCGCGCGCATCGATGTCTCCCTCGATACCATCCGAAACTGGGAGCAGGGAAAACGCTGCCCAACCGGCGCGGCAAAAGCGCTCCTGAAGGTGCTGGACAAGGCCCCTGAAGCCGCTCTCGCGGCTTTGTACTGACCAGGACCGGGGACCCGGAATCGCTGCTGGAGTCGCTTTTGGCCCATGACGCCCCCCTGGCGGCCGACCGGCTTGTCTCCTTCGGCGTGGTTTTCGGCGTGTCGCTGCGGCTGTTCTGATCCAGGCGCTGGCACGGGCCCCTGAGCATGGATGGCATCCATGGGATGCAGAAGCTGCACACCGCGCCGGTGCCCAGGGTGGGCGGGCTGGCGCGGGCGCAGGACTTCAGACGTCGATATTGCCCGCGCGCAGCGCGTTGCTCTCGATGAATTCGCGCCGCGGCTCGACTTCGTCGCCCATCAGCATCGTGAAGACGCGATCGGCCTCGATGGCGTCGTCGATCTGGACCCTGAGCAGGCGGCGCACGCCCGGGTCCATCGTGGTCTCCCAGAGCTGCTCGGGGTTCATCTCGCCCAGGCCCTTGTAGCGCTGGCGGGCGACGCCGGCTTCGGCCTGCTGCATCAGCCAGGCCATCGCCGCGCGGATGTCGCCGACTTGCTGCTCCTTGCGCCGCTCGCCCTCGCCGCGGCGCACGACGGCACTGCCGCCGAGCAGCCCGGCGAAGGCGCGCCCGGCGCGCTGCAGCACTTCGTAGTCGGCGCCATGGACGAAGTCGGCGCTGATCACGCTGGCCTTGACGTTGCCGTGGTGGCGGCGGCCGATACGCAACTGGTGCTTGTCGGTGCGGGCGTCGTATTCGGCGGCCACTTCGGCGTCGTGCAGCCGCGCCTGCAGCGCGGCGGCGCCGGCCATTGCGTCGGCGGCGCTGTCGAGGCGCAGCGCGAGGCCGTCGGCGATCGCGCGCAGGGCCTCGACGTCCATCCAGGCGGCCAGCCGCTCGATGACGTTGTCGGCGGCCACCCACAGCCGCGCGAGTTCGGCCAGCGCGTCGCCGGCGATGGTCGCGCGGCCGTCGCCGGGGTCGACCTCGGCGCCCTGCAGCGCGACGTCGAGCAGGAAGCCGTCGAGTTCGTGGGCGTCCTTGAGGTACTGCTCGTGCTTGCCGTGCTTGACCTTGTACAGCGGCGGCTGCGCGATGTAGATGTGGCCGCGCTCGACCAGCTCGGTCATCTGGCGGTAGAAGAAGGTCAGCAGCAGCGTGCGGATGTGCGCGCCGTCGACGTCGGCATCAGTCATCACGATGATGCGGTGGTAGCGCAGCTTGTCGGGGTTGAAGTCGTCGCCGCCCATGCCCTTGCCGATGCCGGTGCCCAGGGCCGTGATCAGGGTGAGGATCTCGTTGCTGCCGAGCAGCTTCTCGTAGCGCGCGCGCTCGACGTTGAGGATCTTGCCGCGCAGCGGCAGGATGGCCTGGAACTTGCGATCGCGGCCCTGCTTGGCGCTGCCGCCGGCCGAGTCGCCCTCGACGAGGTAGAGCTCGCACAGCGCCGGGTCCTTCTCCTGGCAGTCGGCGAGCTTGCCGGGCAGGCCCAGGCCGTCGAGCACGCCCTTGCGGCGGGTCATCTCGCGGGCCTTGCGCGCGGCGTCGCGGGCCCGGGCGGCTTCGACGATCTTGCCGCAGACGATCCGGGCGTCGGTCGGGTTCTCGAGCAGCCATTCGGCGAGCTTGGCAGCGACGGTCTCCTCGACCGGGCCGCGGACTTCGGAGCTGACGAGCTTGTCCTTGGTCTGGCTGCTGAACTTGGGCTCGGGCACCTTGACCGAGAGCACGCAGCACAGGCCTTCGCGCATGTCGTCGCCGCTGATCTCGACCTTGGCCTTGCGGGCCAGGTCGTGGTCGTCGATATATTTGTTGATGACGCGCGTCATCGCCGCGCGCAGGCCGGTCAGGTGGGTGCCGCCGTCGCGCTGCGGGATGTTGTTGGTGAAGCACAGCACGGCTTCGCTGTAGCCGTCGTTCCACTGCATCGCGACTTCGACGCCGATCGTCGTGCCCTGGTCGCTGGGCCGCTCGCCCAGGGCGTGGAAGACGTTGGGGTGCAGCGCCTTCTTGCCCTGGTTGATGAACTCGACGAAGCCCTTGACGCCGCCGACGTAGGCGTAGTCGTCGGCCTTGTGGGTGCGCTCGTCGACCAGGCGGATCTTGACGCCGTTGTTGAGGAAGGACAGCTCGCGCAGACGGCGCGCGAGGATGTCGTAGTGGAAGTCGAGGTTCTGCGCGAAGATCTCGTCGTCGGGCAGGAAGTGGACTTCGGTGCCGCGCTTGTCGGTCTCGCCGACGATCTTCATCGGGCTGACGGCGACGCCCTCGCGCAGCTCGACCTGGCGCTCCTGCAGCGCGCCGCGGCGGAACTCGAGGTAGTGCACCTTGCCCTCGCGGCGCACGCTCAGGCGCAGCCACTTCGACAGCGCGTTGACGCAGCTCACGCCGACGCCGTGCAGCCCGCCCGAGACCTTGTAGCTGTTCTGGTTGAACTTGCCGCCGGCGTGCAGCTCGGTCAGCGCGATCTCGGCCGCACTGCGCCGGGGCTCGTGCTTGTCGTCGAGCTTGACGCCGGTCGGGATGCCGCGGCCGTTGTCGATGACGCTGACGCTGTTGTCGCTGTGGATGGTGACGATGATGTCGTCGCAGTGCCCGGCCAGCGCCTCGTCGATCGAGTTGTCGACGACCTCGAACACCAGGTGGTGCAGGCCGGTGCCGTCGCTGGTGTCGCCGATGTACATGCCGGGGCGCTTGCGCACGGCTTCGAGCCCCTCGAGGATCTGGATCGCGCCTTCGCCGTAGCTGTTGTCGCCCGGGGTATCACTCATGGGATTTCGAGGCCGCGCAGCGGCCGGGTGTCAATCTGGCTGGAACCCCCGCTCGGCGGGGGCAGGGGGTGCTCGACAGGTCCGCGCAGCGGATCTGAAGCACCACTGGGTGCTTCAGATCCGCATCGGCATCACGACGTACTTGAAGCCGGGCTGCTGCGGCACGGTGAGCAGCACGCTGGCGTTGGCGTCGAGGAATTCGAGGCGGACCAGCTCGGCGTCGACGTTGGCCAGCGCGTCGATCAGGTAGCTGACGTTGAAGCCGACCTCGATCTCGTCGCCGGCGTAGTCGATCTCGAGCTCCTCACGGGCCTCCTCCTGCTCGGTGTTGCTCGCGCCGATCTGCAACAGGCCGGGCTGCAGGTTGATGCGCACGCCCTTGAACTTCTCGCTGGTCAGGATGGCCGCGCGCTGCAACGCGGCCAGCAGCGGCAGCCGGCCGGTAGTGAAGGCGTTGTGGTGGTTGCGCGGGATGACGCGCTGGTAGTCGGGGAACCTGCCCTCGACCAGCTTGGTGACGAACTCCATGCCGCTGAAGCGGAACTTGGCCTGGTTGGCGGCAAAGCGCATCTCGACGGCAGCGGCAGGCACCGCCGGATCGGCCGCCGCGCCGTCGTCGCGCAGCAGGCGCAGCAGCTCGAGCACGGTCTTGCGCGGCAGGATCACTTCCTGGCGCGGGATCTCGCCCTCGAGGGTGGCCGAGCTGAGCGCCAGGCGGTGGCCGTCGGTGGCCACCAGGGTCAGCGTGCGGCCCTCGGCGACGAACAGGATGCCGTTGAGGTAGTAGCGGATGTCCTGCACCGCCATCGCGAAGTGGACCTGGTCGATCAGGCGGCGCAGCACGGCCTGCGGGACCTCGAACTCGGGGCCGAAAGCGGCCGACTCGTTGACCAGCGGAAAGTCGAGCGCCGGCAGCGTCTGCAGCGTGTAGCGGCTTTTTCCCGCCTGCAGCGTGAGCTTGGCCGCGCTGCCCGCAGCGCTCAGGCTCACGCTCTGCTCGGGCGGCAGCGAGCGCAGGATGTCGATGAGCTTGCGCGCGCCGACGGTGGTGGCGAAGTCGCCGTCGTCGGCGCCGAAGTCGCGGCGGGTGCGGACCTGGATCTCTAGGTCGGAAGTGGTCAGCTCGACCGTCGGGCCGCTCTTGCGCAGCAGCACGTTGGCCAGGATCGGCAGCGTGTGCCGGCGCTCGACGATGCCCGCCACCGACTGCAGCGCACCCAGCAGTTGTTGTTGTGCCACTTTCAGAACAATCATGTCTTCTTCTCGGTCTGGTGGTGTTGGTAGAGACCCCGGCGGCCTGTGGAGAACCTGATTTTCACCTGATCGGACAAGGGCTTGGGACGCTCGAAACGGTGTGGGCGAGGTCGGTATGGCAGGGCTGGCGAATATGAACAAGGCTGCCGGTGTGGCCGCGCGCTGTGGACAGCTCCAGGCTTGTGCTTGACTTGTCCCCAGCCGCCTCCAGCCGTTCCCGGCCGCCGCGGCGCTCAGCCCTTGAGGGTCTGCTCGAGGACGTGCAGTTGCTGGTTGAGCTCGCTGTTCTTCTGCCGCTCGGCGCCGATCTTGCGCACCGCATGCAGCACGGTGGTGTGGTCGCGCCCGCCGAACAGCTCGCCGATCTCGGGCAGGCTCTTCTGCGTCATCTCCTTGGCCAGGTACATCGCGATCTGGCGCGGCCGCGCGATGCTGGCCGGGCGCTTCTTGCTGTACATGTCGGCGACCTTGATCTTGTAGAAGTCGGCCACGGTCTTCTGGATATTCTCGACCGAGACCTGGCGGTTCTGGATCGACAGCAGGTCCTTGAGCGCCTCGCGGGCGAGGCCGATGCTGACCTCCTTCTGGCTGAAGCGCGAATAGGCCAGCACCTTGCGCAGCGCGCCTTCGAGCTCGCGCACGTTGGCGCGCACGTTCTTGGCGATAAAGAAGGCGACGTCCTCGGGCATCTCGGCGGCCTCGGCCTGCGCCTTGCGGATCAGGATCGCCACGCGCATCTCGAGCTCGGGCGGCTCGATGGCCACCGTCAGCCCGGCGTCGAAGCGGCTGGTCAGGCGCTCGTCGATGTCGACCAGGCCCTTGGGGTAGGTGTCGCTGGTCATGATGATGTGCGCGCGCTTGGCCAGCAGGGCCTCGAAGGCGTTGAAGAACTCCTCCTGGGTGCGCTCCTTGCCGGCGAAGAACTGCACGTCGTCGATCAGCAGCAGGTCGAGCGAGTGGTACTTGGCCTTGAGCTCGTCGAAGGTCTTGCGCTGGTAGTTGCGCACGACGTCGGTGATGAACTGCTCGGCGTGCAGGTACAGCACGCGCGCCGCGGGCTGGTCGGCCAGCAGTGCGTTGCCGACGGCGTGGATCAGGTGCGTCTTGCCCAGGCCGACGCCGCCGTAGATGAACAGCGGGTTGTACATCCTGCCCGGCGCGCCGGCCACGTGCAGCGCGGCGGTGCGCGCCATCTGGTTGGCGCGGCCGGCGACCAGCGAGCCGAAGGTCAGCGCCGGGTTGAGGCGGTGCGGCGGCAACGCCGGCGCACTCGACAGCGCGGCCGCCGGCGAGCCCAGGGCGGCGCCGGCGGCGAGGCCGTCGGGGGCGGCTGCGCGCGCCGGCGCAGCCTGCGGCGGGCGCGGCGCCAGGCTGAGCTCGAGGCGCACCGGCTTGCCGGCGAGGTCGCTGAGCACGCCTTCGATGCGGTTGCCGTACTGCAGCCGGATCCAGTCGAGCTTGAAGCGGTTGGGCACGCTGAGCATGGCGACGGCCTGGCCGCCACGGTCGGCGATCTCGGCGCGCGGCAGCGGTCGGATCCAGGTGTTGAACTGCTGCTCGGGCAGTTCGGCGGCGAGCCGGTCGCAGCCACGCTGCCACAGGTCGGCGGGGACGGAGAGGTCCAAGCAAGCCCTCGGATCGATTTGGTTTTGGGGCGCGGACAGACTGCGTCCGGGTGGGTCGCCGCTTGTGGAAAACTGACGCTGGGCGGGCCGCATTCTAGGCCGGACAGAAACGGGCGCAAGAGGTTATCCACATATCGCAGGGGCCGGCCTGGCAGGGGCCGGTGACCGGGCTTGGTTGACGGGCAGCCGCGGGTTTGGTCTAATCGCCGGTTCGCATGAAGCCGTGCAAACGGCGGCATTGCCGTGCGCCCGACGCTGTCTGGCGTGGGCCGAGCGGATATCTAAGCGGGTAGCGCGCGGGCACCGACGCGCCGGCTGCTGCTGATTTCCGGCCATCGAGGCGGGCCTTCGGGGCCTGGCCGTCAAGGAAACGACATGAAACGCACCTACCAGCCCTCCAAGACCCGCCGCGCTCGCACGCATGGCTTTCTCGTGCGCATGAAGACGCGCGGCGGCCGCAAGATCCTCAACGCCCGGCGCGCCAAGGGCCGCGAGCGGCTGGCCGTCTGAGGTTCCCCGGCGCGCGGCATGACCGGCCGCCTTGTCCACAGCGCCGACTTCCAGCGGGTACTCGCGACCGCGCCCAAGGTACGAAGTGCTCACTTCGCGGCCCATCATCTGCAGCAGCGGCCATGGGTCGCCTTGCGGGGCTCGCCGCAAGGCTTGACCATGAAGATATCCACAGTCGATGAACCGGTGTCGGCCGAACTTGTGGATAACATCGGCGGCCAGCACTGGCTCGGGCTGGTGGTGCCCAAGCGGCTGGCGCGCCGCGCCGTGACCCGCCAGCTGCTCAAGCGCCAGATGCGCGAGGCCCTGCGCCGCCACGCCGCCAGGCTCGGCCCGGGCCTGTGGGTGCTGAGGCTGCAGCGCGGTTTCGATGTGCGCCAGTACGTGGCCGCAGCCTCGGGGGCCTTGCGCGGCGAGGTGCGAGTCGAACTCGACGCCTTGCTCGCGCGGGCGGCCCCCTGAGTGCGGCCCGCCGACACCGTCCCGCGGGGTACCCGACCATGACGCTGCGAGACGCGCCGCGCCGCTTGCTCCTGGCGCTGGTGCGCGCCTACCGGCTGCTGCTGAGCCCCTGGCTGGGCAGCGCCTGCCGCTTCTACCCGAGCTGTTCGGCGTACTCGCTGGAGGCGCTCGAGCGCCACGGCGCGGCCGCCGGAACCTACCTGACCCTCGCGCGTCTGCTGCGCTGCCACCCCTTGTGCGACGGCGGCTGCGACCCGGTGCCGCCGCAGCGGCCCCGACTGTTCGGCTTCCTGAACACCGATCCGACCCGGAAGAACCCATGACCGATATGCGCCGCACCCTGCTGTGGGTGGTGTTCACGATGTCGCTCGTCCTGCTGTGGGACGCCTGGAACCGCCACACCGGGCAGCCGTCGCTGTTCGGCGGCCCGCCGCCTGCGGCGCAGGCGCCAGCCCCCGCGCCGCCGCCGGCCGACCCGGCGGCGGTCATCGCTGCAGTGCCGGCGCCGGCTGCGCCGGCTGCAGTGGCGCCACCGGCGGCCGGGGTGCCGGCACCCGCGACGGTGCCCGCACCCGCAGCGGCCGTCGGCGTGCCCACGCCGGCGACCGCCGCCGCGGCCACCGAGCTGGTCACGCTGACCACCGACGTGCTGCGCCTCACCTTCGACACGCGCGGCGGCGACCTGGTGCGCGCCGAGTTGCTCGCGCACCGCCACCAGGTCGACCACGACACCCGCAACGTGCTGCTGTTCGACCGCAGCGCCGAGCGGCTGTACGTGGCCCAGACCGGGCTGATCAGCGCCCGCGCCGGCGTCATGCTGCCCAACCACCTGACGCTGATGACCGCCGCGCCCGGCCCGCGCGAGCTGGCCGAGGGGCGCGACACGCTGCAACTGCGCTTCGAGTCGCCCGACGTCGGCGGCAGCCGGGTGGTCAAGACCTACACGATCAACCGCGGCGAGCACACGCTGCGCGTGCGCCACGAGGTCTTCAACACCTCGGGCCAGGTCATCGAGCCGCAGCTCTACCTGCAGCTCGCGCGCGACGGCAACCCGGCGCCGGGCGAGAACTGGCTGTTCTTCACCTTCACCGGGCCGGCGCTCTACACCGACACCGGCAATTTCCAGCAGATTCCCTTCGAGGACATCCGCGCCGGCAACGCCCGCCACGACCGCGCCGCCGACAACGGCTGGATCGGGATGGTCGAGCACTATTTCGCCTCGGCCTGGCTGCTGCCCGAGGGCACGCAGCGCGAGTTCCGCACCGCGCGGGTGAGCGAGAACTTCTACTCGATCGCGATGGTCGTGCCGCTGGGCGAGGTCGCCCCCGGCGCGTCGCGGGCGCACGAGTCGACGCTGTTCGTCGGCCCGCTCGAGGAGCGCCGGCTCGCCGAGCTGGCCCCGGGGCTGGACCTGCTCAAGGACTACGGCTGGTTCACGATCCTGTCCAAGCCGCTGTTCTGGCTGCTCTACGAGATCAACAGCATCCTCGGCAACTGGGGCTGGTCGATCGTCGCGCTGGTCGTGCTGCTCAAGATCGCTTTCTACTGGCTCAACGCCAGCGCCTACCGCAGCATGGCCAAGATGAAGGCCGTCGGCCCGCGCATGATGGAGATGCGCGAGCGGCTCAAGGACAAGCCGCAGCTCCTGCAGCAGGAGATGATGAAGCTCTACCGCGAGGAGAAGATCAACCCGCTCGGCGGCTGCTTGCCGATCCTGGTGCAGATGCCGTTCTTCATCGCGCTGTACTGGGTGCTGCTGTCGAGCGTCGAGATGCGCGACGCGCCCTGGATCCTGTGGATCGACGACCTCTCGGCGATCGACCCGTACTTCATCCTGCCGATCCTGATGACCGCCTCGACGCTGTTCCAGACCTGGCTCAACCCGACGCCGCCGGACCCGATGCAGGCCAAGCTGATGTGGATCCTGCCGCTGGTCTTCAGCGTCTTCTTCTTCTTCTTCCCGGCCGGGCTGGTGCTGTACTGGCTGACCAACAACATCCTGTCGATCGCCCAGCAGTGGTACATCAACAAGAAGCTGGGCGTCTACAAGTGAGCCGGGACGCGGGGCGGGGCGGCTGCGTCGGCGGCCGCGGCATTTGCCACGACTGCCGGCCGCTGCCGGCCTAAGGGTGCGCGCCGGCCGGCCGAGAATGCTCCAGCGGGGCAGACCCGGCGCAGACCAGGCTCTGCCCGGCTCGGGAGCGCGGCCGAAGCACGCTGGGCGTGCACCCCGCTCCCCCCGCGCCTGCACCTGGGCGGCCGCCACCGGCACCGGCACCGGCGGCGGCCGCTGACGAGGGCGACAATGCGCCGGCCGTGCTGTCGCGCCTGACCGACCCCATCGTCGCCATCGCCACCGCGCCGGGGCGCGGTGCGGTGGGCATCGTGCGCGTCTCGGGCCAGGGCCTGGCGGCGCTGGCCGCGGGGGTCTGCGCGCGGCCGCTGCCGCCGCGGCAGGCGGTCTACGGCGCCTTCGTCGACGCGCAGGGCCGGGCCATCGACCACGGGCTGGCGCTGCTGTTTCCGGCGCCGGCGAGCTACACCGGCGAGGACGTGCTCGAGCTGCAGGCCCACGGCGGCCCGCTGGTGCTGCAACTGCTGCTCGCGCGCTGCCTCGAAGCCGCGGCCGAGCCCGACGCCGCCGCGGCTGGCGCCAGCGGCGCGCCGCCGCGGCTGGCGCGGCTGCGGCTGGCCGACCCCGGCGAGTTCACCCAGCGCGCCTTCCTCAACGGCAAGCTCGACCTCGCGCAGGCCGAGGCCGTGGCCGACCTGATCGACGCCGGCACCGAGGCCGCCGTGCGCTCGGCCGCGGCCTCGCTGGCCGGGGCCTTCTCGCGCGAGGTCGAGGACCTGCGCGAGCGCCTGGTGCGGCTGCGCATGCTGGTCGAGGCGACGCTGGACTTCCCCGAGGAGGACATCGACTTCCTGCAGCAGGCCGACGCCGCCGGCCGCCTCGACGCGCTGGCCGACGCCCTGGCTGCGGTGCGCGCGCGCGCGCGCCAGGGCGCCCTGCTGCGCGAGGGCATGCAGGTGGTCATCGCCGGCCAGCCCAACGTCGGCAAGAGCTCGCTGCTCAACGCGCTGGCCGGCGCCGAGCTGGCCATCGTCACGCCGGTGCCCGGCACCACGCGCGACAAGGTCGGCCAGACGATCCAGATCGAGGGCGTGCCGCTGCACGTGGTCGACACCGCCGGCCTGCGCGAGACCGACGACGAGGTCGAGCGCATTGGCGTCGCGCGCAGTTGGCAGGCCATCGCCGGCGCCGACGCGGTGCTGTTCGTGCACGACCTGACGCGCCGCGGCCAGCCCGACTACGACAGCGCCGAAGCCGTCATCGCGGCGCGGCTGGGGCTGGCCGCTGCCGACGCCGCCGGCGCGCGCGTGCTGCACGTCTGCAACAAGGCCGACGCGGTGGCCGACGCCGCCGCCGGGCTGCCGCCCGGGGCAATCGTGCTGTCGGCGCGCAGCGGCCTGGGGCTGCAGACGCTGCGCCGCGCGCTGCTCGAGCAGGTCGGCTGGCAGGCCCTGCCGCAGCAGGGCCAGTACACCGCCCGTGCGCGCCACCTGCAGGCGCTGGCGCGCAGCGCGCAACACCTGCAGACTGCGCGCGAGCAGCTGCAGACCAGCGCCCTCGAGCTGTTCGCCGAGGAGCTGCGCCTGGCCCACGACGCCCTCGGCGAGATCACCGGCCGCATGCACGCCGACGAACTGCTCGGCGAGATCTTCGCGCGCTTCTGCATCGGCAAATAGCCTCGCTTCCAAGGCCTTCCTTCGGAATCTGAAGAAGCGCCCTAAGCTGCTGTCAAATAACAGGAATGCCGTCCTAGAATGTCCACTTGGACCCAAGCAAAGCCGATGAATGGCGGGTCCAAGTTCAGGTCCAAGTCTGCACTTGGACCCGAGTGAACCTCACACTTGGACCCAGCGAGGCACCGATGGCCCTGACAGACACCGCCCTGAAGGCGCTCAAGCCGAAGGACAAGCCCTACACCCTGGCCGATGAGCGAGGCTTGTACGTCGAGGTCTTCCCGACGGGCGGCATCGTCTGGCGCTACCGCTACAGGGTGGCTGGGCGGCGGGAGAAGCTGACGCTGGGCAAGTATCCGGCCCTGACGCTGAAGAACGCCCGCATCAAGCGAGACGAGGCCGCGCAGGCGGCAGCGATGGACAAGGCGCCCGCCAAACAGAAGCAACTGGCCAAGCTGGCCGCTGCGGATGCAACCACGGTGGCCGAGTTCGGCGAGCGCTTCTTTCGCGAGATCGTGGCCAAGGACCGCCAGGACACCACCATCCCGCGGCGCTACTTCGACAAGGCCATCGTGCCGGCCATCGGCAGCAAGCCGGTGCGTGACGTGACCACCGAGGACGTGCGAGCCATCATCTGGAAGAAGAAGGACGAGGGCTTCGACGCGGCGGCCGGCAACATCCGCGGCGTGCTCAAGCGCTTGTTCGACTACGCCATGACGGCCGGCCTGCTCAGCGTGAACCCGGTGCTGGCCTTGCCCATGCGCCACGTCCATAAGGCCAAGTCACGCGACCGCGCACTGTCCCCCGATGAAATTCGCCGGTTCCTGGTGGCGGCGTTTGAGTCCAACATCCGGCGCCAGTTCAAGATCGGGCTGCACCTGATCCTGCTGACGATGGTGCGCAAGTCAGAGTTACTGCTGGCGCGTTGGCCGCATGTGGACTTCGAGCAGGCCGAGTGGCACATCCCGGCCGAACACTCCAAGACTGGCAAGGCGCACATCGTCTTTCTGTCGACCCAGGCCGTGGCGCTGTTCAAGGAGCTGCAGGTGCTGGCCGGCGGCAGTGAACTGGTGCTGCCCGGGCGCGGCAGCCTGACCAAACCCTTCGCCCACAACGCCATCAACAGCGCATTGAAGGTGGCACTCACCGGGCAAGACATCCCCGCCTTCACCATCCATGACCTGCGCCGCACTGCTTCCACGCTGCTGCATGAAAACGGATGGGCGTCAGACGTGGTGGAGAAGGCGCTGAACCACACCATTGGCGGCGTGCGTGGGGTCTACAACCGTGCCGAGTACGAACCGCAGCGCCGAGAAATGCTGCAGTTCTGGGCCGATTACATTGGGCAGCTTCTGGCCACCGGCAAGGTGATCCTGGGGGGCGATGTCCCGCGGCCAGTTGGAACCGGTGGCGGTCTGGTCCATCTTACGCGGCTCGCGTGACGCAAGCGTTGCGGCAGTTTGACCTTGCCCCTGTCCGACGTAGTTCATAGCCACTCGGTTACGCGGCTTTGTTGAGCTGGCCCGCGCGCCAGTTGGCTTCGAACTTCATGGGGCTGACGTAGCCCAGCGTGGAGTGCAACC
>Ga0208100_100683_pt1 | contig 12116 bp, 14 predicted proteins | sample SubbioR11_8A_Aug_FD_184817 | JGI IMG/M metagenome (GOLD analysis project Ga0208100, IMG submission 184817) | Serpentinite rock and fluid subsurface biosphere microbial communities from McLaughlin Reserve, California, USA - CR11_8A_Aug (SPAdes) | ecosystem: Environmental > Terrestrial > Deep... | reverse complement strand
CGCTGCTCAGACACGAAAAATCGACGCGCCGAGGTCGGATTGCGTGGCAATCGGCTGCGCAATCCTGCTTCCAGCATCAATTGCGGGCTCATTGGGGTGTGGGTGAAATTGAGGTCACGGATTCAGGAAGCCACTGTGCAGTTTTCATACCCAATACACAGAAACCCCTGTAGTGCGTGAGGCGGTTGATACCCCCGTTGAAACGCCAAACCGCACCATAATGGTGCAGTTTGCTGCGATTGGGGGAGCGGGGCAGTCTTGCGCCGATCAGTCTGTTGGTCCAGCCCAGCGGGCCATGTGCTTCCCCAAGGTCGGGGGCGGCAACGGGGCGCTGGGGCGTTGGCCATCAAACAGCATGGGGTGGGCCACCATGGGGGGCTGGCCATCTTGTGCTGGCAGCGTCATGCCGCGCGCGGCCACGTGGGGGTGTTCCATCACCTGCGCCACGTCCAGTATGGGGGCACAGGGCACGCCGGCCTGGTCGAGCACGCGCACCCACTCGGCGGTATCGCGCTCCAGCGTCCAGCCGGTGATCAGCGGCACCAGCGTCTGGCGGTGTTCCACGCGCGAGGGGTTGGTGGAAAAACGTGCATCGCGAGCCACGCCAGGCTCTCCCGCCACATCGCAGAACCGCTGGAACTGCCCGTCGTTGCCCACGGCCAGCACCATGTGCCCGTCGCGGGTGGGGAACACCTGGTAGGGCACGATGTTGGGGTGGGCGTTGCCCATGCGGGTGGGGCGCGTCTGGCCCACCAACTGGTTGCTGGCCTGGTTGGCCAGCATGGCGACCTGCACGTCAAACAGGGAGGCATCCAGCACCCGACCCTTGCCCGTGCGCTGGCGCTCATGCAGCGCAGCCAGGATGGCGGTGACGGCATAGACGCCCGTCATCAGGTCGGTCACCGCCACGCCCACCTTCTGTGGCTCCTCGCCCTTGTTGCCAGTGATGCTCATCAGCCCGGCTTCGGCCTGAATGGCGAAGTCGTAGCCCGCCTTGTGCGAGAGCGGCCCGGTTTGACCGTAACCCGTGATGGAGCAATAAATCAGTCGTGGGTTGAGGGCTTGCAGGCAGCGGGCATCCAGCCCGTATTTGGTGAGTTGGCCGACCTTGTAGTTTTCGATCAGCACGTCGGCTTCACGGGCCAGTTCACGCACCTGCTGGATGCCTTCTGGGCTGGCGATGTCGATGGCCACCGAGCGCTTGCCCCGATTGGCGCACAGGAAATAGGCCGCCACGCGGTCTGGCCCGTCGCCCCACCAGGGCGGGCCCCAGGCGCGGGTATCGTCGCCCGCCCCTGGCCGTTCCACCTTGATCACGTCGGCGCCGTAATCGGCCAGGATCTGCCCGGCCCACGGCCCAGCAAGCACGCGGGAGAGGTCGAGCACTTTCACCCCTGCCAGCGGCTTGGGCGATTCGGGGGCAGGGTGTTGGCCGGTCAATGGCATGGCGTCCTTAGTTGGCAAAGGCGGCAATGCCGGTGATGGCGCGGCCCAGGATGAGCGCGTGGATGTCGTGCGTGCCTTCGTAGGTGTTCACGATTTCCAGGTTCACCAGGTGCCGGGCCACGCCGTATTCGTCGCTCATGCCGTTGCCGCCCATCATGTCGCGGGCGGTGCGGGCAATGTCCAGCGCCTTGCCGCAGCTGTTGCGCTTGAGGATGGAGGTGACCTCCACGGGCGCGTTGCCCGCGTCCTTCATGCGGCCCAGCGCCAGGCAGCCCTGCAGGCCGAGGCTGATTTCGGTCATCATGTCGGCCAGCTTCTTCTGGATCAGCTGGTTGGCGGCCAGCGGACGGCCGAACTGCTGGCGGTCGAGCACGTACTGGCGGGCCCGGGTGTAGCAGTCTTCTGCAGCACCCAAAGCGCCCCACGCAATGCCGTAGCGCGCGCTGTTCAGGCAGGTGAAGGGGCCTTTGAGGCCACGCACCTCGGGGAAGGCGTTCTCTTCGGGGCAGAACACCTCGTCCATCACGATTTCGCCGGTGATGCTGGCGCGCAGGCCCACCTTGCCGTGAATGGTCGGGGCGCTCAGGCCTTTCCAGCCTTTTTCCAGAATGAAGCCACGGATGGCGCCTTCGTCGTCTTTGGCCCAGACCACGAACACGTCGGCAATGGGGGAGTTGGTGATCCACATCTTGGCACCGCTGATCGAATAACCGCCCGGCACCTTCTTGGCGCGGGTGATCATGCTGCCGGGGTCGGAGCCGTGGTTGGGTTCGGTCAGGCCGAAGCAGCCCACCCATTCGCCGATAGCCAGTTTGGGCAGGTATTTCTGCTTCTGCGCTTCGGTGCCGAATTCGTTGATCGGCACCATCACCAGCGAGCTTTGCACGCTCATCATGGAGCGGTAGCCGCTGTCCACGCGCTCCACCTCGCGGGCCACCAGGCCGTAGCACACATAGTTCAGGCCTGCACCGCCGTACTGTTCCGGAATGGTGGGGCCCAGCAGGCCCAGTTCGCCCATTTCGTTGAAGATGGCGCGGTCGGTGGTTTCGGTGCGAAAAGCCATTTGCACGCGAGGCAGCAGTTTTTCCTGGCAGTAGGCGTGGGCGGCGTCGCGCACCTGGCGCTCGTCGTCGGTGAGCTGGCTGTCGAGCTGGAAAGGGTCAGACCAGGAAAAGCGTGCGTGGGATGCCATGGGTTGTCTCTTGCAGGGAAGTTGGGAATGGATGCATCCTACCTGCTAACTCAGCAGCAATGCAAACGAAAAATTTTCCACCAGATATGCGTTTTTGTATGAACTGGCGTGATACGCTGCCCCCACCATGCGCCGCAAACTCCCTTCCACCCAGGCTCTGAACTGCTTTGAAGCCGCCGCCCGGCACCAGAGCTTCACCCGCGCTGCGCAGGAACTCAACCTGACCCAGGGCGCGGTGTCGCGCCAGGTGGCGGTGCTGGAGGAGTTTTTGGGCGTCCCTCTGTTCAAGCGCACCCAGCACGGCATGGTGCTCACGCCAGCGGGTGCCGACTATGCCCGCCACGTGCGCCAGCGGCTCGACGCGCTGGAGCGCGACGCGGTGGAACTCATGGGCCGACGCGGTCAGGGCGATAGCCTCACGCTGGCGGCCGTGCCCACCTTTGCCACCCGCTGGCTCATCCCGCGCTTGCCGGGCCTGGCGGCCGAGCAGCCCGACCTGCTGGTGCACATCGAAACCCGCACACGCCCCTTTCTGTTCACCGACACCGGTATCGACGCCGCCATCTGGGCGGGCACCCCCCAGCAATGCCAACAATGGGCGGGCACTCAGGCCACGCACCTGATGGACGAGGACGTGCTGCCCGTGTGCAGCCCGCGCCTGCTGCCTAGCGGCCAGGCCGTGACGCCTGATGAACTGGCCGAGATGCCCCTGCTGCAGCAAGCCACCCGGCCCGAGGCGTGGCGCCAGTGGTTTGATGCGCAAGATGTGAACGCGCCCCGCGCCATGGCCGGGCCGCGATATGAGCAATTCTCGATGCAGGCCGCTGCCGCCATGAGCGGGCTGGGCGTGGCCCTGATGCCCACCCTGCTGGTGCAGGACGAACTGGCCAGCGGCGCGCTGGTGGTGGCGTGCGCGCGGCCCTTGAAAGCGCAACGGGCCTATTACCTGGTGCAGCCGCAGGCGGCAGAAAGGCCGGCGTTGACGGTGTTCAGGCAATGGCTGGTTCGGCAGTGTGCCACTGGTGCCGTTGTCGCGTTATAGTGGTGTCAGAACAATAAAATGCTTGAATGTGCCAGTGCGGAGATCGGGTAAAGCCATTGGGGACTGGGGCAATTGCCCCGAATGTTTCGCACGATGAGGTGTGCTATTGGCTTGGCATAGAGCGGGATGCTTTTATATACGCCGATCTTTTAACAGGCTGTTGAAAAAGTGTGCATCGAAGCAGTAGCGCTTCGGTTTGCGATGTTCCGCTGGCTTTACAAAGCGCTTTTCTCGGCTTTTGAAGCTGTTTGGGTGGCCGTGATTCACGCATGTGCGCGGCCCACCAGTCACGGATGAAGCCCAGTTCAGTGATATTGAAAACGAGGGGGTAACGGGGGCCTGCTGGACTTGAGGAACAATAGACTGGTGCTTCGTATATGTTTATACTATGTATAAACAAAGGAGTCGGTCATGTCTGAAGCATTTTTGTCCATCAAGCACTGGGGTAACAGCCTCGGAGTGCGTCTGCCGCGGGCCATTGCCAAGGCGGCGCATTTGCATGCCGATCAACAGGTTCGCATCAGTGTGGAGCAGGGCAGGGTGGTGCTAGAGCCTCTTCCCCAGGATGGTTTGTCGCTGGAGGCGCGTTTGCAGCGGTTTGACCCCAAACGGCATGGGGGTGAAGCCATGCCCACTGTCTCGGTGGGTGCCGAAAAATGGTGACTCGGCGAGCCTTGGCTCCATGGGTTCCCGACAGACAAGACATCATCTGGATAGACTGCAACCCTCAGGCCGGGAGCGAGATGCGTGACGTGCATCCTTTCCTGGTGCTGTCGCCCAAGGCATTCAATGAGCGTACGTCATTGGTGATCGGGCTGCCCATGACCACCGCTGCCTACAACGCCGACAACCCCTTTGCCGTGGTGGCGGGACAGGCCGGTGGCCCCAAAGCGGGCAAAACCAGTTTTGTGCTGTGTCACCAACCCAAATCTTTCGACTGGCGGGTGCGTCAGGCCAGCCCCCACCCGATGAAGCGCTTGTCAGACGCCGCTTTTCAGGAGGTTTGCGGCGTGTTGAATCAGATCATTGCGCTGGCTTGATGGGGCACACGGCCCCGTCCATCAACCCTTGGCCGCCTTCAGCGCCTCGCCCATGATGGCCAGCCCTTCGTCCAGCAGCGCGTCGCTGGCGGTGATGGGCACCAGAATGCGGATGACGTTGGCGTACACGCCGCACGACAGCAGCACCAGCCCGCGTTTCAGGGCTTCCATGCACATGCGCTTGGTGAGGTCGGCGGCGGGTTTGTGGTGGTCGCCGCCGTCGAACAGTTCAATCGCCACCATGGAGCCCAGGCCGCGCACGTCCTGGATTTCCACGTGCTGGTCGGCCATGGCGCGCAGGCCGTCCATGAGGCGCTTGCCCACTGCGTTGGAGCGCTCGATGAGCTTTTCTTCCTCGAACACGTCAAGAACGGCTAAGGCCGCGGCACAGGCCAGCGGGCTGCCGGCGTAGGTGCCGCCCAGGCCACCGGGCAGGGGTTTGTCCATGATCTCGGCCTTGCCGATGACGGCAGCCAGCGGAAAGCCGCCGGCCATGCTCTTGGCCATGGTGATGAGATCGGGCGCCACACCCCACTGTTCGCAAGCCAGCCAGGTGCCCGTGCGACCGGCGCCCGTCTGCACCTCGTCGGCAATCAGGACGATACCGTGCTTGTCGCACAGGGCGCGCAGGGCCTGGGCAAATTCGGGTGGTGCGATGTAGAAGCCGCCTTCACCCTGCACCGGCTCCAGCATGATGGCGGCCACGCGGTCGGGCTCCACGTCGTATTTGAAGAGGTGCTCGATGGAGCGCATGGCCTCGGCCACGCTCACGCCGTGCAGCGGGTTGGGGAATTCGGCATGGTAGATCTCGGCCGGGAAGGGGCCGAAGCCCGCTTTGTACGGGGTCACTTTGCCGGTCAGGGCCATGCCCAGCAGGGTGCGGCCGTGGAAACCGCCGCCAAAGGCAATCACGGCTTGGCGTTTGGTGGCCGCACGGGCGATCTTGACGGCGTTTTCCACCGCCTCGGCGCCGGTGGACACAAAAAAGGCTTTCTTGGCAAAGTTTCCAGGAGCCAGTGCGATCAGCCGCTCGGCCAGTTCCACGTAAGGCTCGTACGCCACCACCTGGAAGCAGGTGTGGTGGTAGTGGTCCAGCTGCTTTTTGACGGCTTCCACGATCTTGGGGTGGCGGTGGCCGGTGTTGAGTACCGCGATGCCGCCGGCGAAGTCGATGTAGCGCTTGCCTTCCACGTCCCACAATTCGGCGTTTTCGGCGCGGTCGGCAAACACTTCGTAGGTCTGGCCCAGCCCGGCGGGCAGGGCGGCCCGGCGACGAGCCATGAGTTGGGCGTTGGTTTTGACTTCAGTGAGGTTGGGGTCGCGGTGCATGATGGGCTCCTGTAGGACGGCGTATTTTTGTGCAGCACACTTGCTCAAGTCAGCAATTTAGCTCTTCAAACAACATCATTAACATATACAGATAAGCGGTTTTGGCCGATACACTGTGCAGCTTTACCGACCGATACAGTCCAACCCTATTGCTCACATGTTCACGCTCGACCCTACAGATACCACACCTCTTGTCACTCAGATCGTGGAAGGGTTTCGGGGCCTGATTGAGTCGGGTTCATTACGGCCAGGGGCTAAGGCCCCGTCAATTCGTCAGTTCGCACATGCTCATGAGGTGAGCATTTATACCGTGGTGGATGCCTATGACCGCCTAGTGGCGCTGGGTTTTTTTGTCTCGCGCCCGCATTCCGGCTTCTTTGTGCGGCGCCGGGAGACGAGGGCCAGTGTGGCGGGGCGTCCAGGGGTGAATTGCCACTTTGACTCCATGTGGTATTTGCGCCGTGTTTTTGAGAATCGGGGTCTCGATTTGAAGCCCGGGTGCGGCTGGTTGCCGGGTGAATGGTTGTTCGAGGAAGGACTCCGTCGCAGTTTGCGCAGTCTGGCGTCAGAAACGGTTGATTTGGGCGGCTACGGCGAACCCAAGGGATTCCTGCCCTTGCGCCAGTTGGTGCGCGACATGTTGGCTGACCAGGAAATTGCCATGACGGCAGAGCAGGTGCTCTTGACCAATGGTTCTAGCCAGGCAATGGATATGGTGGCTCGTCGCTTGGTGCAGCCTGGTGAAGTCGTGTTGATTGATGAGCCGGGTTACCCGAACCTGTTGTTTTCGCTGCGTTTTCTTGGGGCTCGACTGATTGGGGTGCCTCGCACACCCAACGGCTACGATCTGTTGGCGTTGGAAGACTTGGTGCGGGAGCACGAACCAAAGGTATTTTTCACCCAGCCACGCCTGCAAAGCCCCACCGGTTCGGTGGCCAGCCTGGCACAACTGCACCGTGTGGTCCAGCTGGCCGAGAGACATCAGTTCGTTGTGGTTGAAAACGACATTTACGCCGATCTCGATCCTGAGCCGCGCCCGTCTTTGGCCAGCCTGGATCAGTTGGAACGCGTGGTGTACATCAGCAGTTTTTCCAAGACGGTCTCGCCGAATCTGCGTGTGGGCTATGTGGCTGCGCATCCAGACATTCTCGAAGACTTGGTTCAACTGAAGATGATTTCAGGGCTTACATCTTCAGAGTTTGCCGAGCGACTCGTTTATGGTGCCTTGATCGATGGGCGCTGGCGCAAGCACCTGCGCGGCCTTCGCGATCGACTTGCGCGTTCGCACCAAACCGTTGCTCAAAAGCTGGAGACACACGGTTTTGAGCTGTTCAACGAGCCTAAAGCAGGTATGTTCCTGTGGGCACGACATCCGTGCGTGGATAACGCAACAGAACTTGCATACCAGGCCAGGGAAAACGATATTCTGTTGGGCCCGGGTCACCTGTTCACGATCGATCTGCGGCCTAGCCCATGGATGCGTTTTAACGTGGCGTTCGGCGAGGATGAACGACTCTGGACTTTCCTGCAGGCACTTGTGTACCGCTAAGGAAAGTCTGCAAAACCCCGGCGTTGACCGGCAGATGTGAGAAAGTATAGGCATGAAACAGATGAGCCTGGACACCACTGGATTCGAGCGCAAGACCAAGCGAACGCGCAAGCGCGAGTTCTTGGACGAGATGGACCTGTTGGTGCCGTGGGCTGAACTCGTGGCGCTGATTGCACCGCACGCACCGGCGCGCAAACCCAAGGGCGGCCGACCACCGTTTGCCGTGGAAACCATGCTGCGCATCCACTTCCTTCAACAGTGGTTCAACCTGTCGGATCCGGTCATGGAAGAGTCGCTGTACGACACGCCCATGTTTCGCGACTTTGCCGGTCTGGACATGGGCGAAGACCATTTGCCCGACGAGAGCACCATCCTGCGGTTTCGCCACCTGTTGGAGGCCCACCAGCTGAGCGTTCAAATTCTGGCCACCGTCAACGCCACCTTGACGGCCAAGGGCTTGCTGCTCAAGCAAGGCACGGTGGTCGATGCCACCCTGATTGCGGCACCCAGCTCGACCAAGAACATCACTGGCACCCGTGACCCAGAGATGCACCAGATCAAAAAGGGCAACCAGTGGCATTTCGGCATGAAGGCGCACGCCGGTGTGGATGCAGACTCTGGCTTGTTGCACAGCGTGGCCACTACCGCAGCCAACGCCCACGACGTCACTCAGGCCCATGCGTTGCTGCACGGTGAAGAAACCAATGTCTTTGCCGACTCGGGCTACCGGGGTGTTGAGAAGCGCGAAGAAATCCAGGCTCAGCATCCTGATGTGAACTGGCACATCGCCATGATGCCGGGCAAGCGCAAAGCACTGGACAAGGACACACCCATGGGCGCCGTCCTGGAAAAGCTGGAGCAGACCAAGGCCAATCTGGTGACGCTGTTTGCGCTGTCCAACCTGTGGATGGTGCGCAAACGACTTTTGAACATGGGTGCGAAGGGATGAGTGCGCTCGAAATGGGCCAGAAGGCCGCGAACGGGGCTGAAAACGCCCCGAAACTGCCCCTTGAACGCCAAAAAATGTCGCCATCTGAAAATTCAACCGGCAACCACCCCGTCAGCGGTGGTTGTGCAGGCCATCCCTAGTGGGCCAAACGTCGAGGTTAACCGGCGTGCCGAAGGCGTGCTTCGCGGTCCGAGTTGAACCGCCGGTTAGGTTTGGTGCGAAGGAGACGAAGCATGTGCCAGCGGTGGCGCTGTGTATTGACCCAGTGAATTCCTGCTCAGGTGTTAACGTTGAAGGAAACGACGATGAGTACCCTGATGGAAGACGACATCAAGCGCTGGACGGCCAAGCGTAAAACGGCCCTAGTCCTGGACATCATCCAGGGCAAGACCACGATCTCGGAGGCCAGCCGAACCTTCGATCTCAACCCGTCCGAGGTGGAGCAGTGGGTTGATGAAGGCAAGCGTGGCATGCAGAACGCCCTGCGCACCAAGCCCCTGGAAGTCAAAGAGCAGTACGAGAAGCAACTGCGCGAACTGCAGGAGGCCTATGGCGAAGCCATGCTGGAGCTGCGTGCCAGAAAAAAGCTGGCCTCCCTGCTGGGCAACGAGGACGAGAAATGATCCTCAGCCTTCAGCAGGGATTGGCGCAAGACGGGTTCAAGGTCAGCCTGGTCAAGCTGTGCCAGTGGTTCGACATGCCTCGGCGCACGATGTACTACCGCAGCACCAAGGCGCCGCCGAAGGTTCAGGATCACTTCGTCAAGCCCATCAAGGCGATGATCGAAGAGAACCCATCGTTCGGTTACCGCACCGTGGCGTACCTGCTTGGCTTCAACAAGAACACCGTGCAGCGCGTTTTCCAGCTCAAGGGCTGGCAGGTGCGCAAACGGCCGGTGGGCTTCAGACCTCGCATTCAGGCATTGCCCTCAGTGGCCCTGGCGCCAGATGAGCGCTGGGCCACCGATCTGTGCCGTGTGTGGGCTGGGCGTGATGGTTGGGCCTCACTGGCCCTGGTGATCGACTGCTACAGCCGCGAACTGCTGGGTTGGCACCTGAAGCCGCAGTGGGCGTTCCAAGACCGCTGAAGCGGCCTTGGAACAAGCGCTGATCGCCCGCTACGGTTGCCTGGGCAGGGTCAAGCACCCGTTCTTGCTGAGGTCTGACAACGGCCTGGTGTTCACCAGCCGCAGCTACACGGCCCTGGCCAAGAGCTATGGATTGCAGCAGGAATTCATCACCCCCTACAGCCCGGAGCAAAACGGCATGGTCGAGCGCGTGATCCGACCGCTCAAGGACCAATGCGTGCATCGCCACCGGTTCGAAACCCTGCAGCACGCCAGTCGCGTGATCGCTGACTGGATCAGCTTCTACAACCACCGGCGCCCTCATCAGGCGCTGGCCATGAAGACCCCCGCTGAGGCTTATGCTTTAGCAGCCTGACCTGTGCAGAAACCGCTGGGTCACTACAGCTGATCGTAGCCGAAACCCCAGCATGAAGCAAGGGCGGTTGGGGGCTGCGAGGCTGGAAAAGCGAAACGGCAGCAGCGCCGCCGGACGAGGGGCAGCTTGCCAGCCGGAGACCAAAGCCGCCGCGCACGCAGATTACGGCGCGACGAACAGCCCGAGCAGATGCCACTGCAACGCAGCCTAACGTTCGAGTTACGCTGCCTGCCGTAACGGGTCGGCTTGAACGAGGGATTATGCCTCTCCGGTGGAGCGCACAAGTTTGACTTGTACGTCGCACCCGACAGCCTTGGCGTAGCGGCGCAGAGTGCTTAGGGAAGGAGCATGACGGCGGGCGCTCTCCAAGCGAGAGATGCACGAAACGGCCAAGCAGCATCAAGCTGACGAGGTGCTGGTGTACATGAACCTTATGCTGCGCAAGGCCGGCGCGCACAACGTGCCGGTGCGGCGAGACGACTTCAAGAGCCGCGGCAAGTCAATCAAGTTGTTCGAGGGCGTGGCCGACTGGTTCACGCGGATCAGCGCCTACGCCAAGTCGAAGGGCGTGGACCTCAAGCACTACTTAATCTCGTCCGGCAACGAGGAGATCTTCGCCGGCACGCCGATAGCCAGGCGCTTTGAGGCGGTTTTCGCTTCGAAGTACTTATTCGACGCGAACGGCGTTGCACAGTGGCCTGCGCTGGCGATCAACTACACGACGAAGACGCAGTATCTCTTCCGCATCAACAAGGGCGTCACAGACATCAGCGACAACGCTGCGGTCAACAAGTTCGTACCCAAAGCCGCGCGTGCGGTCCCGTTCGAGAACATCGTGTTCATTGGTGACGGTGCGACCGACATACCCTGCTTCCGGCTGGTGAAGGAACAGGGTGGCCTATCCGTCGCGGCCTATACGCCGGGCAAGCATGGCGGAAAGACCAAAGCGGAGCAGTACCTCATCGACGGGCGGGTTCATACCGTCGTGCCCGCCATCTATACAGATGGTTCCGTGCTGGACAAGATCATCAAGGCTCGGATCGACGAAATCGCAGCGCGGGATGCGCTGAACAGCCTGATGAAGGCGTAACCGTAGGCACCGCCCTCCCCGCCAGAGGCGGCCAGATGGTCGCGTCTACGACATTGCCCGCGAAACCAGGTGGTCGCGAACCGACGGGTGGTGTCTACGCTTGAAGTTCTGCCTCAGACTGGTTGCGGTGGTCCGCTCAGCTTTTCCTCCGCTCCATCCACGTCACCGGAAAGGCGCCATGGGTAAACGGGGCCGCCGCCATCATCTGGCCGCCAGGCTTCCCGCGCATGGGGTTCCACCGCCACCAGCCATGTTGCGGCTCGACCCAGCCGCCATCAACCGCCATGGTGATGGCGTGCACCTCGCGTTCGACCTCGGCGGGATTATGATGGCCCTTCGTATACGCCAGTTCCAGCGCAGCGGTCGCGTGAAAGGAAATCTTGAGCGGGTATTCGCGGGTCGGCATGGCTGCATTGTAGGAAACTTGCGACCGATGTTTCCAGCATGGCATGGCCGTACGTAGGGGACTCGTGAGGTTAGCCACGAGACTTAGTTGGCTCGTTCGATCGATTAGTGGGGGCCGCGAAAGCTTCACGCCTGAAGTCCATGGTGCATTAGCGACCCGCGCCTACGAAGCCACCTTCATGGCCGGCCAGCCGGCGCTGGCCCCGATGCGCTTCAGCGCACTGAATTTCTGCGGCCAACCGTGGGAGCCGCAGCAGGCGGAGTACGACGGCGGCACCACGCTCACGCTCTGGCACCACGACCTCTACTACGGCAACCGCGTCGGCGCGCGCTTCTCGTTTGCCGACCAGTACATGGGACTGGTCGGTCAGCCGTCGCGCGAGTAACCGGTGCGAATAACCGCCGAGAGTACACCCCGATCAAAGCCAGGCCAGACCAGCAGGCGCTGCTCAGCTGAACCCGCCGCGCATCAAAACCGCCACCTCACCGGCGAATAGAGGCGGTTCCTGACCAGCGTTCACACGGCTGAGGAGAAGTCTGCAAAATACTGTGTATTTGCGCAGTATTCATGCCAGCCACCGCCAAACCCAAGCGCTACAACCCCCGCCACCCCGAACGCACTCTGCTCTACC
>Ga0208100_100678_pt1 | contig 12203 bp, 9 predicted proteins | sample SubbioR11_8A_Aug_FD_184817 | JGI IMG/M metagenome (GOLD analysis project Ga0208100, IMG submission 184817) | Serpentinite rock and fluid subsurface biosphere microbial communities from McLaughlin Reserve, California, USA - CR11_8A_Aug (SPAdes) | ecosystem: Environmental > Terrestrial > Deep... | reverse complement strand
ATCGCGGCGCTCTTGGGCGCCGAGGAGTTCGGTTTCGGTACGGCGGCGCTAGTGGCGGCGGGCTGCGCCATGATCCGCCAGTGCCACCTCAACACCTGCCCGGTCGGGGTGGCTACCCAGCGCGAGGACCTGCGCGCCAAGTACCCCGGTCAACCCGAGCACGTCATCAACTTCATGCTCTACCTGGCGCAGCAGGTGCGCATGATCTTGGCCGAGATGGGCTTTTGCACCTTGGACGAGGTTATCGGCCGGGTGGACCTGCTTAAGCCTAAGTCGGTGGCGCTGCCCAAGGCGGCCACCATCGACTTGTCGGCCATCTTGCAAGAGCCCGACCCCGGCGGCAACAAAGCCCGCCGCTCACAACAGCGCCGCAACGACCGCCCCGAAACCGAGCCGCCGCTCGATGAGGTGATCTGGCGTGATGCCGAAGCGGCGGTGCGGCGCGGCTCGCCGTTTAGCCGGCACTACCCCATCACCAATCGCGAGCGCACGGTGGGCGCTAGGCTGTCGGGCGAGATCGCGCGGCGCTACGGGGCCGAAGGCTTACCCAGCGGCACCATCAACCTGAGCTTCAGCGGCACGGCCGGGCAGAGCTTCGCCGCCTTCAATAACCGTGGCATGCGCCTGCAGCTCGTCGGCGAGGCCCAAGACTACGTCGGCAAGGGGATGTACGGCGGTGAAGTCGCCATCCGCCCGCCGACGCCGGCGCTCCAACATCAAAATAGCGTGATCATCGGCAACACCGTGCTGTACGGCGCTACCGGCGGCAGCCTCTATGCCGCGGGCAAGGCGGGCGAGCGCCTGTGCGTGCGCAACTCCGGCGGGTATGCGGTGGTGGAGGGCTGCGGCGACCACGGCTGCGAGTACATGACCGGCGGCGTGGCGGTGATCCTCGGTGAGGCGGGCCGCAACTTCGGCGCCGGGATGTCCGGCGGGGTAGCCTACGTCTATGACCCGGAAGGGGTATTCCCCGGGCGTGTCAACCGCGGCATGGTCGAGCTTACGCTCTTAGAGGGCGGCGTAGACGAAGCGTTGCTTAAGACGATGCTATCGCGACACCTCACGCTGACGCTCAGCCCACTGGCCCAGGCCATCTTAGACGACTGGGACGCGGCCTTAACCCGCTTCTGGAAAGTCGCTCCGCGCCCCATGAGCGAGGACGCCACCGCCCAGGAGCAAGACCCCCGGTTGCTGGAGGCGGCTGCACTTCAGGCGGTCTTGGCCGAGGCGGCGCCCTGAGGCTTCAGCCAAGCCCGCTGTAACCCGCCATATACTGACGCAACGGGCGGCGGAAGCCACCGGATCTGGGGGTGTTGTATGAAGCGCCGATTCTCCAACTTGCCACTTGCTTACCAGGGGTGGGCGCTAGCGCTCCTCCTGGCGCTGCTAGCAGCGATAACTATCTTCGCCATGCCGCAGCCAGAGCAAGAGCGGGCTGACGAAACCCAAGCGGTAGCCTCCCAGTACCAGGTCAAGGTGGCACTGTTGGCGGTGGTCTTGGTCGGCTTGATCGGCGGGCTGGGTGGCACGTTGGTGTTTACTGGTAGCATCGCCCATCGGATGCAGGGCTTAGTCAAGAACGCGCGGCGCTTGGCGGAAGGTGAGGCGCTGAGCGTGCCGGTAGCGGGCGGCGACGAAATCGCTCAGGTAAACCAGAGCTTAACGCGCGCCAGCGAGCACCGCCAACGCCTCCAGCTGGCGCTCGACGCCGGGGGGATTGCGGTTTGGGCCAGCGCCCAGCAGCAGAGCGACCCAAGCCCGGACGACCGACTGCTCTGGTATCCGTTAGTCAGCACCGATGCGGTCCATTCGGACGATCTCAACCTGGCGCTCAATCAGGCCCTGCGCCCCGGAGGGCTCGAGCCCACCGAATACCTCACGGTCTCCGCCACCGGCGAAACGAGCTGGTATATGGTGCGCGGGGCGCAGTTCGAGGGGGCCTCGCAGCTGCTGGGGGTAGCGGTCGATATCACCGAGCGCAAGCGGGCCGAGCTGGCCCTGCAAGCGTCCCAGGCCGCACTGGAGCGGTTGATCTGGCAACAGCAGGCGCTGGTCGAGCTAGTCAACAGCACGCTCAGGCAGGGCCTCGACCCCTTGGTCTATCAGCGCTTCTTAGAACACGCCGTTAGGGCAGTAACCGGGGCGCAGGCCGGGAGCGTCATACTGCGCGACAGCGATGGGCGTTATCATTTCGTTGCGGCGGTCAACTACGAGCTATCGGAGTTAGCTCAAGTAACGCTGTCTCATGAAGAGGTCACCATAGTGCGCCACCGCATCGATAAACGAACCCGCCTGATCTATGATTACAGCGCTGACAAACTGCTTGATCCCGAGCGCTCCGGCATTTTGACCACCGCCGGGCGCATCGACGAGATCAAAGTGTCGCTGTCGGTCCCAATCGAGATCGGTAGCGAGCTAGCAGCTTTTTTGTGCCTGGACAACTTCGTTAGCTCTGATGCCTTTAGTGCTACTGATATTGCCACCGCAGAGGCGGTAGCCGCTCAGCTAGGGGTACTGTTGCAGCGCTTCCGGCTCGAGCGTGAGCTGCAAGCGCGGCAGCGCGAGCTCGAGCGCGCCAATCAGCTTAAGAGCCGGTTCTTGGCGAGCGCGTCACACGAGTTGCGTACACCGCTCACGGCCATCATCGGTTTTTCGGAGCTGCTCAGCGGCCAGACCGCTGGAATGCTTAATGACAAACAGCGCCGCTATGCTCAGAACATTCTGGTGTCCGGCCAACACCTGCTGCTGCTTATTAACGATATCCTCGACCTGTCCAAGATCGAGGCGGGCAAGATGATGCTTAACCTCCAGACGGTAGATCTCCACACACTGGTAGAGAGCACAGTGGCGGTTGTCGAGCAGCAGGCTCAGCAAGCCGGTCTGGTGTTCGAAGTCCGACTCCCTTCGGCCATAGCCCCCCTGACTGCCGATCCACGCCAAGTCAGGCAGATCCTCATTAACCTGCTTGCCAACGCCATCAAGTTCACGCCACCGGGGGGCCAAGTGTTGCTGGCGCTAGAAGAGTGTCACGAAGAGCTGCGCATCGCTGTCCAGGACACCGGTGTCGGCATCGCTGCGGCAGACCTCCCCCACCTCTTTGACGACTTCTGGCGGGCGGATCATGCAATGGCGCGGCACCACGAAGGGACAGGGCTAGGGCTGGCCCTGACCCGGCGCCTAGTCGAGCTGCACGGCGGACGGATCGCGGTCACCAGTGAACTAGGCCAGGGGAGCCGCTTCGAAGTGACACTGCCTCGGCTGAGACCTGCTAGCTAGCGATAGGCCGCCACCGTACCGTCGATGGCCGCCACGATGAGGGTGTCGCCAATTACTACCGGACTACAGTGAACGGCGCTGGCGCTGAAGCGGTCGGCAAACAGCTTGCTGCCGGTGCGGGCGTCAAAGGCTACTACCTCCCCCTCTTCGGTGACTATATAAAGAATGCCGCTAGCTAAGATGGGTGCGGCGGTGACGCGGGCCTTAAGCTCGAACGACCAGACGTCGTCGCCGCTTTTTAGCGACAGGCAGCGGACCACACCCGCCCACGAGACGGCGTAGACGAAGTGCTGCCAGGCCACCGGCGAGGCCCACACCTCCCCCTCCAGGTCGTAGCTCCACAACAGCTCCTGGCTCGACAGCTTAAGTGCGTGCAGATCGCCACTGCGCTCGGCTAGCAGCGCCAGGCCGTCCTTAATAACCGGCTGGGCGGCCACTAGACCCAGCTTGGCTTTAAACTTGCCGGCCCCGGTCGTGCCATCACAGCAGTGAAACCAGCCGTCTCGAGCCATCACCCCAACCAGCCCTTGGTAGACAGTGGGAGCGGTAGCGGCGGCCTCGCCTAGCTCGTAGCGCCACATCACGTCGCCATCGACATGCCGCCTTTCAAGCCCACCGTGGGCAGTAGCCAGCACCAGGCTCTCGGAGAGCGGCACGACACCGCCCACCACCCCGGCCTGCTCATCGGTGCTTCGGCGCTCGCCACCGGGCCAGGCTAGCGCATGGAGCGCTCCGGTCCGACTGCTGTAGTACAGGTGGCTGTGGTGATAGACGACCGCGCTGTTGACCTCATCGTCGGCACTAAAGCGCGCCTGCACCGCCCCGTCAGCCGGGCGCAAGGCGCAGATCTCCTCGCTCTTTAGCCCCAGCAGCACAAACCCCTCCGCTGCGGTTAGCGCCGCGGGCCACTGTGGCCCGTCGGAGAGCTTCACGCTCCAGACCCGCCGCAACATACCGGGATGAATCGGCCCACTCGCCAGCAGGCCGGCATTACCCGGCCCACCCGCCCGCTGGTGGGTACTAGCAGCTTCGATGTCGTGCCGGATAGCCCGCAGAGCGTCGGCTACCAGCTCACCGGAGGCCGGCCGCAAGCGGGGTGATTTATCGAGCAAACGGACAATCAGTTGAGACAGCGGCCTCGGCACTGCGGGGTTGAGCCGCCACGGCGGCACCACCTCGTTATAGACGTGCTGGTAGAGCACGGCCTGATCGTTCTCGGCATCAAAGGGGACCAGGCCCGTCACAGTGCGATACAACACCGCTCCAAGCGCATAAAGGTCGGTGTGCGGGCCGATCGCGTCACCCCTGGCCTGCTCCGGCGCCATGTACTGCGGGGTACCGAGGGTCAAGCCGGTGCGGGTTAGCTGCCGGGTCGATTCGGCTAGCTGGACCAGCCCAAAGTCCATCACTTTGGGTTGCCCCTCGAGGGTCATCAAGATGTTGCGGGGGGTCAGGTCGCGATGCACCATGCCGTAGCGGTGGACATAAGCCAGCGCCTCGGCCACCGAAATGGCCGCCTCCAGCAAGGCGCTCAAGGGTTCGAGATCGGCCTGGAGCGGCCCCAGGTCAGTAAATAGGCCGCCTTCAACCAACTCCATCGCAAAGTAGACATGTTCGCCACGGCCCAGGTCGTAGATGCTGACAATACCGGGATGGTTAAGCCGTGCCAAGGCTTTGATCTCGCGGCGGAAGCGCTCCTGATCGGCCTCAGTCAAGTGAGGCCGCAGCACCTTAAGCGCTACATCGCGATCTAAGTGCTGATCATGAGCGCGGTAAACCTGCGCCATGCCGCCGTGGCCCAGTAGGCCGGTGATGGCATAGCGGTCGTCGATCACCTCGCCAACGGTAAAGCGCTGCACGCTTGACAGTTTAACGCACTAGCGCGGAGCTAGAGGATGCCCTGAGCCCGCAGGATCAGAATTACGATTACCGCCCCGGCGCCGTAAAGCAAGTAACGCGACATCCTCCGGGAGCCGCCGCGGCCTGGCCCCGTCTCAGGGCGAGCCCCCCCGCGGTCGTGCTGTTGTAGCAGGCGTTGCGACTGCTTGATTGCGCGCACGCTCTTGTCGATCTGCCCCTGGCGCCGATAGGCCACGCCCAAATTGTGGTGGGCGTTAGCAAAGTTGGGGTTGATCTTGATCGCGGCCTGATAGGCCTCAATCGCCTCAGCCAGGTGCCCTGCTTCCAGCGCTAGGTTCCCCTGATTGGTCAGGGCGCGGTAGTGCCGGGGGTCAGCCACCAGCGCCTGCGCAAAGCAGCGTGCCGCCTCTAAGGCTTCGTCGCGAAAGATATGGGCAGTGCCGCGCTGGGTCTGAGCCTCCCCCTGCAAGATGGCCTCGTCTACCTCAGCGAGCAGGGTTAGTGCCTCATCCGGTCGGTGCCGGTCGAGCAAGCTGGCACTCTCTTGCAGGCGGGCTACCTGCACCTTGAGCCTGTCCCAATCGAGCAGTTCGGCCGGGTTAGCAGCCTCTAGCAGCGCCAGGCTCTGCTTGAACTCCTTGCCGCGCAGGTGCTGCTGTAGCGACACCAACCGCTCGAGCGCATCGATGGTGTCTAGCTCAGGCTGATCGATCGTCAGATAGGTGGCCAGCGCCTCGACCGGATAGCCCTGGCGGAGCTGCGTAAGCCAGCCTTGCATCTCACCCTCCCCACGCCAGCCGGTAGACCTCACCGTAGGCCTGGGCCGAGCGCGCCCATGAGAACTCCTTGCTCATGGCCCGCACCATCATCGCCTCCCAGCGCGCTTCAGCATAGCGGCGGCGGGCCTGGCCGGCAGCCCACAGGAGCCCTTCGGGGTTGGCATGTGTGAACAAAAAGCCGTCCTGATCGTGAATGATAGTGTCCTTGAGGCCACCGGTAGCGCGAGCGATAGGGAGGGTGCCATAGCGCATAGCGATCATCTGGCTGAGCCCACACGGCTCAAAGCGGCTCGGCACGGCCAAGGCGTCGGCGCCGGCATAGATCAGGTGCGCCAGCTGCTCGTCATGGCCAATCACCGCAGCGACCTGCCCCGGGTGCCAGGCCGCGGCTTGCCGCAGCCCCTCTTCCAGCCAGGCCTCGCCCGAGCCGAGCACCACTAGGCTCCATCCCTGCCCAAGCAACTGCGGCAAGGCTTTTAGCACCAGGTCGATGCCTTTCTGCTCCACCAGGCGCGACACCACCCCCAGGATCGGCCGCCCGCCACCTAGCCTAAACCGCTCACAGAGGGCTTCTCGCGCCTGCTGTTTGCCGCTTAAGTCGTCGGCGCTGTACGGCGCGGGCAAGTTAGGGTCGCTAGCGGGGTTCCACACTTCGGTGTCGAGACCGTTGAGAATGCCGCGCAGCTTAAAGCTGAGGTGGCGCAAGGTGCCGTCTAAGCCGTACCCGTACTCCGGGCGCTGAATCTCTTCGGCATAACCGGGGCTGACGGTAGTGACCTGTTCAGCAAAGCCAATCGCCCCTTGCATGGCGTTAGCGCTGCCGAAGTGGTTAAGGTAGCTGTTCTTGAGCGAGCTAGGGAGCCTTAGCCAGTAGAGGGTCGCCTCGAGCTCCGAGACACCCTGGTACTGCAAGTTGTGAATGGAAAAGACGCAGGGCCGGCCCGGAAAACCCGCCGGCAGGTGCCAGCCGTCCTTGAGGATGAGGGGCAGGTAGGCGCTGTGCCAATCGTTAGCGTGAACCACGTCGGGGACGAAGCCGACCCGTTCAGCCACCTGGGGGACAGCGCGCGAGAACAGGCAGAAGCGCTTAACATCGTCGGGGTAGCCGTAGAGCTGGTCGCGCTGAAACTGGCTGTGCCCCACAAAGGCATAGCGAACCCCTTGCCGCTCGAGCGTCCCCACCCCGACCTGGCTAAAGCCGCCGTCAAAGGGGGCCGCTACGTCGCCGATCCACAGGGGCGCCCCCTTGAGGGTCTGATACCAGGGGCTAACCACCAGCACCTCGTGCCCTGCCTTTACTAGCGCTTGCGGCAGCGCCCCGGCGACATCACCCAGGCCGCCACTCTTGCTGTAAGGGTAGACCTCGCTGCTAACGAACAGGACTTTCACAGTTTTATCATAGCAGTTCGCTTCCGGCGCACGCTCTATGGAGTTGACAAAACGCTGTCTCAGACAGGGTCATTATATCAAGGGCCACCGTCACCTTAGCGACTCCTCAAGCTTTAACAACACTAGGATCCCTAGCAGATAGACCGCCACCACCACTACTGCCACCGCCCAAAAGCTAAGCTGGGTTCCCGTCAAGCCCGCCGCTATCATGGCCACACCAAAGATGACCCCGCCCACACCCCAGTAACTGCCCATACTGCGCCCCCGGAAAGCGCGACGAGTCACGTCGCCTAAGTAGACCGCCTCGATGGTGTCCCAGAGGCCATCGCTTAGGCCGTCCAACATTAGCACTAGCAGCAATAGGACGTAAAGCCAAGGCCCGCTAAGGCCTTGGAGCAGCGGATAGGCCAGATAGACCCCGGCACTTAGTACCGCGCTTACCACCAAAAAGGGCTTTCGTCCGTAGCGATCCACTAGCCTACCCACAAAATAGGAACCTAGCGAATCCATCGCGGTGATAACCCCTAACCCCACCCCGGCCGTCACTATTCCGTCCATCTGGTACAAGAACGCGATCAAAAATGGGTAGTACAACCCATCAGCCGACGAAAGTAGCGCGTTGGCTAGATATATGGTACGAAAGCCGCGCGAGGGCATCTCGTTGGCTTTCATGGCAGAGATCTCCTTCACCTGCAACCTCCAGCAGGATAATCATGTACTATCATTCACAATGAGTAATAAAGAGCCCACCCTGAGCTAAGGGCAGAGGGCTTTTCGCTGCGCTTAGTTAAGCGCTAGTCGTCGGCTAGGCTGACTATCGCTTGGTGCTGTTTGTGAAATTGAGGGCAGATAAGCCACACTAAGGCCCCGTCGTCAGTAATTATTAAACGCTGGGCCAGAACTTGCGCTTCCGCTGCGGTAACCGCTTTGGTAAGCATACTATCACTCCCAAAGGCAGTATAGCAGCCGCAGCCAGGGCTTGACAAGCCATGGCCCCCCACAGATCAGGAGTGTCAGCTGAACTTACTCATGAAGGGTGAACTGCTAGACTATGGTCATGGCTGAGGACAAAGCTAAGAACAGCGAAAAGTCGGGGCAAGAGGCGCTGAGCGACGAGCAGTACCAAGTCATGCGCTGCGAAGCGACCGAGCGGCCCTGGTCGAGTCCGCTTAACGACGAAAAGCGCCCTGGCGTCTATCTTTGCGCTGCCTGCGGCCAACCGCTCTTTCACGCCGCGACCAAGTACGAGAGCGGCAGCGGCTGGCCGAGCTTTTACGACGCTATCCCCAGCAGCGTTGCCGTTAAGACCGACTATCAGCTCCGCTATCCGCGTACCGAGTACCACTGCGCCCGCTGCGGCGCCCACCAGGGGCACGTCTTCGACGATGGCCCCAAGCCGACCGGCAAGCGCTACTGCAACAACGGCGTAGCACTCACGTTTGTTCCTGAAGAAAAAGACTAGCCACCCGGCCTAGCTGCGCCAGGACATAATCAGCTTCGCTAACCTACCGCCAACACCCAGGCCAGCAGCTCGGCCAGCGGCGCAGTCGCCAGGCCGATCACCCGATCCGCACCGCCATAGTAGAGGTAGACCTCCCCCGCGATGACCGGATTGGCACAGCCGAACACTACATTAGGCACATCGCCTCTAATCTCCCAGGTCTCCTCTGGCACCAATATCGGCTCCGTCGGGCGCTTCAGTACCCGGCTGGGATCGTTAAGGTCAAGTAGCGCCGCGCCCATACAGTAGACGTGCCGCTCGTCGTAGCCGTGATAGAGCACCAGCCAACCGGCCTCGGTGAGTATGGGCAGCCCGCCCGCGCCAACCCGCTTGCCGTCCCACAGGCCGGGGCGCGGTTTGATGATCTCGCGGTGATCGCCCCAGCGCCGGAGATCGTCGCTAAAGGCCAGCCAGATCGAGGGCGGGCGGCGGTGGAAGGTGACATAGCGCTCGCCGACTTTGGCCGGGAAAAGAGCATGATCCTTGTTGTCTTCGTTCTCGACTACCGGCCCCAGCCTCTCCCAAGTGAGCAGATTGTCGCTGACCGCAATCATCGGGGTGATGCCGGTAGGTGGCGTGCCGGTCTCAGGGTAGGGGCCTTTGCGCCCGTAGGCGGTATAGGCCATATAGAAGCGCCCTTCTAGCTCGGTGACGCGCGGGTCTTCGACGCCGCGGGCGTCCCGGTCGCTGCTTGGGCTCAGCACCGGCTGTTGCAGCCGGTTCCAATGCACACCGTCTTGCGAAATGGCGTAGCCGATGTGCGAAACATAATCGACCCCCTGAGCGCGGTAGTGCATGTGAAACAGGCCGTTATGGACGATGACTGACGGGTTGAAGACGTTAAGCGCCTCCCAGGTGTTAAAGGGATTAGGCTTGAGAACGGGGTTGGCGGGGTGGCGGGTGAGCCTCATAAGACTGATCTCCTGGTCAGTAGTCGCAAGGGCCTGGTGGCAGCATAGCTCCTGCTGCAAGCCACAACCCTTATACCATCTTTCTTTATGCCGCCTCAGGCGTACCCGCCAGCCACCACCTCAATAAAGTAACGGTGAATCCGATCGTCACCCGACAGTTCGGGGTGAAACACCGTCGCCAACAGGCCATCTTCCCGCACCATGACGGGGTCGCCCGCAAAGCTGGCACACACCGTGACCGCCGGACCCACGCGCACGATGCGCGGCGCCCGGATAAAAAAGGCCCTGAACGGCCCGAGCCCGGATACTTCGACTTCGGCCTCGAACGAGGCGATCTGGCGCCCGTAGGCATTGCGAGCGACAGTAATATCTAACAGCCCTAAGCGGGGCTGTTTGGCCAAGCCCACTAACCCGGTCGCTAGGGTGATAGCGCCCGCGCACGTCCCCCATAGCGCACCGCCAGTTTCGTAGAACGCTTTGAGGCCGGCGTCCAGGCCGTAGTCTTGCATCAGCTTGGCCATAGTGGTCGACTCGCCACCCGGGATGATCACCCCGGCCAACCCGGCTAGCTGCTGTGGGAGCCGCACTTCGGTTACCTTGCATCCTAAGCGCAGCAAGGCTTGCTTATGCTCACGAAACGCCCCTTGCAGGGCTAAGACACCAACTCTCATGGGCCAATCATGGCATACCCACGCCCTGGCTGCTTAAGCGAGTTTACCTCGACACCCTAGCAGTAAAGCCCGCTCTGCTTATAGCTGTCGAACCGATCTCCGGGTCCCAGCGCTCATGGAGTAGCGGCAAACCTGCCGATCTCCGAGGGGCTAATTTGGCTCCACTCGATGAACTCGCGCGGAGTGGTGGCGGTAGCCCGGACTCCGGTGCGGCGGTCGATGGCGACGGTGATATTAATCGGATCAAAACTTAGGGGGCTCGAGCCAACCTCGGAGCCGCCGACGAAGGCCATACGGACGCCGCCAGGATCAAGCGCGCCCGAGATCAGGTTGACGCTGTTGAAGGTGATACCGGGCGGCGGCTCGAAGCGGCGGCCCGCCGGCGTGCCACGCAGTGTACGCTCCACAAAGTTGCGCCAGATCCACACCGGGTGGCGCGCGCTGTTAACCGTGGCCCGCTCGCCCTCGAGGCCGGGGATGCGCGAGGGGATCGGTCGGTTATCGTCGTAGCCGATCCACACCGCCGCGGCTAGGCCGGGCGTCAGGCCCACGAACCAGATGTCGCGGCTGTCGTTGGTGGTGCCGGTCTTGCCGCCGATCCAGCGACCATCGATGCGCGCGCGCCCGCCAAAAGCACCGGGATCGTTGACACCGCCATAGAGCATGTCCAGCATGGTATAGGCCGTCTGTTCGGTCCAGACCCTAGTCTCTCGCGGCACTGCTTCCCACAAGACATTGCCGTCCGCATCCTCGACCCTGGTAATCAGATGCGGCTCAACATGTACCCCACCGTTAGCAAAGGCACCGATAGCGCTAGCATGTTGCAAGGGCGTTACTTCAAAGGCGCCAAGCGCTACCGATAAAAAGGGTTGCAATCCTTGATAGCCCAGCTCTCTAGCGCGTGCTACTACCGCCTCGGGGGTTACCGCCTCGGCTAGCTTCACCGCCGGGATGTTGCGCGAGACGTTGAGGTGCTGCCTTAAGGTCTGGCGCCCCTGGAAGGTCCTGTCATGATTTTCTGGCGTATACGGCGGCTGGCCGCGCACCGGGAAGGCCGTACTTTCGTCAGCAATAACGCGAGCCTGGGTATAGCCCCCCTGCTCAATAGCCGTGGCATAGACGATCGGCTTGAACGAGCTACCCGGCTGGCGCCGCGCACTCATGGCCCGATTGAATTCGCCCGGTAACTCGCCGGGCCGCAGCTTACTCCCCACCATGGCCAAAATCTCGCCAGTCTGGGGATTAAGGCCAACGATGGCCAGCTGCGCCCCATCGGGGACCAACCCTTCTAGCGAGGCCAGATTGGCTGCTTCCTGCGCTTGCACATCGATAGTGGTATAGACCCTTAAGCCCCCGGCGCCAAACACTCGACTCTCGCCGAACTGCGCAATCAGGCTGTTGCGCACTGTCCACAGTGCGTGCGGCGCTAACTCCGATCTAACGCTGGGCGAGAGGTTGAGAGTCTCGGCGGTGCGCACCGGCTCGCCTACGATATTCCCTTCGGCATCATACTGCACCGACCAACCCCTAGGCTGCAGCGGATAGCGCCAAGCGCGCTCCGCCATCTCGCGGCTGATCATGTCACGTGACACCATGTTATCAAGCACCACGCGCATGCTGCGCCGCGTCGCCACAAAGTCATTGTGGTTGCGGTTGGGCGAGGGGATGAGGCGCGCCAAATAAAGCCCCTCAGCCAGATTAAGCTCGATGGGATCTTTGTCAAAGTAAGCCCTGGCGGCGGCCCGGATGCCGTAGAGGTTGCCGCCCCAGAAAACCAGATTGATGTAGCGCTGCAAGATCTCAGCTTTGGTCAGGC
>Ga0208100_100675_pt1 | contig 12234 bp, 6 predicted proteins | sample SubbioR11_8A_Aug_FD_184817 | JGI IMG/M metagenome (GOLD analysis project Ga0208100, IMG submission 184817) | Serpentinite rock and fluid subsurface biosphere microbial communities from McLaughlin Reserve, California, USA - CR11_8A_Aug (SPAdes) | ecosystem: Environmental > Terrestrial > Deep... | reverse complement strand
ACCAACACTATTAACGGCATCCTCAACCACTCCCGTCAAAGCTTCATCAAGCCTTGTTTGATTTACATCATGCTGATATTGTCCCACTCCAATATGCTTAGGATCTATCTTAACCAACTCCGCCAATGGGTCTTGCAGTCTTCTTCCAATGGATATCGCTCCCCTTAACGACACATTAATGTCTGGATACTCGTCCACTGCCAGCTTAGACGCTGAATACACAGAGGCACCCGCCTCGTTTACGATCAGATAATGCACAGGCTTTGCGGTTTCCTTGAGCATTTCTGCCACAAATAATTCCGATTCCCTTGAGGCTGTTCCATTGCCTATGGCAATAATCTCTATACTATGCTTTTCTATTAAATCCTTGAGTTCTTTTTTTGCCTTCTGCGTATCGTTCACCGGAGCTGTAGGATATACCGTAGTGGTATCCAGAAGCTTTCCGGTATCGTCCACCACCGCAATTTTACAGCCCGTTCTATATGCAGGGTCAAATCCCATGACCACCATGCCTTTCATTGGTGGTTGAAGCAATAGATTTTTAAGATTTGCAGCAAAAACCTTGATAGCCTTTTCTTCTGCTCTTTGGGTTAATTCACCTCGAATCTCTCTTTCCACCGAAGCTAAAATCAAGCGTTTATACCCATCCTCAGCCGCCATCTCCACCAACGGCGTAGTAATGCTCCCGTTATTTTTGCTTATATGTTTTTTGAGAAATGTAATAATTTCCTCTTCGGGAGCATCAATTTTAACTTTGAGCAGTTTTTCTTTTTCACCCCTATTAACAGCCAATATCCTATGATCGGCGATCTTCTTAATAGGTTCTTTAAAATCGTAATACATTTCATACACTGATTTTTCTTCAGGCTTTGCGGCGGCAGAAATTATTTGCCCTTTGTCAAAAGTCAGCCTTCTGATAGTTTTTCTGTATTCTGCGTTGTCAGATACTATTTCTGCAATAATATCCTGTGCTCCCTGAATCGCCTCGTCAATTGTCAGAACACTTTTTCCCTCATCTATATAGGGTGCTGCCAACTCCTGCAAACTTCCCTTCATAATATTTTGAGCAAGTAATACTTCAGCCAAGGGTTCTAATCCTCTCTCTTTTGCAATCGTGGCTCTGGTTCTTCTCTTCGGCTTAAATGGCCGATATAAATCCTCTACCTCTGTAAGAGTCAGCGCCGTTTCAATCTGCTGTTTCAATTCCTCGGTCAGCTTCTCCTGTTCCTGAACAAGTCGAATAACTTCCTCCTTGCGATTTTGCAGGTTCCTTAGATAGGTCAATCTGTCAAATAGTTCTCTAAGTACGGTATCGCTCAGCTCTCCTGTCTGTTCTTTTCTATAACGGGCTATAAATGGTATAGTATTACCTTGGTCTATTAATTCTACCGTGCTTTTGACTTGACTCTCCTTTATTTGAAATTCTTGGGCAAGCTGTTTTATTATCATAATCAAAATTCCTCTCTTGTTCTTTATAAGATATCAGTTATTTTTTCTAACAAAACAGCCGGGCTAACCCAGCTGCTAAATTATACATTGTCATCATCTGAATTCATTACAAACTTCTTCATGCTATCTTCTAATTGCGAAACCATATCAGTTAAACTGCTAATATCTTTAATAATGTCTTTTATGGCTGAATCCTGCTGTATCGTATTTTCCAAGATCGTTTGAGTTCCGGATACTGTGCTTTTGGATATAACACTGACCTCGTCAATAGCATTCTCAACCAGATCCATACCTGCCGACAATTCTTCCATGGCAGCTGTGAAATCCTCCACCTCTCTGGCAACCTTATGGGTTTCTTCGATAATATTATAGAATGAGGCGGTAGTTCCGCTAACAATTTTGGTTCCTTTCCTGACCTCACTCATACTATTTTCCATGGTTTTAACCACATTACCCGTTTCCTTCTGAATTTTATTAATGAGTTCCACGATTTGAGTAGAAGCTTTGTTTGATTGTTCTGCCAGCTTTCTAACCTCATCAGCTACCACAGCAAAGCCAAGACCATGCTCACCGGCTCTGGCAGCTTCTATGGCTGCATTGAGCGCCAATAAATTCGTTTGATCTGATATGCCCTTGATTATCTGTACAATTTGACCAATTTGTTGAGTATGGTCACTCAGTTCTTTAATCAGGTTAGATGATTTAACTACCGTATGATCTATGGCATTCATGGTTTCGTTAATATTTTGGATTTCACTCATGCCCTCCTTTGCAATATTCGATGCATGATTGGTAGCATTTAAAATCATAATTGAATTTTCCGTAACCTGTTTTGCATTGATAGATATTTGCTGCACCACACTGGCAGTAGACTTTACACTATCGAGCTGCTTATCTGTTCCCGCGGCTACTTGATCCACAACGGCAGCTATTTCTGTAACCGCTTCTGATGTTCGTTCAGCATTAGCAGCTAAGTTATTCATTGAATGGAGTATATTTTGTCCTACACTCTTCACATCCTTGATAATTATTGTCAAGGAATCAGCCATATCATTAACAGTACCTTGTAAAATACCCACCTCATTTTTGGCACTCACTACTATTCTATCGGTTAAATCCCCATCCTTAATTTTATTTGCCACCTGTACCATATTGATTATTGGCTTCACAAATATATTTGAAAATACCAAGCTTGCTGCCAATCCTGCTAAAATAAAGAAAATCGATATCATAAAAGTTCTGTTCAACGATGCTCTTCCTTGACTGGTTATTTCGCTATACTGTTGTTCTACCACCACACCCCATTTTGTATTAGAAGCAAGGCTATAACCCCCAACAACCTTATATCCATCCATGTCAACATAAATTTCCGCACCGTCATTGCCCCCCAAAACATTTTGCACACCTACTATCCCTTTATCCAATGCGTTGAAGCTGGTAAGAACCTTCTCTGTAAACTGTGGATGGGCTATTATTTTTCCTTGACTGTCAACTATGTAGCAAATACCCGTATCTCCGGTCTTGATATTTCTTGTGAGATAAAATAATCTATCCAACCTCAACTCCACTGCTAAAACCCCTGTTTTGCCTGATATGATTCTTTCTAAGGGTATAGAAAGTACAACCATTGGGACATTGGACTCCTCATCAATTAAAGTATTGGAAATAAAGGTTTGTCCATTCACAGCTGCCTTAAACCACTCTTCATTGGCATAGTTTTTACCTTCGCCTGCATTACCCTTGGAGGTACCCACAATATTTCCTTGTAGGTCTGTTATGAAGGTCGATTTAAACTGCACATTTTTGGTAGTGATTTTGGACAGTGCAAAGTTTTTTTCTAATCTGTCCATATCTTGAAATTCAACGGTTTCAGCAACCGTTTCCAAAACATCAATAGAGCTTGCAACATACATATCAACTTGATCTGCGGCTACTTTTGACATCATCAGATTAACAGTTTTCTTTCCCTCCACCAGCCTATTTATATCATTGAAATAATTAATTGCTCCTATGGCAGATACAGTCACTGTAATCATTATGACAATAACAAGAGATAGTTGAACCCTCATCTTACCGTTTGTACGCTTCACACGCTGCTTCTTTTTTGCTTCCATCGCCTTCACTCCTGTCTATATTGTTATCTAAGTTTATTGGACTAATACTATGCATAATTTAGTTAAATAAGGGCTTCGCCCGTCATCTTAATTTAGTTATATTCTACAAAATATTTCAATTCCCTTCATAATATTTCAAAATGAAAAATGAAGCAAGTAGAAATTATTGTCGCTCAATACCGTATTTTTTCATCATTCGATAAACGGTATTCCTTGATATCTGTAATAACTCTGATGTCTGTCTGATATTGTAGCCACTTGAGTGTAATGTCTTCATTAACAAATCCTTACTGGAATTCTCCATACTGTTTGTTTTATCAATAGACATGGACTTGTCTTCAAGGCCTGCCTGTATAAGATGTTTTTTTTGAAGTATCTTCACATCGCAAAGGAACATAGAAATAGAAAGAATGTTCTGAAGCTGCCTGATGTTTCCCGGCCAAGAGTAAGTCATTATTAAGGTTTTTGCATCATCTGACAGGCCTTCAATCCTATGTTCCATATCTTGATTTATCTTATCCATGAAATGCTGACATAGCTCCATAATATCCGAACCTCTATCCCTAATTGGCGGCAAGCTTAAATAGAGTACCCTGAGGCGATAATAAAGGTCTTCTCTGAACTGATGCCTTTTGACCATATTCTTCAAATCACAGTTCGTTGCAGCTATGATATGACAATCAACATTGATGGTCTTATTGCTACCCAGTCGGCTGATCTGTTTGGTCTCTATTACCCTTAACAGCTTTGCCTGAAGCTGCATGGGCATTTCTCCTATTTCATCGAGAAAAAGAGTGCCTCCATCAGCAAGTTCAAACTTACCGGACTTTCCTCCTTTTTTTGCACCTGTGAAAGCCCCTTCTTCATAGCCAAACATCTCACTATCGAAAAGATCACTTGGAAAACTGGCACAATTTATAGCCACAAACGGACCGTTTCTTCTATCGCTATTATTGTGAATGGCTTGAGAAAACAATTCCTTTCCTGTGCCACTTTCCCCTTCAATAAGAATGTTCTTATTAATTTTAGAGAATTCTTTGGCCAGCTGAATGTTATTTTGCATGATTCTGCTGCTTCCAATAAAGTCTTCAAACTGAAAATGTGCCCTATAACCCGTCATATCACTAGCAAGCTTGTAGGAACGTTTAATGCCTTTAAAGATGTCAACGGCTCCCTTAATTTGTCCCTTGGAATCGAATACTGGGTAAGCCGAATTCATTAGGTGATGTCGTTTGCCCTTATAATACAGATTATATTCAAAATCCATGTGTGATTTACCTGATTCTATCACTTGGGTCAGAATAGTTTCTTTAAAGGGAGGATGATAAAGATTCTTACCAATCAATTTTTCCTTGTCTTCACCAATAATCTGACATGCATTGGTATTTATGTATCGCAAATTTCCGTCTTTGTCACAGGCGGATATCCCATCATCTATGGCATCTAGATAATCCAACAACCTTTCATATTCTTCATGCTTATGGTAGTGATATAGACGTAATCTCTCTAATCCCTGAGAAATAGATCTAAGATCCTTAAAAGCCCTATTATTTTCAAGGGTGCTCAATAAGAGCAAAGAATAATCAGAATCATAATTCAAAGAATTAATATTTTTCAGTAGATAAAAATGTGTATCTTGGAGCTTCATATATATTTCATGAAAAGATTTCTGAGACCTTGACAATACAAGGGTTCGATTATTTATACCAAAGGTTTTTCCCTGATGAACTTCGGGATATATAGAGAGAATTCTATCATGCTCATCCATCAGTAATAGTACATCTTCAGAAATTGTATACACCAAGGTTACCATTTCAAATATTTCCTTCAGCACTGTATATCTAGACCAATCAAAATTTATTTTGGAATCTTCTGTCAAGGTTATAGATAACAAAATTTCCTGCATGGAACTTGACATGACGAGTCTCCTTTCTTTTACCATTTGTTTGCTAATTATAATCAATCGTGTAGCATGTTACAATATGTGACACTATAGAAAAAGTATTTCTAGTTGTCTTTTCATTAGAAAATATCAATAAGGCAAGGCATAAGTTTTATTTCGTTTATTAAGAGCAAAGCTAAAACTAAGGAACTACCTCGTTTTTTCTCATTATGTACCACTTATGAACATGTGTCAACATTAATTTTTCCTTTGAAAGACTCTGTCTAAAATATTATCCAACAAAACCGTTGGAATTCTCAGCTCTAATCTCCAACTATCAGTGCATTTAATTTTGGCATGCAACTTGCTAAAGCAACAAGTTAAGAAAGGAGGGAAAAAGGTGTTAAAATACAGGGACCATCTAAAACATTTGTCCAATGTCAGCTATTCCCATCAACAGGCTGATCCCAACACTTTAGATTGTTCCCTAGGGACAAATCCCTATGGATTTCCTAAAGGGGTTTTCAGTGTGGCTCAAAAGATTAATTACAATTTGATAAACAATTATCCTGACGTGGATAGAAAGTTGAAAAATCTAATTATTGAGTATTGGAAGAAAACACTCCTTCTGAACAAAGTTCAAATCGAACTAGCTTGTGGTTCCATTGACTGTATTACAAAAATTAACAAACTATTTATAAATATTGGAACACCTGTTCTTGGATATGTTCCACAGTTCCCTGATTATAAGGCTGATGTTGAAAGCATGGGAGGAATCTATGAGGCCGTGGAGATGCATGAATATAATGGCAGATTTAATATCTCCTTTTTGGTGGATCATCTTGAAAAAAAATATGCCCTGATTTATATAGACAATCCTAATAATCCAACAGGACAGGTCATACCTATAGAAGACATCAAGACCATTACACAAAAATCAGCTTACCTAGGTATCTGTTTAGTGGTTGATGAAGCATACGGTGACTTTATGGATATGAAAAATTCGGCAGTTAGCCTTCTGAATCGTTTTGACAACCTGATTGTTATTCGTTCTTTTTCGAAAGGCTTCGGACTGGCAGGTCTCAGGGTAGGATATACAGTCAGTTCACCAGATATCATGTCATATTATAGAAAGGTTAACGTGCCTTTCTCCGTCAATGCCCTAGGGGGTTGTCTTGTGGAGGAAGCTTTAAAAGATGATGATTTCATTCAGACCAGTCGAAAAAAGATTGAAGTTGCAAAAAACCTATTAATTCGAAATATGAGAACTCTGGGGTATCTAGAAACAAATTCCCAGACTCCCATTATCACCCTGGTTCATCCTGACAAAAATGTTAATTTGCATTTGGATCTTCTTAAGCAACAGGTACTATCTGTCTCAGGATCCAGTTTTCCAGGTTTGGGAAACCATTGTGTCCGTGTAAGAATTCCATCCGAAGTCAATCTTTTGATAGAAAGGATTAATAAATTGACCTAGCTTAAAACAAGGAGGAGCCCATGAACAATAACCTTGAAAAGACCATGACCCTGATTGAAAGAGATGCCCAGGTTTATCCTAGATTTGCCCGTATTCCCTATTATCCCTTGGTTGTAAATAAAGGAGAGGGGGCGATCATTGAAGACTTTGACGGAAATCGTTTCATTGATTTACTTTCTAGTGCATCGGCTCTTAACACAGGGCATGCTCATCCAAGAATTGTTAATGCCATTACAGAGCAAGCAAAAAGATATATCACCTATACAGCTGCTTATATGTATTCAGAGCCTCTGGTGAAGCTAGGGGAAGTCCTCGCAGACATTACTCCAGGTAATTACAAAAAGAAAGTAGCCTATGGTCTTTCTGGATCAGATGCCAACGATGGAGTTATTAAGCTTGCCAGAGCATACACCGGTCGAAGGACAATTGTATCATTCATAGGGGCTTATCACGGCTCAACCTATGGTGCTCTATCCCTTAGCGCCATTAGTTTAAACATGAGAAGAAAAATTGGTCCCTTGCTAAGCGATATTGAACATATTGAATACCCAGATTGTTATCGATGCCGATATGAAAAGGAAGTAGTGAGCTGTTCCTTGGAGTGTATGTTAGCTTTTGAAAAGGCACTTGCCACCTATTGTCCACCAGAAGAAATAGCAGCTGTGATTATAGAGCCAATACAAGGGGATGGAGGTTTAATCGTTCCACCGAAAAAATATATGGATTACCTATACAAAATCTGTCAGAAGCATAGAATCTTATTTGTCAGCGAAGAGGTTCAGCAGGGGTTTGGTAGAACAGGGAAATGGTTTGGTATTGAACACTTTGATATCGTTCCAGATATCTTGGTGCTTGGTAAATCCATTGCCTCTGGAATGCCTCTTAGTGCCATAGTTGCTAAAAGTGAACTCATGGATGCCCTTGACTCCCCTGCTCATTTATTCACCATGAGCGGTAACGCTCTTTCCTGCATGGCTGCCTATGAAACCATACGCATTATTCAGGATGAAAAACTGGTAGAAAAAAGTCAAGAACTAGGAGAAGTAGCAATGGAAAAATTCAGAGGTATGATGGAAAGATACCAGCTTATTGGAGATGTTAGAGGTCGTGGTCTTTCTATCGGTATTGACCTGGTCCAAGATAGACATACGAAAGTTGGTGCCCGGGAAGCGGCAGCCAAGATTTGCTACAGATGTTGGGAGAAAGGTGTGATCCTTATTTTTCTAGGAAATGGTGTTCTAAGGTTCCAGCCGCCCTTGGTCATTAAAAGAGAAGAAATGGAACATGCCATGAATATAATTGAGGAATCCATACATGATTATCTGGAAGGCCTTATACCCGATGAAGTGCTGAAGGTTTCAAAGGGTTGGTGATAAATAAAGCAATTATACAATATGAAGGAGGGTTATTATGAATTTTATGAGATCTGATGTTTTCAAAAAGTATTTTGTACCTGGGATTGTATTTCAATCCGTTGTTATTGCTGGTGGCTACGGAACTGGCAGAGAACTTGTAGAGTTCTTTCTAAACTTTGGCACCTTAGGAGGCCTACTTGCCATGATATTCATATCTACGGTGCTTTGGTCCCTTGTTTGTGCTGCCACCTTTGAATTTGCCAGGGTGTTTAAGGCTTATGATTATAGGAGCTTTTTCTCTAAGCTTCTTGGGAAGGCTTGGTGGCTCTATGAAATCTGCTATTTGGTATTGCTGCTGATTGTTCTAGCAGTAATTGCTTCCGCAGCTGGTAGCATTTTAGAAGAACTCTTTGGTTTACATTATTATGTTGGTGTGATTGGTATGATGGTGGGTGTAGGACTCCTCATATTTAAAGGGTCTGAAGCCATCGAAAAGTTTCTATCCTATTGGTCTTTTTTACTTTATGGTGTTTACATTATATTTCTAGTGGTCTGCTTCGCAAGGTTTGGCGATAGCATAACAAGTGCAGTATTTCAAGGGGATATAAAGAGCGGTTGGGCCCTGGGTGGTTTTAAGTATGCATTTTATAATCTTGGAATTATACCGGCGGTCTTATTCTCCACAAGACATATTGAAACTAGAAAAGAAGCCATTGGATCAGGTATTCTGGCAGGGATTATTGGAATAGTTCCTGGTATCTTACTCTATCTGGCGATGATTGGTCTATATCCTGATATTCTAGGGGTACCAGTTCCTACAAATTACATTTTAGGAATTCTAGGTTCGAGCTTCCTCCAAATCACCTTCCAGATTGTACTATTTGGTACTTTAATAGAGACTGGAACCGGATTCATTTATGCAGTTACTGAGAGAATATCATCGGTTTATCAAGAAAAGGGAGAGACCATGCCCTCTCGTTTGACCACAGGTATGACGGTCATATTATTAATTGTTGGAGCAATCATCGCTCAATTTGGATTGATTGGTTTAATCGCCAAGGGCTACGGTACCATTACCTGGGGTTTCTTCATATTCTATGCAGTTCCAGTGGTAACCATTGGTGTTTGGAAAGTATATCAATACAAGGATAAAGATGTTGCCCTAAAGGGCGAAAAATAAAGAAAACTAGCTAGGGCTGAGAAGCGGGCACTGAAAAAGTATCATTTTTATGATTTTACCATGCTCTGTCATCTGAACGCAGTGAAGAATCTAAGATTGAAAGATTCTTCGCTAATGCTCAGTATGACAAAGGTACTTTTGCATTGCCTCGTCTCAGACAGCCTTTTTTTCCCTATTAAAAAAGCAGACTCCAAAGAGCCTGCCTTTATTATTCATCAAGTTTAATCGCCTTTTGCTTGAGATAAGCATTTATATACAAATCAAGCTCGCCATCCATCACAGCTTGTATATTCCCCATTTCAGCATTGGTTCTATGATCCTTCACCATATTATAGGGGTGAAACACATAGGAACGTATTTGGCTCCCCCAAGAGATCTGGCTATAATCTCCCTTCAAATCTTCAATTTTATCCTTTTGCTCCTGCTCCTTAAGCTCTACAAGCTTGCCCATAAGCAGCCTCATAGCTGTCTCTTTGTTGCTGTGTTGAGATCTTTCATTCTGACATTGCACCACAACTCCGGTGGGAATATGGGTTATTCTTATGGCTGAATCAGTCTTATTGACATGCTGTCCTCCCGCACCACTGGCACGGTAAGTATCCACTCGCAAATCACTGGGATTGATGCTTACTTGCATATTTTCGTCTATATCTGGCATAACATCCACCGAAGCAAAAGAAGTATGTCTCTTTCCCGATGGATCAAAGGGTGAAATCCGAACAATCCTATGAACACCCTTCTCACTTTTCAAATAACCATAGGCATTTTGACCCTCGACCAGAAGTGTCACATTCTTTATTCCCGCTTCTGTGTCCCGTAAAATATCCAGGGTTTTTATACGAAAGCCCTTTTTTTCAGCCCATCTTGTATACATACGCAAAAGCATTTCAGCCCAATCCTGAGAGTCAAGCCCCCCGGCTCCTGAATGGATGGATAAAATACCGTTGTTGCCGTCATATTCTCCCGACAAAAGGGTAGCAACCGTCAACTGATCTAGTTCCTGTTGCAAGCTCTCAAATTCCTTTTTTATTTCCTTCTCAATTGAGGAATCTTCTTCTTCCATCGCCATTTCCAAAAGACTCATCAAGTCCTCATATTTTTGTTCAATTTCCTGAAAGCCCTTAAGCTTATCCTTAACTTGTTTTGCCTGTTGATTAAACTTTTGAGCCTCTTTAGGATTGTCCCAAAAGCTAGGATCCAGCATTTTATCCTCTAGGTCATTGGCACGAGCATTCAGTCCTTCTATGTCAAAGAGAAGCCCTCAAATCTTTAATCGGATTTTCTAAAGCACTCAATTCTATCTTCAATTGCTCCAGTTGAATCAAATTTTTCACAGCCTTTCAGTAATTCTTAGTTTTTGGTTTTCGGTTTTTGGTTTCTGGTTTCTGGTTTTTAATTCTTAATTTTTAATTCTTAATTCTTAATTTTTAATTCTTAGTTTTTGGTTTTTGGTTTCTGGTTTCTGGTTTTTAATTTTTAATTCTTAATTTTTAATTTTTAATTCTTAATTCTTAATTCTTAATCTGTTTCCCTCCACAGCACTTCTTATACTTCTTCCCACTACCGCAGGGGCATGGGTCATTTCTTCCCACTTCACCTTGTTTCACAACAGGCTTATTAACGACTTCTTCGTCCCCTCCACTGGTTCCGGTGACTTGGGCAACCTGTTTTCTCTTTGCTTCAGTTTGCACCGTCACATTGAACAAATATCGAATAGTATCGTCTTGTATGCTCTTTATCATAGCATCAAACATATCAAAACCTTCCACTTGATATGCCCTTACAGGATCCTCCTGTCCATATGCTCTAAGCCCTATACCCTGTCTTAATTGATCCATGGCATCGATATGATCCATCCATTTTGTGTCCACTACCCTTAGGAGCATCACTCTCTCAAGCTCCCTCATTCTTTCCTCGCCTATTTCTTCTTCCTTAAGGCTATAGACCTTATTTGCCACTGCCATAATATGTTCCTTCAAGGCTTCCTTTGTCAAGTCTTCAATCTTTTCAAATACAAGACTGTTTTTGGGCAGGAAAATATTATGAAGGTAATCTTCAATCGCAATCAAATCCCATTCCTCAGGAAATTTTACATCAGCTGTGTACACATCAACGGTTTTACTTACAATATCAGACAGCATACTGAATATATGCTCCCTTAAATTTTCACCCTCAAGAACCTTTTTTCGTTCCTTATATATTATTGTTCTCTGCTTATTCATTACATCGTCATATTGCAGTACATGCTTACGAATGGAAAAGTTTCTGCCTTCCACCTTTTTTTGAGCTCCCTCAATGGATTTTGACAACAGGTTTGCCTCAATTGGCTCCTCGTCATCCATTCCAAGCTTCTCTACAACTCCCTTTATCCTGTCACTTCCAAACAAACGCATTAGATCATCTTCTAGGGATATGAAAAACTGGGATGATCCCGGATCACCCTGACGGCCGGAGCGTCCCCTGAGCTGATTGTCTATCCTTCTGGATTCATGTCTTTCTGTACCAATTATATGCAAACCGCCGACGCTGGTTACTTTATTATGTTCTTCGTCACAAACCTTCTTATATTGGTCATAAATGACTTGATAATCTTTCTTGGCGGCGATGAGTTCTTCGTCTTCCGTGGGCATAAAGCTTGTAACCATTGAAATCAGATCTTCTCTATAGCCTTTTCTTCTCATTTCCTTTTTCGCCATAAACTCCATATTACCACCTAAAACAATGTCAGTACCTCTTCCCGCCATATTGGTGGCTATGGTCACTGCCCCATAATGACC
>Ga0208100_100673_pt1 | contig 12249 bp, 12 predicted proteins | sample SubbioR11_8A_Aug_FD_184817 | JGI IMG/M metagenome (GOLD analysis project Ga0208100, IMG submission 184817) | Serpentinite rock and fluid subsurface biosphere microbial communities from McLaughlin Reserve, California, USA - CR11_8A_Aug (SPAdes) | ecosystem: Environmental > Terrestrial > Deep... | reverse complement strand
CAGGCCGGCGGCCGCCGCGGCGCTGACCGGCGGCGACGGCCACGCCGACCCGCGGCCGGGCACCGCCGGCTCGGCAGTCGGCAGCCTGGCGGTCAACGGCCAGTTGTTCAGCGCGGTGCGCGTCGGCCCGAGGCAGGTGCTGACTGCGGCCCATATCGTCGCCGGTGCCCCGCCTGCTGGCGTCGTCCTGCGCACCCCGCTGGGCGGAGGCCGGGCCATCGCCGCCGTCGCCATCAGCGTGCACCCGGGCTACACCGCGAGCACCACCGGCCGGCCACCGAGCGACCCGGCGGTGCAGTCCGACCTGGCCATCGTCCACCTCGAGGCGGCGCCGCCGGCCGAGCTGGCCACCGCACGCATCTACCCCGGCGACCTCGGCGGGCGCCTGCTCGAGCTGGTCAGCCACGGCGGCAGCACCAGCCTGCAGCGCAGCGGCGAAAACCGCATCGAGCGGCTGTTCGCCAACGCGCAGGGGCAGCCGGCGAGCTACCTGTTCGTCGTCGAGAACGCGGCCACCGCGCCTCCGCGCAGCCGCGAGGCCGGCCTCGCCGCCGGCGACTCGGGCAGCGCCGCCTTCGTGCGCAGCGCCGACGGCGGCTGGCAGCTCGCCGGCATCAACACCTACCGCCTGCAGGTGCGCACGCCCGCGGCCACCCTCGACGCCGGCGGCGGCGTCGTGCTCGCGCCGCACGCACGCTGGATCGAGGAAGTCGTCAAGGCTGGGCCGCCGCCGCCACCGGCCGCCACCCCAACCCCACCACCGGGTCAGCGCTGACCCTGCGGCGTCACCTGTTTCCAAGGCCTGATCCGCGCGAGCGCCTGCGCCAGGTCCGCTTTCGCGATCTCGGTGTCGTGGTCGGCCTGCAGCCGCAGCCACCAGCCGTCGGCGAGCCCGAAGAAGCGGCACAGCCGCAGATCGGTGTCCGCGGTGATGGCGCGCTTGCCGGCCAGAATCTCGCCGATGCGCTGCGCGGGCACACCGATCTCCTTCGCCAGCCGGTAGTTGCTCATGCCGAGCGGCTTCAGAAATTCCTCGGCGAGCATTTCGCCGGGCGAGACGGGCTCGAGTTTGCTGCTCATGTCGCTTGCCTCAGTGATAGTCCACGATCTCGACGTCTTCGGCGTCGCCTCCCGTCCAGCGGAAGCAGATGCGAAACTGCGCGTTGACCCGCAGGCTCCATTGCCCAGCGCGATCGCCCTTCAACTGCTCGAGACGATTCGCTGGCGGCGCACGCAAATCCTCGATGCTTCGCGCGAGGTCGAGTTGCTTCAACTTGCGCAGCGCCGGGCGCTCGATGTTGACGAAGCGCGTCACGCGCTGCAGCCGGAACAGCGCTTCGGTGTCGGCGCAACCGAACGTCTTGATCGGCATGGATTGGATAATAACGCCGAGCGTTATTAACGTCAAGCGTCACTATCTGCCCCCGTAGTGCAGCACCCGCTGCCCGGCCCTGGGAGCCGATCGCGCTTGCTCAGCCGCTGACCTCCCGCAACCCCAGTGCGTCCTGAAACCGCGGCGGCACCGCGACCAGCATCGAGTGGTTGACCGCCGGCACCTGGGCGCCGGTGACCATGGCCTGCGTGCGGCCCCGTGCGAAGCGCGTCAGCTCCTGCAAGCGCCGCCCGACCCAGGTCGGCCACCAGCGCTCGGGCTGCTGCCAGCAAAAGGCATAGCCGAGCCCGCGCAGCAGCGCGATGCAGGGCGTGCTGCCGTCGCAAAACTCGCGCTCGTGCTGCTCGAAGACCAGCAGCGGCTGCTCGCGCCCGAGCGTGTTCAGGGCACCGCGCAGCACCGCTTCCTCGTGGCCCTCGACGTCGATCTTGACCAGGCATAGCCCGCGCAGGTCGAGCGCGCCGCTCGCAACCAGAACGTCGAGCGCCTCGATGCGCACCGCCACCGCCTGCTGCACCTCGGGCCGGCCGTACTGCAGCGTCGAGCCGCCCATGTTGGTGGAGTCGACCCAGAGCTGCGCGCTGCCGGCGCCCGCCCCCAGCGCCAGCGCGTGCCGCTCGACATTGGGCGCGCGCCGCGTGTTGAACTGCAGCAGCTCGTGCGTCAGCGGGTGCGGCTCGAAGGCATGCACCATCCCGAAGCGGTGCGCCAGCCAGAGCGTGTGGTTGCCGATGTTGGCGCCGATGTCGAGCGCCACGCCGGCGGCGAAGACCGGCTGTAGCGGCGCGAGCAGACCCCACAGCAGGTCAAGCTCGTCGCGCTCGTAGACGCCGTACTGGTTGATGTCGATGCCGATCAGGTCGTTGGCGTAGACCGCCATCGGCTGCCCGCGCCGCGCCGCGTGAGCGGTGGCCAGGCGCTGCAGCCGGCGCGCGCTCAGGCGGTCGAACAGGTCGGCCGGGGCCCAGCGGCGGCGGATCTGGTGCAGCACGTGGGTCATGGTCAGCGCGAGGCAGTTGCAGTTGGGCGAAGCCCCGCCGAGTTGCCTGGGTCTCGCGACTGCGCCGATGCCGCCCAGCCCAGATGCGCCAGCGTCTGCTCGGCCCAGGCGTGTATCGTCGGCAGCGGCGGCAGCGGCTGGCGCCAGGGGCCGCCGCCGGGCCGGCCGAGTTCGCTCAAGTGCGCGAGCAGCGCCTCGCACCAGGCCGGCTCGCCGGGGTCGGCCAGCCGCACCCAGGGCGTGCCGCCCAGCACCTCGGCCACGCCCGACTCGCGGCTCATGACCACCGAGCAGTGCCGATACAGCGCCTCCAGCGCCGGCAGGCCGTAGCCCTGAACCGCCGGCATCAGGAAGACGTGGCTGCGCGCATACAGCGCGTCAAGCGTGGCGTCGTCGACGAAGCCATGGAATTCGACTTGCCCAGCGAGCCCGAGCGACCCGGCCAGCCTCTGCAAGGACTCGCGCTCGGGGCCGTCGCCGACCACGCGCAGACGCCAGCGTGGCAGCCTGCCCTGCGCCTGCCCCTGGGCCAGCGCACGCAGCATCCAGCCCACGCGCTTGTTCGGGTATAGCCGTGACACGCTGAGCAGCTCGACCCGCTCGGCTGCGCGCGCGGGCGGCGCTGCCCGCAGCTCGCCCTGCCCGCCAAGGTAGGTGACCGCGGCACGGCGGCCGTAGAGCGCCTGCATTTCGTCGGCCAGCGCAACGGTGTTGGTGACGAAGCCTGCCGCTCGGCGTATGCCGCGACGCGTCAGGTGCTGCCGCAACCAGCCGGGGCCGGGCCCCGACAGCAGCCGGTATGTGTCGGGTATGCGGACGTGGTACGCCCCGCGCGGCGCGGCGATGCCCGCATGGAGCGCGCTCTGGATCGAGAACAGCGCTGGCAGCGGCGCGCCCGGGGCATGCAGGCGCTGCAGCAGAGCGCGCAGCGCGCGCAGCCGCGCCCACAGCGGGCGGCCCGGCGCCAACGCGTGCACGCGCAGCGGCGTCTTCGCGTGGCGCGCCAGCCCGATGCGGTCTTCGTAGCAGACGATGCAGTGCGGCTGCCCGCGCGCGTGCAGCGCCTCGGCGAGCGCGACGATGACGCGCTCCTCGCCGCCGAACTCGAACAGGAACGGCTGGAAGATCACGCAGTCGCCAGGCTCCGGCGCATCCGCCGCGGCGGGAGTGTGGGCGCCGCCGCTCACGGCAGCGGCCCCGACGTCACCACCGCCTCGGCAGCGGCCTTGCCGCACAGGGCGAGCAACTGCGCCTCCAAGCCGCGCAGCACCGCCTCGCGCCCGAGGTGCTGCAGCGCGTGCTCGCGCGCCGAGCGGCCCAGGCGCAGCCGGCGCGGCTCGTCGTCGACCAGCGTGGCGACGGCCGCGGCCAGCGCCTGCGCGTCGTCCGGCGGCACGACCAGGCCGCACTGCCCGACGACGCCGGCCAGCTCGGTGCCGGGGCGGCAGGTGGCGACCACCGGCCGGCCGCTGGCCAGCATGTTGGTGAGCTTGGAGGGCAACACCAGGTCCTCGGCCTGCACGCTCTGCGGCAGCAGGTGCACGTCGGCCAGGCCGAGCAGCTCGCCCAGGCGCTCGAGCGGCTGCAGCGGCAGCAGGCGCAGGTTGGGCAGCGCGCGCGCGGCGGCTTCGAGTTCGGCGCGCAGCGCGCCCTCGCCGCAGACCACGAAGACGATGTCGCCGCGCCCGGCCAGCCGCTGCGCCGCCTGCGGCAGCAGCCCCAGGCCCTGCTTGGCGCCCAGCGAGCCGGCAAACAGCGCCACCCGAGCGCCCGCGGCCAGCCCGAGCTCGGCGCGGTACGCGCTGGGCGCGGCCAGCGGCGTGATCGCCTCGACGTCGGCCCAGTTGACCAGCATGCGGGTGCGGCCCTCGGCCACGCCCTTGCGCAGCAGGTGCTCGCGCATGCGCTGCGAGATCGTCGAGACCACATCGAAGCGGCGCAGCAGCGCCGACTCGGCCGCCCGCAGCAGCCCCGCACCGCGGCGCAGCAGGCCCATGCGCAGCGCGACATCGACCTCGAAGTCCTGCAGGTGCAGCCAGGCGCGCGCCCCGCACAGCCGCGCCAGCGCCCAGCCCGCCGGCGCGCAGGCCAGCGCCGGGGCCACCGTCAGCACCACGTCGGGCCGCCACGGCGCCTGGCGCAGCAGCGGCGGCAGCGAGGCCAGGGCAAAGCTCGCCAGATGCAGCACCCGCGCGAGCCCGCCGGGCTGCGCCGGCACCCACAGCGGCGCGCGCCAGACGCGCACGCCCTGCCAGCGCTCGTGCCGGTACGGCGGCCAGCGGTAGCCGCCGGCCACCCGCCAGGCCGGGTAGTACGGCGGCGCGCAGACCACCCGCACCTCGTGCCCCTGCGCGGCCAGCCACGCGGCCATCTCGCCTGAATATTTGCCGATGCCGGTCGGCTCGGGGGCGAAGTTGGCGCTGTAGAGCAGCAGCTTCATGCCGGTGGCCGCCACTTCATCGCCGCCGGGCATCGGCGCCGAGTGTGGCCGCATCAGGCGCAGCCGCCGCGGGCCGCGAGAGCTCGTCGACCTTCAGCCGGATCATGTATTCGTAGAAGCTCTGCAGCAGCGCGTAGGTCAGCCCGGCACGGCCATCGAGAAAGCCCGCGCGCCCGATGTAGAGCACGGCGAACTTGACCAGCGGGCGCAGAGGCAGGCGGTAGAACAGCTCCTTCTGGTGGAAGCGGCGGTCGTGGAAGTCCTTCGCGGTGAAGGCCTTGACGATCGAGTAGCCCTGGTGGCGTTGACGGTTGTCGACGATCTGGCGCGCCTCGAGCGTGCTGTAGCTGTTGTGCCGCTCGAGCCAGTGCGACATGCCCTTGCTGAACGGGTAGTGGTCGAGGTAGCCCCCGACCTGGCCGACCGGACCATCGGGCAGGGACACCGGGTTGACCAGCCGCTCGTAGCGCATGCGCTCGGGGCGAAACAGCCGCAGGTAGTACGGCGAGGCCTGTACATGCCTGAGCCAGGTGCCGAGGAAGAAGTCGCGCCGCTGCACGCGAAACGCCACCTGGTCGCCAGGCGCGCTCACCGCGGCACGCACGGCGGCGGCCAGCTCGGGCGACATGCGCTCGTCGGCGTCGATGTAGAACACCCAGGGGTGCCGGAAGGCGATATGGCGCAAGCCCCAGTTCTGGTGCGCGGCCCAGTTGTCGAAGGCGCGCTGGGTGACGGTGGCGCCGAACTCGCGCGCGATCTCGACGGTGCGGTCGGTGCTCAGCGAGTCGTAGACATGCACGTCGTCGGACCAGGCCACGCTGCGCAGGCAGCCGGGCAGGTCCTGCTGCTCGTTCTTGGTCAGCACCAGGATGGAGACCGGTGTCGTCGTCATGCCAGCTCCTCCTGCTGCCGCCGGCGCCGCAACCGCCGCGCGGGGTGCCCGGCCCAGACCGTCCAGGGCTCGTCGATGTCCTTCATCAGCACCGAGCGGGCGCCCAGCACGCAGCCCGGCGCGATGCGTACGCCTGGGCCCACGAAGGCGTCGGCGCAGACCCAGGCCCGCGCGCCGATCTCGATCGGCTGCGCGACGAGCTGGAAGTTGGGCGAGTCGATGTCGTGCGTGCCGCCGCACAGGTGCGCACCCTGCGAGACGACGCAGCCCTCGCCGAGCCGCATCGGCGCCATGTTGTAGAGCCGCGCGCCGTCGCCCACGCCGACGCGGGCGCCGACTTCGAGCTGCCACGGCGCCCAGATGCGCACCCCGGGGTAGATGTGGGCACCGGCGCCGACGCGCGCGCCGAACAGGCGCAGCAGGGCCCGCCGCCAGGCATGCGCAGGCCGCGGGCTGGACCGGAACAGCAGCCACCAGGCCAGGCCCCAGAGCGCGCGCGCGACGCGGTTACCCAGCGTCAACGAGGGCTCGATGGCCGGGTCGTTGCCCTGCAGGATCATGGCGCCGCTGCCGCTGCCGCGCGCCGCCGGGCCAGCAGCACCATGCTCTTCCAGAGGTACGGCAGGCGCCCCGCGCCGGCGAAGCGCTCGACGTCGAAGCCGCCCTCGTCGAGCAGGCGCGTGAACGTGCGCCGGCTCCAGAACTTGATGTGCCCGCCGTGCCACAGCGCAGTGTGGTGATCGTCCCATTTGCCTGCCAGCGACAGCGCGAGGTTCTTCAGATAGCCGTGGTAGGGCGTGGTCAGCAGCAGCCGGCCGCCTGGCACCAGCACCCGGTGCGCGTAGGCCGGCAGCAGGTGCGGCGAGTACAGGTGCTCGATGACCTCGGTCGAGACCACGGCGTCGAAGGGCGCCTGCAGCGCGAGCAGCCGCGCGGGGTCGTCGTGCACGCCGAAGTGGTGGAACGGCACGCCGGCATGGCTCGCGCGCGCGCGCTCGACGCCCTCGGCGTCGGCGTCGATGCCGCAGACTTCGTAGCCAGCTGCGGCCAGCCGGCCGCACAGCGCGCCGTTGCCGCAGCCCAGGTCGAGCACGCGACGCACGCCCAGCGTGGCCAGCATCGCCAGCACCTGTGGCCCAAGGTAGTCGCACGATGCCGGCGGCGCTGCGTCGTCCCAGCCGTAGCGATCGACCGCCGCGGGCGAAGAGGGCCGCACGGACGTATGAGTGGTGGCATTCATCGGGGAGCTCCGGCGGCGGCAGCGACGGCCGCGGGGTCGCTGATGCTTTCCTGGTAGACCGCGACCAGATCGACTGCCATCGCCTGCACGGTATAGCGGTGGGCAAAGCTGCGGCGCGCGCGCTCGGCCATCGCCGAGCGGCTGGCGGGCTCGAGCGCCAGCCAGCGCTGCAGCAGTTGCAGCGTGCCCTCGGCGGTGTCGGTGGCGACCAGGCCGGCGCCGTCGGCCTCGATCTCGCGCCAGATGTTGACCTTGTCCGAGATCAGCACCGGCAGGCCGCAGCCCAGCGCCTCGGCCACCGCGATGCCGAAGTTCTCCTGGTGCGAGGGCAGCACGAAGGCCTCGGCGGCGTGGAAGGCGCCCCATTTGATGTCGCCCTGCAGCATGCCCGGCCAGGTGATGCGCTCGGCCACGCCCAGCGCGGCGGCGCGCGCGCGCAGCCGCGGCACCCAGCCGTCGGGGTCCGGGCCGGCGACCACCAGGTGCAGACGCGGGTCGCTGGCGGCGACACGGCCGTAGGCCTCGACCAGCAGGTCGCAGCCCTTCTTCTCGTGGATGCGGCCGAGAAACAGCAGCAGCCGGCGGCCCTGCAGCCCGGGATGGCAGGCATGGAACTGCGCGGCCAGCGCGTCGCGGTCGGTCGGTGGCGTGCGGGTGCCGTAGGCGACGACCCGCTCGCGGGCGCGGTACAGCCAGAACGACTCGCGCGCCAGCCGCCGCTCCTCCTCGCTGGTGAATAACACGGCGGCGGCGTCGCGCAGCAGGCGGTATTCGGCCCACGGCCAGTAGAGCCATTTCTTGAGGTGCTTGAGCGGGTAGGTGTGCTTGAACCAGGGGTCGAGCATGCCGTGCGTGAACACCACGTACGGCACGCGATCGCCGGCCAGCGCGCGCCACGCGGCCAGCCCGTGGTACTGCCAGAGCCCGTTGACGACGACCAGGTCGTAGTCGACGGCGTGGCGGCGCAGCCAAGGCAGCAGGCGCGGGCTGTAGCGGTAGCGGCCGCGGCCCGGCCCCAGCGCGTGCAGCGGCAGCGGGTAGTCGGCCACGCCAGGGTCGCCGGGGTCGTCGAGGCTGGCGACCTCGACCCGGTGGCCCTGGCTGCTCAGGATCGAGCCGACCTGGCGTAGGCCCTCCATCGGGCCGCCGCCGCGCGGGTCGACCGAGGAGATCAGGTGCAGAAGGTTCATGTCGCGTCCTCGCGCAGCGGCGAGCCGCGCCGATGCGCCGGCGACAGCGCAGCCGGCGCGCTGTGCCGTCGCAGCACCTCGTGGTAGATGCGCAGGTAGGCGTCGGTCGCGCGGTCGGCGCCGAAGCGCGCAACCCAGTCGAGCCCGGCCTGCCGCCGCGCCGCGGCTGCGGCGGGGGCGGCGTCGAGCAGCGCGTCAAGTCGGGCGGCGCCCTGGCGCGCCCAGGCTCCGGCGTCGTCGCCGGCGTGCAGGCGCGGCAGGTACAGCGCCTGCGGCCCGCCGACTTCGTTCATCGGCGCGTCGTCGGTGGTGACGACCGGGCAGCCACAGGCCTGGGCCTCGACGATGGGCCAGCCGAAACCCTCGGCGTGGCTGGGAAACAGCAGCGCGCGCGCCAGCGAGTAGGCTGCTTCGAGCACCTCGGGCGCCAGGCCATGCACCTGCACCACCTGGGCCTGGGGCGGCAGCACGGCCAGTGCGGTGCGCTCGGCCTCGCCCAGCCGCACCCCGACCAGCCACAGCGGCAGCGACACGGCGCTGCGCCGCACATGCTCGGCGTAGAGCCGCAGCACGCCGGCGACATTCTTGTACCACTGGCCGCCGCTGACATGCAGCAGCATCCCCGCCGGCGGCACGGGCAGCCCGGCGGCCTGCAGGCGACGGGTGGCCTCGGCGGCCGGCAGCGGCTGCCAGGCCCGGTGCAGGCCGTTGTAGACCACGTCGCAGCTCAGCGGCGCGACGCCGCCGACGCGCAGCAGCTCGTCGCGGGTGCGCTGCGAGATGCAGATGAAATGCCGCGCCTGCGCGAAACCCCGGCGGATATAGCGCTGGTAGGCGCGGCCGCTCCAGCGCGTCGGGTTCTCGGGCACTTCGCCGAGTGCCGAGCGCAGCGCCAGCAGGTCGTGCACATGCACGACCAGCGGCCGCCCGGCCAGCAGCGGCGCCCAGGGCCCTAGCGCCTGGTCGGCCAGCACGTACAGCGTGTCGGGGCTCTGGCGCGGCAATTGCGCGCGCACCCAGCGCGGAAAATGCAGGTACTGGTCGACGTAGCCGGCCCACTTGGCCAACCGCGTGCCGCGCAGGCGCCGGTGCCACTGCGGCTGCGGCGCCCAGACCTGCACCTCGTGGCCGCGCGCCTGGAAGGCCTCGCAGAGCATGCCGGCAAACCGCGGCATGCTCTGCGAGGGCAGGAACGGCGGGTGGGTGAACAGCACGATGCGCATCAACGCCCCTCCCCGACCATGGCGCCGGGGGCTGCACCGGCACCGGGCCGCGCTGCCAGCGGTGACGCGAAAACGGCCGCCACGATGCGTGTCAACAGCAGCAGCAGCACGAAGAACAGCAGCGCCTGCGGCAGCAGCCGGACCACGAAGCCCAGCCATGCCTGCAGCGACTCGTTGGTCACGCCGTTGATGAACAGCTCCCAGATCATCAGCATGCCGACCGCCGAGATCGCGACCTCGCCGCCGGGCCGGCGCCGCGCGAGCAGGTCGAACAGCGTGTACATCAGCAGGCACAGCGCGGCGTACAGCACGAAGAAGCCCACGCCCAGCAGAGCCAGACCCTGGGCCAGCGCCGAGCCGGTGCGAAACCCGCCCAGCGGCCCGCCCTGCGCCAAGTGGGCGAGGTAGTCGCCCATCGAGAACCAGAGGTCACCCTTGTTGATGCCGACGCCCAGCGCGTCGAGCGCCGGCTGCGGCAGGATGGCCCACAGCCAGCGCACAGTGGTGTCGGCCAGCGCGTCGCGGTCGGCCGCGGTCAGCGTCGCCGCGAAGTAGAAGGCATTGTCGTGAAACTTGGTCTCGACGAAGCGTGCGAGCAGGGGATTGGCAAAGTAATGCTCGTCGTAGCGCGCGACCAAGGCCTGTCGTGCTCGGTACTCGCGGTCCTCGGCCAGGGCCTGCGGGTCCATCGCGTAGCGGAAGGTCTTGGCAACCATCTCGGCGCCGGTGGCGTGGCCCCGCGCATCGCGCGCGACGACCATCGCGGTGGCGAGTTGCCCCGCCGGGATCGCCAGCACGCCCAGCAAAGCAAACACCCCGGCGATCTGGCCGACGCGGCGCCATTGCAGCGGCGAGTCCGAGCGCAGCACCATCAGCAGCGCGAACAGACCGACGGTGGTGAAGCCCAGAAGAATGATCTGGCGCGAGTTGGTCGCGACGCCCAGCAGCAAGATCAGCACCGAGTACAGCACCAGCCGAACGATCTGCGGCGCAGGCTTGCAGTAGGCCCGGCCCAGGCGCAGCAGGAACATCGGAATCAGGTACGGCGCCCAGGCCAGGAAGGCGATGCCATCGAAGACCTTGTGCGTCGGGCTGTCGCCGAGACCGCCGATGAACAGCGACACCAGCCCGACCCCGCCCATGAACCACAGCGTGCCGGGGCCGGGCGTGTCGTAGACGCCGAGCCAGGCCAGCGCGCGGCGCGGCAGCGCGTCGGGGTTGCCACCGCCGGGTGCGAGCAGCCAGCGGTGCGCGACGTGCATCAACATCGCCGTGGCCTGGAATGCTGCGAGCAGGCCGAAGGTCAGCAGCGGCTGGCGCAGGTTGTGGGCGATCGGCGTCAGCGTGAGCGACTGCACCAGCAGCGCGCCCATCTGCGTGGTCACACAGAAGCCCAGCAGCGCAAACGTCGACAGCGGGTGCGTGCGCAGCGCCGGCGTCCACAGCAGGTACAGCAGCGTCGCCGCCGACGACGCGAAGACGATGCTGGCCGCCGCCACGTTGACGCTGGAGAACTCGACCGCCATCTGCACCGGCAGACTCAGCAGGCACAGCACGAGCAGCAGCCCGATGACGAAGCGCGAGTACGTCATGCCCGCCCTCCGTCACGCACCGCTTGCGCCGCCTCGCGGTAGATCGCCAGCGCACGTTCGCCGTACTCGCTCCAGCCGCCAATGTGGCGCACGCGCGCCAGCGCTGCGGCGGCCATGCGGCGGCGCAGCGCCGGGTCGTCGGCCAGTTTCTGCAGGCGCTGCGCCAGCGCCGCCACGTCGCGCGGCGGCACGATGTAGCCTTCGACGCCGTCGTCGTAGAGGTCGCCCGCGCCGGTGTGCTCGCTGGCCAGCACCGGGCAGCCGCAGGCCATCGCTTGCGCCTGCACCATCGCCAGGCCCTCCTCGATGCTGGGCAGCACCAGCACATGCGAGCGGCTGTAGAGCGCCTTGAGCTGCGGCTGCGGCAGGTGGCCGAGCACGCGCACGCGCTCGTCCCACAGGCCCAGCTCGCGCATGCGCCCGATCAGCTGCGGCGAAGGTACACCGGCCAGGCTCAGCCGCTTGCGCGGGTGGCGCAGCCGCGCAAAGGCCTGCAGCAGGTAAGGCAGGCCCTTGCGCAGCGACATGCCGCCGACGAACAGCACGTCGAAGCCGTCGGCGTCGGGCTCGGCAACCGGGGCGAAGCGCTGCAGGTTGACGCCGTAGGGCAGCAGCCGCAGCCTGGCCGCGGGCACGCCGCGGCGAACGAAGCTGCGCAGCACGAAGGTCGAGGGCACGGTGATCAGGTCGGCGGCGGCGTACTCGGCCTGCTCGCGCGCGATGGTGCGCGCATCGATTCCCGCGTAGGGCAGGCCCCAGTGGGCGTGTTCGGCGCGCAGCAGCTCGTCCTGCTCGGCGATATGCGCCGAGCCGCGGTCGCAGACGTAGGCCGCACCGCGCCGCTGCTGGCGGCTGCCGGCGGGCAGCGAACTGCCCGACAGGCCGACATAGACGTCGCAGTGCGGCAGCCGCCGCGCGACCCAGCGCGCGAAGCCGCAGGCGATGGCCTGCTCCCACTCGCGCAGCAGCGGCCGCGGCAGCCGCTCGCGCCAGCGGAAGGCCATGTACGGCGTCAGCAGCCAGGGGTGGGTCAGCACCAGCTCGCGCGGCAGCGCCTCGGTGCGCAGCTTGAACCAGGGGTAGCCACTCAGCACGGCAGCCAGCGCACCGCGCGCGTGCAGTTCGCGGGCCAGATCGAAGGTGTGGAAACGCCCCGGCACCGACAGGGCCACCCGCAGCCCGGCGTTGTTGCTCTGGCCCAGGCCCTGGCCCGGCCCCGGGTCGGCCGCGGGCAGCGCCGCCGCCGTCATCGCAGGGCCTCCCGCAGCGGCACGGCGGC
>Ga0208100_100672_pt1 | contig 12256 bp, 10 predicted proteins | sample SubbioR11_8A_Aug_FD_184817 | JGI IMG/M metagenome (GOLD analysis project Ga0208100, IMG submission 184817) | Serpentinite rock and fluid subsurface biosphere microbial communities from McLaughlin Reserve, California, USA - CR11_8A_Aug (SPAdes) | ecosystem: Environmental > Terrestrial > Deep... | reverse complement strand
AAGCAATATACAAAACAATTTAAAGAATCAGTACTAAAGAGACTGGAGCCGCCAAAGAGTGAATCAGTTCCGGAGATATCAAAAGATTTAAATATAGCTAAATCCACACATTTACTGTAGTGTGCCCATTATCACATTTCACCTTATTCACTGCTGTTCCAGTACCATAAACCGCCTGCTTATTTCGAAGCTTGGCGGCACTTATCTCCCTCTTCTAGAAGCGGGAGTATTAATAACGCCGCTGAGATAAATTTTTTGTTGATATTCTTTAATTTTTTTCATTATTATTTCTCTTTCCTCATAGAAAACAATAACTATATCTCCTGAAAGAGCAATATTCATAGCCTTTTCTAAGGCATTTTCTTCCAGTAGTTCTATCTCAATATGTTCTTCACTCAGTCCACCTTTTTTACAAGCATCATATAATATATCAGCGATTTCTCCTTGCTTTCTCCCTCTTGACTCTCTATCTTCCTTCACAACAATGTAATCAAAACACTGCCCAGACAAAATCCCCACCTCTTTAATACTTGCGTCGATTCTATCTCCAGGCACACCTATTACTCCTATGAGTCTATTGACCTTCATTCTGTATAGACCTTCAATAACCTTCCTATAGCCGTCATAGTTGTGACCGTAATCCACAACTACTTTAAAATCATTTACGTCATACATATTAAATCTGCCGGGATTTTGCTTTTCATCACAACTAAACTGTATCAACGCCCTGTTTATTATATCTGTTTCAATTCCTATCGCCCATGCAGCAGCCGTTGCAGCCAAACTATTTTCAATATTGTGTGATAAAGCCCCTCCAAAGGTGGCAGGAATATTTTCTACATTAACAACAGGTATTTGTTCCTTATCAGTGGCTAAGGTAATCATATTGTCCTTAATATAAACAACCTTTCCACCATCTTTTATGTGCTTCACCATATTTTTATTTTTATTATCCTTGGAATAAAGTATGACATTCCCATAAACCCTATTTTGAATAGATAGGCAATACCCATCGTCAGCATTAAGAACACCGTAACCACCAACCTTCAGTGCCTCTAGCACCAAAGCCTTTGTATGTGCCATTTCTTCTAATGTCTCAATCCCATCTATCCCCAAATGGTCATCTGTTATATTGGTTATAACCCCCACATCAGCCAAGTCGTAGCCTAGACCCTTATTGATAATACCCCCTCGAGCAGTTTCTAGCACAGCGGCAGTAACATTTCTGTTTAGCAAAATACATCTGGCACTGCTAGGGCCTGTGGTGTCACCTTCTACGATACAATCATCACCGATGTAGATTCCTCCTGTGGTAGTCATTCCCACATGATGTCCGGCTTCCCTTAATATACTGGCTATCATTCTAGTGGTGGTGGTTTTGCCATTGGTGCCTGTTACTGAAATGATTGGTATTAAAGATTTTTGGCTGTCTTTGAATAATGACTCAACTATTTTTTTTGCAACATTTCTCGGCTCACCTTTTGACGGATAGTGATGCATACGAATTCCGGGGGCTGCATTAATCTCGATTACAGCACCTCCTGTTTCATTTAAAGGCCTTGATATATCTGTGGTGGTTATATCTATTCCTGCTACATCCAACCCTATAATGCTACTTGTTTTTAAACACACTTTCTTAATATCCTCATGAACTAAATCAGTGACATCAATTGCAACACCACCAGTGCTTAAATTGTCATTTTCTCTGAGAAATACAATTTCACCATTTCTAGGCAGATATTCAAGACTTAAATTGCTCTTTTTTAACAATAAAAGCAAAACATCATCTATTCTAATTTTTGTCAAAGGTTTTTCGTGATCTTCCCCTCTAAGCGGGTTCTTGTTTTCAATCTCGATCAAAGCTTTTATGTTATGTATACCATCACCCCGCACATGTGCCGGAACTTTTTCTGCCACTGCGACAACCTCATTCTTTACTACCAACACCCTATAATGTCTTCCTCGTATATGGCTTTCAACAAGACCGCAAGAAGTATAGGACTTTATCAGCCTATATGCCTCCAAAACGTCTTGGTCTCTTAAAATATTTAAAGAAACGCCCTTTCCCTGATTTCCATTGTAGGGTTTAACAACCACCGGATACCCAATTTTTCTGGCGGCACTCAAGGCTTCTTGTTCATTATACACAATATAGCCTCTTGGTACAGGTATTCCGCTTTGTCTGAGCAATTCATTCGTCAATCCCTTGTCACAAGAAATATCCACCGCTATACAACTAGAATGATCCGTTAGAGTTGCTTGAATACGCCTTCCGTTCACACCATAGCCAAGCTGCAGCAGACTTCCATTTCCAATTCTTGTAACAGGTATTCCCATTCTTCGAGCTTCACTTATTATTGCATCAGTACTAGGACCTAGATCAAATTGGACTGCTTGGTTCCTAATTATATTGATTCGTTCCTCAACATCGAGTCTTTCACCCTTTGTCAGTCCTTCAATAATCTGAAATGCTAATTTCCCAGCTTCTACACCCACCATCTCGTTAGTAAATCCATAGATTACATTGTATATACCAACCTCGCTTTCCATTCTTGCCTTACCAAAGTTGATCTGGTAGCCCAAAATATTTTGCAATTCAATGGCGGTATGTTCCATTACATGGGCTAAATAGGTTCCCCTCTTTAATTTATCTACAAATCCACCTCTATAACCTGTGGAACATTTATGTTCCTTAATTCCTGGCAAAATGTTTAGCAAGTTTCTGTTGAAATTTGGAATATCCACTGTGGGTGTATCATGAAATTTTTGCAAATCCACAGTTATTTTTATTACAGGATTATGACTGTATACATTTCTTCCATTTAAAACTTTAATACTAATAAGTTTCATCGTTCTTTCCTCCCTGAGAACTTTCCCATAGATTGAATTATTGGAGTTTTACCAGACAAATTATACCCATAGCCTGCTGGTAATACATGCATGCTTACATTGGTAATTGCAAGAGGCTCATTTGGGTACTGTTCAGAAGTATTGCAGTAATCGATGTGTCTTCCATCTATAATAGTTGCTACTCCCTCTCCAATAACCCCAAATTCATTATTGTGATTTACGATAATAGCTGTATTTTCATCAATACCTATCCCTAAGCATTGAGGATTTTGAGCAATAGCTGATAACAATCTTCCAATTCTCCCCCTCTGATTAAAATGTTGATCAATAATTACTCCTTGCAAAAGACCCATTCCCGGTGCCATCTTAATGGTGCATCTGCTTGGTGCTTCTTTATCTTCCCCCTCAACCACCATGATTTCACTCATCATAGATGCACCCGCACTAGTGCCGGCAATGATCTTTCCCTTGCCTAAAGACTCGTGTAAATTCTCGTATATAGGGGTACCTCCCAAAATACTGGAAATCCTAAGCTGATCCCCCCCGGTAAAAAAAATACAATCCGCCTTTTCAATTTCTTGTGTCGCTCTTTCTCCCCATGCATCATTTCTGCTTTCAATTTTTAGGACACTGACATTTTCCACACCAAGGCTATTAAAAACCTTAATATATTGTTTTCCAGCTTCTTCTGGCTTTTCAGTGGCAGTTGTTACTACCACAAAATTCGGTTCTTTTTTTTGAGTCAATTCAACAAGTTTTTTTAAAATTATCTTATCTGTAGTCTTATCCTCAGCTCCACCAATAATAACTAAATAAGAGTCTTTATGATATATCATCGTGGACCTCCTCTTTCAAAATAGTAGGAATAAATACCCTCTATGTCTGATAGATTTTTCCCAAATACAGAGTTTTTTAAACAGTCATTTCTATTCAGAATAATAAAAGCTAAAAAGTCCCAAACGGGACTTTTTAGCTTTTATTATTTGCTGCTTTTATTACATTTTTCAATAATATTGATGTGGTTACTGATCCAACTCCCCCTGGAACAGGAGTAATCATATCTGCCAATTCTGACACCTCATCATAGTCAACATCACCACACATCTTGCCATTTTCATCCAAGTTAATGCCCACGTCAATTACAATTGTGCCGGATTTAATGAAGTCCTTATTTACAAATTTAGCTTTTCCAATAGCCGCCACCACAAGATCAGCATTTAAGACTGTTTCCTCTAAATTTTTTGTTCTTGAATGACAAATTGTAACTGTTGCGTTTTCGTTGAGTAACATCATACTCAAAGGCTTACCTACCACCATACTTCTTCCTAAAACGGCGGCATTTATACCATTGAGATTTACCTTATAATATTTCAATATTTCCATTACTGCTGACGGTGTGCATGGAAGAAAGCCCTCCAATGAACCTTCGAAAATCTTAACCATATTTTGGGGATTCATACAATCAATATCCTTTTGAGGATTAATCATGTATTTTATTCTTTCCTCATCCAACTGTTTAGGTAGAGGTCTAAAGATCAGAATGCCATGCACATGATCATCTTCATTTATTTGATGTAATTTATCTGAGAAATCGTCCATATTGACATCCTCTGGCAACTCAACTATCTTCGCTTCTATACCGACTGCATCACAATTTTTAATGATACCTCTCTCATAGGCAATATCGTCTTGTCTGCTCCCCACCCTAATTATTCCGATGGTTGGTACAATTCCTTTTTCCTTTAGCTTTAAACTCTCAGCTTTTGTAATTCTCCTCATTTCCGAGGCAACTTCTTTACCGCTTAGTATAGTTGTCATAAAAACCTCCTGCTTTTGTTTGAAAATGCTGGTTTATTACTCTTAGTATAACAATAAAAATTTGAAATATCTCGGTTATTTTAAATAAAAAAGTGTCAGACAAGTCCCTGTCCGAGAAATTGTGAATACCATTCTATTGTTTTTTTCAAGCCTTCTTCCATACCGTATTTAGGCTTCCAACTCAATAGATTTCTTGCTTTTGCTGCAGAAAGGTATTGATGCTTGATTTCATATTTGGCTTGATTCAATATAATCGGCTGTAGGTCAGAATTCATTAATCCTAAAATTATATTGACTAGCTCAAGAACCGTTAACTGGGTTTCATTACTAAAGTTGAAAGCCTCTCCATAGATATTTTCTTCATTCATTTTCTCAGCCAATTGCAAATAGGCGAGTGCCGCATCCTCAACATAGAAATAATCCCGAATAAAGGTACCCTCGCTTCGAATTTCTGGACGTTTTCCATTGATAATGGACTTAATTGTCTGAGGAATAATCCTACTAAAATTTAAATCTCCCCCACCATACAAGTTACCGCATCGAGTTATACACACAGGAAGTTTATAGGTTTCATAATAGCTTTGTGCCAATAAATCTGCACAACTCTTGGATACATCATATGGATATTTCCCTTGTAATGGCATGTTTTCATCATATGGTAAATTTTCCTGTTCTCCATAAGCTTTATCACTAGAGGCAACGATAATGTGTTTGACATTTGAATTTCTTCGGCAGGCTTCTAGAATATTCCATGTTCCTTCAATATTTGATTTGAAAGTTGAAATAGGATTTCTATAAGCAATACCTACTAAAGCTTGGGCCGCAATATGAAAAACCGTTTCTATTTCATATTCGCCTATCACACGTTCCAGTAGTTGTAGATCTTCGATTGAACCTCTGATCATATTAATTCTTTTGTCATCCTTATTTGCAAATAGTCTTGAATCTGCAACCAAATCCCTGACTACACTAGTTATATTCGCCCCCCTCTGCAATAATTCTTGAACTAAATAACTGCCCAAAAAACCTGTGCAACCAGTTACCAGCACATTTTTGTTTAACCAATAATTTTTATTGTTCATCCTTCCATACCTCCCATGAATTTTTCCCCTGATACAATATCTCATTAGCTTCTTTAAGGTCTTTATAGGTATCCATAGCAATCCAAAGTCCATGGTGAGCATATACAGCCAATTGTTGATCAAAAACCAGTTTTTGCATAGGCTCTTGCTCTAGAATACAATTTTCTTCTTCTGTAAGATAGTTAAATAGTTCTTTATTAAATACAAAAAAACCTCCATTTATTATTCCTTCAGTTTGTTGCTTTTCTTTAAAGGATTGAGCAATATCTTTTTCAACAATTAAAGTGCCATACTGACTTTTCTTATTAATTCCTGTGACGGTTCCTATTTTTCCTTTGACTTTATGAAAATCCAATAATGCATGCAGATCTATATCTGCTAACCCATCGCCATAGGTAAGCATAAAGGGTTCATCTCCAATGTATTTCTGGGCACGTTTGATTCTAGCACCTGTGTTAGTTTCTATACCGGTATCAATAAAAGTAATCTTCCAATTTTCAGGTTTTTGCAACATCTGAAGCCTACCTTCAGGACTGTCCATGTCGAATATAAAATTATAGCTTTTCCACGGATAGCCTAGAAAATATTCTTTAATTTTTTCACCTTTATATCCAAGCAAAAATACAAAATCATTGAATCCGTAGTGCCGATAAATCTTCATGATGTGCCAAAGGATAGGTTTACCGCCTATTAGTGCAAGAGGTTTCGGAAGATCCTCTGTTACATCTCTCATCCTAGTTCCTTTCCCTCCACATAGAATCACAACTTTCACTCTAATACCTCCTTGCAGTTATCTGTTTATACAATTTTGTTCTTCCTTAAGTTGTAAGAGATGCTTATATTGAGCCTGAAGCCTAATGGCATGTTTATCCCATGTATAATGCTCAAGAATATAATTTTTCAACAAATCATTTTTCGGCATTGTTAAAGCTTTTATAGTACTTGTGCGTATACTTTCAAGGTTGCTTGGGTCACAGTAGTCAATCATATCCCCAAAAATTTCTTTAGCAGAGCCAATCTCGGTAGATACAACGTTGCAGCCGGCTACGCCTGCTTCTAGGCTGGCTAATCCAGGATACTCCACCCAGCTCGGCAGTATATGGATATGAGCATGCTGATACAGATTGTCTAACTGATGGTTCTGCATTTTATCTATAAAGACGGTATTTTGTTTTGCCTCAGCAATACAGGCTTTATAATATCTCGCATCATTAATATTTCCAACAAAAACAATAGGAATTAAATCATTTTTGAGTGCTCTTATTAAGCTCAACTGGTTTTTTTGTGGACAGATTCTTCCTACACATAACACATAATGCTCAAAACCATATCGATTTTTTATATAATTATATGCCTCTTTCTTAATAGGTCTTGTACCATAATGTATGATTTGATAAGGCTTATTATAGTTGTAGTTTCGTTCTATCATTTCTGCTTCCCCTTTAGAATGCAGGATAGATAAGTCAATGTTCTCAAAAATATAGTGTCTTTTTCTTTCTCCATTTGTCCACGCATCCAGCTTTTCTTTTTGATTTATTTGTTTTAAATAATTGCTAAGATCCCAATAAATAGGTGTCAGTACCACCGCCTTGCTTCCAGTTGATAAAATTTTAATAAAATCATATAATTCAGTCGCTCTGGATACATTAAATAAGTGGATTAGGTCATAGCTATTTAAGTTCACCCTGTTATCCGTACATAGATCTACCTTGATCTCAAGCTTTCGAAGACATTCCTTCAAGGCTCGTATAATGCTTGTATCTCCAGCTGGGTTTTCATGCAAATTCTTTCTTGTATAAAATAATACTTTCATAATACCACCCTAACAACATATTTCATTTAATTCCTGTTCTTATGAAAAATAGCCTCGCTACAGCTTGTATAATTGGATTTTCGACACCTTGGCTCTTTCACACAAGCCCCCTCGGAAGTTGGAATATCTTGTCTGAACATCTTTGATATTTGCTTGAATGAGCTTCATATAGGGCAGATATATCAAATTAAGTCCATTTTCTTCTATCGGTTGAAACCATGTTAGGCTAAATTCATTTTCGTTTAAGATGCAAAATCCAGAGAAATGATAGAATATCAAAGGACTATTATCTACGTACACCTCATCATTTTTAGAGGATATATTATACCCTCTGATATTCCACACTGCCACATTAGCACCTTTATTTTCTACGACATGCACGCCATCAAAAAGCTCTAGCCATCTCTCCACATACCGCTGATCTCCAAAAAGCTTATTAATCGGATCCGGAATTGAGGGGCACTGCTTTACACATCGATCACGCCACCATTTTACTGCGTTTCTTGCGGTATCGCTATTTCTGCAGCCCACGAATCCCGTGTTAAATCTGCCTGATGTTTCGTAAGTATGCAGAAATTCTTCAGAGTTATTGTGATCCACTAGATATAAATCTGCACCCGGTGCTTCCACGAATAAAACAGCAGGGTCTGAAAAGAAATAAAGATCGGCATCTAAATGCGCATAATATTCTGCATTTCTATAATGCTTCATTACATAGTAAAGGGCTGCAGGCTTCAGAGTCCAGCAAAATTCCAGATAGGATCGATTGTTTTTGGCTTCACGTATAATGACATTTTCAATCTGCCGAACTCTTAACAACTCTATATCGGCAAGCTTCATATCCTGAATAATTCTATAGCATTCATCATCAGCACACAAAATAAATAGTTTAAAGTCACTGCAATGTCGTTTTAAAGTCTGGTACATACCTAGTCCCTTGAATAGATAGGCACTGGATAACACAGTTGTAAAATGAAATTTGCTCATTTACATCCCTCTTCCTTGTATTATATATCATAATAGTTTGCATCTTTGCTGTACCTCTGCTCAATATTAAATCCATTAAATCCAGGAACAACCTTCTCAATATCTTCCATTACACCTTTTAGTACATTGATATAAGGAAAATGCAATAAGTTATATAGTTTTTTGCTTCCTACAATCAGGGCTACTTTATTCCTTTCTACAACTCTGAAACCTGAAAAATGATAGCAAATCAGTAAATCTCCATCAACTTTGACCTTTTGGTTAATTGCAGTAAAGGTATACTTCAACTCATTCCAAGGTGCTATATTTACACCCGGTGTTTTTATGGAGCAAATATTTTTAAACATCACAGGTATTAAATCGAGGTATTTCTGATCTCCGAATTTTCCTTCCGCCAATGTATCGTGACACCACTCCATACATCGCTCCTGCCACCATTTCAAAACCTTCAATGCATTTTTAACATTTCTGAATACAATAAAACCCGAATTGTATCTGCCACAGTAAGCTTCCACTCCCTTGTAGTCATTTGAATAATCATGCTCTGAGAGCATGACATCACATTCCTTATTTCTTTTATATATAGCAGAGGGATCATTAAAAAAGCACATGTCTGCGTCTACATAGATAACGCAAATTCCTGATTGAGGGTGATTTAATACATATTCGATAAGATATGGCTTGAGCGTCCAACAGTACTCATTCAAGTCTCTATGGTTTTTTATTGAAACCAGCTGTTCGTTCTGCAAGTCAATAACTCTGATTATTATGGCATTGGTAAGATTCATCTTAGTGCATATATCGAAGGACTCACCATCTACACATAAGATATATAGTTTGAATCTTTCAGTATTGAAAGCTAGAGATCTGTATAAAATAATACCTTGATACACTCTATATTTACTCAGGATAGTACAATACACATTATCCATATTCAGCCGCCTTTCCCACTTGACTAGGTTTTTTGTCCTTATTTTCATTTCATACTATGTACATTTATATGAAAGTGTTATTGTTTTTCTCTTTTATCCTAAGAAAAATCATTAATTGTACAAACACGGGATACCCTATATTGAATATAATAATATCACCGTTTTGAAATGATAATCAGTGATAAGGGGTGTTAAAAATGAATGAAAAACGATCAATAAAAAGGGTGTTCCCAGGAGGTAATACAGCGAAAGGATTTTATTCTTACTATGATCAAATCATAGGATCAGATGCCACCAGACTTTTCATTATTAAAGGAGGCCCAGGTGTAGGAAAATCTTCTTTCATGAAGAAAATTGCACAGGAAATGGTAGATAAAGGGTATGATATTGAACTTCACCAGTGCTCATCCGATAATGGATCATTGGACGGCTTGGTTATCCCTGCTCTAAAAATTGCAATTATTGATGGCACTGCTCCCCATATAGTAGATCCTAAGCATCCTGGTTGTGTAGACGAAATTTTAAACTTTGGAGATTTCTGGGATGAAAACGGAATCAGAAGGAACAGAGATCAAATTGTTGCAATTACTGCAAAACTTGGCAAACTATATAGCAGAGCATATCGTTTTATCTCAGCCGCTAAATCTTTGAGAGACGACATGGAGTTTGTTTATAAGGAAGCCCTAGATAAAGTAAATTTCAATCTCGCTCTTACAGAATTGAAAACTGAAATCCTTGCAGGTATTCCCTATGTCCCAAAAGAAGGAAAGGCTAGGCATTTATTTGGAAGTGCATATACACCTGGCGGAAAAGTTGACTATTATGAAACAATTGTTGATACTATGAAAAATATCATCTACATTAATAGCTCCTATGTTGAAGGAGTCTCCATTATTTTAGAGGAAATTGTTGATGAATCAATCAAAAAAGGACTATTTGTTGAAGTGTATCATGAACCCATGGTAGAAACCATTATAGAAACAATTATTATTCCTAAATTACAACTTGCTCTAACCTCAAGTAAAAAATATGAAAATAGTAATATGAAGGTATTCGATATCGATGCCTTTATGCATAAAGACGTATTGTTAGAAAACGAAGATATACTTAAAGTAGATATAAAATTGATCAATGAACTCTTAGCAGAAGGCTTGGCAAATATGTCGGATGCAAAAAAAGAACATGATATTCTTGAAGCCTGCTATATACCTAATATGAATTTTACAGCCATAGACAATTTAAAAGAAGATATCCTTCACAAAATAATGAAATACGCTATAGAATTAGAGCAATAAACTATTTTGTTGTTTTTTCACATGCTCAAAGCCAAGACAGCCCACAAACCCTCTGACATGTTAATATTATCTACAAAAAAAACATGCAATGTTTGGATGGAATGATAATATCTTAATTGATGTCCATGCGTTATAATATTATTATAATTAGAGAGGTGGGATAATATGGCAGGCGTTAAACTGGAAAATTTGAGTAAAGCGTATCCTAATGGATATGTAGCAGTAAAGAATATCAGTTTGGAAATTTGTGATAAAGAGTTTATGGTTCTTGTAGGTCCTTCTGGCTGTGGAAAAACAACAACCTTGAGGATGGTTGCCGGCTTGGAGGAAGCTACATCAGGAAATTTATTCATTGGAGATAGATTCGTCAATGATGTGGCTCCTAAGGATAGGAATATCGCCATGGTATTTCAGAATTATGCTCTTTATCCACATATGTCCGTCTATGATAACATCGCCTTCGGCCTAAAGTTAAGAAAGGTGCCGAAGCAAGAAATTAAGGAAAAAGTAGCGAAGGTTGCAAACATATTAGGGATTGAAGAATTATTAGACAGAAAGCCAAAACAGCTATCAGGAGGTCAAAGACAACGAGTTGCCTTAGGACGAGCTATTGTAAGAGAACCGGAAGTATTCTTGATGGACGAACCACTTTCGAACCTCGATGCGAAACTCAGAGTTCAGATGCGTGCCGAATTAATTAAGCTCCATCAGGAAATACACTCCACCTTCATTTATGTCACACATGATCAAACTGAAGCAATGACCATGGGAACCAGAATTTGCGTAATGAATAAAGGTGAAATCCAACAGGTTGGAACTCCCAGAGAAATTTATCAAAAACCTGTAAATGTTTTTGTCGCCAGCTTTATCGGAGCTCCACAAATGAATTTCATGGACTCTGTTGTTGTCGAGCGAGATGGAAACCTGACTGTTTTATTCAATGGAGTTGAAGTTGCGTTGACACCGGAAGTACAACAGGTTTTAAGAAATAAGAACTATTTAAATCAAAAGGTCATCCTCGGTGTACGACCTGAAGATACCCTCATAGATGATGAAGGCTTCCCGGTAAATGTAGATATGGTCGAGCTTCTTGGAAGTGAAAGCTACATCCACTATCTGGTTGGTGAAAAACTATACATTGCTAAGGTCAAAGGTGACATTGAAGTAGCTATTGGAGATAAAATACAAATCTCCTTCGCACCGGGCAAATTGCATTTGTTTGATTTCGAAACTAAAACTTCGATTTTATAAAGGGTGATGGAATGTATCAATCTCTCCTGAAAAAAATGAGTGAAATTTTAAGAACAGAGGTTGCCTTAAAACTCGATGAAGACCTCTATTCTCCCAAAAACAAGTTGTTTGAGACTTATCAGGATATGGTTTCTATCGGTCAAGCGACTCTATATGTGAAGGATAAAACTCTAACAGAGCTAGAAAGGGAGTTGGTGCAAAATCTATTCAAAGTCCTGCTTAAGCCAT
>Ga0208100_100671_pt1 | contig 12290 bp, 8 predicted proteins | sample SubbioR11_8A_Aug_FD_184817 | JGI IMG/M metagenome (GOLD analysis project Ga0208100, IMG submission 184817) | Serpentinite rock and fluid subsurface biosphere microbial communities from McLaughlin Reserve, California, USA - CR11_8A_Aug (SPAdes) | ecosystem: Environmental > Terrestrial > Deep... | reverse complement strand
GCGACTGGCCGGCGATGGCGTCGATCTGCGCCCGATGCTCGGTGAGCGCGACCGCCAACGCCGGCGCGAAGTGCTCGGCGCGCACCTCGGCAAAGGGCGGCAGGCCGAAACAGTCGTTCCAGGGGGCGAGCAGCGGATTGTCGGCGGCGTCGTTCATCGCGGTGGCAGCGCTGGCGGGCGCAAGCGCCGAAGATACCGGAGCGCGGCGCGCTAGATTGGCGCCTGCCCCACGCCTCGCCACGCGCACAAGGAGATGGAATGGACGCACCCGCCCCGCCCCGACCGGACAGCGGTCTGGTCACGATCGTGCACGTGGTCTACGCGCTGCACGCGATCTCGCTCGGCATCGGCGCCTTCGGCGCCGCCAGCATCGTCGGCGCCTTCATCTTCGGCTGGCCGTCGATCATCGCCGTGATCATCAGCTACGTGAAGCGCGGCGAGGCGCGCGGCACCTGGCTCGAGTCGCACTTCACCTGGCAGATCCGCACCTTCTGGTACGCGCTGCTGTGGGCGGCGCTGGTCGGCCTGGTCTCGCTGCTGCTGCTGCTGGTGCTGGTGGGCATCGTCACCTGGATCGCCGGCATGTTCGCGCTCGGCGTCTGGGCCATCTACCGGATCGCGCGCGGCTGGCTGGCGCTGCGCGACGGCAAGCCGCTGCCGGGCTGATCGCCTGATCGCGGGCGGCGCAAGCCGCCGCCTGCGATCGTCGATCCTGCCTACCAGATCGCGACCCGATCGGCTTCGGCGCGCGCCATCGGGCTGCCGGGCGCGCAGGCGAAGGCCTGCGCGAAGGCCGGCATGTTCGCCAGCGGCCCGAGCACGCGATAGCGGGCCGGTGCGTGCGCCCCGCTGCGCAGTTGCGTGATCAGCGCCTCGGCGCGCATCTTGTCGCGCCAGACGGTCGCGTAGGCGATGAAGAAGCGCTGCGACGGCGTGTAGGCGCCGGCAGCCGGCGCCGGCTGGCGCGCCAGCGCCCGCTGCAGTCCGTCGTAGGCGATCTTGATGCCGCCCAGGTCGGCGATGTTCTCGCCCAGGGTCTGCACGCCGTCGATCGCGTGCCCGGGCAGCGGCGTGTAACCGGAGAACTGCGCCGCCAGGCGCTGGGCGCGCGCCTGGTAGGCGGCCTCGTCCTCGGCGCTCCACCAGTCGGCGAGATTGCCGAACTGGTCGAAGCGGCGGCCGCGGTCGTCGAAGTGGTGCGTGATCTCGTGACCGATCACGGCGCCGATGGCGCCGAAGTTGGTCGCGTCGTCGGCGGCCGGATCGAAAAACGGCGGCTGCAGGATGCCGGCCGGAAACACGATGTTGTTGAAGCCGCCGGCGAAGGCGTTGACCGTGTGCGGCGCACTGAACCACTCGCCGCGATCGACCGGCTGAGCCAGGCGCGCGCAGCGGCGCGCGCTCTCCCAGCGTGCGGCGCGCAGGGCGTTGCCGGCGTAGTCGCGGGCGTCGATGGTCAGGTTGTCGTAAGTCTTCCAGTGCTGCGGATAGCCGATCTGCAGCACCATCGCGTCGAGCTTGGCGATCGCACGCGCTCGGGTCGGCGCCGTCATCCAGTCGAGCCGCTCGATGCGCGCGCGCAGCGCCGCACGGATGTCCTCGACCATCGCCAGCGCGCGCGCCTTGGCCGGCGGCGAGAACGCGCGCGCGACGAACAACTGGCCGAGCCCTTCGGCGAGCGGTGCGTTGCCGATCGGCCCGGAGATCAGGTCGAGCACCTCCTCGTGGCGCGGCGCACGCTCGCGCACCCCGCGCAGCACGCGGCCGCGGAACTCGAAGCGCGCCTGCTGCCAAGCGAGCGGCAGCGTCGGCGCCGCCTCGTCGAGCAGGCGCACGCGCAGGTAGGCGCGCCACACCGGCAGCGGCGCTTCGCGCGCCAGCGTGTTGACTGCCTCGACGAAGCCCGGCTGCGCCACGATCACCGTCTCGGCCGCAGCCAGGTCGAGTGCGGCGAGCAGCGCCGCCCAGTCGAGGCCGCCGCCCTTGCCGTCGAGCTGCGCCACCGGCGTCGGGTTGTAGAGCCGGTTCGGGTCGCGCATCTCGGCGCGCCTGAGCGAGGCAGCCGCCAGGCGCGTCTCGATCACCATCACCGCGGCGGCCTCGCGCACCGCCTGCGCCTCGCCGGCGCCGGCCAGCACGAGCAGGCGCGCGAGGTAGTCGCGGTAGGCGTCGCGCACCTGGCGGGCGCGCGCGTCGTCGCGGAAGTAGTCGTCGCGGTCGGGCAGACCGAGACCGGCCTGCGACAGACCGACCCGGAAGCGGCGCTTGTCGCGCGCATCGGGCGCGACGCCGACCGCGATCGGCGCGCTCACCAGCACGCGCGCCAGTTCGCTCACGAGCAGCGGCAACTGCGACCGCTGCGACAGGAGGTCGATCCGGGTGAGCAGCGGCTGCAGCGCGGCGACGCCGTTGCGCTCGATCGCCGCCGCGTCCAGGCCGCTGGCGTAGAAGTCGGCCGCCAGGCGCTTGCCCGGCGTATCGAGCAGGCGGCGATCGGCCAGCGCCGCGGCCAGCGCCGCCTCGAGCTGGCGCTGGTTGTGGCGGCGCAGTTCGTCGAAGCTGCCGACGCGCGCCTGATCCGCCGGCAGCGGCGTCGCCGCCCGCCAGGCGCCGTTGACGTAGGCCTCGAAGTCGTCGCACGGTGCCGCGGCCTCGGCGACCGGCGCCTCCCCGGCACTGGCCAGCCCCGCCGCCGGCGCAGCCGATGCGACGGCGGCAGCGAGCAGACGGCGGCGAGCCAGGAAGCGGACGGACGTGGACATGCGCGGCGCAACGTGCGAGGCCCGAGTGCGCGGCCGTCACCCGGCGCGGCACGCAACGGCCGCGCAGGATATCGCGCCGCGCGCCGGCCGCCGCCGCGGCCACGCCGAGCGCAGGGTTGCGTGAGGGCGCCGCCGGCACGGAACGGCGCGCCGTCGATCGCCTGCGGCGCCGTGCATTGAGACCGCCCCGGTGCGCTGCTACGCTGGCTGCGCTGTCACGCAGCCGGTGCGCGCGCCCACGAGGCGCCGCCACCCGGCGGCCGCCGGCGCTGCGATCGCAGCCGGCGCGCCGCTCCCCAAAGACACGATTTTTGGAGACCTTCGCGCATGAACGCCCCCCTGCCCGACGCGCTGCGCCGCGCGCTCGCCGAAGTCACGCTCGACGACAAGTGGACGCTGGAGCGCGGCCGCGTCTACATGAACGGCACGCAGGCGCTGATTCGTCTGGCGATGCTGCAGCGAAGCCGCGACCGGCTCGCCGGCCTGAACACCGCCGGCTTCATCACCGGCTATCGCGGCTCGCCGCTGGGCAGCGTCGACCAGACCGCGGTCAAAGCACGGGCGCACCTCGAGCGGCACCACGTGCGCTTCCACCCCGGCCTGAACGAGGATCTGGCCGCCACCAGCGTCTGGGGCACGCAGCAGCTCAACATGTTCGCCGGCGCCCGCTACGACGGCGTGTTCGCCCTGTGGTACGGCAAGGGCCCGGGCGTGGACCGCTGCGGCGACGTGTTCAAGCACGCCAACGCCGCCGGCACCAGCCGCCACGGCGGCGTGCTGGCGCTGGCCGGCGACGATCATGGCGCCAAGAGTTCGACTCTGCCGCACCAGAGCGACCACATCTTCAAGGCCTGCATGATGCCGGTGCTGTATCCGGCCACCGTGCAGGAGTATCTGGACCTCGGACTGCACGGCTTCGCGATGAGCCGCTTCGCCGGCGTCTGGGTCGGGGTCAAGACCGTGACCGAGGTGGTCGAGGCCTCGGCCTCGGTGGTGGTCGACCCGCAGCGCGTGCAGATCGTGCTGCCGACCGACTTCGCGATGCCGGACGGCGGGCTGAACATCCGCTGGCCCGACACGCCGCTCGACCAGGAAGCGCGTCTGCTCGACTACAAGCTGTACGCGGCGCTCGCCTATTGCCGTGCCAACCGCCTGAACCACACGGTGATCGACTCGCCGCAGGCGCGCTTCGGCATCGTCGCCAGCGGCAAGGCCTATCTGGACACGCGCCAGGCGCTCGCCGACCTCGGACTGGACGACGCCACCTGCGCGCGCATCGGCATCCGCCTGTTCAAGTGCGGCATGGTGTGGCCGCTGGAGGCGCAGTCGATCCGCGCCTTCGCCGAGAACCTGGAAGAGATCCTGGTGGTGGAAGAGAAACGCCAACTGCTCGAGTACCAGCTCAAGGAGGAACTGTTCTCCTGGATCGGCAGCGGCAAGCGCATCCCGCGCGTGATCGGCAAGTTCGACGAGAAGGACGGCGGCGAGTGGGCGGTGCCGCAGGGCAACTGGATCCTGCCCGCGCACTACGAGTTCTCGCCGGCGATCGTCGCCAAGGCGATCGCGCAGCGCATCGGCAAGCTCGAGCTGCCGGCCGACGTGCGCGCGCGCATCGACGCGCGCCTGGCGGTGATCGACGCCAAGGAGCGGGCGCTGGCGCGGCCGCGCCAGATCGCCGAGCGGCTGCCGTTCTACTGCTCGGGCTGCCCGCACAACACGAGCACGGTGGTGCCCGAGGGCTCGCGCGCGGTGGCCGGCATCGGCTGCCACTACATGGTGGTGTGGATGGACCGCCGCACCTCGACCTTCACCCAGATGGGCGGCGAGGGCGCACCGTGGATCGGCCAGGCGCCGTTCACCGACGAGAAGCACATCTTCGCCAACCTCGGCGACGGCACCTACTTCCACAGCGGCCTGCTGGCGATCCGGGCGGCGGTCGCGGCGCGCGTGCCGATCACCTACAAGATCCTGTTCAACGACGCGGTGGCGATGACCGGCGGCCAGACCGTCGACGGCCAGTTGACGGCACCGATGATCACGCAGCAGGTCTACGCCGAGGGCGTGCGCCGGATCGTGATCGTCACCGACGAGCCGGGCAAGTACGACTCCCGCCAGGAGCTCGACCACTCGGCGCTCAACGCCAAGGGCGCCAGCGGCGAAGCCTGGCAGCTCGCGCCCGGCGTCACCGTCCATGGGCGCGACGAACTCGACCGCATCCAGCGCGAACTGCGCCAGTACCCGGGCGTGAGCGTGCTCGTCTACGACCAGACCTGCGCCAGCGAGAAGCGCCGCCGGCGCAAGCAGAACAAGCCGGACCGGACGGTGTTCCCCGATCCGGCGCGGCGGGTGGTGATCAACGAGGCGGTGTGCGAGGGCTGCGGCGACTGCAGCGAGCAATCGAACTGCCTGTCGATCGAGCCGCTCGAGACCGAGTTCGGACGCAAGCGCCGGATCAACCAGTCGAGCTGCAACAAGGACTACTCGTGCCTGAACGGCTTCTGCCCGAGCTTCGTCACGGTCGAGGGCGGGCGGCTGCGGCAGGGACGGGCGATGGCGGCGACGCTGCCGCCGCTGCCGGCGCCGCAGGTGCCGGAGATTGCCGCCGACCACACCTTCGGCATCGTCATCACCGGCGTCGGCGGCACCGGCGTGGTGACCATCGGCCAGTGGCTCGGCATGGCCGCGCACCTCGAAGGCCGCGGCCTGTCGGCGCTCGACATGGCCGGGCTGGCGCAGAAGGGCGGCGCCGTGTTCTCGCACGTGCAGATCGCGCAGCGGCCCGAGCAGTTGTACGCGACGCGGATCGCGATGGGCGAGGCCGACCTCGTGCTCGGCTGCGACCTGATCGTCACCGCCTCCAGCGAAGCGCTGTCGAAGATCCAGCCCGGGCTCACGCGGGCCCTGGTCAACAGCGCCGAGTCGCCGACTTCGGCCTTCGTGCGCGACCCCGACTGGAGCTTCGGCGGCGCGGCGATGGCGCAACAGGTGCGCGAGGCGATCGGCGACGACGCGCGCCTGGCGATGTTCGACGCCACGCAACTGGCCACGGCGCTGATGGGCGACGCGATCTACACCAACCCGTTCATGATCGGCTACGTGTGGCAGAAGGGCTGGCTGCCGCTGACGCACGAGTCGCTCCTGCGCGCGATCGCGTTGAACGGTGTCGCGGTCGAGGCCAACCAGCGTGCCTTCGAGTGGGGCCGCGCCGCCGCGCATGACCTCGAGGCGGTGCGGCGCCTGATCGCGCCGGCGCCGGTGATCGAACTCAAGCGCGCCTCGACGCTCGAAGATCTGCTCGCGCGCCGGGTCGAGTTCCTGACCGCCTACCAGGACGCCGCCTACGCCAGGCGCTACGCGGCGCTGGTCGAGCGCGTGCGCCGGGTCGAGTCCGATCGGCTCGGCGGTGCGACCCGGCTGTCGCAGGCGGTGGCGCGCAGCTACTTCAAGCTGCTGGCGATCAAGGACGAGTACGAGGTCGCGCGCCTGCACAGCGATCCGGCGTTCCGGCAGCGGCTCGCCGAGCAGTTCGAGGGCGACTGGCGGCTGCGCTTCCACCTGGCGCCGCCGCTGCTCACCCGCCCCGACCCGGTGACCGGGCGCGCGAAGAAGATCGCCTTCGGGCCGTGGATGCTCGCCGCCTTCGGTGTCCTGGCGCGGCTGAAGTTCCTGCGCGGCACCGCCTTCGACCTCTTCGGCATGACCGCCGAGCGCCGGGGCGAGCGGGCGCTGATCGGCGAGTACGAGGCGCTGGTCGACGAGTTGCTGGCGCGACTCAACGCCGACAACCACGCGCTGGCGGTCGAACTTGCTAGCCTGCCCGAGGAGATCCGCGGCTACGGTCACGTGAAGGAACGGCACCTCGCCGCCGCACGTGCGAAGTGGGCCGCGCTGCTGGCGCGCCTGCGCGGCCAGACCGGGCCGGGCGCGCGGGTGATTCCGATCCCGGTGCGCGCGGCCTGAGCGTTGATGACGCCGCCCCGCACGCGCACAGCCTCGCGCGCGTGCGGGGCTGGCTGACTCGCCCGAGTTCGGCCAGGAACGGACTTCCCATGCCGGCCCCGAAAGGGTGATGAAAGATCATCGAGCGGTCCGATTCGAGCCTGCGCAAGGACACCGGCCGGGCAGATCGGTCTTGGCAAAGTGACGTCATTGCGTGGCCCATCGCTTCACTTGGTTGCCGCACCAACCAGCATTTCGCACGGTCCGGTGAAGCCATCGGGATGCTCGAAGCAGCGCAACTCGAGCTCGATTTCCTCCCAGGTCCGCGCGCGGTCTTCCTCGCTCAGGCCCGACATCATCTGATGCAGCGCGCCGAACGACTCGCGTTCGAAGCGCACGCACTCGGCGGCGGAGGGCAGGATGACGGGGCAATCGACGGCCTCGACTCTGACGTCGCGAAAGCCGGCGCTTTCCAGAGCCCGCGCGAGCACGCCGTCGGCGCCCAGCGAGAACGGCCCGGGTTGGCCGGGGAACGGAGCCGGAAGCTGTGCGCGGCGGCGAATGAGGGTGACCGGGATCGAGAAGAACCCGTTCTTCTGCGGGATCGAGTAGACAACGACAGAGACGCGGCCGCCCGGCCTCAGGCAGCGATGCAATCCCTGCAGTGCCCGCTGCTGGTCGGGGAAGTAGATCAAGCCGACGCGCGAGATCGCTGCGTCGAAACTCGCGGCGTCCAATGTGTCGTGCTGCTCGCCGTCGAGCTCCATCGTTTCGACGTTTCTCAGACCGGCGGCGTCAGCGGCCTGCCGCGCATAGCGAAGAATGGCGGGCGAGATGTCAGTTGCAAGGACGCGACCGCCCGGACCCACGAGGCGTGCGGCCGCAAGCGTCTGTTCGCCCGCACCGGCTGCGACATCCACCACATGGCTGCCCGGTCCGATCTGGGCGAGCTCGAGCATGCGGTCGGTGGCGGGCTTGAGCCAGCGCCCGATGAAAGTCCCCCAGCGGTCCCAGGCCTCCGCCGCAGTTTCCCATTGCGAGCGCGTGGTCTGCTTGAACTTGACAGGGTCGAATGCTGCAAGGCGATCGTTCATGGCCGGGTCTCCGTCTGGACGTGTGCGATGTGCACGGACTGCACGGTGCGCCCTGTACGCTGCCCCTTCAAGTCCAGATAGTGGAGTGCCGGCAATGCCCGACTATGGTCAGTTCTGCACCGTGGCGCGCGGCGCCGAAGTCTTCGGCGAACTGTGGACACCGCTGGTGATCCGCGAACTCTTGTGCGGCAGCCACCGGTTCAATGACATCAGACGCGGCTTGCCGCGCATGTCGCAGACGTTGCTGACCAAGCGGCTGCGCAAGCTGGAAGAGCTCGGCATCGTCGAGCGCAAGCAGGCCGAGAGCGGTTGGGAGTACCACGTGACGACCGCGGGCGAAGAGCTGCGCCCCATCGTGGTCGGGCTAGGCCACTGGGGCGCGCGCTGGATCGGCAGCCGACTCGTGCGCGAACAGCTGGACGCCGGCTTCCTGATGTGGGACATCCGCCGCTTTGCCAGAATGGATCAGTTTCCTCGAGGCAAGCGCGTCGTCATTCACTTCCGATTCACCGACGCCCCGACGCGCGAGCGGCGATGGTGGCTGGTTGTCGAGAACGAGACGACCGACCTCTGCCGCGACGATCCGGGCCATGAACTCGACGTGATTGTCGAGTCGACCGTGCGCGCGTTGACCGAGATCTGGACCGGGGACTCGGAGCCTGCCACCGAAGTGGCTGCCGGCCGATTGAAAGTCCGTGGCGGCGGGCCGAACGGTGCGAAGCTTTGGCGCTGGCTCGGCCGGAGCATGTTTGCGGAGAGTCGTCGCAGAGCCTAGTGGCTCCGGCGAAACCGCGGGCCGCGACTATCTGTTTCGTGGGTCGTATGCGTCTGCCCTCAATCGACCCTTCGAGTCGCCGCTTGTCAAACCCAATGGTCGTTCTTCGACGGCAGTTCGAGGGCATCGACGGCCAGCCCTTCAAGCTCAACTTCCACCTCGCGCCGCCGCTGCTCGCCCGCCCCGATCCGGTGACCGGACGCGCGAAGAAGATCGCCTTCGGGCCGTGGAAGCTCGCCGCCGCACGTGCGAAGTGGGCCGCGCTGCGGGCGCGCCTGCGCGGCCAGTTGCCGGGACCGGGCGCGCGGGTGATTCCGATCCCGGTGCGCGCGGCCTGAGCGGCTGCGCGCGCTAGAACACCAGCGTTCGCGTGTCGGCGTCGAGCGCGGCGTCGATCACGGTGGCGGCGCCGGCCATCTGCACGCCGTCGATCAGCCGCTCGTCGCCGCGCCGGTGTTCGGCGAGCGCCATGCCGCAGGCGCACAGTTGCACGCCGGCGCGCTGAGCCTCGACGATGAACTCGCGCACGGTCTTGCTGCGCCGCTGGTCGGTATGCGCGCCGTCGGCGACGCCGGCGAGCAGCCAGCGCACCGCGCTCGAGGTGAAGTGCATCTCGACCTCGACCTCGAGCGCGCGCGCGCTGAGCGCATAGACGAAGGGTGCGGCCGCCAGCGCCGCGCCGCCCGGTCGATCCGGGCCGCACGACCAGACCACCACGATCAGGCGCCGGGCAGGCATCGGCGGCGCGCCGCGCAGTGCGCGGCGGCGGCGGATCGTGACGCAACGACTGCGGACATCGGAGCGGCGCGCCGGCGATCGTTCAGTAGCCGCGGTTCGGATCGACGTGCAGATCGCCGACGAACTCGTCGTCGATCGGCTTGCGCAGCTTGTGCGCCAGGCGCGGCGCCAGCCAGGCGGCATAGGCGGCGGCCTCGAGTAGCTCGCCGCGCTCGGCCGCGAGCGCGGTCGGCTGCAGGCGAAACAGCCAGCCGGCGCCGTAGGGATCGCGTTCGACCAGCGCCACCTCGTCGACTGCCGCCGCGTTGAACTCGACCACGCGCCCGGACACCGGCGCGTGGATCGCCACCGCGGTCTTGGCGGTCTCCATCACGCCGAGCGAGTGGTCGCGCGCCACGACCGTGCCCACCGGCCGCGGCGTGAACAGCATGAACTGCCCGTGCGCGGCGACCAGGTGCGTGGCGCCGACGCGCAGCGTGCCGTCGGCCTCGGGCTGTAGCCACATGTCCTGCTCGGGCGCATACAGCAGGCCGGGCGCGATCCGCGCCAGCGCTTGCTCGTGCGCGGGCGGCAGCGGCGCCGCCGGCGATTGCGCATCGCTCATCGATCGACCGTCCGTTCTTTCACAGGCTGTTTCCAGGTTCGAGGTTGCCGGTTGCAGTTGCCGCCGCTCCAGGGCGTCTGACCGCGGCAACCGCCGACGCCGACACGAGACCTGCGACTTGCGATCCGGCGGCTGCGGCATGCCGGCGGCGTGGCGGAAGAGTATGGGAGTCGAACCCACCAGGGACTGCTGGCAGCCCCTACCAGATTTGAAGTCTGGCCGGCCCACCGGGACGCGACACTCTTCCTTGCGGCTGCGACTGTACTTGGTCCAGCGCGCGTCCTCGGTCGCCTTCGGGCCATTGCACGGCCGCGAGGAAGAGCGCTTGTCAGGCTGCGCCACGCCCGCCGTCCATCTCGGCCAGGGGCGAGCGGGTGGCGAACGGCGGATGCGCGATCGCGCATCCGATTGTCGACCGATCTCACGGCGACCCCGTACCGCGCCACGGATTGTCCCGGCGCAGCAGATGGTCGTCGCGCACGCGGCGCGTGAAGCCGACGCGGTCGAAGAACTCCAGGATCTGGATCGCGACCTTGCGGCCGGTGCCGATGCGGTCGCGGAAGTCGGCGGCGCGCGCCGCGCCGCGCTGCTCGCCGAGTTCGGCGGCGATCTCGGCCATCTGCGCCACCGCCTCGGTCAGGAAGAAGTGATCGAGCGCGACCAGCATGACCTCGCCGACGCGCGCCACCCGGCGCAGCAACGCCCGCACCTCGCCTTCGGGGATGCCGGTGGCGCGGGCGATGTCGCGCACGCGCGGCGGATCGAAGCGGCTTTCCATCAGCAGCGGCTTGACCCTCTCCCAGCGCACGCGCTCGTCGCGCGCCAGTTCCGCCTTGTGCGCCGGCAGCGCGAGAAAGGCGCCGCGCCGCACGAGCACGCCGCCGGCGAGCAGTTCGTCGACCAGTTCGGCGATCGTCTCGGCCGAGGCCGCCGGCGCGACCATCCGCCGCAGCCGGTTCTGTTCGAGCCCGGGCATCTCGGGCTCGCGTTCGTGGGTGGTGGCCACCGCCTCCAGCGCCCTATCGCGCAGCGCCGCCCAGCGCGCGGCGGCAAATGCGGTGCCGGCGGCCACGCGCGCGGCGGCGGCGGCCAGCGCCGCCGCGGCCTCGTCGGCGCGCAGGTTCCAGCCACCCGCCAGCCGCGCCACCGGCACCGGTTCGGCGGCGAGCCAGGCCGGCAGCGCCGCCGCGCCCGGCTGCGTGCGCAGCGCCGCGAGCAGCGCCAGGCGCTCGGGCCGGCGCTTGCCGCGCGCCGGCGGCGCGATGTCGAGCAGGACGCCGCCGCCGAGCGTGCGCCGGGCCGAGACATCGCGCACGACGAAGCGGTCGCCGCGACAGACGGCCAGTGGCGCCTCGACGGCAATCGACACCAGCCGCTCGGCGCCCGGTTCGATCGACTCGCCGTCGAGCACGGCAACGCGCGCCAGCACGTCGCGCGTGCCGTGATGCAGGTGCACGTGCGCCGACTGCGGCAGCGCCTTGGCCTCGCGCGCCGACAGCCGCAGCGTGGCGTCGAAACGCGGGCTCAGGTTGGCGAGCGCGGGTGCCTGCAGCCAGTCGCCGCGCTCGACCTCGTCGCGCGCCAGGCCGGCGAGGTTCAGTGCGCAGCGCTGTCCGGCCAGGCCGCACTCGGCCGGCCGGTCCTGCGCATGCAGCGAGCGCACGCGCGCGCGCCGTCCACGCGGCTGCACGACGAGTTCGTCGCCGACCCGCACGCTGCCCGCATGGACGGTGCCGGCGACCACGGTACCGACGCCGCCGAGCGTGAACACGCGGTCGATCGCCAGCCGGAACTCGCCGGTGGCGGCGCGCGCCGCGTGCGCGGCCGCCTGCGCGCGCAGCCAGTCGGCGATCGCCTCGATGCCTTCGCCGGTCGCGTTGGACACCGCAAACACCGGCCAGCGCGCCGCCGGCTCACCGAGCGCGGCCGGCAGTTGCGCGCGCAGCGCCGCCACCCTCTCGGGCGCCGCGACGTCGATCTTGCTGAGCGCGATCGCGCCCTCGGTGACGCCGAGCAGGCGCAGGATGTCCAGGTGCTCCTCGGTCTGCGGCATCACGCCGTCGTCGGCGGCCACCACCAGCAGCGCGCGGTCGATGCCGGTGGCGCCGGCGAGCATCGTGTGCACGAACTTCTCGTGGCCGGGCACGTCGATGAAGCCGAGCACCTCGCCGCCGGCAAGCGGCACGTAGGCGTAGCCGAGCTCGATCGAGATGCCGCGCGCGCGCTCCTCGGGCAGGCGGTCGGTGTCGCGTCCGGTCAGGCGCCGCACGAGCGAGGTCTTGCCGTGGTCGATGTGGCCGGCGGTGCCGATCAGCATCGGGTCAGCTCTCGCGCAGCCGCTCGGCCACGGCAGCCGCGGCCGGCGATGGCGGTACTTC
>Ga0208100_100667_pt1 | contig 12353 bp, 12 predicted proteins | sample SubbioR11_8A_Aug_FD_184817 | JGI IMG/M metagenome (GOLD analysis project Ga0208100, IMG submission 184817) | Serpentinite rock and fluid subsurface biosphere microbial communities from McLaughlin Reserve, California, USA - CR11_8A_Aug (SPAdes) | ecosystem: Environmental > Terrestrial > Deep... | reverse complement strand
ATATATAACATCTTTGGGAATAGAAAGATTTTCTTCTAATGCTAGTATGTATGAAATCCTGGCAACATCAATTGCATGACGAAGATCATGACAACAGAATATACGATTTTTTTCTGCTTGAGCATTTTTGTTTAAGCAATCAATAAATTTGGGGTGATCAAGTATTTTATTTACTCTTTGCACAAAATTTCCCCCTGTTTTTTATCGAAATCATATTTGATATTTGCTTTAGATATTTCTTTGCAGTCGCTATATTTTCTCGATGCAAGAGATATATCTCTATTATTATATCGACTGTCTGTTCTTTTATCAACCTAGAAAAATAATGACGCTCCACCGTAATTCTAGTGACACTGGAAAAAAATAGAATTGCAAACAAATGCTTGCAACTCTAGTTTTTAAATGATTTTGGCTTCCCGAGTATCTCTGCCATAATAATTCCATTTAGGACATTATGATTGTTAAGAAATTGATTTGTTTTACCAATTTCTTTCCTGCGAATGAAGTCACCTGAAGAATCATGTGCAATCACCCCTGATATGTTTACTGTTCTCTCAAAAGTTTTCCTTTGTGATTTATTGTAACCCTCTAGCATATCTTTATTTTCCCTATGTGAAATTGATACAATATCAAGATTTTCAATATCGCTATTATCATTTAGAACATTATCAGCATCATATCCTGTGATCGGTTTGTTATTACTAATATCGGTATCTGGGACTCTTTCCATTTTTATACTCCGAGTTGTTTTTTTTCTGAATCTGCTGATAATTGCCACTAATATGAAGATAAATGGTAATATGTTTTCGATATACTCCATCTCACCACATCCTTATTTCAAAATTTGTGGGATAACTGAGGTTCTGTTATCCTACTTATTAATCATTTTATTTTCATCTGCATTTGTACCCATGTTCGAAATATTTTTTCTCATGTTCGTATCAGCTTCAATATTTCGCAAATTATAATAATCCATTACACCTATTTTTCCTTCCCTTAATGCATATGCTATTGCCCTTGGAATCTCTTCTTCAGCTTCAACTACTTTTGCTCGCATTTCCTGAACAGCTGCAACCATTTCTTGCTCCTTAGCCACGGCCATCGCCCTTCTTTCTTCTGCCTTTGCTTGAGCAATCCTCTTATCCGCTTCAGCCTGATCTGTTTGAAGTTGGGCTCCTATATTTCTGCCTATATCAATATCGGCAATATCAATTGACAATATTTCAAAAGCAGTTCCTGCATCTAGCCCCTTAGCTAGAACAGTTCTAGAAATCGAATCAGGGTTTTCCAGCACCTCTTTGTGAGTTTGAGAACTCCCTACAGTTGTTACAATCCCCTCACCAACCCTAGCAATAATAGTTTCCTCTCCGGCACCGCCTACGAGCCTTTCAATATTGGCTCTTACAGTAACTCTTGCCTTTACTATTACTTCGATTCCATTTTTTGCTACTGCCGATACCTTTGGAGTTTCAATCACTTTAGGATTTACACTTACTTGAACTGCTTTTAATACATCTCTTCCTGCTAGGTCGATTGCTGCGGCCCTCTCAAATTCCAAGGGTATTTCTGCCCTCTGAGCAGCAATTAATGCATTCACTACACTATCAACATTTCCACCTGCTAAATGATGGGCTTCAAGCTTGTCGATATTAAGAATTAAACCAGCTTTTGTAGCTTTAATAAGCGGATTAACTATTCTTGATGGTGAAACCCTCCTAAACCTCATTCCTATAAGCGTAAATATTCCTATCTTTACTCCTGAGAAAAAAGCTGTCATCCACAGACCTACTGGCACAAAGCTAAACAATAAGCCTAGAAGCATAAATACCACAATAATCATAATACCAAAACCTATTAATGTTTGCATATGTAACCTCCTAACTAATTTTTCTTACTACAATTTTTCTTCCTTCCACGCTAATTACCTGAATTTTTTCATCTTTTTCAACATATTCTCCTCCGGTTACTACATCTACTCTTTCATCATTAATTAATACCGTTCCTGAAGGACGCAGTGATGTAAAAGCAACCCCTTCTACTCCAAGTAAGTTATTTTTTGATATTATAGACGTAAAACCTTCATCCTTCGTTAATTCTGCTCCTAAAATAATTCGGTCAAAAAATCTATTTCTGGGGGCATACTTTAATAGCAGTACCGCAGCAATTACCGTGAATAGTAGTGCAATAAGCAAAGATGAAATACCTAAGGCTACCGAATCTGCAGCTAAGATTATACTGACAATTATACAAATTACTCCTCCTAACCCTGGTGCTCCAAACCCTGGTACAATGGCTTCAATAAATAGTAGTAATATCCCCGTCACAAAAATTAACACAATAGCTGTAGTTGCATTTCCTGCTAATATACTTCCACCAAAAAATATGACAAATGCTATTAGTCCAATTGTGCCACCAACTCCGAAACCAGGAGTTAATATTTCGATTAGTAACCCAATAAAGCCTAAGCTTAAAAGTATTGGTAATATGACGGAACTAGAAACTGCCTGAGCAATTTTTACCTTAAAATCCTGTTCAACTATAATAATATCCGTGTACTCGATATTTAATGTCTCTAATATATCTTCATATGTATTTTCAACATAATCAACGAATCCAATTCTTTCTGCCTCTTTGGTCGTTAAATTTAAAAGTTCTCCCTCACGGACGATAAATTTGTTCTTATCTTGGGGGTCAACTATTTCAATTCGTCGGTCTGCCATTGCCTCTACAATCCTTGGGTCTCTTCCCCGCTGCTGTGCAGTGCTTCTAAGTTCGCTTTTCCAATAAGAAATATTTTTTTCAGTAAAAGGCACGGTTTCAGCTGAACCAATCGTACTGCCATTTGCCATTACAAAATTTTCAGAAGCAATTGCCAAAAGTACACCTGCAGATTCCGCTCTGTTATTAACGAAGGATACTGTTTTCAATGGTGCTTTCATGATTATATCTCTAATCTTCGTTGCCTGATCTATCATCCCCCCTAAGGTATCAATTTCAAATATCAATGCAACAGAATTCGGATCATTAACAGCTCTTTCAACAGAACTTTTTATGAATTGCATGGTAGCAGGATTTATTTCACCTTTTATAGGTATTACATAAACATTTTGTGAATTTTGAGCATCTGCATATACGAAAGTAATAGAAATCAGCATAATTATAGTTAGTATCATTATTTTTCTGAATAGTTTTTTCAAAATTATTCACCCCCTTCCTAATATTAGTATAATACACAAATTCGGTTTGTCCTAAACATTTCATTTTTCTTGTGTTTCAAAACCGATCAATCCTATAACATCAAAAAGACCTAATGCAATTAACATTAGGTCCTGATTCTATTAAACTTATTGCAAAAACTGTTTAACAATTTTGTTGACTAATTTTCCATCAGCACGTCCCTTAACCCTAGGCTGAAGGGCAGACATTACTTTCCCCATATCTTTTGGGCTATTTGTACCCACCTCATGAATTACTTGGGTTACAATTTGAGTAATCTCATTTTCTGTCAGCTGACGAGGTAAATACTCCATTAAAATTTCTATTTCTTCCTTGGCTTCGTTTACCAAATCTTCTCTATTGCCCTTGGCAAACTCTTCAATGGCATCCCTTTTTTGTTTCACCTGCTTAGACATGATATCGATAATGTCTTCATCATCTAATGCAATCCTGTTATCCACTTCCACCTGTTTAATGGCAGCCCTTAACATGGTTATTACAGATTTTCGAAGCTGTTTTTTCTCTTTCATTGCATCCTTGAGGTCATTCATTAATCTTTCTTTGAGGGACATTTATAACACCTCTTTAGAATTTCTTAGCATTCTTTCTTCTTGCAGCCTCAGCTTTCTTTTTGCGTTTTACGCTAGGTTTTTCATAATGCTCTCTTTTTCTTACTTCTGATAGAACACCAGATTTAGCACATGAACGCTTAAATCTACGAAGAGCACTTTCAAGAGTCTCGTTTTCCCCAATTTTTACTTGTGACATTAATTCTCCCTCCCTCCGCTAGCAATCTTGTGCTGTGTCTATAGCATTAAAGGCACTATAAAACAATCCAAGAACCGCATAATACTATGCTATTATATATTAAATTGATAAGTTATGCAACTTATTTTTAACCTGGCGGCCACTGCAATTGTCTTCCACCTAATATATGAAAGTGGAGATGATTTACTGTTTGCCCTCCTAGAGCTCCACAATTATTTATAATTCTATATCCATCACTTAAACCCAACTCCTTAGCCAATTTCTTTATAGTGAGATGAATTTGTCCTATAAGCAAAAGGTGTTCTTCTTTCATCTCATCTATAGAATCAATATGTATTTTGGGAATAACAATAACATGGATAGGTGCCACAGGATTAATATCAAGAAATGCTAAAGACATTTCATCCTCAAACAATATTTTAGATGGCAAATCCTTTGATGCGATTTTACAAAATATGCAATCTGACATATAGTTCAACTCCATTCAAGTATTTCCAATATATTATATTTCAACATAAAACACAAAATTCCTTTTTATATAATAGGAAAGTGCTACTTTTCTATTATATAAAAAGAGGGGTTGTAGGGGATGAAATCCCATGCCGCTTTCAGGAAGGTGCTCAGACAGCTCTGCTGTCGTCGAAGGAAACCTAGGGTTTCCTAGCGAAAGCATCAAAGATGCTTTTTTTATGTACAAAATTTACACCAAGTGACCTTTTATACTATCATCACCCTCTAATTCAGTCAAAACAACCGGAAGAAGTTTGCCCTTTATATTATCACTTGAATGACATAATACACGGATATAGTTGTCAGTAAGTCCCTCATATAATCCTTTGTCTTTTATTTCTGTTTCAAACAATACTTCTTTCGTATGGTTTAAGAATTTTTCGAGGTGGTTTATCATAATTTTTTTTGACAACTCAATCAACTCTTCACTTCTTTTATTTTTTACCTGTGAAGGAACTTGATTTTCGTAACTAGCAGCAGGAGTACCTTTTCTGGGAGAGTATTTGAATACATGTATTTGACTAAACTGAATTGTTTTTATAAATTCTCTTGTTGCTAGGAATTCATCTTCTGTTTCTCCGGGGAAACCCACCATTATGTCAGTTGTAAGAGATACCTCTGGTATACGGCTCCTTATAGCATCAACTATTGCTTTATAATCTTTAGTAGTATATTTTCTGTTCATTCTTTTAAGAGTGGTGTCACAACCACTTTGAAGGGAAAGATGGAAGTGAGGGCAAACTTTTTTGTATTGACTTAGTCGATCTATAAATTCATCAGTCATAATGGTAGGCTCAATTGAGCTGAGTCGTATTCTCTCTATACCCTTGACATCATGAACAGAATCAATCACATCCAATAGACATATATCGCCAATATCCTTACCGTAGGAAGCCACATGAATACCTGTGAGCACAATTTCCTTGAAATTATTTTGAACCAACCTTTCAACTTCGGCCTTGATGTCGTGAATTTTTCTGCTTCTTATATTTCCTCTAGCATATGGAATAATACAATATGTGCAGTATTGGTTACAACCTTCTTGAATCTTTAAAAACGCCCTGGTCTTTCCCAGAATATCTCCTATGGTTAAGGCTTCAAATTCACTAATCTCCATGATATCCTTGACCGCATTTATCTTGCTGTTTTCCTTTTGAATTTTTTCTACATACTCAACTATTTTATTTCTTTCATTTGTACCCAAAACAATATTGACCCCTTCAATTGCCATGACTTCCTCAGGTGCTGTCTGAGAATAACATCCTACTACCGCAATAATCGCTTCAGGATTGATCTTCTTAGCCTTTCTTACAAACTGTCTGGATTTCCTATCACCAATATTTGTTACTGTGCAGGTGTTGATTACATAGACATTAGCATTTTCTTCGCTATCAACTGTTAAATATCCTGCAGCATTAAAAAGTTCTCCCATGGCTTCTGTTTCATACTGATTTACTTTGCAGCCAAGGGTATAAAATGCCACTGTCTTCATTTATACACCTCCCAAATCACCTAATTCATACATAACTATACTTAATGAAATTAACCCTGCAGTTTCAGTTCTTAAAATTCTTGGTCCTAAGGTAACAGGAATCGCTCCGCAATCTTTAGCAGCTTCAATTTCATTTTCTTCAAAACCACCCTCTGGGCCTACAATTATTCCTATTCTTTTTATCAGCTTTTTATGCTTAAAGGCTTGTCTCATACTGGATTTTAACTCTTTTTCATAAGGAACAAGCATTAAATCGTAATCAGAAATACTATTCAAAAGCTCGTTGAAGCTCAATGGCTCTAAAATCCTTGGTATAACACCACGTTTGCTCTGTTTTGCTGCTTCCTCCGCAACTTTTTGCCATCGCTCTACTTTTTTTTCTTCGGTTTTTTTGTCTTTTATTTGTACGATGGTTCTTTCAGTTATAACAGGTACAATAGCATGAATGCCCATCTCTGTGCACTTTTGTATAATATAATCCATTTTACTAGCTTTTGGTATGCCTTGAAAAAGTGTTACCTCTACATTTGATTCTGTAAGCGTCTTGTATTTTGTCAGAATCTTTAACTTGATACCAGATTTATCCAAATAACAGATTTCTCCAATATACTCGTTATTATTTCCATCGCAAATTTCTATTTCATCTTTTTCTTTCAGCCGTAATACCTTTGCTATATGTTTAACATCATCAGAATCAGTTATTATAATGACATCATTTTCCTCTTGGATATTCTGTTTGTCTACAAAAAATCTATGCATTTTTTGTTTCATCCTTTATTTTTGATATTATTACTACCCATTCACCTATATTATTTATTTCTATAATTTCAAGTCCGTTTAATATCAGTGCATCTCTTACCTCATCTTTCTTGTGAAGAATTATTCCGGATGCAATAAAAATTCCATTTTCCTTTAAATATTCTTTTATATCGGTTGCAAGTATTATTATTGTATCTGCAATAATGTTGGCAACAATAATATCAGCGGTTTCAGAAATCACATCCATCAAGTTCCCTTGAGAGATGCTAACTATATCTTCCACATGATTATGCAAAACATTTCTATTTGAAACAGAAATAGCCACAGCATCAAGATCAACGCCAATAACCTTGCAGGCCCCAAGCTTTGCAGCAGAAATTGATAAAATCCCACTTCCACAGCCAATATCAAAAACTACACTGTCAGGCTTCACATATTTCTCAAGCTGTTGTACGCACATTACGGTTGTTTCATGGGTTCCAGTTCCAAATGCCATGCCTGGATCCATCTCTATAATAAGATCATCCACTTCGGATTCATATTCTTCCCAAGAGGGCTTAATCACTACTTTATTCCCTATTTTTAAAGGCTTATAATATTTTTTCCAAGTGTGTTCCCAATCTTCCTCAAACACTTCAGTGGTTGTAACCTCTCCTAATCCTTTATCCAAATTATACAATGGAATTTTCTCGACATTTTCCTTGATTAGTTCAATTTTATCAAAAAGGTCTTCAGCCTCCGGCAAATAGCCTTTTATAATGGCTCCATCGAATTTTTCTACTAGGAGAGCCTCATCCACATAATCCCAATCTCCTAATTCTTTATCTTTAAAGAAAGGGTCATTTGAATCTTCAATGACTACTCCGCCTACTCCTGCGTCATAAAGTATGTTTGCTACTGCTTCAACAGCTTCCGTGGTTGTTTTTATTTGAATTTCTATCCACTTCATATACAAAACCTCCGTATTGAGCATTTTCATGTGTTATTATACCCTAGGAAACAATAACTTACCATATTTTTCTCATTTTTGTGTTTTAAAAATATACACATAGAAAACACCCGGAATAACCGGGTGCTTATTAAATACCAAAAACGTTTTTAACTTTGTCAAAAAAGCCTTTTCTTTGGTCATGACCTTCTTCGCCCATAATTTCTCCAAATTTTATTAGTAAGTCTTTTTGTTTCTCGTTTAATCGTTTTGGTATTTCTACAATAGCTTTAACGTATAAATCTCCTCTGCCATAACCTCGTAGGTTTGGTATGCCTTTTCCCTTAATCCTAAAAACTGTTCCGCTTTGAGTTCCCTCAGGGATCTTATATTTTATTCTACCATCTAGACTTGGTATTACAAGATCATCTCCTAGCGCTGCTTGTACAAAAGTTATAGGAATTTCACAAATAATATCGTTACCATCCCTTTGGAATATTTCATGAGGTCTTACCCTAAGGACAATAAACAGATCTCCTGAAGGTCCACCCTTAGCTCCAGGTTCACCTTCTCCCCTTAAAGGTATTACGCTACCTGTATCCACACCCGCAGGAATTTTTATTTCTATTTTTTTGCTCTTCTGAATTTTACCAGAACCTTTGCATTCTCCACAAGGATCCTCAATAACTGTACCCTCTCCACGACAAGCATCACAAGTCTTAACATTTACGAATTGTCCTAATGGCGTTCGTTGAGTATAACGAACTTCTCCGTTTCCATTACATTTAGAACAGGTTTTTGGCGATTTACCCGGTTTTGCACCTGTACCTTGGCAAACACCACATTTTTCATGTCTAGAGATATTAACTTCCTTCTCTACACCAAAAGCAGCCTCTTCAAAATTAATACCCAACTCATATCTTAAATCAGCACCTTTTTGAGGCCCTGACTTTTTTCTCCCATTGGAAAAACCCCCGCCAAACATATCGAAAATATCTCCAAAAATATCGTCAAATCCTCCGAATCCAGAATGACCTTCAAATCCTCCCTGCCCATTTCCACCTAAACCCGCATGACCAAATTGATCATATCTGGCTTTTTTGTTCGAGTCACTGAGCACTTCATAGGCCTCGCTTAATTCTTTGAACTTTTCCTCTGATTCTTTGTTTCCAGCATTCTTATCGGGGTGATACTTCATAGCCATTTTTCTATAAGCCTTTTTTATAGCCTGTTCATCTGCCCCTTTATCCAATCCCAACACTTCATAGTAGTCCCTTTTTGTCACCATTCTCACCGCCTTTCTTAAGTAGGTTTTGTGAGAAAACTATAAGTTAATTAATTATATATAAATTACCCTGTTGGTACAACATTTACATGGCACCCTTTTGGGTGCCATGTAAAGTAAAAATTACTTATCGTCATCCACTACTTCGTAGTCCGCATCCACCACATTGTCATCTTTTTTATTGGCTGAATCTCCTGATTCCTGTTCTTTTTGATTTGCGGCAGCCTGCTCATACATTTTTTGAGATAACACATGGAAAGCACTAGTTAACTCTTCAGTTGCCTTATTAATTTCATCAACATTATTCCCTTCTAAGGCTTTTTTCAGAGCTTCTAAAGCTGGTTCTACCTTACCTTTATCTTCGGCACTTATTTTGTCGCCTACTTCTTTTAGTGCCTTTTCAGTTTCATATACCATAGAATCCGCTTTATTTCTTGATTCAATTGATTCCTTCTTTTTCTTATCTTCTTCAGCATGCATTTCTGCATCCTTTACTTTCTTTTTAATTTCTTCGTCACTCAATTTGGTAGATGAAGAAATAGTGATTTTCTGCTCTTTGCCTGTACCCATATCTTTAGCACTGACATGTACAATACCATTGGCATCAATATCAAAGGCAACTTCTATTTGAGGGATGCCTCTTGCCGCAGGCAATATTCCTCCAAGTTGAAATCTTCCTAATGTAATGTTGTCAGCTGACATCTGCCTTTCTCCTTGAAGAACGTGAATGTCAACGGCGGTTTGATTATCAGCTGCAGTTGAAAATACTTGACTCTTTCTGGTAGGAATAGTGGTATTTCTTTCGATTAGTTTTGTAAATACTCCACCCAAAGTTTCGATACCCAGTGAAAGAGGAGTAACATCTAGCAACAATACATCTTTTACCTCACCAGTTAGTACACCCGCTTGAATTGCAGCTCCTACAGCAACACATTCATCTGGGTTTACGCCCTTGTGAGGATCTTTGCCAGTAAGCTTTTTCACTGCTTCCTGTACCGCAGGTGTTCTCGTAGATCCACCTACCAGTATCACCTTTTCTATATCGGCAGCGGTTAATCCAGCATCCTTCAATGCTTTTCTTGATGGCTCCATGGTTGCTTCTACTAAATGTGCAGTTAATTGATCAAATTTAGCCCTTGTTAAGTCCATATTCATATGAAGAGGTCCATCAGCTGTGGCTGTTATAAATGGAAGATTGATGTTTGTACTATGAGTAGTTGATAACTCTTTTTTTGCTTTCTCAGCTGCTTCCTTCAACCTTTGTAAGGACATTTTATCCTTTCGCAAGTCTACTCCATTTTCTTTTTTAAAGGACTCTACAAAGAATTCCATTACCACATCATCAAAATCGTCCCCACCCAAATGATTGTTGCCATTGGTTGCAAGCACTTCAAAAACCCCATCACCTAATTCCAAGATGGATACATCAAATGTACCTCCACCAAGGTCAAACACCATTATTTTGTGATGATTCATGTCCTTATCGAGTCCGTAAGCTAAAGAGGCCGCCGTAGGCTCATTTATGATTCTCTTAACCTCTAAGCCTGCAATTTTACCTGCATCCTTTGTCGCTTGTCTTTGGCTGTCAGAAAAATATGCCGGAACCGTTATAACTGCTTCAGTAACCTTTTCTCCTAAGTAAGCTTCCGCATCGACCTTTAATTTCATTAGTATCATAGCAGAAATATCTTGTGGTGTATAATCCTTACCATCGATTGTTACCTTATGGTCAAAACCCATATGTCTTTTTATTGAACTGACAGTTTTATCAGGGTTTGTTATGGCTTGTCTTTTCGCTGTTTCTCCTACCAGACGTTCTCCATTTTTTGTAAATGCAACAACCGAAGGTGTTGTCCTATTTCCTTCTGCATTAGGTATTACAACAGGCTCTCCACCCTCTAAAACTGAAACACATGAGTTGGTTGTGCCTAAATCAATTCCTATTACCTTACCCATTTCACAATTTCCTCCTTATATATTAGTTTTTATATTAAATTTAATTTGAAACCTTAACCATACTAGGTCTTATGACCTTTTCTTTTAACATGTACCCCTTTTGAAGCACCTCTATTACCATATTGCTTTCATAGTTTGTGTCTTCCACCTGCATTACTGCATGATGATAATTAGGATCAAATGTTTTTTCATCTGAAGAAATTTCTGCAACACCATTTTTCTTGAGAATTTCTAAAAACTGTTGATAAATCATTTCAACACCCTTTAAAATTAATTCTCCTTGACCTTCATCTTTTGAGGAATTCAAAGCTCTTTCTAAATTATCGACAATTGGAATTAATTCTACTATTAGTTTTTCATTGGCAAAATTGTAAATGTCACTTTTTTCTTTCTCAATTCTTTTTTTGTAATTCTGAAAATCAGCTGATATTCTAAAATACTTGTTGGTTATTTCATCACAATCTGTTTTCAAAGCTTGCAATCTATCCTTTAATTCATCAATCTCATTTTTCCCGAATTGTTCTTTCAGTTCTTCATTGTTGGATTCCAAATCACTTTTCGCTGTTTCATCTGACTTCAATTTCCCATTCATCTCTCCACCCATTATATTTTCTTCCATTTTGCATCACCGCCTGTTAGTTTTTAAATTTTGCACTATTTTATATTATTCATCAACAGTACCTTTTAATATATCCGTCAATCTATTGGTCAAAAAATCTACGACTGACACAATGTTCTCGTAATCCATCCTAGTAGGTCCAATAACACCAATTTTCCCTACTGTTCTGCCGTTAAATTTATAGGTAGCTGTAATAAGACTGCACTCTTTAAGAACATCATTGCTGTTTTCCCTGCCGATAGTAATATCCACTCCATCCTTACGGTTAATCAGCATATTCGCAACGAAATCTTTTTGATCAAGTATTGTCATAAATTCTCTGGCTTTATTAATGTTGTTATATTCAGGCAAATTAAATATATTTGTCAACCCGTCAAGATAGAGATGAAAATTCACCCTTTCTGCAAGAGTGACCATCAAAGCAGGCATCACAGCTTCAATCATGGTACTGAACATACTCATTTCATTCTTAATACTTTCCAAAGCAACGCCAGCTATTTTATCCATAGTTAGCCCATGCAATCTAGCATTTAGCATTCTCGAAATAATTTGCAAATTTTCCGGAGTATAAACTTCGTTTGTTCTTAAAATTGCATTTTTAATCACATCAGATTCCGATACAATAACCAGCAAAATACTCTTTTCATCCAATGGTACTAATTGAATATGTTTAAGTCTACTTTCTTTAAACTGTGGTGAAAGAACTATAGAAGTCAACTTTGTCATTTGTGATAATATTTTTGAAGTTTCAACAAAAGCCTGTTCTAGTTCTCCTAAGCTATCCAAAAAACACTTGTGAATAAAGTCCTTTTGTATTTGA
>Ga0208100_100665_pt1 | contig 12410 bp, 13 predicted proteins | sample SubbioR11_8A_Aug_FD_184817 | JGI IMG/M metagenome (GOLD analysis project Ga0208100, IMG submission 184817) | Serpentinite rock and fluid subsurface biosphere microbial communities from McLaughlin Reserve, California, USA - CR11_8A_Aug (SPAdes) | ecosystem: Environmental > Terrestrial > Deep... | reverse complement strand
TATTATAGATGTTTCAGAAATTTAAAACAAAAAAGGAGTGATCAAACCCACATCCATAATATGGGTTTGGCACTACCTTAATATATAAGGAGGTAATAATATGAATGGGGAATTTATTGAAGCCCTTCTTCAGATTGAAAGAGAAAAGGGAATATCTAAAGATGTTCTTATTGATGCTATTGAAGCAGCTCTTATTTCAGCGTATAAGAGAAATTATGGTTCAGCACAAAACGTTAAGGTATATATTAATAGAGATACTGGCGATGTCAAGGTAGTTTCTTTAAAGGATGTAGTGGAAAACGTTGGAAATGACCTTTCGGAAATTGATCTGGCTGAAGCAAAAAAAATAGATTCAAATTATACTTTAGGGGATATTGTTGAGAAAGAAGTAACTCCTAGAAATTTCGGACGCATTGCAGCTCAAACTGCTAAACAAGTAGTTGTTCAAAGAATTAGAGAAGCCGAAAGAGGCATTATTTTTGATGAATTTATTAATCGAGAAAGTGAAATTGTTACAGGAATAGTTCAAAGAATAAGTAAGGGAAATGTTTTTATTAGCCTTGGTAGAACGGAGGCTATTTTAGCACCTACAGAACAAATATCAGGAGAAACCTATAATCATAATGATAGAATTAAAACATACATAGTTGAGGTGAAGAAGACAACCAAAGGACCGCAAATTTTGGTATCTAGAACTCATCCGGGTTTGGTAAAAAGACTTTTTGAACTGGAAGTACCGGAAATTCATGATGGGATAGTGGAAATAAGAAGTATTTCACGAGAAGCAGGTTCAAGGAGTAAAATTGCAGTTTACTCCAGTGATCCTAACGTAGACCCTGTAGGAGCTTGTGTAGGTCATAAGGGCGTTAGAGTACAGGCGATTGTAGATGAACTAAAGGGAGAGAAAATTGACATCATTAAATGGAATGATAATCTTGAGGAGTTTATAGCAAGCTCCTTAAGCCCATCAAAGGTGGTTAAGGTTCTTATTAAAGAAAATGAAAAGTCAGCATTGGTTATTGTTCCAGATTATCAACTATCTCTGGCAATAGGGAAAGAGGGGCAAAATGCAAGATTAGCTGCTAAATTAACAGGATCCAAAATAGATATAAAAAGTGAAACTCAGTATAAAAACAACAGTAGAGATGGATCTAAAAATTAGGGAGGGGTATTAAAAATGAAAATAAAGAAAATACCTCTAAGGCAGTGTATAGCATGTATGATTTCAAAACCCAAAAAGGAACTAGCAAGAATTGTTAAGAACAAAGATGGGGAAATTAAGTTCGATTCAACTGGCAAAGCTGCTGGTAGAGGTGCGTACATCTGTAATAATACAGAATGTTTAAAGAAAGCACAAAAAAAGAAAGCTTTGAACAAAGCCTTTCAGCAGGATGTTACAGAAGTAATATATCAGCAGCTGAGTGAGGAGCTGATTAAGAATGGACAGTAAGATTCTTTCTTTATTAGGTCTTGCAAAAAAATCTGGAAATCTAATAAGTGGCGAAGATACCTGTGAAAGGCTTATAAAAAAAGATCAAGCCAGTTTGGTAATCATAGCACAGGATGCATCTGAGAATACAAAAAAGAAATTTGCAGATATGACTACTTATAGAGATATAAGATGTGTCACTTTGGCAAATAGAGAAGAACTGTCCGCTGCCATTGGTAAATCAAATAGAACGACTTATGTGATAAAAGACAAAGGCTTTGCTGATATAATTTATAAATTAATAATGGATCGTGATGACTTTTCAAATAAACCAGGGGGTGAATGATATGTCAAAAATTAGGGTATATCAAGTGGCAAAAGATCTTGGAATTTCAAGTAAAGATTTAATAAATAAATTACTTGAGTTTAATATTGTTGTAACAAACCATATGAGCACTTTAGAAGATGAAGAGGTAAACATACTAAAAGAACTATATCTTCCAGAAAAAAAGGTGGATAAAAAAGAAACACCAATAAAGAAATCCGTTAACACCAGCGTAGAACAAATAGCTGATACGGAAGAATTGAAAGAAACGAAAAAAAATTCTGCCAAAAAAGCCATCAAAGTGCCTGAAAGCATTGTCGTAAAAGAATTTTGTGAAAAAATCGGGAAAAGTATTTCCGAAGTGATCAAAAAACTGCTTAGTATCGGCATACTTGCTACTATAAACCAAAATATCGATTTCGATACCGCTGAGATTGTTGCAAAACAATATGGGATATTATTAGAACAAGAAGAAGTCAAATCAGAAATAGAATTAGGATTAGAGCAACAGCCTGATAAGCCTGAAGATCTAAAAAAAAGGCCGCCGGTTATCACGGTTATGGGGCATGTTGACCATGGAAAAACATCTCTTTTGGACACCATAAGAAATACTCGTGTGACTGCTAAAGAAGCTGGTGGCATTACTCAACACATAGGTGCATCTGAGGTGGAAGTAAATGGCGAAAAAATTGCTTTTCTAGATACGCCAGGTCATGAAGCATTCACATCAATGAGAGCAAGAGGAGCTAAGGTTACTGATATTGCCATACTTGTAGTTGCAGCGGATGACGGTGTTATGCCTCAGACAATAGAAGCAATAAACCACGCTCGAGCTGCCAATATCCCAATTATTGTAGCTATGAATAAGATTGATAAACCCGACATTAATTCTGATAAAGTGAAACAGGAATTGTCTGATCATGGAGTTTTAGTAGAAGAATGGGGAGGCGATACTATTTGTGTTCCAGTGTCTGCTTTGACTGGAGAAGGAATAGACACTCTTTTAGAAATGATTCTATTAGTGGCTGAAATGCAAGAATTAAAGGCTAATCCTACAAAGTTAGCTTCGGGTACTGTAATAGAGGCTAAATTAGATAAAAGCAGAGGGCCAGTTGCGACCATTTTGATTCAAAACGGCAGTCTTAAAATAGGTGATCCTGTAGTGGCAGGAGCTGCCTATGGTCGTGTAAGAGCAATGACTAATGATAAAGGAAAAGCAATAAAGAAAGCGGGACCATCTGCAGCTGTCGAGATATTGGGGTTATCAGATGCACCTGAAGCTGGTGATTTGTTCAATGCTGTAAGAGAAGATAAAATAGCCAGACAAATTGGAGAGAAAAGAAAACAAAAAAACAGAGAAGATAATCTTAATGTGACTGCAAGAGTATCATTGGAGGATTTATTTAAGCATATTAAAGAAGGTGAAGTGAAGGATTTAAACATCATAGTAAAGGCTGATGTACAGGGGTCTGTAGAAGCTGTTAAGCAATCTCTAGTAAAGCTTACTAATGAAGAAATTAAGGTAAAGGTTATTCATGGCGGAGTGGGTACTATAACTGAATCTGACATTTTATTGGCATCAGCTTCAAATGCTATTATTATTGGTTTCAATGTCAGACCATCAACTAATGTTACAAACTTAGCAGGAAAAGAAAAAGTGGATTTAAGAACCTATAGAATTATATATGAAGCAATCTCAGATGTAGAAGCTGCAATGAAGGGTCTATTGGATCCAGAATATAAAGAAGTTGTATTGGGAAAACTTTCTATAAGGGCCACATTCAAAGTTCCAGGAGGTGTTATCGGAGGGGCCTATGTTCAAGAGGGAAAAATTACCAGAAATGCAAAAGTAAGATTAGTTAGAGATGGCATAGTAATTTACGATGGAACCATATCCTCATTAAAGAGATTTAAGGATGATGTCAAAGAAGTAAATACAGGATATGAATGCGGTATTGGTTTAGATAATTATAACGACATTAAAGAAGCTGACATTATTGAGCCATATATAATTGAAGAAATCAAAAGAAGTTAAGTTTATAAAAGAAAGGTGTTTTATAAATGGGGTATCCTAGAACAAAAAGAATAGGGGAAGAAATAAAAAAACTAATTAGCAGTTTAATAAAAAACGAATTGAAAGATCCAAGAATTTCTTCCTTGACCAGTATCATTGAAGTGGAAGTAACGAAAGATCTAAGATATGCAAATATTTTTGTCAGTGTTTATGGATCCGATGAAGAAAAATCTAATACAATAATTGCTCTTTCCAGTGCTGCAGGGTTTATCCGAAAAGCAATCGGAAAAGAACTGAAACTAAGATATACACCAGAACCTTTATTTAAAATTGATCGTTCAATTGAAAAAGGCGTATATATATCAAATCTTTTAAATAAGATGCAGCCTAGCGAACAAAATGATGAGGATGAAAAAGATGGAAATAATAAATAACATCATAAGCTTAATTAAAGCTAGCAATGTTATAATTATTTTACCGCATATAATGGCAGATGGCGATACTTTGGGCTCATCAATGGCACTTCATTTAGCGTTGGAAAAAATCGAAAAAAAATCATTTATTCTAATAGATGAAGAAATACCAAAAAACCTACGATTTATAACTGCGGGACATGTTTTAATAAGTAATGCTGAACATCTAAGCCCAGATCTTGTAATAACTGTAGATTGCAGTGATGAAGACAGGCTGGGTCAAAGGAAAAAATATTTGCAAGAAATTCCCAATAGTATTAATTTAGACCATCATAAAACGAATACTTTATTTGCAAAAAACAATTTCGTGGATTATTCTGCGGCTGCTACAGGGGAAATAATTTATAATATTATTAAGCATTTGGAAATTCTTATTTCTAAAGAAATCGCTTCATCCCTATATGTGGCAATCTCCACTGATACAGGTAGTTTTAAGTATGATAATACTACTACAAATACTCATATCATAATATCTGATTTATTAAACTATGGGATAAACCTAAATGATATTACAACAGAATTGTATCAAAACAAGTCATTACTCAAAGTAAAACTTATGGCTGAAGCTGTGAATACCTTGGAATTTCATTATACTGGTAAATTAGGCATTATTATAGTTAATTCTAAGATGATCCAAAAGGTTGGTGCAAGCCAGTTAGACGCAGATGGGCTAGTCGAAGTTGTCAGGGATATTGAGGGTGTCGAAGTAGGCGTTTTATTAAAAGAGACTTCAGATTTTGAAATAAAAGTTGGATTTAGGGCTAAATATGATGTGGATGTGAGTTCTATTGCAAAACATTTTGGTGGAGGCGGTCATAGAAAGGCCTCAGGGTGCACGATATATGATAGTCTGAGTAATGCACGGAATTTTATAATACAAATAATGGATAATTATTTAAGGTGATATAATATGGATGGGATAATAAATATTTTAAAGCCACCGCATATGACTTCTCACGATGTGGTAAGTTATATGAGAAAAATTTTAAAACAGAAAAAAGTTGGACACACTGGGACTTTAGACCCTATGGCTGCGGGTGTATTGCCCATATGCATTGGAAATGCCACAAAAATCAGCCAATTTTTATTGGATGACACAAAAAAATATCGCTGTGAGATGCTGTTAGGAACTAATACAGACACACAAGATATATGGGGAAAAGTAATTCGAACACGAGATGTTTCTATAAACGAATCAGATATTTATGATGTTTTTAATTCCTTCAAAGGAGAAAATTACCAAATTCCTCCAATGTATTCAGCTGTTAAAATACAAGGGAAAAAATTATATGAATTAGCAAGACAAGGCATAGAAGTAGAAAGAAATAAAAGATTGATAAATATTTATGAACTTGATATATTGAATATTTACAACAACAAAATATTATTTGATGTGAAGAGCTCTAAAGGAACGTATGTAAGAACTCTTTGTGAAGATATTGGAAACAAATTGAATTGTGGAGCAACTATGAGCTTTTTACTAAGAACTGGAAGTGGTAGGTTTTCTTTGGAGAATAGCTGTACCCTAGAAGAGATTTCTGCTGAAACATTAGAAGGAATCGAACGCAAATACTTATTTGACCTAGATTATCCTTTGATTGATTTACCTAAGGTTACAGTCAATGAAGATTCTATAAAATATCTGTTAAACGGTAACAATATTTACTTAAAGAACCTCAATCAAAAGGAAAATCTTGTTGTTGGAGAAATAGTAAGAATATATGCTCATGATCATATGATTGCTCTAGGAGAGATTAAGAATGAAATTGAACCATATATAGATATTCATAGAGTTTTTAATTAGAGGAGTTAAATTATGGAAGTAATAACATCGTTAGATAATTACTGTATTGATAATTACCAAACTGGGATTGCTCTAGGAAACTTTGATGGTGTTCATATCGGACATCAAGCACTGATTGTCAATTTAGTCGAAGTATGCAAAAAAAACAACCTGATAAGTGTAATTTATACCTTTAAAAATCATCCGCGAAAACATATAACTGAAAATGGATCGCCAAAAAAAATTATTTCGGACACACAAAAATTTAAGATATTAGCTGAAATGGGAATAGATAAGTTAATTTTTATTGATTTCGATGATTATCAAAGAACTCTAAATCCCAAGGATTTTATTAAGCATATATTAGTAGATAAATTCAAAATGTCATATGTTGTTGTCGGATTTGACTATCGCTTTGGATTTCAAGCTGAAGGGGATACAGAATTATTAAAAAATCATGAAAGCCAATATTCATATAAAGCAAATATTGTTGAACCAATTATGATACAAAATGAAACAATCAGTAGTACAGGTATCAGAAAATTTATCAGTGAAGGTAATATAAGCAAGGCTAACTTGTTTTTAGGCAGACCATTCACTCTGACAGGAAAAGTTGTTAGAGGAAAGGGATTAGGGAAAAAGTTCGGTTTTCCTACTGCTAACTTACGGCTAGAAAATGATATTGCTTTCCCTGCATTTGGAGTATACTATACTAAGTGTATTTTTAATAATAAAATTTTGTACTCAGTAACTAATATTGGAGTTAACCCAACCATCGGAAATGACAATGCGGGCATTGAGACTCATATATTTGATTTTAGTCAAGATATTTATGACCGTGAAATCGAAATTTTGTTTTATCACAAGACAAGAGAAGAAATCAAATTTTCTAGCATAGATGCATTGATCCAAGAGGTGGATTCTGATATTAAAAAAGCAAAAAAGTTTTTTTGTATTTAGCAGCTTTTGTTTACATTATTGTAGCTATGTGATATTATTTAGTAATGTAAAGAACCTTATGCTATGTAGTTCGAATCTCCGACGTACTACTTGGCTAATGGGGATAATCTGTAAAAGGAGGTGAGCCTTATGGCTATGAACAAAGAAAAAAAACAAAACATTATCGGTGCATACAAGGTACATGAGAATGATACCGGATCTCCTGAAGTTCAAATTGCTATTTTAACCACACGAATTAATGAGTTAAACGAACATTTGAAGATCCACAAGAAAGATCATCACTCTCGTAGAGGTTTGTTAAAAATGGTTGGTATAAGAAGAAATTTACTTAACTATTTAAAAGACAATGACATTGAAAGATACAGAACAGTTATTTCAAGACTAGGATTAAGAAAATAATTTTTTTTGCGAGCGGGATTTTCCCGCTCATTATTTTATCCTTACAATACATAAGAATTTAATTAATGATGAAGGTAATAATATTACTGAATTGCAAGACACTCAAAATTTATAATATAGCATGAGGAGGTAAAAAATGGAAAGAGTTTTTAAAACTACTTTAGGAGGAAGAAACTTTGAAGTCCATACAGAAAAGCTAGCACAATTGGCCAATGGGTCGTTGATGGCAAAATATGGAGATACTGTAGTCCTTGTAACGGCAGTGTCTTCCTCTGGACCAAGAGAAGGAATTGATTTTTTCCCACTTAGCGTAGACTATGAAGAAAGATTATACTCAGTCGGAAAAATACCAGGAGGATTTATTAAGAGAGAGGGCAGACCCACAGAAAAGGCAATATTGACTTCTAGATTGATTGACAGACCAATTAGACCTTTATTTCCGAAAGGATATAGAAATGATGTACAAGTTGTGGCTACCATATTGTCAGTAGATCAGGATTGTACACCAGATGTAGTGGCAATGATAGGTTCTTCAATTGCTTTGTCTATATCAGATATTCCTTTCAATGGTCCAACCGGATCAGTAGTAATTGGCATGATAGAGGACAAATATATTGTTAACCCAACCTCAAGTGAGAGAGAATTAAGCAAATTGCACTTGGTAGTATCAGGAACGAAGGATGCGATTATGATGGTGGAAGCAGCAGCTAATGAGCTATCTGAAGAAATCATGCTCGAAGCCATTATGTTTGCTCATGAGGAGATAAAAAAAATAGTTGCGTTCATTGAGGAAATCGTTCAAAAAATCGGAAAGATAAAAAAAGAGGTTAAAATCTTATCTGTAGATGAATCTCTTGAACAAGAAGTAAGGGAGTATACTACAGATAAAATGCTCGATGCAATAAAAACTGTGGACAAGCTTGAAAGAAATGAAAATATGGAAAGCGTTAAAGCTGAAGGAGTGCTCTACTTCAAGGAAAAATATCCTGAAAGTATGAAGCAGGTGAATTCTATTTTATATGAAATAACTAAGGAACAAGTTAGAAATCTTATTTTGGTTGATGGTATTAGACCTGACAATCGTGCTCACCATGAAATACGCCCAATCTCTTGTGAAGTTTCTGTTTTACCAAGGACTCATGGTACGGGGCTTTTTACCAGAGGTCAAACTCAAGCATTGACAGTAGCAACACTAGGAGCTATCGGAGATGCTCAAATTATTGATGGACTAGGTGAAGAAGAAAATAAAAGGTTTATGCATCATTATAATTTCCCGCCGTATAGTGTTGGAGAAGCAAGATTTATGAGAGGACCAGGTAGAAGAGAGATTGGACATGGTGTTTTGGCTGAGAAAGCATTGTCACCTGTTATACCATCAGAATCAGAGTTTCCATATACAATACGTCTAGTGTCAGAAATATTAAGCTCTAATGGCAGTACTTCACAAGCTGCAGTTTGTGGCAGCACCTTGGCTTTACTGGATGCAGGTGTACCGATTAAAGCTTCAGTGGCTGGAATAGCAATGGGACTAATAAAGCAAGAAGAAAAAATTGCTATATTGAGTGATATACAAGGTATGGAGGACTTTCTTGGTGATATGGATTTTAAAGTTGCTGGAACTGAAAAAGGTATTACAGCAATACAAATGGATATCAAAATTCAAGGTATAGATAAAAGTATCTTGAAAAAAGCCCTAGATCAAGCTAGAGTCGGCAGATTATTTATTTTAGAAAAAATGAATGAGGTAATAGCTAAACCCAGAGAGCAAATGTCTCTCTATGCTCCTAGAATCATTAATATTACCATTAATCCTGATAAAATAAGAGATTTGATTGGACCAGGAGGCAAAATCATTAATAAAATAATTGATGAGACTAATGTGAAAATAGATATAGAAGATGATGGCAGGGTATTTATCACTGCAGCAAATATGGAAAGTGGAAATAAAGCTCTTAAGATCATTGAAGGAATTGTGAAAGAATTACAGGTTGGAGAAATATATATGGGCAAAGTGGTTAGAATTCTTAATTTTGGTGCATTTGTTGAAATACTTCCTGGTAAAGAAGGTCTGGTTCATATATCACAGATTGCCAGAGAAAAAATACCAAAAGTAGAAGATGTTCTAAACATTGGAGATGAAGTTCTGGTAAAGGTAATTGAAATAGATAAACAGGGTAGAATTAATCTATCACGAAAGGCAGCACTTCCGGAAGAAACAGAAAAAATGGATAAAAAATAAAAGCATAAACCAAAAAGGTTTATGCTTTTATTTTTTATCCATTTTAATTGAATATATATATAGATTATAAAATATGTATTATACGAGGGGGTGGATCAATGAAGGTGATTCTTATAAAGCTAAAGCATGTCATTATTGCAATCTCATTAATGTTGACTATTTGTATAATTATATCTACTCAAAAGAATAATATTTTAACAGCCATATTTAATTATAATATAGAAGAACCAATCAGAAATGGTGATACTTCTTTAAACAAAATGGCATTTACATGTAATGTTGATTGGGGAAGTGAATATATACCAAAGCTATTAGATATTCTTGATAATTCAAATATTAAAATCACCTTTTTTGTTAGTGGCAAATGGGCTCAAAAAAATCCAGAATTATTGAAAATGATGTTTGAAAGAGGTCATGAAATAGGTAACCATGGTTATAGTCATAAAATGCACAGCAAAATTGAAAAACAAGCTAATTATGAGGAAATCAAGAAGACTGAAGACAGTATCTATGAAGTTATTGGTATAAGGACAAAGCTTTTTGCACCACCATCAGGGGATTATAATCAAACCACAATAGCTGTTGCCAGTGAAATGGGATATAAAACAATCCTTTGGAGTATAGACACCATAGACTGGAGAGATGGATCTACAAGCTCAATAATCATAGATCGTGTAATGAAAAAATCTCATAAGGGAGCAATATTACTAATGCATCCTAAAAAAGCAACAATTGAGGCATTGCCTGCTATAATTGAAAAAATCACAGGCAAAGGTATTCAGATTGGAACAGTATCATATCTATTAGAATAATATCTTTCTTGATAATTAGTCTATACTCAATTATACTAATATAGCAACGATACAAAAATTTACTAAAGATAGAATCATTAGGAGGAAGAATGCATCAAAAACATTGTTTAAGTAATGGAATTCGACTAGTAACAGAATATATTCCCCATGTTAAGTCTGTATCAATTGGATTTTGGGTAGAATCTGGATCAATATATGAAGGAATTGAAAATAATGGTATAACCCACTTCATAGAGCATATGCTCTTTAAAGGAACAGCTCAAAGAACTGCTAAGGAGATTGCGGCAGCTATTGATAACATAGGAGGGCAGCTCAATGCCTTTACTAGCAAAGAATGTACCTGCTACTATGCTAAGGTATTAGATACACATTTGCCAATTGCTGTGGATGTGTTGTCCGATATGATATTTAATTCAATATTTAGTCCTACTGAAATAGAAAAGGAAAAAAGCATTATTGTCGAAGAAATAAATATGTATGAGGATTCACCTGAGGATTTGGTTCATGACCTGCTAACAAAAACTGTTTTTATGAACAATTCATTAGGACTTCCTATATTGGGCAGCTATGAAACTGTAAGAAGCTTCAGTAGAGATGATTTAATCCGTTATATAGATAATAATTACACCACCAATAAAATAGTAATTTCTGTTGCAGGACATTTTGATGCTGAAGAGCTTATTATAATGCTAGAAGATAAACTCAAATCATTTAAGAATATAAAACAGAGAAATGATAACTGCTTAACGCCAGGCTTCGCTGTCAATAATTCCCTAAAGATTAAGGATACGGAACAACTTCATCTGTGCATAGGTTTAGAAGGAGTTCCAACTGCTAGTCAATACCTTTATCCTTTGCTCCTAATGAATAACGTATTTGGTGGAAGCATGAGTTCTAGATTATTTCAAAATATTAGAGAAGATAAAGGTTTAGCTTATTCGGTATTTTCTTATCCTTCTACCTATAAACATCAGGGTTTGTTTACAATTTATCTGGCAATTAATCCGACACAGATTAATAATGCCTGCAAACACATTGTGGAAGAAATAAATATTATCAAAAAAGATGGATTATCTGAGGATGAATTGCAAAAATCCAAGGAGCAGTTGAAGGGTAATCTTATTTTGGGACTTGAAAGTACAAGTAGCAGGATGACTTCAATTGGTAGATCCGAGCTATTATTAAACAAGATATACTCACAAAAAGATATGATCAACAAAATTGATTCTGTTAGAATTGAGGAAGTAAGTGAAGTGATTCAGAAAGTATTTAACATGGATAAAGCATCAATAGCCGTTGTAGGAAAGCCTGAATCTGATATTAAATTTGACGCATTACTAAAAAACTAAAGAATTAGCCTAAGGGCTAATTCTTTTTAGGAGGAAAATAATGTGATAGGTGTTAAAATAAAAGCAAAATCTGGTGTTACAATACCAAAGTATGAAACCAAAGGATCCGCAGGAATGGATATCAGAGCTTATCTAGAGGAGCCAATTTTATTAGAGCCAGGAGAAAGAGCACTAATACCTACAGGTTTATGTATTGAATTGCCAGAGGGTTTTGAGGCACAAATAAGGGCAAGAAGTGGATTGGCAATTAATAATGGGATTGGATTAGTCAACGGAATAGGCACTATCGATAGCGACTATAGAGGAGAAATAATGATCCCGTTGATTAATTGGGGAAAAGCAAATTTTGTTATTAATAATAATGATCGTGTGGCTCAAATGGTTATTTGTAGATATGAAAAAGTTATCGTAAACATTGTGGAGAGTTTAGATGATACCCAAAGAGGAAAAGGTGGATTTGGTCATACTGGCGTATAGTGAAGTAATAATATAACTGGACAAAGAATAGAATAGTGTTAACGAAGGAGGTAGTGCCAAATAATTTATGAAAAATGAAAAAATGGATTTAAGAGGACTCTAAAGAGAAAAAAGAAATAACCTGTGGATTTGATGGATAACTCGCCTGGG
>Ga0208100_100664_pt1 | contig 12420 bp, 9 predicted proteins | sample SubbioR11_8A_Aug_FD_184817 | JGI IMG/M metagenome (GOLD analysis project Ga0208100, IMG submission 184817) | Serpentinite rock and fluid subsurface biosphere microbial communities from McLaughlin Reserve, California, USA - CR11_8A_Aug (SPAdes) | ecosystem: Environmental > Terrestrial > Deep... | reverse complement strand
GGGCTTGCCATATCTTAGGAGTAACGTGCAAGGAGGTTCTATATTTAAGTGGTCTCGTTCGCTTACTTGCCGATTTTAATCGGGCACGGTTTAGAACTTGAATGACGTACTCCCGGTTGTACTGAAGGTTATTCACCACCTCCGAGATGATTTGGTTTTTCTCTTGGCGTGGCGTTTGGTGATGCTCGGCACCAAACGGGCACTTAATGGCGCGCGTATTACGGCCCAATTGATCGCCAGAATTCGCATTGGTGCTACCTCTTTGCCAACGCCCGTTCGTTCGATTTGAGATGTTCGGTTTTGAAGTTGACATAGGCAAAAGCCACATATTCTCTTTTAGGGAATCATCGGGATACTTCAAAAGACGGAATATGCCCTACCTCCGTGCTTGGTAAAGCACGTCTAGTATAACATAAATACCCATTTGGCTAGAACACGAAGACCCCAAATTGTCCTTGACAAAGGGTACAGGGCATCGTTAGGCGTCGGCGGGAATGCAGGTTAGAACCTAGCTAGATCACCCTGTTGGTGCATCACACAAGCTCTCACCCATCTTAACTATACGCGTTGCAAAGGATTCTGGTAGATTATCATGTGAGATAATGAATGTAATTCTATCTTGTGAGTTGGCAATCAGTGTGTAATAAATATCGGTTGCAGTTTCATTATCGATACTACTAGCAATTTCATCTAAGATAAGAACTGATGCGCTACTATTAAAAGCTCTCAGTGCAGCTATCTTTTGCTTTTCTCCTCCAGATAGGTTTGTACCATTTTCTTCAATCATGGTATCCATTGATTTTGTCTCCAGTAGTTGCTTTAACAATGCTGTTCGTTGTAGTTTTGACTCCATTTCCTCGCTCCATTGCAACCCAAAGAACAGATTATCTCTCAACGTTCCTCTTATGATAGGAATCTGTTGTGACAGGTAATCAACATCTCCGCGAAGCGAAGAATTTTTGATGCTACTCAGCACTACCCCATTAATTAACACATCATTGCTTATTCGAAGCTTTGGAAGGAGCTTCATTAGGCTGGATTTACCTACTCCTGAGTTACCTTGTATCCAAACAACATCTCCGAGTTTAAACTCTTGATGTATTTTACATTTAATTTTTGTATTTCCTACATTCAGCTCGTCAATATTAAAAGCAATCTTTTTCACCCGCTCTAATTCAAAACTTCCGTCAGCTTCAATATTATCATGTAACTCCTGGAAAAATTGGTCTGATGTCTGCATTTTGGTTTTACTGAGATTCGCGTTTGTTATCATACTGATATTTGAAAAATACAGGGGTAGGAGAATCGGATACAAAATAAGCATATAAGGACTACTGCTTTCTCTAATAAAACTAAATACTATTACTACCATTACCATTGTTTGAACGATATGATTCAGCGACGAAAGTATTGTAGAGGCTGTTTGGGCTAACACATTTACACTCGCAATTGTTTTATATATAGCACCAATCTCCGGATGTAAAAATTTCCGCACTGAGTTGTAATTATCAATCTGTTTAAGATAGTCTGTTTGAGACAGCACCGATAGCATAGTTTGAAATCCCTGGCCCATCATCTTCTGCGCTCTTTGTGTGCGTTTAGCCAGCTCTTTGTTTAAGAGTTTATATCCAAAGTAATTTACTGGAACCATGATGAGTAAGATGCCAGCTAACATTACATTGTTTGTTGAGACTATAGCAAGAACTACGATTATAATTAATAGACTTGACCATATTTTAATGAAATCACCCGTCATAAATTCATAAGTGTTATTAATTCCTTGCACGATTCTTTCTAAAATATTAGTCGGACCCTGTTCGTTTAAGTAATCGTATCTTAGGTTATAAAATACATCTAACTGTTTTTCCATATTTAATTGATTATAAGTTGCCGCGAACCTTTCGCGAATATAAACAAAAAACAATTGAATTAGTGTTGCGCCTATTAAAACTGCCAATAAAACAAAAACACGACTTGAGGTAAATCCTATTGAATCACTATTCCAAATATTAATTAAAACTGGTGTTGCCAGTGCAGTAATACCCCCTAAAAGAACAATCAAGAGCATACATGCAAAAAAACTTTTGTACTTTATCATTTGTATATACCCCTTCCTTTTATACCGATACTACGGTAACAAGACATAATTCATTAAGGTTATAGCGGAGTTTTGGCGTTAAATATTTCCATGTCAGCAGCATCAAGGGCCCTGAGTCGTGATTCTGGTGCTTTCGCTACTACATGACAGACTGTCTTAGCAATTTGCTTAAGTACTTCTTTTCCGTTAAGTGATTAAGGTGAATTTCGTTTAGTATCTTGACCTGATCCTTGGTCAGCTGCGTGATGCTCTCCACGAAAGCTTCCCTGTCATGTGGACCAATACGGTTGACTTGGCACTCGCGGAGCATCTCCAACGTCGATGGGCCACTGAGCTTAACGGATGAAGACACAAGCTTTTCTTCCAGTGCATTCAGTAGGAGATAACCGAGCACGCAGATTGTCACATGGGCCCGGACCCTTCTCGCTCGGGTGAGATAAAAAGGCCTTAGGCGAAGGTAGTTTTTGATCTCCCGGAACGCCTCTTCAATCTTATTCTTTCGTCTGTAATATTCGATCACCCTATGGCATGAGAGATTGTCCGAGAGATCATTGGTCACGAAACAAAACACGCCGTCCATCTTTCCCTGTTCCTGAAGTGCCTCCTGGTTGATTGAATACACAATACGGAAAGTGTTAACGTCTCTGGAGTTTCCTTGAGAAGGCTGGAAACTAACAACAGTAGGCTCTAGATGCCACGTGATTATCTTCTTCATTCCCCATCGCTTGAGCCCTTTTTCTACCTTGACCTCTGTCGTATCGCGGGTAGCGAGAGGCTTCGGCTATGCCCCTCTTGTGTCTGCTACACACTGCTCTGCCAAGGGTTTTAGACCGCTATTCGAACGTATGTTCTGCCACTTCCCGCTCACGTTTGCTGGCTTCCGTTAGAACTTTTGTTAGAACTCGTGCTCGACACCGTGCTTGATATCGTAGTGTCCTCGCCTCGCCCCACTGACGCCTGTGGCATGCCCGCTGCGGCTAAGTAGGGGCCGCCCCCATTTGTGATACAATGAAGGCGGTGCTATAGGGCGTCGCCGCAGAAATAATTAGGAGGGGAATTGTGTTGCCAAGAGGTGTTATTGGGAAGCTGTCTGTAGTTGTTGCCGTGGCATTGCTATTGATGAATATTTCACTTGTGTCAGCGGAGCAGCCCATAAGCGTAGTTGTAAACGGACGACTGTTGGTTATGGATGTGTCGCCAATTATCCGAAGTGGACGAACCCTAGTCCCACTAAGAGCGATCTTCGAGGCATTAGGAGCATCCGTGGAGTGGAATGACGCTACACGAACCATTACGGGAAAAAGGGCCGAGACGACGATTACTCTGCAAATAGATAACCCCTCTGCATCCGTAAACACCACCAGAGTCACGCTTGATGTACCGCCGACCATTGTTGGCGGACGAACCTTGGTTCCAGCGAGATTCATTGCTGAAAGCCTAGGAGCCCGCGTCGGCTGGAATGAACAGACTCGCACTGTCACGGTAGATTCCGCTACCCCCACCGTTCGCACCTCAGCGGCGCAGGTAACAAGCATAACCGACGGCGATACGATACGTGTGCGCCTTCAGTCGGGGCAGGAAGAGAGAGTTCGCCTCATCGGCGTGGATACGCCGGAGAGCACTACCCAGATTGAACCTTTCGGTAGAGAGGCCTCCGCGTTCACCAAAAAACATCTTGAGGGAAAAACCGTCCACCTCGAATTAGATGTGTCTGAGCGCGACAGATTCGGTCGTTTACTGGCGTACGTATGGCTTGAACCGCCAACAGATGACAGCGTGGCGGAAGTTAGGGCGAAGATGTTCAATGCTCGCCTCTTGCTAGAGGGCTTTGCGAATCTAATGACCATTGCCCCCAACGTTAAGTACTCCGAAATGTTCGTATCATTTGAGCGAGAAGCGCGAAATACCAACAGGGGTCTTTGGGCGGCCACGGCTCCGCCAACGACTGCGGCAGTGGTGATCACCGAAGTGGACCTAATAGGAGAACGAGTGGTCATTGCAAATCGCGGCCAAGTCAATGTCGATGTCTCTGGGTGGGTCTTAGTAAGCGAGAACGGTAACCAACGGTTTACCTTTCCCTTAGGAACCGTAATTCCTGCTGGCTCAAGCATAACGGTTGTCAGCGGACCTGAGGCAACGGCAGGGACCGGAAGGCTAGTTTGGACGAGGTCGCATATCTGGAATAACGACGGAGATCCAGCAGTGCTACTCGACAACACGGGACGAGAAGTCAGCAGGCGTTAGGTGGTGCGTTCACCGCTCTTTTGTTGTGGCTGCAACTATCTCCCGCAGAGAAACATCAGGATTGGTGGCGTGTAGATACTGCAAGTCTATGTGCGGGAAAGAACGAATAGCCGCCATCACTTTGCTGTAAAACGTGTGGGAGATATATCCCGAATGGATAAAGACTACATTGACACTGCGGAACAGGCTCGGGTCGAAGTTCAGAACATCTGTGTGGAGAAAAGAAAAATTAGGCAACAGAGTTTTCATGCGTTGTTGCCACCGCTCGTGGCCGCCGGCGATGAGACCGCGAACATTACCCAGCTCCGCAAGTCCGGATTCGCTCTCACTAGGTGCATCATCAGACGCAGAGAGTCCAAATAAGAGATCCCGCAGGCCCGCCAGCTCACGGCGGTCGGCATCAGATTGTTCCTCTGTATCTTTCACCCTATCCGTAAGCTGTCGGATTTCATTCTGTTTCTCGGCAGTTGCGCTGTTATATTCAGAAGCCGCCTTGCGCGTAAGGTGATGAACTTGGTCTACCAATGCCCGGTTGGCTTGTTGGAGCTGATTGCGCTCTGCTGTGGCGGTCGCCACCTGGCGCTGTAGGCTATCGAGCTCAGGGAAGACCGTCTCCGCAGTGTTGGCCCAAAACTGCTGTTTTACCACGCCGTAGGAACGAATCAGGCGCTTGACAAAGATGCCCGACACAAAAAACTCCATGGCTTGGGCTTTATCGGGAAAACACATGTTGTAAACAGACGTGATTTCATCGAAACCATCATCTGTCAACAAAGCATCGTCGAGGATGGACGCTGTCACATTTTCAGTATCAAAAATGAATTCTAACGCCTCTCTCCACCTTTGAGCTACAGGATGCTTCGTGTTATCGAGGAGCACAAACCCGTCATTTGCGGCTGTGTTAGCCTCGGTTAGTAATTCTTTGCGTAGCTGGCGGGCGTGTCCTTTTTCGTCTGGCGGAAGGGTGGCGTAGCTGAATTTACTCATGTCACCCGCAACATGCTGTAGTCTACCCTGTAACATCTGAGCCCAATCCGAGGTGGCTTGATCACGAGCGGCGGGCTTGCCTAGGAGTTGTCCAAGACAAAAGATCGCTGCGACGTAACCATTTGCCTCGTCGTCACTCAACATCTGAAATTGCGCCTGGGGTAATACTTGTGAGATCATTCCGGCGCCGACAGATGGCGCTATAGAGACAACGTTATAGACCCGTGGCCAGCCCTTTCGTAGCAGAGAGATTACCGCGCCTGCTTCTAAACCCTCAAGCAGCCCCAGTGAACGGCGGGCGTATATCTCCGTTTTCAGGCTCGCCGTAGTAATGAATGGGTGATTGTACCACGGGCTGTTTTTTGCCAGCTCGTAGTACCTAGTTTTGTCTTTTTTATAAAGTCTGTCGATTTCACGGTGGAAAGTCCTGTTTGTGGCCAGCGCCTCCACTAGGTACGGCATAAAGTTTATTTGTACTTCTTCCTCTTTACCCATTGGCTAGGAACGCTCCTTTCCTTAGTTGGAAGGCGGTTACAAACAAATCGGCGGCGCATGTTGATCTTGTAGGCAAAACGCAGAAACTAAACGGCCATAGCCGCCCTTTCCATAAAACAATCAAGAAATTCCTCTGTTACACTCTGGCCATTCAAATTGCGCTTTTTGCAAAGGTAGTATAGCTCTTCAACGGCCGAATATGGGAAATAGAGCGCGTTTAGCTGTTTGAAAATATCCTTGCGAGCTTCTTTGATAACATGCTGCCTATCATCGTCTGGCGCGACGATAACATAGCGCGTCTGAAAGCGAGGCAGCTTTTCGTAGAAATTCAACATACGGAGTAAGCCGCTTTGTACTCCCGTGCTATGCTCAACTTCCATAATCGCGGGCATAAGTTTATGGTTTTGAAACCAAATACAGTCTATGAACAAGCCAGCCTGCACTGCCCCGTTGTGAGGATAGACCATGGGTTCATCCTGCAAGGTTTTGACAATGCCTTTTTGCTCAATCAAAGGCTTTTCGTTATAGATAATGCCTTTATCGTTTTGGGCTATCCAAGTTCGAAAGCCCAAATGTAATCCTATCAAGTACAGGGCTATTTGAATTTGAGCATGCCTTCTTTTTGTGTTTACATCAATTCCCGCGCCTTCCATTACAGAGGGTAAAACCAAGTCATAAGAAACCGTCTGCAATGGAATTTCGCTAATAGCGATATTCGTTTTCTTTTCCATCAGAACCCCATTTCTGTGTGGTTCTGATGGTCTCCAGAGCAGGTGTTTATGCCCTTGCTTTATTTCCACGTTTCCGGCTATATCTTCGATTCTACCCGGATAGCAAAAATAGAACTGCGGGGTATGGGCGACAAGACTTTCAAGCACTGACCGAGTGTTGTAGCTTCCGCCGAGCACCCTATCAACGTTGACAGGCTGATTTTCGGTAAAGGCGTTTGCAACGCGCCAAATTAACCGACTGGATATGCTCTCAACTCTTGCAGTGTCCGCCGATTCCCCTTTTGCGGGTGTCCACCGCTTGAAAGTGATACCACCCTCAGGCAAAATAACATCAATAACACGAATAAGCCCCTTTGTTTTGGGGTTAATATAGTTATAGTTTTGATTTTTTGGCAATTGATGTATAGCCGAAACTAAATTTGCCGCTGTTATTTTTTGCATACATAACCCACTAAGAAGGCGGCCATCGTTTTGGCAATCCCTTTTGACAGTAAGAAGGGAACTCCGTTCCCTATGGTTTTGAACATATCCGAAAGGCTCATATCCGAAGGCAATTCAAATTCTTTCGGCATTGATTGTATAGCCATAGCTTCAGCGGCTGAAATTCGACGTTCTTTATACGGATGTAAATGGACCTCATTATTCCCGTATGCAGCCGTAGGAGAATAGCGGTAACGGTGAAGTCGCTTATAAGATTTCCGACCGACATCCCCCTCTGACACGTTGCGCATTTTCGCAATACCAGCACGCGGCGTAAAGTGCTTCTCCGCGTTTGGATGGTTGTCAACATCGTTTTTCTCAAACCAGTATTGCACCGTAAGTGCGGGTATTGCACCATCAGTTATTTGCGGATTTGTTCCAAAGTCGGTAGTTTTACACCACGGCATGGCCTTAACTTCATTGGCATTATATTCCCTGAACTGCTCCCAAGGAAACATTACAATGCGCCCTTCAACAGAAACGTTTTCAGGAAGTAACTCGTTTTTCACACCAAACATAATAATGCGTGCCCTGTCTTGCGGAACCCCAAATTCAAGGGAATTGCAAAGTCGCTCGCTTGTTCCATACCCAGCTTTGTGTAGTTTATCCTTTAATTCCTCGAAGTGCTGCCTGTGTCTTACCGTACTCCACAGCCCTTTGACATTCTCAAAAAGGAAGAAATCTGGCTGCATTGCTATAATTAGGTTGATGTAAGCAAGTGAGAGTTTGCCATTCTCGCCACCTGCGCCTTTGTTCTTTCCCGCAATAGAAAAATCAGGGCAAGGAGGACCCCCTATAAAACCTACAAGTCTGTTTTCGTTCCTCAGCTCACTTACAAGGCTTAAAAGCTCATTTTTTCGTCCGTTAAGGAAATCGTTAATATCTACATTAAAATAACCATAGCGTGCTTTATCTTTCCCCATTTGAGCGCGGCTATATTGATACGCCCGTAGGAATGACGGCGATATCTCATTTACAAATACTATCTCATACCCAGCGGTTTCAAACCCAAGATCTAAAAAACCGCTACCGGAAAAGAACGAAAACACAGCAGGGACTTTTATTCCAGTTAACGTTTTCACACAATCAGCCCCTTTCAGTTTGCAGACGGAACTCGTATCCCATGGCTCTATGAAGATCTACGCTATTAAGGTTCTATTCTCTAAAACAACCTAAAAACCTTCTGTTTTTTTCTCTCCGGCAGCAACGGGCCAAGGAGGACTTTTATCGTTGCCTCCCCTCCCTCGGGAAGCGTCGCCGGATCGGGACACCATGCGAGTGGGAGGGGAACTATTCCGGTCACTTCCTGAAACATTTTCCGATCCTTATCGGTTCCGAAGGCAGAAACAACAGCGATTTTGTCGAAGTCCTCGTTCAAGGCATTGTGTTGACGCACCAAGTCCATGACCCGCCACGATGAAATAGACGTCACCACTATTCCGCGCCCTGATCGATACAGCTCTCTGAGACGGCCAGCATCTAGGACGCCCATGTCGCGCACCACATACTCATACTCTGCCAGCAGCGATAGCAGCTGGTCATACAAATATCCCTCCTTGTCGCTCCGTATCGACAGGGGGAAAATGTCTGCCCCATATAGCCTAAATCCGCGCTCGTTTTTGCACTTTCCCGTTGCCAGCCCGGCAATTGAACTAAACACCGGGCGCTGTGAGTCTTCCACCAGAGCCACCGCGTGACCGCTCTTAGCTAAAAACGTGGCCAGCATTAGCGCCGTGTGAGTGCAGCCAATGCCTGGGGCTAACCCCGCCACCGCAACAGTTACCCGTCCCACGGGACGACGTTCTATCACTACGGTTTCTTTTTGCGTCTGTGGGGAGTCCTCCCTAAAGCCTCGGTGCCAGCGCGCCGCCAGCGCATACGATCTACCGTCCCCGCGGAGGCAGTTCTCAAAGTCCTTGGCGAACAGATCCTCATTGTCGGTCTCGCAAATATTGTAGACGCCCAAACTCACCATGGCCGATATTGTCTCATCCCCAGGCTGGCGTGCCCCTACCAGCAAAATAACTCTAGTTTCGGGTCGAGAGATGCGGAAGGCGTGCACTGCTCGGACAAGGGCGTTACCCGACGAGATATCTATGTCCAGCACCAAAATATCTCCCGGGAGTCGTGCGGCCGCCTGAAAAACTTTTTTCACCTCATCCTCATTGTATCTGCCCACATTTTCGTACAGCACTTCCCCGCAATCCTCCACCAGTTCTCTCACGCTACTTGGCGCAGTGGGACTGAGTAGTAACAAAAAGGTCATTCACCTCATCCCCTCTCTCATATTGTGCGCCCATTCTCGTTGCTCCTGCGTAAAGTCTAGGATTCTCATCACTCCATCAAGTGATTCTACCCGATATATGGGGATCGGGATCATCTCGTACACCGGCTCTGTTCTAACAAGCCTTCCCTCCGAATCGTAGACATTGCGATAGCCTACCTTCACCTTCCGGAAATGAGTGCCCGTTCGCTCAAGAAACCGCATAGCCGAATCCTTGACGTCATCCACCCCTACATGGGAAAAGTCCTGGGTACGGCGCACGGCGTCTAATACAATAACATCGCGCCAATCAAGAGACACAGGCCCCGGGTAGCAGCCGGGGCAATCTCGCCCGGGAGGTGCCGGGCAAGTATTGGCGTCGCACCAGAGGCTGTCAACCGTGGCGTCTATCACTTCTTGGGTTCCCTGAACGTACATCTCAGTAACGGGCGGTGCCGCCAAGGGCACGCTTAAAAACAAAACAAACGGCGCCAGTATAACCAACAGTGGGAAAAGCAGGGCCACCAGCACGACCAATAACGTCTTGCCGGCGGCCTCGGGATTGGCGATGGCGGCCGATGCCACAGCTTTGCCAAGTACACTGATGAGGGGCACTTTTACCCACCCCCTCCTGTGAGATACTGCAACTCATACGGCGCTGCCTCGATTTTAACCCTAATCCTCTGCGCTCCCGCCACAAGCAGGCCTTCGCCCCTGTTGGCTGTCGCCAAAAACTCCTGTTCCGCCTCCGACAACAACATTAACCCGGACAACACCTGTAAATCTTTTTCTCCCTGCGCCAACAATAGCTTATAGGTTGGGTTGTCGAGCAGTGCCTGTCCGTGCCTAGCCACTTCGGGTGACAAAAAGTCCACCACATTCTGACTGATCACCACGAGAGCACCCATGTACTTACGGATGCGTTTGCTGGCATCCCGTAAAAACGCAAGTGCCTGTGGGGTCTGTGGATCAGCCAGTATCCATGCCTCGTCCACTACCAATATAGTTCTCTCCTGCCTGTCTTTCTCAATTATCCCCCACGCATGCGAAAGCACGTTGAAATACTGGGCTTTCCGCACCGCATCCTCGGCGTTTTTAAGGTCGTGGATGTCTAGCACCGTGATTCCTGCGTCTACGGCAGGGCCGCCGGTGTCGCTGGACCACAGTCCGGCATCCGTCCCCTCAGCAGCGCGCTTCAGCAGAACGGCGAGCCTTGCCAAGGGACTGCTTTGCGGTTCTCCTTGTGCCTTCGTGGAAAGATGCTCATATACGTGTTTTATGGTCGGCCACGATTGTACCGTTGACACATCGGTGTTCAAAAATATGTCGGCGGCCTTGTAGACGTCCATAACCGCTTCCTCTAGGACGGCTTTTTCTAGGTCGGTAAGGTCTTTCAAATAGAGACTAAAAAATGTTCTCAGGGTGCGTATATGCAAGGCAAGGGAACTTTGTTCAATCGCGCCGGAAGAATCGTCCGGAGGCGCGGGTCTGGCCCGCAGTGGATTTATCTGCCCGCGACTGCCGCAGTTGATCCAGTGTCCCCCGAGAAGATGGCACATGTCCTTGTATTCGCGCTCGGGGTCAATAATAATAACCCTGCTCCCCTGCAGGTACTCTCGTAGCACCAGCATCTTGGCGGCAAAGCTCTTGCCCGCCCCGGGCTTGGCCAGTATGGTCATGTTGCTGTTGGTGCGATCCCCCTCACGCTTCCAAATGTCCAGCAGAACGGCTCCACCATCCCTGTCTCTGCCTAACAAAATGCCCTTGCCATCGTTAATTCCGGCGACGGCAAAAGGAAACATCGCCGCGGCGGTTTCGGCGGGCATATTGCGCGAAAAAGATTCTTTAATCCCATCAGGGAGGGTCAGCCACGGTCCCGCTGCACGCAGGGCCTCGGCCTGGCGAAAAATAGCTCCCCGCGCCCGCATCCCCGTTGCGGCCAACATGGACTCAATTTGGCGCGTGCGTCGCTCTAGGTCCTTGGTGTCGGGAGCTGTCAGAAGTAGCATCACGGTCACATAAAGCACCTGCTGCTGTTCCTGGTCTAATTTCCGCAACAACGCCTGCGCATCTTCCAGCAGGTGTTCGAGCCGCTGAATGGTTAGGGCGTTTCCCCCTGCCTCAATCCGGCCGGAGTATTCCCCGATGGCGCGGTTGATACCCTTCACGAGATCGGTGGGGTCGGTCGGGTTAAGGTGGATAGAGATGGACACGCCGGGCATGTTGGCCAGACGCGCCAAAAACGCGGCGGGCACTTTGGGGGGATAGGCGGTTATAGCCATCACTCGCGCAACCTGATCGCCGAAGGTGATGCTTTTAGACGCGAATTCCAGCGCCTGCGGTAAAATTATGTCCAGCATGTCCGGCAGGGCGTTATTTTTTAGTTGAACCATGGTCGTTCCCCTTTCTGTTGAATGAATTTTGCCCGTATACCCCTAGAATGCACCAGAACGCCCCTAGGAGGCGTTCTGGGTGTAGAGGCATACTTTTACCCTAAACTTCCGGCAGAATGACATTGCAGGGCATCCTAGCGATGCGGTTTGACACGCCTAGGGATAAAATGGCCGTCGATTGCCGCCAACCGGAACTCTGTGCCCATTTCCGCGCACGGGAGACTAAAATTGGTAGATAGGCGGCAACAACGTCCCCGGTCCTCCTGTTCGCTCCGTAGCCGCTTTGTCCGGGTTGAAAAAACAAAACAGCAACTCCATGATTTCTTGTCCCTCGCAGAGCGAAGAAGTGAGTCCAGCTCCGGAGAGACTGGTCATTAATTCTTGAGCGGCTCCGATGGCGTGAGCATCATCCTCTCCCGAAAGCAGTAAATAAAATCTTCGTTCAGCCGTTTCTCCTCCCGCCGCCACAGACGCCACGTGCCTAGAGTATTCCCGCAGCAGCCGTTTGCGCGTCTGATTAGGCTCATCGGCGGCCTTCTCGTTAAGGTGTCTCAGATAGGCGTCAAGATCAATCGGACGACCTACCGCAAAAATCTGTAGGGGCGCTTTGATGCCATTTAGCACTTCATGCAAGGCCGCCACCACACGTTTTTTTTCATTATCACTTTTCAGGGACATGTTTAACGGATGCACTCTAATGACTGCAACACAACTACCGTCCCTTTTTTT
>Ga0208100_100662_pt1 | contig 12447 bp, 11 predicted proteins | sample SubbioR11_8A_Aug_FD_184817 | JGI IMG/M metagenome (GOLD analysis project Ga0208100, IMG submission 184817) | Serpentinite rock and fluid subsurface biosphere microbial communities from McLaughlin Reserve, California, USA - CR11_8A_Aug (SPAdes) | ecosystem: Environmental > Terrestrial > Deep... | reverse complement strand
AATTGAGGGATAGACCCTTCCCTCAATTTCGTATTGATGTATTAAGTTCTTGGGATAGGCCTTCTAAACAGTTCTTCAATTTCATTTATAAATCCTGTTACAGGTCTGCCTTCACCGACATCTCTACCAAAGCCTCTGAGTCTTTCAGTAACATCCATATCTGCGGATACATACACTCTTGTTATTCTTGTGTCAACTCGTCTTGCAGTTTCAGAAACTTGTTCTTTAAGAGCATTGATTCGCTGACCGGCAATATTTCTTCCTGCATCAACCCCAATATAAGCTGTATTGCCGTCGACAATTACCACTGCATCATTAATACCTTCCATGTTTTGCACTTCTGTAGCAATCCTCTGTTCCAACTGACGATTCATGCCTACATCTGCTTCATTTGCTCTTAGTATACCATCATCCATCACATTATTGTCCTGATCTCCCGGAACCCGATTTACACCCGGAGTGTTGACATTATCTCGGTTGTTAATATTATCTTGGTTGTTGATAGGTGTCCGGACAGGATCTTCAATGGGTCGTCTAGCTGGAGCACAACCAGTTGCAACAAACGCAATCAGTAAAACAAAGGTCAAGGCAAAAATTAAATATTTTTTTGATTTCATACCATTGCTCCTTTCACTAATAGAGATTTAAATCTCATTTATATTTTCTTCTAATTTTGATAAACTACCCATGAAATTATTAAAAGAATTGTTAAATATCTCCACTATCCATTTCAGAGTGTTCAATTTCAGCGAATGCTCTGAAAAACTCTCAATATATTCCTATTATTTCAAATTAATACATTTATTTTACAATTCAATTTATTTTATAATTCAATTTATTTTATAATTCAATTACAATGTAATTTTCTGAAAATTTTCTTGATATAATAAAAATAAATTAATAATTTGGTGGTGTTTGCCTTGGAAATATTGCTGGTTTTTATCTGTATTGTCATTTATCTATCGATTGATTCGAAGGAAAAAATTAATCTGAAAACTAAAGACTAAGTTTATTTTATATATTTCACTGCCATTTAGAATAGATGGTTTCCCAAATCACAAGTAAAAAAGGAAGGCTCTTAGGCCCATTTCCATAGGGACAAATACACCTTTGTTCAAAAATACAAGAGAGACATTATTCATCCCTCGTGATAATGCCTCTCTTGCTGCTTTTCCATATAGTTTTGGGCTATGACCAGATACTTAACCTCAAAAACTCTTGGGCAGATATCTCTTTTCATTTAATCGTAATATGGATTTCCTTGCCAAGGCTGCGGGCGATTTTAGTGACAAAATCCAACGAAGGATTGTAGGCGCCGCTTTCAAAACGGGATATGTTTGATTTTTGTGTCCCAACACGCAAGGCGAGCTCTTCCTGAGTAATGTTTAGTTGATTCCTAGCATCAATGATTTGTGCGATCAACTCATAACGAGGTCTTAATTTTTCGTATTCAGCCTTAAATTCCTCATCCTTCATCAACCTTGTTTGAATATCTTCAAATTTCACTCCCGCTTTACTCATCTTGACACCTTCTTTCATAATCTAATTTGTAACTTAATGCTTTTCCAAGCTCTCTTTCGGGTGTTTCTTTGGTTTTCTTTACAAATCCATGCAGCAGTACAAAGGTATTTTTTTCATGCAAAAAGTAAAATATTCTCATAATATCGGATGAAAACTTCACCCGCAGTTCAAACAATCCTTTATAGCGTTCGCCCTTGATCGCAGTTGAAAAGGGTTCGCGGATATTGATGCCCAGCTTCTTAAGCAGCAATATGTCACTGTATGCTTTGGCACGCAGCTTTGGATTCAGCGACAGCAAAAAATCTTCAACAGGGATCTTACCGTTTTCCTTTTGGTAGAATTCTATTTCCCAATCCAATCCGCCGCCTCCCTTATTAGCATATGTCTGTTGTGATAATAAGGTTATCATATATGATAACCTTTGTCAATGAATATTCACAGCCCTTCAGCATACGCAAGGGAGTAGGCCATTGGTAAGCGAGGTATTGAATGGGTAATTTTGATTTTATATCATGGAAGCACTATGGCTGTGGAACAATAGAAACTATTAGCACAAACCCGTTTTCTTGATTTTGGAACTGGATCTTCGACCATACTGTTTTTGCTTTTACCGCAAATTATTCAGTTTATGATAGAAGATAATATGAGATGTTCAAAAAAGAACAAGAAATGAAGCAGACGAGGCACCTCTCTTTGAAGTTCCTCGTTTGCTTCATTTCTGTATCAGTTTTGGGTATGGTCCAACAGTTTCTCCTATCAAACCCTGTCTTTTCGAGATTTCTCCTTTTTATTTTTGGTTTAATTAAAATTCACTTTAAGAAATTCTGTCAATTTCTTTGACTTCTTCTCTAAGGCCCTTCACCAAGGATACCATGGCAAAGATCATTATAATGGCAAATGGAAAGGCTGCTACTATGGAAGCTGTTTGCAATGTCCCCAAACCACCAGCAAACATTAATACCAAGGCTAGGGCTGACTGGATCGTCCCCCATATTATTTTTTTCTGTGTTGTAGGATTTAAATCTCCATTGCTGGTCATCATTCCAAGTACAAAGGTGGCTGAATCAGCAGATGTAATAAAAAATGTGCATAATAGCAAAACTGCTATCAGTGACATTACATTTCCCATTGGATAATGGCCCATTACCACAAAAAAGGCTGTTGGTGTTGACTTAATAGCTTCAGAAGCAATGTCCATTCCAAGGTTTATTCCCATTGTTCCGAATATTGCAAACCATATGAATGATCCGAAGGCTGGTACAAGCAATACACCAGTTACAAACTCTTTTACGGTTCTTCCTTTTGAAATTCTTTAGTTGTGCCTCCCTCAATAATTTTAGATTTTCACCTTAAATACTGTCTGCTCTGTAATGTCCGTACTTAAAGCATCTAATGCAACTCCAACCCTATGATATCTGAGCTTGAATTGTTGTTCCTTTGAAGTGCTTGGGTCACCTAATGGATAAGGGATTGATATTGTTGGCACCATCCTATTGGCACCAACAGTCTTTGCAACTGGAATTAAATTAGCCATCTGAACGATTGTGATACCTGCTTTTTCAATTTCTTTGTTCATGGTTGCGCCGCAACGGATGCAGGTACCTCAGGTGGATGTTAAGATAACTGCTCTAACACCTGCTTCAATTAATTCAGCTGCAATCTCTCTTCCCATACGGGCTGCTTCAGCTTGGGTGGTTCCTGTTCCAACAGTGGAATAAATGTATTTGTGTACTCCACCAATCTTTCCTTCTTTTTCGTATTCCCTCAAGGCATCCAACGGAACACATACATCTGCATCTGCATTGGCCGCTGCTGGGTCATAGCCGGCATGAATGGTCATAAATTCTTCTGCAACCAAGTCATCTTTCCCTGATACATCATATTTTCCCCATTTGGTAGCTGAAGCAGATTGAATTCGATCAGGATTACCCACTGGTACAATTCCTCCCGATGTGACCAAAGCTACTTGTTCTTTGCTCAATTCCTCAGGCTTAATAGCTGGTCCGATTAGCCCTTCCCTAATTTCAGGTCCATGATCCGCCAGTTCTTCTCCGCCAATTTGTCCGAAAAATTGATTTAAATACAAAATTGCTTTTTTCATCTCAAGGCCACCTCCTTAAAACTCAACCATTGTCTTAGTTGACCAACCTACAACCTGGTCTCCACAGAACATGGCATTGTTCTCCATAATAATTGATCCATCTGCCCTTACCGAAGATCCTAAAATCGGATCATTGTCCCAGCCTCCAGACAAACCATCTCTTGCTAAAGCTTGTAGCTCTCCAATTACAGTTCCGGAAGTATAATCATTTCAGATACATTGCCGCAAGATACGATGGCATCTGCCTTCACATCTAATGCAACTAATGGTTGTGAAGCACCATCCCTGCCTGTGCATTCATTGGTCAATCCGATGGTTTTTACACCAGCATTCTCTAGGGCAACGATACAAGCAATAAAATCTGCATCCGGATTACCATATCCTTCTTCAGCCACAACAGCTGCTTCTGCACCTATGGATTTCGCCATTTGAGCTACGAATAAGGCAGCTCTATTTTTCTGCTCCAAAGCAACATTTAAATTTGACATAATCACACCTACAAAGTTAATAGTCTTTCCATGCTCTTGATTTTTTAATAAATTTAGTCATAACCTAAATGATATTATTAAGGAGTATTATGCTATTTTCCCAGAAGAGTTAGGGGAACAGGATCATGATATCGTTCCTATGCTTTTGGAAAAAAATATTTATATAAGAGATATGGAAGCACTACGTTCCTGTGTGACCCAGGGCTATATTCAAAAGCAACATATTTATAATGTCAATGAAATGTCCCTACTCATGTATCAAGGCATGCTTCAAAGAATAATAAATAATCAAAGTACTTATTCTGAGGAGGAAGCAGTTTCACGCTTGGTTCGGTATATAAAGATAGTAGTAAAATCTTATCAGAATCCCGAAACCCTATAAGAGAAAAATTTGAGAATCAAGAAAATGGTAAAAATAAACCTCCCCCTATCACAATGCGACAAAGGGAGGTTTATCTTATTCCAACTCAAAAAGCTCTCTGATCTCACTTTCGCTTAGCTTTGAAACTAAGGTTTCGCCTGGTTCTATGACTGAATCAATTAATTTCTTTTTTCTATCTTGAAGATTCAAAATCTTTTCTTCTATAGTTCCCAGTGTAACAAACTTCATTACATGGACTGTATTTTGCTGACCTATTCTATATGCTCTGTCGGTAGCTTGATCCTCTACAGCCGGATTCCACCATGGATCAAAATGTATCACCATGTCTGCACCTGTCAGATTAAGCCCTGTACCCCCAGCTTTAAGGGATATGAGAAAAACTTCCCCTTCTCCATCATTAAACTGCTTTACCAGGTTCCCTCTCATCTTCATTTCCGTACTGCCGTCCAGATATTTATAACTGATGCCCATGCTTTCAAGGCTGTTTTTTATAATATGAAGCATGGTGGTAAATTGGGAGAACAGCAAGAGCCTATGACCGCTATCCAAGGCGTCCTTGATAATTTCTTCCAATAGCTCCAACTTGCCACTACCGCCTCTATAATCATCTATGAACATGGCTGGATGGCAACAGATTTGTCTAAGCCTTGTTAATCCGGATAATATCTTTATATGGCTTTTTTGAAAGCCTTTGTTTTTAATTTCCTCTTGAATTTCTCCTTTTATTTGCTTTAAATAGGCTAAGTATAACTTTTTCTGCTCTATGGTCAACTCCGCTACCACTGTATTCTCCAATTTTTCAGGCAATTCCTTTAACACATCTTTTTTAAGTCTTCTCATGATGAAGGGACGAATATGTTTTCCTAGTATTGAAAGTCGTTGCTGATCCCCTTCATTAATTATTGGTTTTTCAAATTTTCTCTGAAATTTTCCCATGCTAAGAAGATAGTTCGGCATTATAAAGTCAAAGATTGACCATAGTTCCGTTAATGAATTTTCTATGGGTGTTCCTGTTAATGCAAAATAGTTTTTTGCATTAATCTCTTTGACGCTCTTTGCATTGACTGATCCCGGGTTCTTAATATACTGTGCTTCATCCAGTATGCAATATTTAAAATTCAAAGTTTGATAAAGCTCTATATCTCTCCTTATTAAAGGGTATGAGGTAATCAGAACATCATAATCTTTTAAGCCTTCCAAACTGTATACTCTATCTGTCTTGTTTCCTGCTACCACCAAAGCATTCAATTCTGGGGTGAACTTTTCTATTTCGCATGCCCAGTTATAAACCAAGGACGTGGGTGCCACGATAATAGAAGGCAATGCACTTTGCTCCTCTTTTTCTGATAGCAATAATGTCAATACCTGCAGAGTCTTTCCCAGACCCATATCATCCGCTAAAATCCCCCCAAGCCCATACGCAGACAAGGTTTTGAGCCACTTGAAGCCGGTTTTTTGGTATTCTCGCAAAACACCCTTAAGATTTTCTGGTATCTCATAATCGCCATCAAGAGGTTCCCTGATATTTTGTACAAACTCTTTGATCTCCCTACTTCTTTTGATGCTTTTTATATTTGCTTCCTTTAATTGTTCATCAATAAATAATGCTCTGTATCTGGGCAAAAACACTGTACCGTCCATCATATCTCCGCCATCTAAGCCCAAGGAGTCTATTATAGCTTCCACTTGCACAAGTTCAGGCAGATCCAATGGCAAAAATGATCCGTCTTTTAATCTATAATATTTCTTTTTTTCTCTGATTGATTTAAAAACCTCCATAATTTCCTGACTGCTGATCCCCTCGATATCAAAATTGAACTCAAGGGTATCTCCCTCCCCACTAAAGCGTACAGCACCTGACAAAGCTGTCTTGTCTTTTATTTCCAGTCGTTTGAAGGCTTCTGAGTAAAAAACGGTTGCCAGCTTTTGGATTTTCCTGATATCTCCATGAACAAAATCAAATATCAAAGCTTCATCATCTAAATAGACATCATTGTTTTTAATTTTAAATCCGGTATCTTCTATAAAAATGATTATTTGATTTTCCTTTTCATAATCCCTGATCAATATCCGATTGTCCCCGAGATCTGTATGGTTGCCTTTACCAAAAGGGTATACAATCATGTCCCCATACAAAAATTTTATTTCTACAAAAAGCTTATTATCTAAGAAATCCAGGTAAACTGCAACTTCTAAGGGTGGTCCATAAATATCTGACTCAACTTCTTCATCTATTGTCGTTTTTCCGATACGCTTAAGCAGAGGATATACTTCGGAAATAAATTTTTCCTTATACTCCTTGGGTATTATGATAGAATTGGTCTTTCCCTTTATTGCCTCCGATATATGCAGTAGCCCTTCTCTTTGTTCTGGTGGAATCCTGTAAATTTCGTTCTCTACAAAATAATATTCTCCATTCTTTGAAAGAGGTATGAAACTATTAAAGTTATTGGCCTGAAGTACAAGATTTTCTCTTTCTCGCTCTAGCGTAAAGTTCAAAGGTAATTCTCTCTCAACTATAGTCATGTTTTTATGCACAGTATCTTTTATTTGGAAATGAAAGCTCCTTTTTTTCATAGCTTCAAAAAAACGTCTTATGGATGTCGGTGTAAGATATACTTTTTTCCCGCTGAAAATGCCTCTATTATGATATCCAAAGTGCTTATCGAAAAAAAAATGTTCATATTCATAAAGCTCCTTCAGAAAATCAATAAACACCTGATCCTCCGTTTTAAAATAATGGGTTTGAGAATCATAAATAAATTCCTTACCAAACAATAGAGGTTTGCCGCTGTCCATACTGTTTATTAATTCCTTAGGATTTTTTACGATGTAGAGTTTTGTTTCTCCAATTCTCATTGCAAAAGATGAAGCCCATGAAACACTCAAGGACGAATCATATTCATAGGTAATCTCCAATTGAACCGGTCTTTTGGGTGTAGTATTTTTGTTATGTATTAATTCCATCAGATTTTTAATATATTGGTTATCTCGTTGCTTACTATACTGTCCCAGTTGCTCTCTCTTTTTTATTTCCAGCAGTGTAGCCACGATGTGTTTACAGTATCCCCAATATTCGTCATAGGCAGGACAAGTACAATTAGCTCTGTTAAAAGATTCATTTTCATTAAAATATATTTCTACACTATAGTTTCTTGTTCCGGCAACAGTAGCCCTAAATGTGTTATAACTCTCATTTGGATGAAGCTTTATAACTCTCTTATTGGCAAAGTACTGTTTTCCTTTTAATAAGGTGCTGTCATTCAATCCTATATCCTTTAACAATTTATCATTAATATTAAACAAAATTTTCACCTCAATATAACTAAATTAAGATATCTATGTCGTCCTAAGATATTATGCGTTTAAGCTATCAATATATATCTTACCACATTTTAAACAAAATCATCTATTAACAAATTCAAAGGAACTAGAGTCACATCAATTACATATAATGTAACTGTGAAACCTGTTATATAAATAGCAGTTAATATTTGAAAGAGGTGAACAGAAAATGTATTCAGATATCAAGCAGTGTCCTCCCGGAACATTTTCATATACCATACAATCGGGAGATAATTTTTATCGTCTGGCTATGAAATTTAAGACAACTATTACCGCATTGGGTTTATCCAATCCAAATGTTGATCCAAGACTGCTTCAAATCGGACAGAGCCTGTGCATTCCTAATCAGCAGACAGCCCCTTCATGCCATGAAAATAAACAATACACCATAAAGGCCGGAGATACTCTCTATAACATCTCCCGAATAAATCAAGTTCCCCTGACCGATTTAGTAGATGCAAATCCTAGTATCAATCCTTATTTATTGCAAGTAGGGCAGGTAATCTGTATCCCAACAACATCACCTTCGCCCAAGTGCCCAGTCAATGCGACCACTTATGTCATAAAATCCGGAGATACCTTTTATAAATTGGCTGTAAGGCATAACATCACTGTTTCAGAATTGTTGAAAGCAAATCCAAGTCTTAGGCCGGAAGCCTTAATGCTGGGTGAAACAGTATGTATACCAAAGCCCCAGAAAGCACTCCCCCCCACAAAGGACATCCCAATAACAGTAGATGGAGAAACAGAATACCGACGAGCTAAGCTAAATAAAAGTCCCCAAGGATATTACATTTATATACTGAATAAATTTACCTTCACCCCTGAAGAACCTGGAAAGGATGTAGTTTTTTCTACGGTGGATGATCGTTTTTTCGTTCGCATAGAAAGGCTACCCACAGGTTTAGATTTAAACAATTTAAAAGAAAACTCTTTGGCTGAACTGAGATTAATCGGAACACCCCGTGAACTGCGAGGCACTGAAATATTTGACCCCTTCTTCAGTAGCGCTCACTTTGTTTTGCATGTTTCTGATCAGAGCATATCGAAGAGTATATTTGTTATGGAAATCAAAGGAGCTACCTATCGTTTCATTATGTATTTTCCAAATGTTGAAACAGCCGTAGGGATCAAACCAAGCTTTTATGCGATGCTAAAAACAATCGGGAATTTGTAAAAACCAGTTGTCGGTTGACGGTTTTGAACTAAAATACAAGAACAGTTAGCGGTCAAAGCGATAGCTTCAACAGCATGGTCTGCCTAAGGTTTAAGCTGCTAACTGCTAACCAGAATTTTTTTATTGACAGCTCTTTGACATCTATGCTACTATCGTATTACAATTTAATATTCCTTCAGGGCAGGGTTAAATTCCCGACCGGCGGTAAAGTCCGCGAGTGGCGCAAGCTTCTGAACTGGTTTGATTCCAGTACCGACAGTAAAGTCTGGATGGTAGAAGGACGAAATGATGATTTCCGTGATAACTCTGGAATCAGGCATATGTTTTTAAAGCTCTGAAAATAATATTTTCAGAGCTTAATTATTTTGTTGGAAATTCTGCTTGGCAGACAGGGACGTCCGATACTACAATTTGTGTAAATTTGCGTAGTAGGGAACGGTTTGTAACCGTTCCGCAGGTGCGGAGTCCCTATCCGCCCAAGTCTTTCAATCAAAGGATGGTGCATTGTATGGATCATATTTTTATGAAAAGAGCTTTAGAATTAGCCACGCAAGGTATAGGATATACAAATCCAAACCCCATGGTCGGTGCTGTAATTGTAAAGGAAAACAAAATAATCGCAGAAGGCTTTCATCAAAACTACGGAGGTCCTCACGCTGAAATAAATGCCTTTCAAAACGCTAAGGCGAATGTGACAGAAGCTACCATGTATGTAACTTTAGAACCCTGCTCTCATCACGGGAAAACCCCCCCTTGTGCCTATGCCATAGTGGAAAAAGGTATAAAAAAGGTTGTGATTGCCATGGAGGATCCAAACCCCATTGTATCAGGGAAAGGCATCCATATTTTGACGGAGAATGGTATCGAGGTAGTATTAGGTGTCATGAAGCATGAAGCTCAAAAGCTGAATGAGATATTTATAAAGTACATTACCACCAAACAACCCTTTTGCATATTGAAAACTGCCATGACCTTAGACGGAAAGATCGCAACTTATGAAGGAGATTCTAAGTGGATCAGTTCACAAGATTCCCGCACTTATGTTCATAAATTGCGTCATCAAGTATCTGCCATAATGGTTGGCATAGGTACCATCATCGCAGATGACCCTATGTTAACCACCAGATTGGATAAACATCCAGCAAGAAACCCCATCAGAATAGTTGTTGATACCAGTGCTAAAATACCCCTTGAAGCCAATGTACTTAAGATAGATGATTTTACGAAAACAATTCTTGTAACAACAGAGCTGGCTTCCAAGGATAAAATAAAACAGCTTGAGTCCTTGGGAATTAATGTTCTTCTAACTCCCTTAAAAAACAATCAAGTGGATTTAAAGTATCTTATGACCTCCTTAGGTGAACGGAAAATAGACAGCGTTCTCCTGGAAGGTGGCAGTACACTTAATTATTCTGCCCTAGATGAAGGAATTGTTGATAAGGTAATCTCCTTCATAGCTCCAAAAATTATTGGGGGAGCGCAGGCCAAAACTCCAGTGGGAGGTCTGGGCATCCCCTTGATGAAGGATGCTCTTATATTAAGTGATGTGAGTATGTCAAGATTTGGAGATGATTTAATGGTGGAAGGTTATTTAAGAGAGGAGGTTTAGCACATTGTTTACGGGACTTGTTGAAGAAATCGGTACGATTCAATCAATTCTAAAGGGAACCAAATCCGCAAAATTGGTGATCAAGGCACATAAGATATTAGATGGTGTTCAATTAGGCGACAGTATTGCTGTAAATGGCGTGTGCTTGACCGTGACAGACTTTACGTCCCATAGCTTTTCCTTAGACGTTATGGCAGAAACCATCCGCAATACCAATTTGAAAAATCTCGTATCCGGAAGCTCGGTAAATCTGGAACGTGCACTCAGGCTTGGCGACCGCCTTGGCGGACATCTCGTCAGTGGTCACATTGACGGAATAGGTTTGATTCAAGCCTTTGAGCAGGAGGACAATGCCGTATGGGTGTCTGTTGCAGCCTCCCCTGAAATATTGAAGTATGTTATTGCCAAGGGTTCTATAGGCATTGACGGAATCAGTCTTACGGTCGCTTATGTTGACAATAGGATATTAAAGGTATCCGTTATACCTCATACCAAGAATGTCACCACTCTGCTTTCCAAAAAAACTGGAGATGAGGTAAACCTTGAGTGTGATATGATCGGCAAATATATAGAAAAGCTTATTTCATTTAAAGAAGATAACTCCCTGAAAAGCTCCATTGATATGAAATTTTTAAGTGATAATGGGTTTATATAAAGAAAATCTTCTTTGAATTGAAAATTATTTTTTTAAAAAGCTAATGAGGTGAATCCCATGACAAGATTTAACAGTATCGAAGAAGCAATTGAGGATATTAGAGAGGGCAAAATGATTGTGGTAGTAGATGATGAAGATAGGGAAAACGAAGGCGATCTAATCATGGCTGCAGAAAAGGTTACTCCAAAAGCCATAAACTTTATGGTAAAGCATGCCCGCGGACTAGTTTGTATGCCTATCATAGGTGAACGATTAAAAGAACTTGAAATTTCACAAATGGTAAACTCTAATACGGATACGTATCAAACAGCCTTCACCGTTTCCATAGATGCGATCGAGACAACTACAGGCATTTCAGCCCAAGAAAGAGCTCTTAGCATCCAAAAGGTGTTGGCTTCAGAATCTAAACCTAAGGACTTCAAAAAACCCGGCCATATTTTCCCTCTCGAAGCTAAGACAGGCGGTGTACTAAGAAGGGCTGGTCATACAGAGGCTGCTGTGGATTTAGCTAAGCTTGCAGGGCTCTATCCCGCAGGAGTGATCTGCGAAATTTTAAACGAAGATGGCACCATGGCTAGAGTACCCCAGTTAATGGAATATGTTAGGACTCATGATTTAAAAATCATAACCATAGCAAGCTTGATAGCCTATAGACGCAAAATTGAATACCTTGTCGAAAGAATAACAGAAGCAAATATGCCTACAAAATATGGCAGCTTTAAGGTAATTGGCTACGAGAACAAACTCAATGGAGAACATCACATAGCTCTTGTAAAGGGTGACGTATCTACAGGAGGACCAGTTTTGGTACGGGTTCATTCCGAATGCCTCACAGGAGATGCCTTTGGTTCCATGAGATGTGATTGCGGAGAACAGTATTCAGCTGCCATGAAGAAAATAGAGGAAGAAGGTCGGGGCGTTTTATTGTACATGCGTCAAGAGGGTCGAGGTATAGGCCTGATTAACAAGTTGAAGGCTTATTCCCTACAGGATAAAGGAATGGATACAGTGGAAGCAAACCTCGCCCTTGGCTTTCCGGATGATATGAGGGACTATGGGATTGGGGCACAAATACTCTCTGATTTAGGTATCACCAAGATCCGCCTGATGACCAATAACCCTAAAAAGCTTTCCGGGCTTGCTGGATATGGTATAGTAATTCAAGAGAG
>Ga0208100_100661_pt1 | contig 12453 bp, 13 predicted proteins | sample SubbioR11_8A_Aug_FD_184817 | JGI IMG/M metagenome (GOLD analysis project Ga0208100, IMG submission 184817) | Serpentinite rock and fluid subsurface biosphere microbial communities from McLaughlin Reserve, California, USA - CR11_8A_Aug (SPAdes) | ecosystem: Environmental > Terrestrial > Deep... | reverse complement strand
CGTCATCGTTGCGCGCTGCATCGGTGCCCATGGCGAACGTCGTTTCGAAACCAGTAGGTCGGAGCACTAGAATGGCGCGCTCCATGCACATCAATTCCGTCTCCGCCGGGCACGGCCTGCGCTGGCTGGTCGAGGGTGCGCAACTGCTGCGCCGGCAACCGCTCGGTCTGCCGGCGATGGTCGTGGTCTACCTGCTGATGCTGCTCGTGCCGGCGCTGATCCCGCTGGTCGGGCTGGCCTTCTCGGGCGTGCTCAGCCCGTTCGCCACGGTCGGGCTGATGCAATGCGTGCGCGAGGTGTCGCAGGGGCGCGCGCCGTCGCCGGCGCAGTTCGCGCGCCCGTTCCAGGACGAGCGCAACCGCCTGAACTTGTTCCGGCTCGGCTTGATCAACGCCGGTCTGGTGCTGCTGGTGGCGGCGGCGGCCACCCTGATCGCGCCGCCGCCGCCGGCGGTCGAGGGGCAGGCGGCGGTGCTGCCGCTGCAGACGATGCTGGTGCAGATGCTGCTGTATCTGCCGGTGCTGGCGGTGATGTGGTTTGCGCCGCTGCTGGCCGGCTGGCACGGCGCGCCGCCGGGCAAGGCGATGTTCGGCAGCGTCGTGGCCTGCCTGCGCAACGTCGGCGCGCTGCTCGTCTACGGCGTGGCGGCCGCGGTCCTGGTGGGCTCGTTGAGCGTGGTGCTGATCGGCTTGCTGGCGGCGCTGATCGCTTCGCGCGAGCTGCTGTCGTTCGCGGTGGCGCCGATCGCCCTGCTGCTGATGAGCGTGGTGCAGGCGAGCTTCTATCCGATGTACGTGTCGATCTTCGAGGCGACCGCGCGCGATGCGGCGGCGCGCGCGATCGAGACCGCATGACGCTGACCGAGCTGAAGTACATCGTCGCGGTGGCGCGCGAGCGTCACTTCGGGCGCGCCGCCGAAGCCTGTTTCGTCAGCCAGCCGACGCTGTCGGTGGCGATCAAGAAGCTCGAAGAGGAGCTGGGCACGCTGCTGTTCGAGCGGCGCAGCAGCGAAGTGACGCCGACGCCGGTCGGCGAGCGCATCGTGGCGCAGGCGCAGCGCGTGCTCGACGAGGCGGCGCAAGTGCGCGAGATCGCCAAGCAGGGCAAGGATCCGCTCAACGGCGCGCTGCGCCTGGGCGTGATCTACACGATCGGTCCCTATCTGCTGCCGGCGCTGGTGCGCCAGTTGCTCAAGGACGCGCCGAAGATGCCGCTGCTGATCAACGAGAACCTGACCGTGCGCCTGATCGAACTGGTGAAGAACGGCGAGATCGACGTCGCCATTTTGGCGCTGCCGCTGCCGGAGACCGGAGTGATGATCCAGCCGGTCTACGACGAACCGTTCATGGTGGCGATTCCGCGCGGCCACGACTGGGCCGCGCGCAAGACGGTCGCGGCCGAGGATCTCAAGCGCGAGACGATGCTGCTGCTGGGCAGCGGCCACTGCTTTCGCGACCAGGTGCTCGAGGTCTGCCCGGAACTGTCGCGCTTCTCGCTCGCCGCCGAGGGCATGCAGAAGACCTTCGAGGGCTCGTCGCTGGAGACCATCCGGCAGATGGTGGCCTCGGGCGTCGGCGTTACCGTGATGCCGGTGACCTCGGTGCCGGAGAAGCCGCCGCGCGACTCGCTGATCCAGTACAAACCGTTCAAGGCGCCGGCACCGGACCGGCGCGTGGTCCTGATGTGGCGCAAGAGCTTCACGCGTGCCAGCGCCGTCGAGGCACTGCGGCGCGCGATACTGAAATGTCCGTTGCCGGGCGTCGGTCGGCTCGACCTGCCGGCGCAGGCGCACTGACCGCGGCTGCTCGGCCGGGCCTCTGGGCAGCCGGCGCAGCGTCGATGACGGCAACGGTGGTGCAACGAGCAAGGAGGCCGGCGGATGGCGAAGAACAAGGACCGGGCGGCGGCCAGTGCCGTGCCCGCGATCGACATCGGCATCGCCGACAAGGACCGCACGCGCATCGTCGCCGGTCTGGAGCGCGTGCTCGCCGACACCTTCTCGCTTTACCTGAAGAGCCACAGCTTCCACTGGAACGTCGAAGGGCCGATGTTCAACACGCTGCACCAGATGTTCATGGAGCAGTACACGGAACTGTGGAACGCGCTCGACGCGATCGCCGAGCGCATCCGCTCGCTCGGCCACCCGGCCCCCGGCACCTACGCGCAGTTCGCGCAGTTGAGTTCGATCGAGCCGACCGAAGGCGTGCCGCAGGCGCTCGACATGGTGCGCCTGCTGGTCGCCGGCCACGAGGCGGTGGCGCGCACTGCGCGGGCGGCGTTTCCGGCGGCGCAGAAAGGCGGCGACGAGGCCACCGTCGATCTGCTCACCCAGCGCCTGCAGGTGCACGAAAAGACCGCCTGGATGCTGCGCAGCCTGCTGAAGTAGGCGGCCGCCGCCTGCAGTCCGAGCCGCCTCAGCCGTCGATGCGCCGGCCGCTGCCGGCATCGAACCAGTGGATCGCGCCCGGTGAGAAGTCCAGGCCGAGCGCCGCCCCCGGTTCCGGATTGACCTCGTCGCTGGTGCGCAGGATCAGATCCTGGGCGCCGAGCCGGGCGTGGATCAGGTGGTCGGCGCCGAGCGACTCGACCATCTCGCAACTGACGTTGGCGAGCCGGCCGCCGACCCGCAACTGCTCGGGCCGCAGGCCGAGCACGGCGTCGAAGCGGACCGGCGGGGGCTGGCCGTCGGGCAGGTGGATGCGGCCGCCGGCGGTGTCGAAGGCGCGCCCGTCCTCGCTCACGCGGCCGGCGATCAGGTTCATCGGCGGCGCGCCGATGAAGCCGGCGACGAAGGTGCTCGCCGGACGGTGGTAGACCTCGTGCGGCGTGCCGATCTGCTCGACCCGGCCGGCGTTCATGACGATGATCCGCTGCGCCAGGGTCATCGCCTCGACCTGGTCGTGGGTCACGTACAGGCTGGTCGTGCGCAGGCGCCGGTGCAGCTTCTGGATCTCGAGCCTTGTCTGCACGCGCAGCTTGGCGTCGAGGTTCGACAGCGGCTCGTCGAACAGGAACGCGGCCGGCTCGCGCACGATCGCGCGCCCCATCGCCACCCGCTGTCGCTGGCCGCCCGAGAGCTGCTTCGGCTTGCGCTTGAGCAGGCCGCCGAGTTCCAGGATCTGCGCGGCGTCGTTGACCCGGCGCTCGATCTCGGCCTTCGGCAGGCCGCGGATCTTCAGCCCGAAGGCCATGTTGTCGTACACGCTCATGTGCGGGTAGAGCGCGTAGTTCTGGAACACCATCGCGATGTTGCGGTCCTTCGGCTCGACCTCGTTGACGCGCGCGCCGGCGATCAGCACCTCGCCGGCGGTCGCCCGTTCCAGTCCGGCGACGATGCGCAGCAGCGTCGACTTGCCGCAGCCCGACGGGCCGAGGATGACGATGAACTCGCCGTCGTCGATCGTGCAGCCGACCTCGTGCAGGACCGGCGTCTCGGCGAAGCGCTTGCTGATGTTTCTCAGTTCGACGGTGGCCATCTTGCCTGCGGGCGAGGATCGAGGATCGAGGATACAGCGGCGGCCGAGCGGATCGCTCCGCGATGGGCGAGCGGCAGCGGCTTACTTTTCGGTCTCGACCAGACCCTTGACGAACCAGCGCTGCATCAGCACCACGACCAGCGCCGGCGGCAACAGGGCGAGGATCGCGGTGGCCATCACCAGGTTCCAGTCGGTGGTGGCGTCGCCGGTGCCGATCATCTTCTTGATCCCGACCACGATCGTGTCCAGGTTCTGGTCGGTGACGATCAGCAGCGGCCACAGGTACTGGTTCCAGCCGTAGATGAACAGGATCACGAACAGCGCCGCGATGTTGGTGCGCGACAGCGGCAGCACGACGTCGCGGAAGAAGCGCAGCGGTCCGGCGCCGTCGATCTTCGCCGCCTCGACGTATTCGTCGGGGATGGTCATGAAGAACTGGCGCAACAGCAGGGTGGCGGTCGCCGAGGCGATCAGCGGCACGGTCAGTCCGGCGAAACTGTTGATCATGCCCAGATCGCTGACCACCTCGTAGGTCGGCAGAATGCGCACCTCGACCGGCAGCATCAGCGTGATGAAGATGCACCAGAAGAAGAACATGCGCCCGGGAAAGCGGAAGAACACCACCGCGTAGGCGCTGATGATCGACACCGCGATCTTGCCGAAGGTGATCACCAGCGCCATCAGCAGGCTGTTCCACATCATCGCCATCACCGGCGGGCTGAGCCGCTCGATGCCGCCGCGCAGCAGCGCGTCGCGGTAGTTGTCGAGCAGATGCGGCCCGGGCAGGATCGGCATCGGCGCCTGCGCGATCTGCTGCGTGGTCAGGGTCGAGGCGACCAGCGCCAGGTAGATCGGGAAGGCGACCACCGCCAGCCCGCCCCAGAGGATCGCGTGCGGCAGCCAGTCGGCGCTGCGGTTCGCCGCCATCAGTAGTGCACCCGGCGTTCGATGAAGCGGAACTGCATGAAGGTCAGGCCGATGACGATCGCCATCAGGATCACCGACTGCGCGCTCGACGAGCCGAGGTCGAGGGCGATCACGCCGTCGTAATAGACCTTGTAGACCAGGATCTCGGTGGCCTTGGCCGGGCCGCCGCCGGTGACCGCGTGGATCACGCCGAAGGTGTCGAAGAACGCGTAGACGATGTTGACCACCAGCAGGAAGAAGGTGGTCGGCGACAGCAGCGGGAACACCACGGTCCAGAACTTGCGCGACTCGCCGGCGCCGTCGATCGACGCCGCCTCCAGCAGCGAGCGCGGGATCGATTGCAGCCCGGCCAGGAAGAACAGGAAGTTGTAGGCGATCTGCTTCCAGGCGCTGGCCACGATCACCAGCGCCATCGCGTCCGATCCGTCCAGGGTCGGGTTCCAGTCGACACCCAGGCTGCGCATCAGCCAGGCGAGCACGCCGACCGCCGGGTTGAACATGAACAGCCAAAGCACGCCGGCCACTGCCGGCGCGATCGCATAAGGCACGACCAGCGTCGTCTTGTACAGCGCGGCGGCGCGCACCACCCGGTCGGCCATCACCGCCAGCAGCAGCGCCGGCACCATCGCCAGCAGCGTCACCGCCAGGGCGAAGTAGGCGGTGCGCCAGACCGAGGCGATGTAGTCGGGGTCGGCGAGGATCGTGCGGAAGTTCTCCAGGCCGACGAACTCGACGCGGGCGCCGAACGGGTCCTGCATCAGCACCGACATGAACAGCGCCTGCCCGGCCGGCAGGAAGAAGAACACCGCGGTGATCGCCAGTTGCGGGGCCAGCAGCAGATACGGCAACAGCTTGTTGTTGAAGATGACTTTGCGTTGCACGGCGGTCCGTTCGCATCGGCCGGCTCGGCGCCGGCGGCGGCGAAGCATATCGCCGCCGCCAGCGCCGCCGCGTGACCGGCGAGCGACTGCAGGCTGGCGCCGACGCTACCCGTGGCGGGCCGCGGCCGCCGGCTGGCGCGGCCCGGCGGCCGCCTAGCGCCGCAGCTCGAACAGGCTGACGTCGGGGTCGGCGCCCTTGAGCGCGCGGGCGATGCGCTCGCGCGCCTGGATGAACGGCGAGTGCTTGGCGTCGGCGCCCAGGAAGGCATCGAGATCGGGGTGTTGGCGCTGCAGGCGCGGCACGAGCTCGAGAAAGACGTCGGTGATCTCGGGATCGAACTGGCGCCCGCGCAGCCGCCTGATCTCGGCCAGCGCCTCGGCGATCGACCAGGCCTCCTTGTACGGCCGGCGGTGGGTCAGGGCATCGAAGACATCGGCCAGGGCCGACACGCGCGCCGCGATTGGGATCGTCTGCCCGACCAGGCGGTCCGGATAGCCGGTTCCATCCCAACGTTCGTGATGATGGCGTGCAATTTCCTGCGCAATATGCATCTGTGGAATGTTGGTCTGGCCGAGAATTTCCCATCCGGCGACCGTATGTGTCTCCATTATGAGACGCTCGCCGGGCGTCAACTTGCCCGGTTTCAGCAGCAGCGCGTCGGGTACGACCAGCTTGCCGATGTCGTGCAGGCGCGCCGCGAGATCGATCAGGAAGCACACGTCGTCTTCCAGATCGACCTCGCGCCCGAGGATCGACGCCAGTCGGCCGACCCGGTAGCAGTGTTCGCCGGTGGCGTCGTCGAGGCGTTCGGCGGCCAGCGCCTGCTGCTCGACCAGTTGCCCGAGGTTGCGGATCCGCTCGTGATCGGCCTCGGCGAGCCGGCCGCGCAGCCGGCCGCGCTGCTGGCACAACTGGTCGCCGACGGCGTCGGCCTCGAGGCCGTGCGCCTGCTGCACGCGCGCCAGGTGCTGATGGTGGTGCATCAGCACGTGCTTGGCCTTGGACTCGCGGTTCAGTTTCAGCAGCTCGTTCAGATAGAGGAGGGCGACATCGGCCTGGCCGGCGCGCTCGTAGGCGCTGACCGCCGCGGTCAGGGTGTCGATCAGGTCGATCGGGACCTGGGCGCGCGCCAGCGCCGCCATCCGCTGGATCCGCGACAGGCCGAAGTCGGCGGCGGTCTTGGCCTCGACCTCGACCAGTCCGAGGGCCAGTTCGGCGGCCAGCTCGGCGCGCGGCATCTGGCAGCGGTCGGCGAAGTTGCGCGCCGCCGCCGCGTGCTCGCGCGCCGCGCGCGCGTCGCCGAGGGCCGACAACACGCGCGCGAAGGTGGCTTCGAGGACGGTGCGGGTATAGCAATCGGCCGGCCGTTGCGGATCGGGCAACTCGTCGATCCCCTGCCGGCAGAGACGATAGCCGCGCCCCAGGTCGCGCTCGAAATAGGCGGCGAGCGCGGCGTTGGTGAGCGCGCGCGCGCGCGCGTCCGCCAGTTGCGTATCGGCGGCGGCCAGCAGCAGCACCCGCTCGAAGCAGGCGACCGCCTCGGCGGTGAGCGAACTTTGCATCAGCAACGCGCCGAGGTTGTTCCACACCGCGCATTCGCCGCGCAGGTCGGCCAGCGCCTGCGCCAGTTCGAGCGCCTCGGAAAGGCAGCGGGTCGCCTGCGGCGTGTTCGCGGTCTCCATCAGGAAGACGCCGCGTATCGTCAGCACCTTGCGCAGCAGCGGTAGGTCGCCGATCCGGCGTGCGACCGCCTCGGCGTCGGCGGTGGCGGCCAGGCCGTCGCCGGTGCGCGAGCGCATGAAGCACAGGATCGCGAGGTTGCACAGCGCCTCGCCGAGGCGCGCGCTGGCGCCCCCGGCGATTTGCGAGCGCAGCGCCCGCAGCGCGTTATCGATCTGCGGCTGGGGGGCGGCGGCCGGCGCGGCGAGCGCGGCGGCCAGCTCGCGCTCGAGCCGCTCGAGCGGCTCGTCGGCCTGCCCGGAGTCGGCGCAGGCAGGGTCGGCGGGTTGGGGCGAAGCCGGCATGGCAGCGGTGCCTGTTCGCGGGTCGCGGGCGTTTGCAGCCGAAGTTGCCTGAGGGTAACTTGGGCGCCGGACGGCAAAGCCAGCGACTGACTGTTCTTTGCACGTCAATTCAAACGATCGAACAATTCTATTTCCGGCGGAGAGAAACCATGGACGAGATGCTGGTCGAGGAAGTGCAAGTCGAGCAAGTCACGGAACTGTCGCTCGAGCAACTGGCCCAGGTCGGCGGCGGCGCCGTTTTTGCGATGGAGTGAGCCGGCGTCGACTCTGCAAGGCACCAAGGCCGGGGCGGTGCCCCGGTTTTCGTTTCTGGGCGAGCGCCGCGCCGGCGGTCAGGCGCCGATCGCCTTCCACAACATGTAGCCGCCGAGCAGATACAGCAGCAGCGCGAAGCCGCGTCTGAGCGGCGCCGCGTCGATCGCGTGCGCCAGCCGCGCGCCGAGCGGGGCGGTCAGCACGCTCATCGCGACGATCGCCGCCAGCGCCGGCAGATAGACGAAGCCGGCGAACGGCCAGGCGGGCGCGCCGAATTCGCGCCAGCCGGCCGCCACATAGCCGGCGGTGCCGGCCGCGGCGATCGGAAAGCCGAGCGCCGAGGCGGTGCCGACCGCGCGGTGGATGGCGACGTTGCACCAGACCATGAACGGCACCGAGACGAAAGCGCCACCGGCGCCGACCAGGCTCGACACCAGCCCGATCAGCCCGCCGGCGCTGGCGAGCCCGGCCGCGCCCGGCAACTGGCGCGAGGGTTTCGGCTTGCGGTTGCGCAGCATCTGGGTGGCCGACAGACCGACGAAACCGGCGAAGGCCGCCGCCAGCGGCGCCGTGGGCAGCAGCGCCGCCACCTGGGCGCCGGCGGCTGCGCCGACGACGATGCCGGGGGCGAGCGCGCGCGCCACCGGCCAGAGGACGGCGCCGTGGCGGTGATGGGCGCGCAGCGACGAGATCGACGTGAACAGGATCGTCGCCAGCGAGGTGGCGATGGCGATGTGCACGACGTGCTCGGCCGGTGCACCGTGCGCGGTCAGGATCAGCGTCAGGAACGGCACCAGGATCATGCCGCCGCCGATGCCGAACAGCCCGGCGAGAAAGCCGGTGGCGGCGCCCAGCGCGAGCAGGCCGGCGAGTTCGACGCCGGTCATCGCGCGGCGCCTGCGGTCGGGCCGCTGCCGGTGCGGCCCGGCGCCGGCCGCGCCCTTGGCGCCGAGGACCGGCGCATCAGGCGGACTGCAGCAAGCGCGTGGTGATCAGACGCCAGTGGGCGGGCTCGACCGGCGTGATCGACAGCCGGTTGCCGCGGCGCAGCACCGCCATCGTGGCGAGCCGCGGCTCGGCGCGCAGCTCGGCCAGTCCGAGGAGCCGGGTGCGAGCCAGCGCCCGCACGTCGACCAGCACCCAGCGCGGCGCCGACGGCGTGGCAGTCGGGTCGAAGTAGCGGCTGGCGCGGTCGAACTGGGTCGGATCGGGATAAGGCGCGCTGGCCACTTCGGCCAGCCCGGCGATGCCCGGTTCGGCAGCGCCGGAGTGATAGAAGAGCACGCCGTCGCCGACTCGCATCGCGTCGCGCATGAAGTTGCGCGCCTGGTAGTTGCGCACGCCGGTCCACGGCACAGAGGCAGCGGGGGCGGCGAGCGCGTCGTCGATCGAGCACTCGTCGGGCTCGGACTTCATCAGCCAGTAGCGGCGCGCGGTCATCGTGGCAGGTGGCAAGGGGGCGGGCGCGGCCGGCTGCGCGCCGCGCGCGCGACCGCGGGCGTTGCGTCGCCGCCGGGCTGCGCCGCAGGCGTCGCCTGCGCGCATGATCGGTTCCCCGCCTGTGCCGCCCGGCCGGACGTCCTGAACCATCGGTTCAGGGCGGTCGTTGTCCGCCACGCTTAGGTTCAGCAGACGCGTGCCGATCGCACCGCGTGGCGAGCCCAACAACCTGGCGCAAAGCGCATCGGTTCAAGGAACAACGGCCATTGCGCGAACACCGCAGGGAAGCGCGCATTGTAGCCGCGCGCGGCGTGCGCCGCGCTGGCATCTGCGCCGGCACGCCGGCGGCGGTGCGCTCAAAAGAGCTTTTCCTGCGGCGCCAGGATCTCGTCGGCCAGCGCGTTGAGTTCGCGGATGCGCCGGCGCGCCTCGCCGATCGCGGTGCCGTCGGTGGCGCGCGCGCTCATCAGTTCCTGCGCGATCTGCAAGGCGGCGAGCACCGCGATGCGATCGGCACCGACCACCTTGCCGGCGTCGCGGATCGCGCCCATCTTCTGGTCGACGTAGCGCGCGCAGGCGAGCAGCTCGGCTCGCTCTTCGGGGCGGCAGGCGAGCAGGTACTCGCGGCTCAGCACGCTGACGGAAACCTGTTCGGTGCTCACGGCGGTGGCGGGTGTGATCGTGGACCGGTGCGCGCGCGCCTTCAGCGCTGCGCCGGGCGCTCGTCGGTTGCGGTCGCGGCGGCCGGCAGGCGCGCCAGCAGCTCGTCGACCCGCTGCACCGCGCCGCTGACGCGGCCGCGCAGCGCCTCGAGTTCGCGCTGCGCGGTTGCGGCCTGCGCGCGCAACTGCTGGTTCTCCTCGCGCAGCGTTCGCACCCGGCCCTGCAACTCGCCGAGCTTGGCGCGCAGCGCCTCCAGTTCTTCCAGCATGCCGGCGATGCTAGCACCGGAGCGCGCCGCCACCGCGCCGGCGCGCTTGCCGGCCGGGGACGCAGCCGAGGCGCTGCTAGACTGGCCGCCGCTGATGGTGCCGTGGGGTCCCTGCTGGACGGCCACGGTGAAACGGGAAGCAGGAGGCAGGCGTCTGTCACAGGCGTCGCGTCAACCTGCGCTGCCCCCGCAACGGTAAGCAGTCGTCGCGCCGAAGACTCCGCAGAACGGCGCGACCGCTTTCGCCGCAAGCCACTGCCGGCACTCGCCGGCGGGAAGGCGCGAAGGTCGCACTGCAGCCCGGAGACCGGCCATCGGTCCGATGCGCGCGCCGCAGGTTGCGTGCATCGGCGGTGGACCGGTCACGGGGCGTGGCGGCCGCAGGCGTGCGACGCGATCTGCACTTGCGTTGCACGCCACAGGCAGCGATGCACCGGCGCCGGTCCGTGTCACGGACCGCCGGCGGAGGGCCGGCATCAGCCTGAGGTCTTCTCATGCATTGCAGCCAAACCTCGTCGCAGGCGCGACGACTTCGTGCGTCCGCGCTCGCGGCCGCTTCTTTCCTTCTCGCCCTGGGCGGCGCCGCGCAGGCGGCAACGCTGGAGACGGTGGTGGTCACCGGCGCCCGCGGCGAGCAGGCCTTCGACGAGGCACTGGCGCCGGTGACTCTGATCACTCGCGCCGACATCGAGCGCGCGCAGGCGACCGACCTGGTCGAACTGCTCGCGCGCTCCGCCGGAGTGCAGTTCGTGCGCAGCGGCGGTCCGGGCGCGGTGGCCTCGCTGTTCGTGCGCGGCGCCGGCAGCAGCCAGTTGCTGGTGCTGGTCGACGGCATGCGCATCAACACGCCGCTCACCGGCGGCGCCGTGCTCGGCGGCATCGCTCTCGACGCGGTCGAGCGCATCGAGATCGTGCGCGGCAACCTGTCGAGCCTGTACGGCTCGGAGGCGATCGGCGGCGTGGTGCAGATCTTCACCCGCGGCGCCGTTGCCGAGCGCGAGCTGTCGGCGTCGCTCGAGGCCGGCAGCGGAGCGACGCGCAGCGGCGCCGTGTCGGCGACCGGCAGCGTCGGCGGCACGAGGATTTCGGCCACCGTGGCGGTGCGCGCGGCCGAGCCCTTTTCCGCCATCGACGCGGCGCGGGTGCAGGTGTCACCGTTCGCCGCCGGTGCCAACCCGGACCACGACGCCCATCGCCAGCGCTCGGGTGCGCTGCGCGCCACGCACCGCCTGTCGGATGCCACCACGGTCGGCGTCTCGGCCTGGAGCCGGCGCAGCCGCACCGAGTTCGACGACACCGCCGACGGCCCGACCGCGACCCACGAGGAAGACGCGCGCAGCGAGAGCTGGCAGGCCAACCTGCGCCACGCGCTGGCCGAGATCTGGACCGTCGATCTGCGGCTCGGCGAGGCGAGCGAGACGAGCGACAACCGCGCGAGCGTGCCGGCGTCGTGGTCGGCCGGCCGCTTCGAGTCGCGCAATCGCAGCGCGCAGGTGCAACTCGAGGCGCGCCTGGCGCCGCGCGTGGCGGCGCAAGTCGGTCTCGAGTATCTGCATCAGCGCGGCGCCGCCAGCAGCTACGACCCGGCCTTCGCCGGCGCACTGACCGGCTTTGGCCGGCATGTCGGCTCGGCCTGGTTCGGGGTGACCGGGCGCACCGATGACGGCCGCCGGTCGGTGCAGCTCAGTGCGCGCCACGACGACATCTCGGACGTCGGCCGGCACGACACCTGGCTGGTCGCCTACGGGATCGCGCTGGCGCCGCGCCTGCGCGCCACGGCGCAGGCCTCGACCGCGTTTCGCGCGCCGAGCTTCAACGACTTGCACTTTCCGGGCTTCGGCAATCCGAACCTGCGGCCGGAGACCGCCGCAAGCCTCGAACTCGGACTGCGCTACGCGCAGGCCGGCACGCGCGCCTCGGCTGCCGTGTTTCGCACACACACGCGCGATTTGATCCAGTTCGGCGGCGCGCGCATGGACAACGTCGCGCGGGCGCGAACCGACGGCGTCGAACTGACCGCCGGCCAGGTGCTCGGTGCCTGGCGCCTCGAGGCCAACGCCACCTACCTGGACGCGCGCGACGAAGCCAGCGGCGAACGCCTGCTGCGGCGCGCACCGTGGAGCGCCCAGCTCGGCCTGTTCCACGAGCGCAGCCGCTGGCTGCTGGGCACCGAGCTCGCCTGGGTCGATGCGCGCAGCGACTTCGACATCAACACCTTCGCGCGCAAGTTGTTGCCCGCGCACACGCTGGTGCGGGCACTCGCCCACTATCGGGCGAGCGCCAATCTGCGTCTGAAGCTGCGCCTGGAAAACCTGTTCGACGAGCGCTACACCTTGGTCGACGGCTACAGCACCTGGGGCCGGGCGCTGTTCGGCGGCATCGAATGGCGGCAGTAGAGCTGCAGCGCAGCGCCGTGCCGCCGGCGCGGCGCGCGCGGCGCGTGCTGGCGGCGCTTGCCCTGGCGGCGCCGCTGGCGCTGCTGGCCGCGCTGGCGATCGGCAGCGTGCCGGTGCCGCCG
>Ga0208100_100660_pt1 | contig 12479 bp, 10 predicted proteins | sample SubbioR11_8A_Aug_FD_184817 | JGI IMG/M metagenome (GOLD analysis project Ga0208100, IMG submission 184817) | Serpentinite rock and fluid subsurface biosphere microbial communities from McLaughlin Reserve, California, USA - CR11_8A_Aug (SPAdes) | ecosystem: Environmental > Terrestrial > Deep... | reverse complement strand
GCGGCTGCGTCGGCCAGAGCGGCGGCGGCTGGGCGCACTACGTCGGCCAGGAGAAGCTGCGGCCGCAGTCGGGCTGGCTGCCGCTGGCCTTCGCGCTCGACTGGGCGCGCCCGCCGCGCCAGCAGAACTCGACCTCGTTCTGGTACGCGCACACCGACCAGTGGCGCTACGAGAAGATCGAAGTCGGCAGCATCCTTTCGCCGCTGGCCGACCGCAGCGCCTACGGCGGCAGCCTGATCGACTACAACGTGCGCGCCGAGCGCATGGGCTGGCTGCCCAGCGCGCCGCAGCTGAAGACCAACCCGCTGCAGGTCGTCAAGGACGCGCAGGCCGCCGGCGTCGACCCCAAGGACTACGTCGTCAAGGCGCTCGAGGACGGCTCGCTGCAGATGAGCTGCGAGGACCCCGACGCGCCGCAGAACTGGCCGCGCAACCTGTTCGTCTGGCGCTCCAACCTGCTGGGCTCGTCGGGCAAGGGTCACGAGTATTTCTGCAAGCACCTGCTGGGCACCGAGCACGGTCTGCAGGGCAAGGATCTGGGCCGCGACGAGGCGCGCCCGACCGAGGTCCGCTGGCACGAGCAAGCACCCGAGGGCAAGCTCGACCTGGTCGTCACGCTCGACTTCCGCATGAGCACGACCTGCCTCTACAGCGACGTCGTGCTGCCGACTGCGAGCTGGTACGAGAAGAACGACCTCAACACCAGCGACATGCACCCGTTCATCCACCCGCTGTCGACCGCGGTCGACCCGGTCTGGCAGAGCCGCTCCGACTGGGAGATCTACAAGGGCTTCGCCCAGGCCTTCAGCGAGGTCTGCAAGGGCCACCTGGGCGTCGAGAAGGAAGTCGTGCTGACGCCGCTGATGCACGACACCCCGGCCGAGCTGGCGCAGCCCTTCGAGGTCCAGGAGTGGAAGAAGGGCCAGTGCAAGCTGATTCCCGGCAAGACCGCGCCGCAGATCACGGTCGTCGAGCGTGACTACCCCAGCGTCTACAAGCGCTTCACCTCGCTCGGCCCGCTGATGGGCAAGCTCGGCAACGGCGGCAAGGGCATGGCCTGGAATACCCAGACCGAGGTCGACCAGCTCGCCGAGCTCAACGGCGTCGACGCCGAGGGCCGCCCGCGCATCGTCACCGACATCGACGCCTGCGAGGTCGTGCTGCAGCTCGCGCCCGAGACCAACGGCCATGTCGCGGTCAAGGCCTGGCAGGCGCTGTCGAAGATCACCGGGCGCGAGCACGCGCACCTCGCGCTGCACCGGGAGGACGAGAAGATCCGCTTCCGCGACGTCCAGGCGCAGCCGCGCAAGATCATCAGCTCGCCGATCTGGTCGGGGCTCGAGAGCGAGAAGGTGTCGTACAACGCCGGCTACACCAACGTCCACGAGTTGATCCCCTGGCGCACGCTGAGCGGACGCCAGCAGTTCTACCAGGATCACTCGTGGATGATCGCCTTCGGCGAGGGCCTGAGCAGTTACCGCCCGCCGGTCGACCTGAAGACCACCGACGCGATCCAGGGCCGCAAGCCCAACGGCCACAAGGAGATCGTCCTCAACTTCATCACGCCGCACCAGAAGTGGGGCATCCACTCGACCTACAGCGACAACCTGCACATGCTCACGCTCAACCGCGGCGGGCCGGTGGTCTGGCTGTCGGAGGACGACGCGAAGCAGGCCGGCATCGCCGACAACGACTGGATCGAGCTGTTCAACATCAACGGCGCGATCGCCGCGCGCGCGGTGGTCAGCCAGCGCGTCAACCCCGGCATGGTCATGATGTACCACGCGCAGGAGAAGATGATCAACACGCCCGGCTCGGAGATCACCGGGGTGCGCGGCGGCATCCACAACTCGGTCACCCGCGCGGTGACCAAGCCGACCCACATGGTCGGCGGCTACGCGCAGCTGAGCTACGGCTTCAACTACTACGGGACGATCGGCACCAACCGCGACGAGTTCGTCGTGGTGCGCAAGATGCGCAAGGTCGACTGGCTCGACACCCCCCACGACGACCATCTGGCCCGCGCCTACCAGGCGCAGGGCGAGAACCCCTGAACCCGCCCCGAGCGCAAGGAGTCTAGCGATGAAAGTCCGCGCACAGATCGGCATGGTCCTGAATCTGGACAAGTGCATCGGCTGCCACACCTGCAGCGTGACCTGCAAGAACGTCTGGACCAGCCGCCCCGGCGTCGAGTACGCCTGGTTCAACAACGTCGAGACCAAGCCGGGCATCGGCTACCCCAAGGAGTGGGAGAACCAGGACAAGTGGCGCGGCGGCTGGGTGCGCCGCGCCGACGGCACGCTCGTGCCGCGCCAGGGCGGCAAGTGGGCGCTGCTGATGAAGATCTTCGCCAACCCGCACCTGCCGCAGATCGACGACTACTACGAGCCGTTCACCTTCGACTACGAGCACCTGCACTCGGCGCCGGAGATGAAGCACCAGCCGACCGCCCGCCCGCGGTCGCTGATCACCGGCCAGCGCATGGAGAAGATCGAGTGGGGGCCGAACTGGGAGGACATCCTCGGCGGCGAATTCAGCAAGCGCAGCAAGGACAGGAACTTCGACGAGATGCAGAAGGACATCTACGGCCAGTTCGAACACACCTTCATGATGTACCTGCCCCGGCTGTGCGAGCACTGCCTGAACCCGACCTGCGTCTCCTCTTGCCCCAGCGGCAGCATCTACAAGCGCGAGGAGGACGGCATCGTCCTGATCGACCAGGACAAGTGCCGCGGCTGGCGCATGTGCGTCTCGGGCTGCCCGTACAAGAAGATCTACTACAACTGGAAGAGCGGCAAGGCCGAGAAGTGCATCTTCTGCTACCCGCGCATCGAGGCCGGCGAGCCGACCGTCTGCAGCGAGACCTGCGTCGGGCGCATCCGCTACCTCGGCGTGCTGCTCTACGACGCCGACGCGATCGCCGCGGCCGCCAGCGTCGAGCGTGACAAGGACCTGTACCAGGCCCAGCTCGACGTCTTCCTCGACCCCAACGACCCGCAGGTCATCGCGCAGGCCCGCCGCGACGGCGTACCCGAGGCCTGGCTCGAGGCCGCGCGGGCGAGCCCGGTGTGGAAGATGGCGATGGACTGGAAGGTCGCGCTGCCGCTGCACCCCGAGTACCGCACGCTGCCGATGGTCTGGTACGTGCCGCCGCTGTCGCCGATCAGCGCCGCGGCCAACGCCGGCCAGCTCGGCACCAACGGCGAGATCCCCGACGTGCGGCAGTTGCGCATCCCGGTCAAGTACCTCGCCAACCTGCTGACCGCCGGCGACACGCTGCCGGTCGAGCGCGCCCTCGAGCGCATGCTGGCGATGCGCGCCTGGCAGCGCGCCAAGCATGTCGAGGGCCGGCCCAACCGTGCCGCGCTCGACCAGGTGCAGATGACCGAGGCCGAGGTCGAGGCGATGTACCGCTTGATGGCAATCGCCAACTACGAGGACCGCTTCGTGATCCCCAGCGCGCACCGCGAGTACGCCGAGAACGCCTTCAACGTGCGCGGCGGCTGCGGCTTCTCGTTCGGCAACGGCTGCAGCGAGGGTGTGACCGAGACCAGCCTGTTCGGCAGCGAGAAGAAGCGCACGATCCCGATCAAGGCGGAGGTCTGAGATGGCCGCGTTCACGCCCCCGCTGCACAAGATGGTGCACACCCTGCGCGCCGCGGCCTGGCTGCTGCGCTACCCCGACGCCGAGCTGCGCGCGGCGCTGCCGGCGCTGGCCGCGGCCCTGCACGCCGAGGCTGCGCTGGCGCCGCCGCGCGTGGCCGAGCTCGACGCGCTGGTCGCGCGGCTGCGCAGCCTGCCGCCGCTGCGCGCCGAGGCCGAGTACGTCGAGATCTTTGACCGCGGGCGCCAGACCTCGCTGCACCTGTTCGAGCATGTGCACGGCGACAGCCGCGACCGCGGCCCGGCGATGGTCGACCTCGGCCAGACCTACGCGCGGGCCGGCCTGCACCTGGCTGCGGGCGAACTGCCCGACTACCTGCCGGCGGTACTCGAGTACGCCAGCACCCAGCCGGCGCCGCAGGCCCGCGAGTTTCTCGGCGAGATCGCGCACATCGTGCGCGCGATCTTCAGCGCGCTGCTCGCGCGCGGCAGCGGCTACGCCAGCGTGCTCGCTGCCGTGCTCGACCTCGCCGGCGAGCGCGCCGAGCCGGTCGTGCTGCCCGCCGAGCCGCCGCTCGACGAGACCTGGCAGGAGCCCGCCGCCTTCGACGGCTGCCGCACCGCCGGCGCCGGCCGGCCTGCGCAGCCGCAGCCCATCCACATCGTCCGCCCGGCCGCGAGCGCCCCGCCGCGCTCGCGCGCCGCCTGATCGAGGAGTCACGCCATGAACGCCCTGGACTTCTTCCTGTTCGCCATCTTCCCGTACCTGTGCCTGGCCGTCTTCCTGATGGGCAGCCTGGCGCGCTTCGACCGCGACCAGTACACGTGGAAGAGCGACTCGTCGCTGCTGCTGCGCAGCAGCGGCATGCGGCTGGCGAGCAACCTGTTCCACTTCGGCATCCTGTTCCTGCTGGTCGGCCACTTCTTCGGCCTGCTGACGCCGCAATGGGCCTACGCCTGGCTGATCAGCCCCGAGACCAAGAAGCTGGTCGCCAACGTCAGCGGCGGCATCGCCGGCGCGGCCTGCTTCATCGGTCTGACCATCCTGCTGCAGCGGCGCATCTTCGACGCCCGAATCCGCCTGACCAGCCACCGCACCGACCTCGCGATCCTGATCATCCTGTGGGTGCAGCTCGCGCTGGGCCTGTCGACGCTGCTGTTCGCGCGCGGCGGCCCGGCCGAGGTCGCCGAGATGCTGATCGTCTCGAAGTACCTGCAGAGCCTGGTGGTCTTCCAGCCCGACGTCGCGCTGCTGGCCGGGGTCTCGCTGCTGACCAAGCTGCACATGCTGCTGGGCATGCTGATCTTCCTGCTGTTCCCGTTCAGCCGGCTGGTGCATGTCTGGAGCGGGCTGGCAACCCTGGCCTACCTGTGGCGGCCGCGCCAGATCGTACGCTCGCGCCGGCTCAACGTCCCGGCCGACCGCCAGCCGCGGCGCGCGCCATGAGCGCGCTGCAGGCCCACCCGGACGCCGCGCTGGCCGCCGCGGCCGGGCTCGACGGGCAGCCGCCTGCGGTCAACGGCGTGGCCCTGGCGCAGCCCGGCGAGGCGCCGAGCGCCGAGGAGCTGCGCCGGCGCGCCGGCATCGAGCTGCTGCGCCAGGCCGCGATCGCCGCCGGCCTGCTCGCCGCCGACGACCCGCCGCCGCTGCAGGGCGTGCCCAGCGAGGCCGCCAGCGAGGCCATCGAGGCCTGGCTGGCCGCGACGATCGTGCTGCCCGAGCCCGACGACGAGGCCTGCCGGCGCCACCACGCGGCGCACCCCGAGCGCCACGCGCTCGGCGAGCGCGCGCATCTGCGCCATGTGCTGTTCGCGGTCACGCCGGGGGTCGACGTGGTCGCGCTGCGCCAGCGCGCCGAGGCCACCCTGCTCGACCTGCGCGCGAGCGGCCCCGGCGAGGCCGACCGCTTTGCCGCCGTCGCCGCCGAGCGCTCGAACTGCCCGAGCGGCGCGCGCGGCGGCGACCTCGGCTGGCTGGCCGCCGGCGACTGCGCGCCCGAGTTCGCCCGCAAGGTCTACGGCCACCCCGAAGTCGGCGTGCTGCCGCGGCTGGTGCACAGCCGCCATGGTCTGCATGTGGTGGAGGTGCTCGCGCGCGCGCCCGGCGTCGTGCCGCCGTACGAGGCGGTGCGCGAGGCGGTCCGGCTCGCGCTGCAGCAGCAGGCCTGGGTCAACGCGGTGCAGCAGAGCCTGCACCGGCTGGCCGCCGCGGCCGAGCTGCACGGCGTCGACCTGACCGGCGCCGCGACCGTGCAGCCGGCTTGATGTGCATCAAGCATGAACCGCTGCGCACTGGCCTACAGTGCGCCGCATGCTGGGCGTTCTGAGGGCTGCGTCGCTGGCCGCGAAGCTCGGCGCCATCGGCGCGCTGCTGCTGCTGCTCGCGCTCGGCTCGACCGGGCTGACGCTGTGGGTCACCTGGAAGCTCGACGGCGGCGCCGCCGCCGTCAACGAGGCCGGCCGCCTGCGCATGCAGGCCTGGCGGCTGGCGCAGGCGGTGGGCGAGCACGACAGCGCGCGGGTGCGGCAGCATGTGCAGGAGTTCGACGCCGCGCTCGACCTGCTCGCGCGCGGCGACCCGGCGCGGCCGCTGTTCGTGCCCAGCGACCGCGCGACCGACGCCGCGTTCGCGCAGGTCCACGCGCGCTGGGCCGACTACCGCACGCAATGGCTGGCCAACGCGGTGCCGCCGCAGGTCTCGGTGGCCGCGCAGACCGCGGCGCTGGTGGTCGAGATCGACGCCTTCGTCAGCGCGATCGAGGCCCAGCTCTCGCGCTGGACGGCGGTGCTCACGATCTTCCAGCTCGGCCTGATCGGGCTGGCCATCGCCGGCGGCATCGCGATGGTCTACGCGTCCTTCCTGTTCGTGCTCAACCCGCTGGCGCGGCTGCAGGCGGGCTTGCGCCAGATCGAGTGCGGCGATCTGGCCACGCGCGTCGAGGTCGATTCGGCCGACGAGTTCGGCCGGCTCGCGCAGGGCTTCAACCGCATGGCCCAGACCCTGCAGGACTTCTACCGCGACCTCGAAGGCAAGGTCCGCGAGCAGACCGAGCGCCTGCGCAGCGAGCGCGAGCGGCTGAGCGTGCTGTACGAGGCCAGCGAGTTCGTCGCCCGCGCGCCGACGCTCGAGGCGCTGGCCCAGGGCTTCGTGCGGCGGGCGCGTGCGGTCGGTGGCGCCGACGCCGCGCTGCTGCGCTGGTACGACGCCGCCGGGCACCGCTCGGCGCTGCTGGCCACCGACTGCGTGCCAGCCGAGATGATCGAGGCCGAGCGCTGCCTGCACGACGGCAGTTGCCACTGCGGCCAGCCGGCGGCCGACCGCGGCGCGCGGGTCATCGTCCTGCACCCGGGCGGGGCGACGGGTGCGGCCGCGGCCAATGCCGTCGACGCGGCTTGCGAGCGCCACGGCTTCGAGCGCCTGGTCACGGTGCCGGTGCGCCTGCACGACCACACGCTCGGCGAGATCGACCTGCTCTACCGCGGCAGCGGCGGCCAGCTCGGCGCCGAGGACCGCGTGCTGCTCGAGACCCTGGCCAGCCACCTGGCCAGCGGCATGGAGGGCGTGCGCGCCGCGGCGCTCGAGCGCGAATCGGCGGTCGCCGAGGAGCGCGCGCTGCTCGCGCGCGAGCTGCACGACTCGATCGCGCAGGGCCTGGCGTTCCTGAAGATCCAGCTCCAGCTGCTGCGCGGCGCGCTCAGGCGCAACGACGCGGCGCAGGTGCAGCTCGCCGTCGACGAGCTCGATGCCGGCCTGCGCGAGAGCGCGGCCGACGTGCGCGAGCTGCTGCTGCACTTTCGCACGCGCACCAACAGCGACGACTTCGGCGCCGCGATCAAGACCACGCTGCGCAAATTCCAGCACCAGAGCGGGCTGGCCACGCACCTGGAACTGCACGGCAGCGGCGCGCCGCTGCCGCCCGACGTGCAAGTGCAGTTGCTGCACGTCGTGCAGGAGGCGCTGTCGAACGTGCGCAAGCACGCCGGCGCGAGCGCGGTCTGGGTCGACGTGCAGCAGCAGCCGCCCTGGCGCATCGAGGTCCGCGACGACGGCCACGGCTTCGACGCCGAGGCCGCGCTCGACGAGACGCATGTCGGCCTGCGCATCATGCGCGAGCGCGCTGCGGGCATCGGCGCGGGCGTGCAGATCCGCTCGCAACCCGGGCAGGGCACCTGCGTGCGCGTCGAACTGCCGCCGGCGCAGACGCTGGCGGCCTGAGCGAGGCGTGGCAATGAGCGACGAGACGACGACGCTGCGCGTGATGGTCGTCGACGACCACACCCTGTTCCGGCGCGGCCTGGTCGCGCTGCTGAGCGCCGACGGGCGCTTCGCGGTCGTCGGCGAGGCCGCCGACGCCAACGAGGCGCAGCGCGTGGCTGCGCAATGCCGGCCGCAGGTCATCCTGCTCGACAACCACCTGCCCGGTGTCTGCGGGGTCGACGCGTTGCCCGCGCTGCGTGCGGCGGCCCCGCAGGCGCGCGTGCTGATGCTGACGATGAGCGAGGACGAGCGCGACCTCGCCGCCGCGGTGCGCGGCGGCGCCACTGGCTACCTGCTCAAGACCGCCGACGGCGAGGAGCTGGGCCAGGCCGTCGAGCGCGCCGCGCGCGGCGAGGCCAGCTTCGGCGCGGCGATGGCGGCCAAGCTCGCGTCGGCCTTCGCCCCGCTCGAGCCCGGCGAGGCGGTGGCCGCGGGGCCCGCGCCCGGGCCGGCCACGGCGGCCCCAGTCGCGGCGCCGGCGGTCGACGATCGGCTGGCCGCGCTGTCGCCGCGCGAGCGCGAGATCCTCGAGCTGATCGCGCGCGGCGACAGCAACAAGGAGATCGCGCGCACGCTGGCGATCGCCGAGACCACGGTCAAGATCCACGTCCAGCACATCCTGCGCAAGCTCGACCTCAGCTCGCGCGTGCAGGCCGCGGTGCTGGTCGCGTCGCGGCGCCGGGGCGCGCCGTGAGGCCGGCGGGCGCGACCGCAGGGCCACGCCCGCTGCTGTCCGACGGGGCTTGACGCCGCCGCCGGCGCTGCGCCGCGGCCCTGGGTCCAGGGCCGGCAGGCCTCACACCACGTTCCTATACTGCGGCTCGCGATGACCGAGCCCGCGACCGCCACCCCCGCCGCCGAGCGCCCGGCGGCCGTGCCCTTCGGCACCGCGCTGCGCTTCTGGCTCAAGCTCGGCCTGATCAGCTTCGGCGGGCCGGCCGGGCAGATCGCGATCATGCACACCGAGCTCGTCGAGCGCCGCCGCTGGATCAGCGAGCGGCGCTTCCTGCACGCGCTGAACTACTGCATGCTGCTGCCGGGGCCCGAGGCGCAGCAGCTCGCAACCTACCTGGGCTGGCTGCTGCACCGCACCTGGGGCGGCATCGCCGCGGGCGTGCTGTTCGTGCTGCCCTCGCTGCTGCTGCTGATCGTGCTGTCCTGGGTCTACGTCGCCCATGGCGACGTGCGCTGGATCGCCGGCATCTTCTACGGCATCAAGCCGGCGGTGGTCGCCATCGTCTTCCACGCCGCCTGGCGCATCGGCTCGCGCGTGCTCGCCAACCGCGTGCTGTGGGCGATCGCGGTGGCGGCCTTCGTCGCGATCTTCGTGCTCGGGGCACCATTTCCGCTGATCGTCGCCGCAGCGGCGCTGGCCGGCGGGCTGGGCGCGCGGCTCGCGCCGCGTTGGTTCGAGCCAGGCAACGGCGGCCATGCCGCCGGCGGCAAGTCGTACGGCCCGGCGCTGATCGACGACGACACCCCGCGCGCGCCGCACACGGTCTACCGGCGCCGGCGGCTGGTCGCGGTGGTGGCCACCGGCCTCGCGCTGTGGGCGCTGCCGATGGCGCTGCTGCTGGCCTGGCAGGGCGTCGATGGCATCTACACGCAGATGGCCGCATTCTTCACCAGCGCCGCGCTGCTGACCTTCGGCGGCGCGTACGCCGTGCTGCCCTACATCTACCAGGGCGCGGTGCTGCACTTCGGCTGGCTGAGCCCGACGCAGATGATCGACGGTCTCGCGCTGGGCGAGGCGACGCCGGGGCCGCTGATCATGGTCGTGGCCTTCGTGGCCTTCGTCGGCGCCTGGCAGAGCCCCGAGCTGCTCGCGCAGTTCGGCCCCGACCAGCTGTTTGCCGCCGCCGCGCTGGCCGCGGTGCTGGTGACCTGGGTCACCTTCCTGCCCTCGTTCGTCTTCATCCTCGCCGGCGGCCCGCTGATCGAGGGCACGCGCGGGCGGCTGGGCTTCACCGCGCCGCTCACGGCGATCACCGCGGCGGTGGTCGGCGTGATCGTCAACCTCGCGCTGTTCTTCACGTACCACGTGCTGTGGCCGCAGGGCTTCGGCGGCGACTTCGACGCCTTCGCCGCGGCCCTCGCCGCCGCCGCGCTGGTCGCGCTGGCGCGCTTCAAGCGCGGCGTGATCGAGACGCTGGTGGTCTGCGCCGGCGCCGGGCTCGCGCTCACCCTGCTGGGGTAGCCGCGCGCGCGGCGCGGCGGGTCAGCCTGCGCGGGTCTTGCAGGTGCTGATGCCGAAGGGCAGGTAGGCCGGGCACCAGCCGAGCGCGGCGGTGGCGATCGGCACGATGCCGAGGTAGCCCCAGACGCCGACCGTGCCGGTGGCCGCCAGCGCGACCAGCGCGATACCGACGACCAGGCGCAGGATGCGGTCGATGCCGCCGACATTGGATCTCATGGTCACTCTCTGTGGGCTGGCGCGCGGCCACCCCCATGGCGGCCGCCGCAGTCGCGAGCGTATGCCGGGCGCCGGCGCCGCGCGGTGACCGGGGTCACGCAGCGCCGCCGGCGGCCAGCGCGCGCAGCGCGGCGGCGTCGACGATCTCGATGCGCTCGCGCCCGACGCGCACCCAGCCGGCGCGGTCGAAACGGCGCAGCAGGCGGGTGACGATCTCGCGCACCGTGCCCAGCTCGTCGGCCAGCGCCTGGTGCGTCGTCTGCACCACGGCGCCGTGGCCCAGCAGCGCCGCAGCCAGCCGCTGGTCCAGGCGCTGGAAGGCCACCGCCTCGACCAGCGTCATCAGCTCGGCGATGCGGTCGGCGAAGATGCCGAACACATGGCGCCGGAACGGCTCGTGCGCGCACCACCGGGCGAAACCGGCCGGGTCGAGCACGACCAGTTCGCTGGGCTGGGTAGTCAGCGCATACGCCGGCAGCGGGCCCTGGCCGAACAGGCAGGCGGTCGAGGCGATGCACAGCTCGCCGGGGGTGACGCGGTAGAGCTCGAGCGAGCGGCCCTGGCTGCTGCCGCGCGCGACGCGCAGCTCACCGTCGACGACCAGCGGGAAGCCGCGGCAGGGCGCGCCTTCGTCGAACACCCGCTGCCCGGCGGGCACCTGCAGGACCTGCGCGTGCTGCGCGAGCACTGTCGCGCGCAACGCCGCCGGCAGCTCGGCGACGGCCGGGTAGAGGGCGAACAGGCGCTCGGCGCAGGAGTCGGCGGTGGCCATCGGCAGCCCGGTAGCGTGCGGCTGGCCAGTGTAGGACGCGGCCGCGCCGACAATGCGGCGATGAGCGTCGCCCCTGCCTCCGCGCTGTCGCCCGGCGCCTTCGCCACGCTGCTGCTGATCGCGCTGATGATGGGCGCCAACCATGTCGCCGCGCGCGTGGCCTTCGACCATGGCCTCGACGTCGCCACCGCAGTGGTCGTGCGCAGCGCCGTGACGGCGGTGGTGGTCGGCGCGCTGATCGCGCTGCAGCGCGTGCCGCTGACGCTGACGCCGCGCGAGCGCCGGGCGCTGCCGGCCATCGGCGTGCTGGTCGCCGTGCAGAGCCTGTGCCTGTACGCGGCGGTCGCGCGGCTGCCGGTGGCGCTGGCGCTGCTGGCCTTCAACACCTACCCGCTGTGGACCGCGCTGTGGGCGCGGCTGCTCTACGGTCACCGGCCCGAGCGGCGGGTGCTGCTGGCCATGCCGGTGCTGCTGGCCGGGCTGGCGCTGGCCCTCGACGTCGCCGGCGCGGCCTCAGGGCTGGGCGCGGCGCGGCAATGGGCGGCCATCGGCGTCGGCGTGGCGTACGCGCTGGCCGCCGCCGCCACCTTCGGCCTGGCGCTGGTCTGGACCCAGCACGAGGCCGGCGGGCTCGACGGCCGCGTGCGCACCGCCGGCACGATGGCCATGGTCGCGGTGATCGCGCTGGCCGCGGTCGGCACCCAGGGCGGCTTCCAGTGGCCGCAGGCCGCGCCCGGCTGGTGGGGGCTGGCGGCCCTGACCCTGCTCTACGGCAGCGCGTTCACGATCCTGTTCACGGTGCTGCCGCGGCTGGGCGTGGTCGGCAACTCGGCGATCATGAACGTCGAGCCGGTCTTCGCGCTGGTCCTGGCCTGGGTCATCCTGGCCCAGGCCATCGCCCCGGTGCAGGTCGCCGGCGCGCTGGTGGTGGTCGCGACGGTGGTCTGGCTGGGCCTGCGCCGGCGCTGAGCGGGCGGCGGGCCATGGGCCGGTGCTCAGCAGGTAGTCAAGCGATGCTCAGTCGGCGGCCTGCAAGGTGCGCAGCCGCGCCGCCAGCGACGCGGCGCTCAGCATGCCGACATGGCGCTCGACGATGCGGCCGTCGGCCGCGACGAACAGCGTGGTCGGCAGCGCGCTCGAGCCGATTGCCGGGCCCAGCCGGCTGCCGCCGTCGAGCCAGACGCCCTGGACGTGGTAGGGCAGGGCCGTGAGGTGGCGGCGCACCGCCGCCGCGTCTTCGCCCTGGTTGACGAACAGGAAGCGCACGCCGGCCTCGCGCTGCTGGGCGGCAGCCAGCAGCGGCATCTCGGCGCGGCAGACCCCGCACCAGCTCGCCCACAGGCTGACCACGGTCGGCTGGCCGGCTGCCAGCGCGCGCAGCTCGGCCGGCTCGCCGGCGAGCGACTTGAGCGCCAGCGTCGGCAGCGGCGGGT
>Ga0208100_100657_pt1 | contig 12493 bp, 14 predicted proteins | sample SubbioR11_8A_Aug_FD_184817 | JGI IMG/M metagenome (GOLD analysis project Ga0208100, IMG submission 184817) | Serpentinite rock and fluid subsurface biosphere microbial communities from McLaughlin Reserve, California, USA - CR11_8A_Aug (SPAdes) | ecosystem: Environmental > Terrestrial > Deep... | reverse complement strand
CGGCCAGCGCCGGCTCCGACGAAGCCGCGCACAGCCAGAACCGCCGCGTCGAACTGGTGTACCGCTGAAATGCCTACCCGTTTTGCTTTCGCCGCCCCCCGTTTGGCAGCGTATGGGCTGCTGCTGGTGCTGCTGGCTGCGGCCTTGCCGGCGCAGGCGCAGCTGTTTGGCGGCGACGACCAAGCCCGGCGCGCGATCATCGAGCTGCGCGAGCGCGTAGAGGCCAACCGGGTGACGGCCGAGCAAGCCAACCAAGCCCAGCAGCAACAGCAAGCCGAACTCACCAAGCGCCTCGACGAAGAACTGCTGGGCCTGCGCCGCAATCTGGTTGAAATCGGGACGCAAAACGACGCCCTGCGCCGCGAATTGGCCGAACTGCGGGGCCACAACGAACGTCTGGCGCACTTGGTGGCCGAGATGCAGCGCCAGCAGCGCGATCTGCAGCGCGACTGGCAGGCACAGCTCGACCAGCGCCTGCGTCCGCTGGAGCCGCTCACCGTCACGGTCGAGGGGGTGGAGTTTCAGGCCCGGCCCGAAGAGGTGCAGGCTTTCGATGCCGCCATGGTGGTGTTGCGCGCCTCCGACTTCGAGCGCGCAGCGCGCCTGTTTGGCGAGGTGGTCGCGCAGTTTCCGCGCAGCGGCTACGTGGTGCCAGCCTTGTACTGGCAGGGCAACGCCCAGTATGCGGCGCGCCAGCACGCCGCAGCCGTCGAAACCTTCAGGCGCATGATCGCCGCTTCCCCGCGCCACCCGCGGGTGCCCGACGCCTTGCTCGGCATCGCCAATGCGCACATCGCGCAGCGCGACAACCGGGCCGCCCGAGCTGCCCTGCAAGAGCTCATCCAAGCGCACCCCACTACCGAAGCCGCCGCCGTGGCGCGTGAGCGGCTGGCGCGGCTGCGCTGAGAGGGCTTGCTTTACGCGCCTGCCGTGTGGTTCACGGCTCGCACGGCAGCTTGAGCCCGGTTAGCGGCCACAAATAGGCAGGCAAATGCTGGGGCCGCTACAATCGCTCGCCATGGAAATGTCTGATATCCAAGCGCAAGCCAGCCTCGTGCTGTGGGCCGCCTTTGCGGTCGCTTTCGTGTTTGGCGTGGTGGCCCAGCGCACCCATTTTTGCACCATGGGAGCCATCAGCGACATCGTCAACATGGGCGACTGGACGCGCCTGCGCATGTGGGGCATGGCGGCCGGCGTCGCCATGCTCGGCTTTTATGGCATGGCGGCGCTGGGCTGGATCGACCCGACGCAAACCATCTACAGCGGCAGCCGGGTGCTGTGGCTGTCGGCCCTCGTCGGCGGGGCCTTGTTTGGCTTTGGCATGGTGCTGGCATCGGGCTGCGGCAGCAAAACGCTGGTGCGCATCGGCGCCGGCAACCTCAAATCGCTGGTGGTTTTCTTCGTCATGGGCTTGGCGGCCTACGCCACTTTGAGTGGTGTCACGGCGGTGCTGCGCCACCAAACCATCGACCAAGTGGCACTGCATCTGGATGGCAGCAGCGCCTTGCCCCTGTGGCTGGCGGGGCAGTGGGGCGCGCCGGGTGCGGCGTTGGGGCTGGCGGGTCTGGTCGGGGTGGCCTTGATCGCGTGGGCGCTGGCCAGCCGCGATTTTCGTTCCTCGCTCGACAATCCCTTGGCCGGAATCGGCATCGGGGTCACGGTGGTGGCGCTGTGGTGGGTCACGGGCGTGTTGGCCTTCGTCCCCGAGCACCCCGAGACGCTGGAAGCGGTGTTTCTCACCACCGACACCGGCGTCATGGAGTCGCTCACCTTCACTGCGCCCATGGCCTACGCGCTCGAGTGGCTGATTTTTTTTAGCGATGCCGCCATGGTCTTGACCATCGGGGTGGTTTCGGTGCTGGGTGTGGTGCTGGGTTCCTTGGCTTATGCGCTGCTGAGCCGAGGCTTTCACTGGGAAGGCTTTCGCAGCACCCAAGACACCGCCTTGCACCTAGTCGGCGCCGTGTGCATGGGTGTGGGCGGCGTCACGGCCATGGGCTGCACCATCGGGCAGGGCCTCTCGGGCCTCTCGACCCTGAGCTTGGGCAGCCTAATCGCCGTGGCGGGCATCGGTTTGGGGGCGGTGGGCGGGCTGCGTTTCCAAATTTGGCTGCTCGAGCGTGGCTGAAGCCGCGCCGCAGACCGCCGAGCCTGCGACCGCCGAGCCTGCAGTCATCGAGCCTACGACCCCCGTACAGCCTGCGGTGGCCGAGCCTTTCGAGGGCTTCGAGCGCCGTTTTGGCGCCTTGCGTCGCCTCTACGGTGCCGCTGGGGCACAGCGCATTTTTGCTGCCCACGTGGTGGTGGTCGGGATTGGGGGTGTGGGCTCGTGGGCGGCCGAGGCATTGGCGCGCAGCGGCGTTGGGCGCCTGACGCTGATCGATCTCGACCACTTGGCCGAGTCCAACGTCAACCGCCAACTGCACGCCCTTTGCAGCACCTTGGGGCAGTCCAAAGTGCAGGCCATGCAGCAGCGCATCGCCCAGATCAACCCGGCGGCGCAGGTGCACGCGCTGGACGATTTCGTCACGCCCGCCAACTGGGGCGCGCTGCTGCAGCAGATCGTGGCCCACAACGGCCAGCCGCAAGCCCTGATCGACGCCTGCGACCAGCGCAGCGCCAAGGAATCGCTGGCCGCGTGGGCCTTGCAATCCCCGCTGCACTTCATCACCTGCGGCGCCGCTGGAGGCAAGCGGCAGGCGCAGCGCATCGAAGTGGCCGATCTGTCCGCCGTCACCCACGACCCGCTGCTGGCCCGACTGCGCTCCCAGCTGCGCCGCGCACACGCGGCCGCTGCCAAAGGGCCCATGGGGCTGGCCTGCGTGTTCAGTCGCGAACCCGTGGCCCCCCCCGACCCGTCCTGCAGCACAGAGGGCGCCGGCGATGGCAGCCTCAACTGCCACGGTTATGGCTCCAGTGTGGCGGTGACCGCAGGCTTTGGCATGGTGGCGGCCTCATGGGTGCTGGAGCGTTTGGCGGGGGAGGTGCGGCCGGGTGGGGCGAAGGGCGTCAGAAGCACGCAGCCCCAAACCCGATAAACGCAGCCCGCGACAACAATCAGGCCGCAAGGCGTCGAAAAACAGGATATAATGCGAGGCTTGGCGATGTCGAATATCGGCGCCGTCAAGCAGAGTGGGTCGTTAGCTCAGTTGGTAGAGCAGCGGACTTTTAATCCGTTGGTCGCAGGTTCGAATCCTGCACGACCTACCAAATAAATCAAGCACTTAGCCCGGTTTTCCGGGCTTTTTGCTTTTTTGGCTCTGCTCGATGTAACGGTGGATGCAAGAGCGTTTTTTTGAGCCTAAATCCAGCAGTCATCCCGTCGCCGCAAACTTTTGTAGCGGCTTTGGCAGCGCGGGTGAAGCTGGGGGCACCGGGGGAGCGCGCACAGCGCGAGATGGGCAGCGGCCCAGCTTGGGCTAAAAATGCCGTTCAGCGTCCTGCCGTTGATGCAGGACTCGAATCACGTCCAGATGGTCAGGGTAGTCCAGAAAATAGACTACGTGCGAGCCGCACAGGTACTTTTGGAAGTCCGGCAACACCTCGGCAGGGCGACCGAGCTTTGTCCCTCGGGCCAGCGCATAGCACGCATCCCGAATGGCATCGATGTAGTCGTCGGCTTGGTCTGGCCCCCACCTATCGGCGCTGTAGTCCCAAATCTCGCCAATGTCGGCCTCTGCCGCTGGCGAGAACGCAACAGCCTTCATTGCGGCTGCAGATCTGCACGCTTACGGGCCTTGAAAGCCTCGAAGTCGAACGTGCGCGGCTCGCCGGATTCAAGGCCAGCACGTAGGGCATCTTGCAGCGCCTTCACTTTGGATTCGTGCTCTTCCAGCAGTCGCAAGCCCGCCCGGACAACATCGCTGGCCGAGCCGTAGCGCCCGCCTTGCACCTGGGAATCGATGAAGCTGGCGAAGTGCGTCCCGAGGGATACGGATGTGTTTCGGCTCATAGGCGCTCTCCTGTTGACGCGCCAATTGTACCAATTTTTGGCATATCCTGTTCAAAGGGCCGCTGTCCGGCGCAAGCGCCGCCCACGGCGCCTTCACCTTGGATTCGTGCTCTTCCAGCAGTCGCAAGCCCGCCCGGACAACGTCGCCTGCAGCAGCTGATCGACGAGCAGCGCGTGACCACCGAGGGCAAAAGCATCGCCTTGGTCTACAAAGTGATTTCCGGCAGCGCCGTGCCGGCCCGCGCTTCGACGGCTCGCACCGCCACGGCAGTGGCCGAGGCCGAGTTGTATGTCCCGTTGTCAGTCGAAGGGGCGAGCATTCGCGCTCGCGTTCGACGCCCGCTGATGCAGCGTCGACCGGTCGGCTACCAGCGCGAGTTTCTGGAAATTTATCAGCCCGGCTCGAACTTCTACCTGCCCGAGCCGCTGCGACGCCAGTTGCACGAACTGGGGCGCACCTCTGCCAACGAGCGGCCGGCTGGCACCTACGCTCGTGACATCTTGGGCAGACTGCTGGTCGACCTGTCGTGGGCTTCGTCCAAGCTGGAGGGCAACACCTACAGCCGTCTCGATACCCAGAACTTGATCGAGTTTGGCCAAGTGGCCAAGGGCAAGGACGCCATCGAAACGCAGATGATCTTGAATCACAAGGCGGCTATCGAGATGTTGATCGAGGATGCCGACGAGGTGGGCTTTGACGCCTTCACCTTCAAGAACCTGCACGCGGTGCTGTCGCAGGACTTGATGCGTGACCCGCAATCCAGTGGCCGTTGATCAAGTACCAGGAGGCGCTGATTCAGGCGGTGCAAAACATCGTCAAGGGGCTGCGGCCACCCAGCGCTGCGGTCGTGGCGCAGGCGGCGCAGGAACACGCCGCCGAGGCTGACCAAGCGGCTTTCCGCGATCTGCTCGCCGCAGCGCTGCAGCAACTGCACGAAGGCAGCATCGCCCGCTACCGACTGCGTCGCTCGGAATACAGCGCGTGGCAGCACGCACAGGCTCAAGCCTGAGCCGATCAAAACGTCGGCAGAAAACCACGTTTACCGGCATTGTGATTATGAAGTTCCCTTCGTAAATTTCGGAATTTGACTGCATAAATTTCGGCATCGTCGGCATCTGGAAAGCGGCAAACCTGCCTAAGGTTCCTTGCGTCTGAGACGGTCAAGGCAAATTTGTCACGTTTTGGCTTCAAGCGCACCCCCCCGCCAGACCACCCACGAAGGCCGCGAGAGCGGGGCGGATCGTTGGTTTGTGTGCCCGCGCGCAGCGCCGCAAGAGCGATGCACTGCAGTAAACCCTTGAAGCCACGATAATCGTTGCCAAGGCTGCACACAGGCTCAAGTTGCCCCCGGCGCCGTCCGATATAAAAGCATCATCATTGTTTGCTCAAGGCCAGCACCATGAACACTTTCTCCAACCGCTCTGCCCGCGCCTACGCCGCTGTAGGGCTCGATAGCCGTGCCGACGCCAATGGTCCGCACGAGGTCGCGTTGCTGTTGTTCGAGGGCCTGCTCGACCGCATCCGCTTGGGTAAGCTGGCCATGGAGCAGCACGACCTGAACAACAAAATCCGTCATATTAACAAGGCCTTGCAAATTTTGGGCGAGGGCCTGCGCACGCACCTCGACATCAAAGCCGGCGGCGAACTGGCGCAGCAGCTCGACACGCTCTACGCCTACTGCTCGGTGCGGCTGCTGGATGCCAATGCGCACAACGACGCCGCCGCGCTCGACGAGGTGCACAGCCTGATCAAACCGCTGGCCGATGCGTGGCGCGAAGCGCGCCCGGGTGCGGCAGCGCCCAGCGCCGATGCGCCAGCACGCAGCGCCCAAACCGAGCCCGCCTACCCCGGCAACTACAACGCCGGTCGCAACAGCGGCGGTGGTTCGGGTCTGGGTGGAACGTTGATGCGCTTCGCTGCGTGACCGGATGCTCCACACTGGCGCCCACCGCATAGGATTGTGCGCGCGCGCCAGCCTATGAGGCGCAGCACCGACTCGAGCCAGCTGCCCATCAGCCAGCACCACAGACTCACAGCCCCCCCCCCCCCGCAGGCTCAACTCTCGTTGGAATCACGAGCCCGCATCCAAGCTCATACCTCGTTGGACAAGACTCTTGTGCGACTGCTCGCCAACGATGCCAGCGGGGTGCTGCGCGCTGACTTGCTGCAAGGGCTGCCCACACTGCCGGCTTGGATGCAGAGCCTGCTGCGCGAAATCCTGAATGAGGTCAATAGCGACGCGGTTGCGAGTGGCAAGGTCTATGCGATGCCTCCAACGCCTTGCGTGCGCCACGCTGAGCGGCAAAAAACAGCGCGCGCACCTAGATGCGATCAAGGCTGCCTGCCAGCGCTACATCGCTTCGACGCTGCAGACTCGCCTGAGCGCGCGCATGGCTGCGGCGTTTGCCCAGGCTGGGCTGCCCTTGAATCCGTCGGCTGTTACCTTGGATCCTGACGATCCGGATCAGCAAACCCTGCTCATCGCCTACCCTGCTGTCGGTTCACAGCCTAGCGACTACAACCCGCCGACCGTTAAGATCGAAGCGGGTGCCAAGTCGGCGCTCGATCCGCACCGCACGACCACGGTTGCGCCCTACTTGGCCGAGGACGAGTCGAACCTGATGCTCAACGTGCACAACGTTGTGACCATCGATGCCGAGCGCACGTTCTGGGACAGGGTGGTGATTTTGCATGGTCAGCGGCGCTGGTTTGAACGGCGCGGGCAACTGCGCCGCCAAGTCTAGATTTGGCCTCCGCCCGTCCTGGAACGCTTGCTCTGTCGCCGCTGCCAGAGATGGCCAGCCAGTTGCGTAAAGACTACGCAGCCATGTCTGGGATGGTCTTTGGCGCAGTGCCTGAATGGGCAGCCATCATCGAAACCATAGAACACTTCGAGAAGCAAGTCAAAGCGGGCAGCGGTCTGTGACGAGCGCACTGTGCGGCGGCTCGTAGTGGCCCTCAAGGTGATGCAAACATTGCTCATGGCGGAAACACAAAATCTCCCCGTCCCCACCACCCACCACGAAGGCGGCGAGAGCGGGGCGGATCCTTGGTTTGTGTGCTCGCGCGCAGCGCCTCAAGAAAACTATTGACTATAATTCAACCTGTAGTGTCTAGATATCAAAGCCTTCAGGTACAAAAATGGTCGATTTCGCTCTTGCACTGCCCGAGGAAGTCTGCTTGGAGCTGGGTCAGCGCGCCCGGGCTCGGCGGCTGGCGCTCAACCTTTCGGTGGACGAGTTGGCGCAGCGCGTCGGCATCTCCAACAAGACGCTCGGAAACTTCGAGCGCACGGGCCGCTGCACGCTCGAGACTTTTGCGCGCATCCTTGAGGCGCTCAACGCCCTCCATGACCTGTCTCCCGTGCTGGTCTTGCAATCGAAGTCGATTGAGGACATGCGCCTGAAAGCAGCAGTCGCCACCCGTCAGCGCGCCTACACCAAGGCGCGAAAGCGCTCGACGGCATGAAAGCGCTGCAAGTGCACTACCACGGGCTGGGTGAGCCCTTCCTAGTGGGCACGTTGGCCGAGGACGCGCACGACCTGCTGTTCCAGTACTCGGCGCAAGCGCTGGAACGCGGCCTCGAGCTGTCGCCCATCCGACTGCCGCTGCGCCCCTTGGCCTACCCAGACCGCCAGAGCGACTATGCGCAGCTCCATGGCGTGCCGGGCCTGATCTACGATTCGCTGCCAGATAGCTGGGGCTTTAGGCTGATGCACCGACGTATGCGCGCCCGTGGCATCGACCCGCAGCGCGCCACCACGCTCGACCGACTGGCCTACCTGTCGGACTGCACCATGGGGGCACTCACTTACGCGCCGGCCATGGCCGACGAGCAAGACACGCACGATTTGACCCTGTTCGAGCTGGCGCAAGAAGTCGAGGCCGTGCTGACGGATGAGGGCCACGAGGTGCTCGCCGAGCTGGCGCGCGCAGGCGGCTCAGCTGGGGGCGCCCGACCCAAGGCCAATGTGTACTTCAACCCTGCCACGGGGCTGATGAGCACCCAAGAGGGGCGTGTGCCCGGGGCGGACGCTTGGTTGGTCAAGTTTCCCGGAACCGACGACGCAGCGGACTGCTGCGCGCTGGAGCAACTGTATGCCCTAATGGCCGGTGCATGTGATCTGGGCATGATGGAAACGCGCCACTTTGAGCTTGCCAACGGTCGAACGGCTTTTGCCACGGCGCGCTTCGACCGCCGCGGCCACCGGCGCGTGCACGTGCACTCGTTGGCGGGCCTGCTGCACGCCAATTTTCAGGTGCCATCGGTGGGTTACGAGGATTTTTTTCGCGTCACCCGTAGCTTGACCCGCGACCAGCGTCAGCTCGTAAAAGCGCTCCAGCGCTGCGTGTTCAACGTGTTGATGAACAACCGCGATGACCACGCCAAGAACCTGTCGTTCGTGATGCAAGCCGACGGCAGCTGGCAGCTGGCGCCGCCGTATGACCTGACGTACTGCCCCGGATACCAAGGCGAGCACTTCATGGACGTGGCCGGGGAGGGCCGAGCCCCGGCGCGTCAGCAAGTGCTGCAAGCGGCGCAAGCGGCCGGGTTGCCGCGCGCTGTGGCCGAGCGCACCATCGACGAGCTGCTGGCGCTGCTCACCCCGGCGGCCTTGCTGGATTTGGCCGACGGTCTCGCGCTGCGCAAAGCCACCGTGACCCAAGTGCTTCAAGCCATGAAAAACAATTTTGCACGACTCGCCGGCTAGCGCCACAGCCCCACACAGTTGCTTGGCTCCGATGCCCATGTTTTAGCTCAAGATGGTCAGACCTCGATTAACCGCTGAAACCACACTGGGCGTGCGCCCCAGACGCGCGTATGCCAAAGCCTGAAAAGTTTCAGTGACCACGGGCGCTGCTATAGTACGGCTGCAAAAGCGGGCGGCAAGCGCAGGGCGGGCAACGGGCTTTGAACGCGGGGGTTAATCGTGGTCAGCCCACAATTAACCCAACGATTAACCCAAAAATCAGCAACGATGAAAAATGTTCAATTTACTGAAAGGTTGTCTATGACTATTAATAAGAGTATTTACGTCACTCAGCCCTATTTGCCGCCGTTAGAGGAGTTTACGCCCTATCTGGAGCAAATTTGGACGAACAAGATTCTTACTAACGGCGGCCCGTTTCACCAGCAACTTGAAAAAGAGCTGTGTGAGTATTTGGGCGTTAAGCACATCAGTTTATTCGCCAACGGCACGCTGGCCTTGGTCACCGCCCTGCAAGCTATGCGTATAACAGGCGAAGTCATTACCACGCCGTATTCATTTGTCGCCACCGCTCATTCCCTGCTTTGGAATGGCATCAAGCCGGTCTTTGTCGACATTGACCCGAACACGCTTAATCTCGACCCTGCCAAGATTGAAGCCGCCATCACTCCACAAACCACCGCCATCTTGCCGGTCCACTGCTATGGGCGCGCATGCGATGTTGACGCCATTCAGCGCATCGCTGATATTTACAACCTCAAGGTAATCTACGACGCGGCTCACGCCTTTGGCGTGAAATGTCACTGTGGTAGCATCCTTAATCACGGCGATATGTCCGTGCTCAGCTTCCATGCTACCAAGGTTTTCAATACTTTTGAAGGTGGCGCCATCGTTTGCCCAGACGCTAAGACCAAGCAGCGCATCGATCACCTGAAGAATTTCGGCTTTGTTGATGAAGTCACCGTGGTTGCTCCAGGCATCAACGGAAAGATGAGCGAATTTAACGCTGCCTTTGGCTTGCTTCAATTGAAGCATATTGATGCGGCGCTGGAGCAGAGAAAAGTTATTGATTACACCTACAGAGCTGGCCTAAAGCACGTAAAGGGTATAACCTGCCTGAATGGTTATGAAGATGCGGCAGCCAATTACTCCTATTTCCCTATACTGGTGCGCGGTGATTACCCATTAGGCCGTGATGCGCTGTATGATGCACTCAAAGAAAAAAATATTTACGCGCGACGTTATTTTTACCCTTTAATCTCCGAATTTCCAATGTATCGGGGCGTGCCATCTTCTAGCTGCAGCAATTTGCCGGTGGCATCGGATGCGGCCAAAAGGGTTTTATGCTTGCCGATTTACCCTGGTTTGCCACCAGACGACCAACGTCGTATCATTGAAATCATTGCAAAGGGTTGACACATGGCTATGCTCACAAATGCAGCCGTAAAATTTTTGAGATTTGCAGCCGTTGGTGAAAATGCTCAAATTTCAAATTGCGCATCGTTTTATGGCGCTGGACGAATTAGAATCGGCAGAAACGTAAGAATAGATGACTATTGTGTGATATCTGCTGGTGCCGGAGGTATAGAGATTGGTGACTATGTGCATATTGCCGTTGGGTCAAGCATCATCGGCGCGGGGAAGGTGACGTTGTCCGATTTTTCTGGCTTATCTGCGCGTGTGTCCATTTACTCTAGCAGCGAAGATTACTCCGGCGAGTATTTAACCAATCCAACAATACCTGATGAGTATAAAAATGTACGACACGCCGATGTTTTTATTGGCCGGCACGTCATCATTGGAAGCGGCTCAGTTGTATTACCAGGTATAAATATCGGCGATGGCGTAGCTGTAGGCTCGTTGAGCTTGGTTAATAAAGATTGCGATGAATTCGGTATCTACGCCGGGGTGCCAGCGAAGAGGGTTAAAGAGCGAAAAAGAAATTTGCTTGAGTTGGAAAAAAGTTTTCTAGTAAAACAAAATCAAAGCCGCGAACGGGATATGTAGTCGACCCTGCTGTCAACTACTCCAACTTCTTCAAAGCGCCGAGATAGTTCGCGCACAAGAAACGGCTGGGCAGGCGGTCTTATAGTGGACCGATCGTGGTCTGGCCACGATTTTGCGATATGCTACGCTAGTATTTACTCGCCGAGCACATGGATTCATGTGCATCAGGCTCTTTGGGCCACAAAAAACTTCCTAGTTAGTTGCTGTGCGTTTTTATAGTTCCCGCTTTCCAGAATCTTGACCCGTATCGCTTGATTTACGCCATCATAGGTGGAGAACGCGTCATCGAAACAAATCCAGCCGCTCGGCAACAAGAATTTTTCTATGGTTGAAATATCTTTGCATACAGCGTCGTAACTGTGGTCTCCGTCAATAAAGGCTAGGCGCAGGCGTAGGTCTTTTGGTGCTTGAGCCGCAAAGGTATCTAGATCAGAACGATAGGGTTTGACGCAGGCTTGAAGATCGTTCTCTCTTATGAAGTGGTTGAATGCCGATAGCGGGCTTGGCCAGCGCTCATAAAAGGGCACTACGTCCCGAAGGTAGGGCTCCTCCCAAACCGTTTGATCTTGGTAGGCGCCGTATTGGCGTCCGTTAAGGCTCACCGCAAACGAATAAGTGCCGTCTTTGTTTCTAATCCAATCGTTTTTTTCAGGGAATAGGTCAATGCAGTGCACTTGTGTATTGCCGGTCAGGCGAGCCGCCATGCCCAGCGCTACGGCTGAGCGACCGCACCAAGAGCCCAGTTCCAAAATATCACCATTTAGATGTGCGCATGAGAAAGACAGCGTGAACAGGCTCAGAAGTTGGTCGATAGGCGACCAGCCGGGGATATCTTTAACGGCTTGTTCGATTTGGCTTGTGATAGGTATTGTTGTATTCATGGATTCAATTCCTGCTTAAAAGTCGGTGTTGTTGGAAAGGTGCTTGGGGCGAGGCACCCCATTTCAATACGCTGATTGCACGCGCGCCCCGCTCACCCCGAGTTTGCCCAAGCGCCAGAGCGGTAAGATGACGGCTTTCATGCGTTGTCTTGGGGGTGGGTGGGGGAGGCGGCAAACAGCGCATCAAACCAGCGCTGCTGCAGGCCGCGCAGGGCGTAGTGGCGCTGCACCCACTGTTGCAACGCAGCCCCTAGGCGCGCGCGCTCATCGGGCTGGTCGATCAGGCGGCGCAGCGCGGCACGCCAGTCGTCTAGGCTGGCGCAGTGCAGCACTGGGGGTGCGTCGGTGCGGTAGGTGGCCACATCGGAGCACGCCACCGCCCAGCCCATGGCACCGTACTCGAGCAGGCGCAGGTTGCTTTTGCAGCAGTTGAACAGGTTGTCTTCGAGCGGTGCGATGGCGATATCCAGCCCCAAGCCGGCCATTTTGGCTGGGTAGTCGGCGATGGACACAAAGGGGTGAAACTCTTTGAGGTGGGGCCGGATGCCGTCGGTGCACATGCCCATAAACACCCAATCGACCTCGTGCGCAAACTCGGCCACGATGGGCTCGATCAGCTCCAGGTCGCCGTGGTGCTGGCCAGCCCCCACCCAGCCCACGCGCAGCCGCGCTCCCGGTGGGTTGCGCTTGGGCTCGAGCCCAAACCATTGCCTGTCGAGGCTGTTGGGCATCAGCCGCACATCGCTCAGGTATTGCCCATAGTGCTGCTGCAGCGCTGCCGTGGTGACGATCAGGCGGTCGCTGACGCGCAGGGCTTGCAGCATGCGCTGGTGCCCTTCGCGGCTCTGGAACACGCGGTTGGGGTGTTTCTCGGGCACTTCGCCCAGCAGATCATCGACCATCTGCACGATGGGTACGCTGGGGGCGGCGGTTTTGAAGTGGC
>Ga0208100_100651_pt1 | contig 12537 bp, 9 predicted proteins | sample SubbioR11_8A_Aug_FD_184817 | JGI IMG/M metagenome (GOLD analysis project Ga0208100, IMG submission 184817) | Serpentinite rock and fluid subsurface biosphere microbial communities from McLaughlin Reserve, California, USA - CR11_8A_Aug (SPAdes) | ecosystem: Environmental > Terrestrial > Deep... | reverse complement strand
AAGAACATGCGTGACGAAAATCTCCTCGACGCCGCAAACCAATTGATTCTGTTCGATTAACGTCCGGACACTACTGACTTTGGAGCCCAAGATGACGTGCGCGTCGTGGCCGAAGCCCAGGTTCTTCAGCGGCTCGTAGATCGGCGACCCGTCGGTGCGCACCGTGGAGCCCAGCGCAACGTTGTCGCGTACGAAAGACATGAGCGCGTCCATGGACACGTTCCGGTACGCCTGCCGCCAGGGCCACAGCGCGCTGTTCCTGCGGATGCCGCGCCTGGCCGAGGAACTGCGCGTGCTGCACGGCGCCGGCTCCTTCGGCAAATGGCTGCTGCAGCTGGCCCGCATCGACGTGCTGGTCCTGGACGACTGGGGCACCGGCGTCCTCGACCCGGGCATGCGCAACGACCGCTGGAGATCGTTGACGACCGCGCCGCCCGCAAGGCCACCATCATCACGCACCAGTTGCCGCTCGAGCACTGGCACGGCTGGATCGGCGACGCCACCGTGGCCGACGCCATCCTCGATCGACTGCTGCAGCGCGCGCACCGCTTCACGCTGCAGGGCGACTCGTGCCGTACCGGCCCGAAGCCGCCGACCAAGGCCGGCAAGAAAGCCTAGCCGCGGTCATCGTGCCGGCCCCCGCATCCAACCCCCTGGACAGACCGCGGCGGGCGCCGCGGTGGGCTTGCACGATCCTCTGTCGCCGGATGGGCTCGGGGGCAGGCACGAGAACCCTGCCTGCCCGCGAGCCCGCAGCGTCCGCGTCGTCGTCGTCGCCCCGCGCCTCAAGGGTGCGCGGCTCGCGTCGCCGGGCTGCGCCCGCCCTTGACCCGACGCCGCCGACAAAACTTCGTCGCTCCGACCACCGCAACAGGAGGCACCGATGCGCTAAACCCCCGACTCCTACACTGCACTCCTACGCCGGCAGCAGCCGCCCCACATCGGCCGGTCACGATGCCGCAATGACCGGTCACGATGCGCCGGAACACGCGGTCACGTTGCGCCGGAATGACCGGTCACGTTCGCCGGAATACGCACGCAGATGGAATTGAGGCAACTTGAGTATTTTTTGGCCGTAGCCGAATCGGGCGCGTTCTCGCGAGCGGCGATGCTGCTGTCGATCGGGCAGCCGGTGCTGAGCCGGCAGATCAAGGCGCTGGAGGAGGAACTCGGCGCCGAGCTTTACCATCGCACGGGGCGCGGCATCGTCCTGACCGACGCCGGCAGGATTTTGGCCGACCACGCGCGCAGCGTCATCGAGCGCACCGAGCGCGCGCGAAGCGAAATCCAGGATCTCGGCGGCGCACCGTCCGGGCGCGCGGTGATCGGCATGCCGCCGTCGGTCGGGATCGTCTTCACCGTGCCGCTGGTGCAGCGCTTCCGCAAGGAGTTTCCGAAAGCGTCGCTCGTGGTGATGGAAGGCTTTAGCGGCCATGTCCTTGAGTGGCTGACCTCGGGCCGGCTCGACGTGGCGATCCTGTACAACGTTCCGGCCATCGCCTCCCTGCTGCTCGAACCGCTGTTCACCGAAGAACTGATGCTGCTCGGGCCGGCGTCCGATCCGGCGGGCGTCGGCAGCCAGGTCGTCGGCGCACAACGACTGGCGAGCCTGCCGTTGATCCTGCCGAGCCGGCCGCACGCGATCCGCATGCAACTCGACGGCGCGCTGGAGAAAAGCGGCCACGCGGGCAACATCACGCTGGAGATCAACGCCATGCCGTCGACGCTGAAATTGGTCGAGTGCGGTTTCGGCTACACGATCCTGCCGTACTCGTGCGTGCACGAACTGGTCGCGCAGCAGCGCTTGCGCGCCTGGCCGATCCAGATACCGTCGATGACGCGCGAACTTATGCTGGCGACGACGACTTCCCGGCCGATTTCCAAGGCTGCGCGCGAACTCGCCCGCATGGTGCGCATGGAGGTGCTCGCGCTAGAGAAGGCGGGCGCCTGGGGCCGGCATGACTGAGTCAACGGCTCACGAACGGGTTCGCCATCTCACCCGACGTGTCGATCCACACGCTCTTTTCCTGCAGGTACTCGCGGATCGCGCTTAGGCCGTTTTCGCGCCCAATGCCAGATCGCTTGTAGCCGCCGAAGGGCGACATGTAGCTGGTGGCGCGGTACGTGTTCACCCAAACCGTGCCCGCTTCGAGCGCCCGCGGCAGGTTCAGTGCCCGGCGCAGGTCCTGCGTCCACAGGCCGGCCGCCAGTCCGTATGCCGAATCGTTGGCGATGCGCACCGCGTCGTCGTCGTCGTCGAAAGGCAGGATCGACAGCACAGGCCCGAACACCTCCTCGCGGGCGATTCGCATGTCCGGCGCCACCGCGGTGAAGATCGTCGGCTCGACGAACCAGCCGCTACCACATTCCGGCCGCCGCGCCGGGCCGCCGCCGAGCGCCAGCTGCGCGCCCTCGCTCTTGGCGATGTCGATGTACTGCAGCACCTTCTCGTACTGCGGTCGCGTCGTGATCGGGCCGACCTGGGTCGTCATTTCCAGCGGGTTGCCCATACGCGCGGCGCGCGCGAAGTCGACCAGCCGCTCGGTGAACACATCGAGAATCGACCGCTGCACGAGCGCGCGCGAGCCGGCGATGCAGGTCTGGCCGGTGGCGGCGAAGATGCCGGCGACTACGCCCTTGACTGCGTTGTCGAGACGCGCGTCGGCGAAGACGACATTGGCCGATTTTCCGCCCAGTTCGAGCGTCACCGGTTTGATGCCGCGCGCCGCCAGCGCCGCGACCTGGGCCCCGGTGCCATCGCCTCCGGTGAAGGCAACCTTGGCAACGTCCGGATGGCTCACTAGCGTTTCGCCGACCTCGCTGCCGAGGCCGGTCACGATGTTGACCACACCCGGCGGCAGCCCGGCCTCCTCGAACAGCCGGCCGAAGGCCAACGCCGACACCGACGAGTGCTCCGACGGCTTCCACACTACCGTGTTGCCGGCGGCCAGCGCCGGTGCCAGCTTCCATGTCGCCAGCATCAGCGGCGAGTTCCACGGTGTGATCGCCGCGACCACGCCGAGCGGTTCCTCGGTCGTGAAGTTGAAGTAGCCCGGCTTGTCGATCGGAATCACGCGCCCTTCGAGCTTGTCCGCCAGGCCGCCGAAGTAGTAGTACCAGTTCGGCATGTAGCGAAGCTGCGCCCGCATCTCGGCGATCAGCTTACCATTGTCGAGCACCTCGAGTTCGGCCAGTCGGTCGGCGTCGCGCGCGATCAGGTCGCCGAGACGGCGCAACAGGTTGCCGCGCGCCGATGCCGGCATGCCTCGCCAAGCGCGGTCGCGAAAGGCAGCGCGCGCGGCGGCAGCCGCGCGATGCACATCGTCTGCGCCACCGCGCGCGACCAGCGCCCACGGCTGGCCAGTGAACGGGTTGTACGACTCGAACCACTGGCCCGAAGCGGCGGCGACCCACTGGCCGCCGATCAGCATCCGATGCTGCTCCATGTCGCGACTCCGAAAGATACCAGCGGCCTAGCTGCGCGCCTGCTCGGCGAACACCTCCTTGGCGATGCGGAACGAATCGACGCCGGCGGGAATGCCACAGTAGATCGCCACCTGCAGCAGGATCTCGCGGATTTCCTCCTTCGAGACGCCGTTGCGCAGGGCGCCGGCGATGTGCATCTTCAGTTCGTGCGGCCGGTTCAGCGCCGCGATCATCGCCAAGTTCAGCATGCTGCGCGTCTTGCGCGACAGCCCTTCGCGGCCCCAGACCGCACCCCAGCAGTACTCGGTCGTCAGCCGCTGCATCGGCATGTTGAAGTCGTCGGCCGAGGCGATCGACTTCTCGACGAATTCCTTGCCGAGGACCGCCTTGCGGATTTCCAAACCTTTTTCGAACAGTTCGTGGTTCATTGCTTGCTCCTCAAAAAGTGGTTGCGACGCTCAGCCGCGGACCTCGGCGCCGCCCCAGGACTCGACGACGCGGCAGATCGAGGTGAAGTCGGAATTTGCGCCGTACATCGCCTGCGTGATCGCCAGCATCTGCCGCACCGCCGCGCCGGCGACCATCGGCACGCCGAGCGCTTCGGCCTCGTCGATGCACAGCCGCACGTCCTTGTATGACAGGCCGGTGGCAAAGCCGAAGTCGAAAGTGCCGGGAAGTATCGCGCGCGGAAACTTGTCCTGCGTTGCGCTGTTGCGCCCGGTGCCAGCGTTTATCACATCGAGCATCATGCGCGGGTTCAGCCCCGCCTTGACGCCCATCACCATCACCTCGGACGACAACACGATCGCCGCTGCAGCCAGCAGGTTGTTGGCCAGCTTCATCGTCTGGGCGTGGCCTGGCTTCTCGCCAAGGAGGAACACCTTGCCGAACGTCTGCAGCAGCGGCTCCAGGTCGGCATAGACGGCGCGCGGACAGGCAACCATGACGGCAAGCGTGCCGTTGGTAGCGCCTGCCACACCCCCGCTGACCGGCGCATCGACGTAGGCGACGTCACGCTTGCCGAGCTCGGCGGCAACGCTGCCGGCCATGCGCGGGCCGATCGTCGAGAAATCAACCACGTGCGTCACCGCGCCGCCTTCGCCGAGGCCTCCAGCGCCGAGCGCGACCGCCTCGACGATCTGCGGATTGGGCAGGCTGAGAAAAACCGTGCGCGCGCGTTCGGCCACAGCGCGCGCCGAGCCGGCGGCCTTGGCACCGCCGCGCACGAGCGCCTGCACTGCCGCCTCATCGCGGTCGAACACGTGCACCTCGTGGCCGGCAGCGAGCAGGCGGCGAGTCATCGGCCCGCCCATCTTGCCGACGCCGACAAAACCCAGGACTGCGGCAGTCATCTCATTTCTTCCCGATGAAAAAGTTGCCGAGCATGCTAGAGAAGCGTGCCGCGCCGCGCTTGCATAACAGACTCGCTATTTGCGGCGAATGTTCAGCCTATGCTGCTGATGACGATGCTGGTATGTGCGCCGCGGGCGTGCTCGCCGGCGGCGGCGCCGATATCGTTGGCGTCCGCTCAGCCCTACCACAAGGAAACGACGATGATTCGCAAGCTGACAAGCTGGCTCGCGGCGCTCACGGTCGCGTTCGGCGCCGGAGTTGCTTCGGCACAGGACTACCCATCGAGGTTCATCACGATGATTGTGCCGGCGGCGCCTGGCGGCACTACCGATGTGGTCGGCCGCCTGCTCGCAAAGGGCATGGGCGCCGCACTGAATCAGCAGGTCATCGTCGAGAACGTCGGCGGCGCCGGTGCCAGGATCGGCACCGCGAGGGCGGCCCGCTCGCCGAACGACGGCTACACGGTCTTCTTCCAGAACCTTGGCCTGTCGACCGGACCGGCGCTGTTCGAAACACTGCCCTACGACCCCATCGCTGATTTCGAGCCGATCGGTTTGGTGGCGGATTTCCCGATGGTCATTGTCGGCCGCAAGAACTACCCGGCGCAAAACATCCGCGAGGTGCTGCGCGACGTCAAGAGCGGCGGCAGCAAGATCACCTGGGCGAGCGCCGGCGTCGGCACGACCACGCACCTGTGCGCGCTGCTACTCCAGAACGCAATTGCCAGCAACGTGACGATGGTCAGCTACAGGGGTGCCGGCCCGGCGATCATGGATCTGGTCGCCGACCGCGTCGATTTTCTCTGCGATATGGCCCCGAGCGTGTTGCCGCAGATCCGCTCGGGTAACCTGAAGGCATATGCGGTCACCCGCAAGGGCCGCATTGCGCCACTGCCGCAGACACCGACCCTGGACGAGGCGGGCGTGCAGGGCTTCAATCTCGTCGTCTGGCACGGCCTGTGGGTGCCGAAGGGCACGCCGAGGCCGGTGATCGACGAACTCGCCGTCGCTCTGCGCGCGGCACTCGCCGACCCAGCCTTCAAGGCAAGGCTCGCCGATTTTGGCGCCGAGCCAGTGGCAGCAGAGCGAGCGCATCCAGAGGCACTGCGCGAGCACCTCAAGGCCGAGGTTGCCAGATGGTCGGCGGTAATCGCGCAGGCCGGCGTGCCGAAGGAATGATGTGGCAGAAGAACTGCGGATCTTTGCCCTCAACGGCAGCCTGGGCTACGGCTATGACCGGGCGAGTTTCGAAGCCGGCATCGGGGTGGCGCCGCAGTTGATTGGTTGCGACTCGGGATCAACCGACCCAGGTCCGTACTACCTCGGCAGCGGCCGTTCGCTGGTCAAGGCCGAGCAGATCGTTCGCGACCTGAAACCGGCACTGTTACGGGCACGCGCCGCCGGCATCCCGTTCGTCGTCGGCTCGGCCGGCTTCGCCGGCGCCCGTCCGAATCTCGACTTTTTTCTCGACATCCTGCATACCGTCGTGCGCGACGAAGGACTGCGCTTCCGCCTGGCAGTGATCGCCTCCGACGTGCCGAAGGCCACCGTGCTGCAGGCGCTTGCGGCCGGCCGTATCGAGGCGATGCCCTGTGCGCCGCCGCTGAAGGCGTCCGACGTCGAGCAGAGCATTCATATCGTCGGCCAGATGGGCACTTCGCCGTACATCCGCGCCTTCGAACTCGGCGCCGACGTCGTGATTGCCGGTCGTTCCTGCGACACGTCGATCTACGCCGCCTATCCGATCTGGAAAGGCTACGACCCGGCGCTTGCCTTCCACATGGCGAAGATCATGGAGTGTGGCGCCCAGTGCGCAGTGCCGCTGGCAGCCAACGACTGCCTGCTCGGCACGCTGCGTCGCGACCATTTCCTCGTGCGCCCGCTGGCGTCGCAGCGCGTCTGCACGCCGGAGTCGGTCGCCGCGCACACGATGTACGAGCAGGGCAATCCTTTCCTCATCTACGAGCCTGACGGTGTCATCGACGTGCGCGACGCCGATTTCAGGCAGATCGACCGGCAGACGGTGCGCGTCAGCGGCTCGCGCTTTGCGCCGACAAACTCGCTGCGGATCAAGCTCGAAGGCGCGCGGCGCGTCGGCGCCCGCGCCTTCACGATCGCCGGCGTCCGCGATCCGAACGCGATCGCCAATCTCGATTTCATCGAGGGCGAAGTCCGTGCCAGCGTACGGCGCAACCTCGACTCCGCCGTCCAGGCCGCCGACTATCAGCTGCACTTCCGCTGGTACGGCCGCGACGCCGTGCTCGGCGAGTTGGAGCACGCCGAGCGCGCGCCGCACGAAGTCGGCGCGCTGATCGAGGCAATCGCACCGACGCAGGCGCTGGCCAACCACGTGCTGTCGATGGCGCGCTCTTCCTGCTTGCACTGCCATTTTCCAGGCCGCAAGGCCACTGCCGGCAACCTGGCGTTCCCGTTTTCACCGTCCGATTACGAAGGTGGCGACGTCTACGAGTTCAGCGTCTACCACCTGATGCAGGTCGACGACGAGAACGCACTATTCCCAATCGAGATGGTGACCGTTTGAGCGGCAGCACTCCTCTCGGCCAGCTTGCCAGCGTTATCCGCAGCAAGAACGCCGGCCCGTTCCAGATCACGATCGACGTGATGTTCGCCCACGCCGCGACGTACCGCTGCGTGCTTGACGCCCATATCCTGACGCCTACTGTAGTGGCGCGGCTCTACGGCATCGACGCGGCCGACGTCGAAGTCATTCCGTTCGATCGCGTCTTCTCGATCAAGGTTACGATGCCGCGGCGCTGGGGCAGCCGCGGCAGCGGCTCCGCCGGCGACCGCGACGTCTACGGCGCGCAGCAGCACGGACCGCTGCTCGATCTGCCGGTGCCTTGAGCCATGGATGAAGGATTGAGCACCTTGGAACAGTTCTGACTTCACCCTGCGAGGTTCAGTTCGTCAGCCAGCCGCGAAGCTGCGCGTAGACGGCTGGCTTGCACAGCAGATCGAGGTGGCTGGTTTCGTGCGCGATCCACACGCGCTCTTCAGGAATGCCCAACGCGAGGCGCGGGTCGGCATGATGGCCCAGCGCACTGGCGATCGGCACCAGGCCGTCGCCGAGCAGGTGTTCCTTGGAGGCGTCGCTGTGCTTGCCCAGGTGCGCGGCAATCGCGTAGCCGGCCACCCCGTTGGGTAGCGGCACCGGCGTGCGCAGGTCGAGGCCATGGGCGAAGCGGCTGCGCCCTTGCCAGTCTTCGTCCAGCAGGCTGCCATGGCGCAGGTCGGTGATGCCGGCGCTTCGCACGCGACCGAGGCGCACGAACGGCGCCGAGTAGCCGGACACGCTCAGCAACGCTTCGATCCAGTGGCCGCCGCGTTCGAGCGGCGCACCGTGATGCGGCGTGCCCAGGAACACGAGCTTGCGCAGCCGCTTCGGCCAGGCGTGGCCGGCCGCCACGCCGTAGTGAAGTGCGCTGCGCGCCACCAGTCCGCCCATGCTGTGCGCCAACAGGTCGAAGTCGCCGGCTCCGCAAGGCCATGCAGTACACAGTGCCTGCAGGCGCTCGGCGAAGGCGCGGCCGTTGATCGACACATGCAGGCCGCTGTTGTAGTGCAGGTAGACGGCCGTGGCGCCGACGTCGTGCGCAAGTGCCGTGCCGTGGTCATGGCCGTCGCGGCGCCACTGCAGATCGCTCAGGCACAGGCCGTGGGCGAGGACCAGCAGGCGTGCCGGCCGCGGGCCGAACTCTTTGGCAAGTGCCTCCGGGGTCAAAACCAGCGCCCTTGCGCCGCGGCGCAGGCTCATCTCGATCGCCAGCGGGTTGTGGGTTTCGGCCAGGTAGTCGCCGAGAACCCCGTTGAGCGCGGCGACCAAGGCCTCGCGTGCCGGTGAAGACTCCATCTGCCCGAGCAGCGGGCTCAGTCCTCCCAGGACCGCGTCGATGCCACCGCCGACCACGCGCGTCACGCCCCGGATGCTGTGGTAGACGAGCCCGGAGATGCCGTGGACCGCGCCCGCGACGAGCGGGCCGCCGAGCGCGGCCGGCGTGCGTGCGATGCGCGACTGCAACGCCTCGGCCAGATCCGTCAGGCCGGTCGTGGCATCGATTGCCATGCGGCTGAGGCCGCGAAGGTCGGTGACGTGGTTGCGGGCGCGGGCGCTCATGCCGGCGCTCCAGCGCGAGCCGCGTCGAGTTGCGGCCGAAGTGCGAATGTGCGTTCTCGCCCGGCATGCGGGCCGCGCCAGCGCAAGCGTCCGGGCGGCGCGGCTCGATGTGGCGGCATCCGCTCAGTCAAAGGCGATCGAGTAGACGAGGTTGAGGGCGTTTTCGGTGCCGGCGCGCGCCACCATCGAGACGCGGTCGCTGACGCGGTAGATGATCTGCACCAGTGTCTCGGTACCGGAGGCCGCCCGTTCGAAGCTCAGCGTCAGGTCTTCGGTCAGGCGTTTGCCGATGGTGACGATCTCGCCGGCCGGCGTGGCGGGCGTGGCGCGGGTGAGGCCGGCGACGGTGGCGCGCGGCAGCAACGTCGCGCCGCCGACGATCTCGCCGGTGCGCAGGGTCAGTTCGTCGATGCCGATGCGGCGCGCGAACTGCGTGCCGTAACCCTCGCCGGTGCCGGCCAGCAGGCCGGCGGCTGCGGTGGCGAGCGCGAGGCGGTCGGCGCCGGCTTCGGTGGCCGCCGGCGGTCGCCCGAGCACCAGCCAGGTGAGTATCTCCTGCTCGGTCATCGGCTCGGCCGAATGCAGCCGCACCAGAGGATCGGCGGCGGAGCGGGTGACCGCGACACCGACCTCGACCGGCAGTCCGCGCCGCAGAGCGAGCACGTCCAGCCCCGGGTTCTCGAGCGGTCCGTGGAAGTTGACGCGGCCGCGCTCGATCGCCAGTCGCTGGCCGAAGCCCTCGTAGGTTCCTTCGCGCGCCTCGAGGGCGCCGGTGGCGTGGATCGCGCCGCGGCCCTGCGCGCGCAGCCGCAGTTGCCCCTCGACGCGGGTGTCGAGACCGGCGCCGCGCAGATAAAACGCCTCGCCGAGGTCGATGCCGAGGTCGAAGTTGATGCCGAGCGGCGCCTCGCGCGCCGCCGCAGGCTCGGCCGCGCGCAGCACGCGCACGTCGGCCGACAGCGTCGGCAGATCGGGCCGCGAGAAGTCGACGAAACCGGCGTTGGCGACTAGCGCACCGTTGAGTTGCACATGGCGCGGATCGAACACGATGTTGGCGCCGCCGGTGGCCACCGCCCAACGGTCGGGCCGCTGCAGCATCGGCATGCGCACCGCCTGCACCTGGATCACGCCCGAGCGGTCGCGCAGCCCCAGGGTGCCGGTCATCGCCAGGAATCCGGGCTCGGCCGGGGCATCGCGGGCGAGCGCGCGCGCCGGGCGGCGATCGGCCGGGGCAACGATCACCGGCCCCGGGAAGCGCAGTTCGTCGATGCGCAGTCGATCGCCGTCGATGTGCGCCACCAGGCGTCCGCCCTCGAGCCGGATGCCCTGTTCGATCCACGCCGTGCGCAGCGCCTCGCCCTCGAAGCGACCTTCGGCCAGCGGCGCCGCCGGGGTGCCTTGTACGCGCAGCCGGCCGCGCAGGGCGCCGCCGATGCGCACGTTGGCGCGCACCGCCTGCGACAGCAGCGAGTTGACCCAGGCGATCGACGGCATGTCCACGTCGGCGGTGGCCAAGATCGGGCGCTGCTGCGCGAGTCGCCAGCCGTTGTCGGCGCGCTCGACCTCGGCCGCAAGCTGCGCCTGCGCGCGGCCGGCAACGGTGGCGGCGAAGCGCGCCTCGGCCTGCAGCCGGTTGGCGCGCAGTTGCGCGGACAGGCGCAGGTCGGTCAGTCCCATGGCCTGCGCGCCGGCGACGATATCGCCGTCGCTGCGCTCGACCAGGAGCTCGCCGTCGGACTGGGCGCCGAGGCGTAGCTGCCAGTGACCGCGCAGCGTCGTCGGCGCGTGCGCCGGTGCGCCGCCGGCCAGCGGCCGGATGCGGGCGCCGTTGCCGCGCAGCGCTCCCGGCTGCAGGCCGCTGAAGCGGCCCGAGGTGCTGAAGTGCGCGTCGTCGAGGTCGACGCGCAACTGCTCGATGCGGCTGCCGGCGGCGGTGAGCTCCATCGGGCCGAGCGACCACCGCGCCAGATCGGTTCGCACCGGCGCCGGCTGCAACAGGCGCAGATCGAAGGGCCGGCCGGCCACCGCGTGGCGCAACTCGCCGCGCCACGATGCCGGCGCACCCGCCTCATGCACGCGCCAGCCGCCGGCCAGATCGAGTTCCAGCGGCTGCAGTTCCTCGTTGCTGGCGCGCAGCTCGATCCGGTGCTCGCTGGGTCGGCCCTCGGCGCGCAGCACGGCCGATTGCAGCGACAACGCCGGGCTGGCGCGGAACCGGTGACCGGCGGCGGTGGCCAGCAGCGTGAAGCGAGTGTCGCTGCCGCCGGCGTATGTGGCCACGGCCTGCAGCGTCGCGATCCGGTGTTCGCCGAGGCGCAACGCCGCCGCGTCGATCCGTGCGTCGATCGAGGGCGCTGCCAGCTCGCCGGCCAGGGTCGCGCTCGCCACGAGGCGACCGGCAGCAGGCAAGCCGAGCTCGCCCAGTTGCGGCGCCACCAGGTCCAGCGCCAGCGTGCCGCCGGCGCCGAGCGTGCCGCGTACGCTCAGCGTGGCGCTGCGGATCGCCAGTTGCACGTCGAGACCGAGCCGCTCCTCGGCCAGGGTGGCGCTGCCGTGGCCGGCCAGCGGGCGGCCGAGGAGCCGGCTGTCGTCGATGCGGAAGGTGGCCGTTCCCGAGGGCTGCGGCGCCAGGGCTGCGGTCACGCCGAAGCGGCCGGTCAGCCGACCGTCGAGCCCGGACACCAGCAGCGAGGGATCGAGATCGGTGACGCTGCCTTCGAGGCGCAGCGCATGCGGCGCGGCCAGTTGCACCTCGCCGGACAGGCTCGCTTGCCCGCGCCCCAGGTCGAGGCGGGCGCTGTCGATGCGCACGCGCTGCGCGCTGGCGCGCAGTTCGACGCTGGCGCGCAGCGGCGTTGCCGAGCGGTTACGCAACTGGCCACGCACGACGAGCTCGCCGGCCTGCTTGGCGAAGCCGGCCTGGCCGTCGAGCGTGAAGCGGCGCAGGCGACTGTGGATCGCGGACGGATCGACGCCGCGAAACTGCGCCTGCGCGCGCCAGGCATCGGCGTGCGCGAACGCCAGCTCGAAGCTGCCGCTGGCGCGGCCGCGAGCCAGCTCGGCGGCGATGTCGGTCAGGCGCAACGACTCGGCGCCGAGCGCGATCCGTGCCGTGCCGGCGCGCAGCGGCACTCGGCCGCGGTCGACCGGACCCTCGGCGCGATTGCGCACGGCGATCGGTCCTTCCAGCGTGAACGGCGCGCCGGGCCGCGGCCGCAGTTGCGCCTGCACCGCGAGCAGCGCCTGCGGCGCCCCGGCGATCCAGGCGGCAGGGTCGATGCCTTCGAAATCGGCCGCCAGTTCACGCAGCGCAATCGCCTCGAACGCGGCGATGCGCGCGACCAGCGTGCCTCGTGGCGCGTCGGCCGCCGGCGCGGCGGTCTGCGCGCGCGCCACCTCGCCCTGCAGCCGCAGGTCGACCAGGCTGCCACTGGCCTCGATCATTGCCTGCAGCGGCTGCGCGCCGACGCTGCCGGCGAGCGTGCCGCGACCGGCGAGCGCAAACGGCGTCGCACCGCCAAGGGTGGCGTCGAGCTGGGCCTGCAGCGGCGCCGCAGCCGATCCGAAGGCAAGCGCACCGGTCGCCGCATAGCCGTGCGACCCGGCCTCGACGCGCGCGGCAAT
>Ga0208100_100650_pt1 | contig 12550 bp, 11 predicted proteins | sample SubbioR11_8A_Aug_FD_184817 | JGI IMG/M metagenome (GOLD analysis project Ga0208100, IMG submission 184817) | Serpentinite rock and fluid subsurface biosphere microbial communities from McLaughlin Reserve, California, USA - CR11_8A_Aug (SPAdes) | ecosystem: Environmental > Terrestrial > Deep... | reverse complement strand
AGAAAATATTGAGAAACCATTAAGGTTTGGTACTGACAAGGCTAGAGTCGTTGCCAATGACACCCTTAATAGAGTGAAGAAACGCATGGGTTTTGTAATAGTTTAGAACAATTTACCTTAAGCAACAGAGAAGTTTGGACTAGATGATTTCATCTTATCGAAACTTCTCTGTTTTATCGAAGCTACTCTATTGCTTAAAATAACACAAGGGCAACACGTTGAAAAGTATGCCCTTTAAATCACATATTCTTTATTCTAAATAATTCTTTCCTAAATTTTTCAATGATTTTCTTTTCTATTCTTGATATGGTCATCTGTGATACAGCTAATTCCTCGGCTACTTGTATCTGGGTCTTATTGTCAAAATAGCGGTTTTTTAATATTTTTACCTCTATTTCATTTAACTTTTCAATGTTTTTCTGAATAAAATCCCTATTTTCGATCACTTCAAAATATTTATCATCTTCTCCCACAATATCCATTAAATTCATGTCCTTATCATCACCATTTGAATCATAGATTACATCCAAAGATTTTGGAGTGTATACCTGAGCAGCTTCCATGGCTTCTAAAACCTGCTCTGTACTACATTCAAGATACTCTGCAATATCTTCAACCCTTGGCGTTCTTTGAAGCTTTTGGTTTAATAAAAGCTTAGCTGTATTTACTCTCTTAGATAGCTCTTGTATCCTTCTAGGTACTCTGATTGCCCAACCCTTATCCCTAAAGTATTTTTTTATTTCACCTATTATAGTGGGTGTAGCAAAACTCGAAAATTCAAAGCCTTTAGAAATATCAAATCTTTCTATGGAATAAATTAATCCTAAGGACGCAACCTGAAATATATCCTCATAATCTATTCCTCTATTCATATATTTTTTTGACAAAATTTCAGCTATATACAAATATCTTTTGATCAATTCATTACGAATATTTTTATCTTTCGACACAGCATATAATTTAAAAAGTTCCTTTTCACTTAAATTTATAAAGGAATTTATATCTAAGTATTCAACAACCTTTGCTACTTTTTCCATTAAAAATCAACCCCTAGATATTTAATCATTTGAATTGATGTTCCTTTTCCAACTTCAGTAGCGATTCTCACATCATCCATCAATGTTTGAATGATAAATATACCTAAACCTCCTTCTTTAGGACTACTAAGATCGGGTTCACATACATCATTTCTACAAAATCCATTGCCATTATCTTCTATGCAAATCGTCATTTTTTCCTCATCCATTAAAAAATCAATTTGATAATTGTCGCTGATCTCACATTTCCCATGTTTTATTACATTGGTACATGCCTCAGAAATAGCCACCTTAATGTCCTCGATTTGTTCTATGTTAAATCCAATTCCATAAGCTATGGCTGATGCTGTTAATCGGACAATACTTACATACTCAGGCTTACTAGGTACAGATATACTCAGGCTATCGCTCATAGTATCTTTCACCTTCTCCTTAATATTTAAATAATTCTTCATTTTTCATTATTCACCTTCTACAATAAAAATTTTATTTAATCCTGTTATATTGAGTAGTTTTAAAATATTAGGCTTTGGTTTATAAATAATAATATTTTTATCGTCTTGTTTTAGCCTTTTTAATGTACCTATTAATACACCCAGCCCCGTACTGTCTATATAATCTAGTTCTTCACAATCAATTTTGACACTTTCACTTTTTTCATTAAGTACTTTTGTCAATGACTCCTTTAATTTGTTAGCTGTATATATATCTATCTCTCCAGCTAAATTCATCATCCACAGGTTTTCTGATTCATTAAATTTTGAAATGATATTTAATGGCATATTATCCTCCTTAGTTTTATTCTATTTTCCATTTTTACCCCTATTTTTAAAAATCTAAACAGCATCTGTAAAATTTGTTTCATCTATCTTTAATTTGCACTAAGTAATATGAAAAAATAATTGCACAATAGAAATTTCCATTGCGCAATTATTTTTCTTTATTCTTCGATATATGCAACCTTAGCTACAGTAACAAGCTTTGTATCCTCTCTAATTCTCATTAATGTAACACCTTGCGTATTCCTACCCATTCTGGATATTCCACTTATTTCCAATCTGATAATTGTTCCTTCACTGCTTATCATCATTACTTCATCCTTATCAGTAACTACTTTAGCACCTACCACTTTTCCTGTTTTGTCCTTTGTGTTATATGTAATTACGCCTTTGCCACCCCTAGATTGTAATCTGTATTCCTCTAAGGAAGTTCTTTTTCCGAATCCATGTTCACTTACAACAAGTAAATCGCTACCGGTTTCTACTAATTCCATTGCTACCACAATATCATCGTTACCTAAATTCATTGCCTTTACGCCCATGGCAGACCTACCCATATCCCTTACATCATCTTCTTTAAATCTTATAGACATTCCTTCTCTAGTAATAATGAGAATTTCCTTCATGCCATCAGTGAGTTTAACACTGATTAATTCGTCATCCTCTTTTAAACTAATGGCTATAAGACCTACTTTTCTAGATGTATCAAACTGAGACAATTCTGTTTTCTTAATAACTCCCTTTTGAGTAGAAAGAATCAAGAATTTATTCTCTTCAAAGGTTTTTATTGGTATTATGGCTGTGACTTTTTCTTGGGGCTGCAGCTGCAAAAGGTTGACTATGGCAGTACCTTTAGCCTGTCTTCTTGCTTCTGGAATTTCATATGCTTTCATTCTATATACTCTACCAAGACTTGTAAAAAATAAAATGTAGTTGTGGGTCGAAGTAATAAATATATTTTCAATAAAATCTTCTTCCCTTGTGATATGGCCAGTGATTCCTTTTCCACCTCTTCTTTGGCTTTTATAGGTATCTGCCGGAAGTCTTTTTATATACCCAAAGTGTGTTAAAGTAATGGCTACTTCCTCTTCTTCTATTAAATCTTCTTCCTCAATTCCATCTACCGAAGCAATAATCATCGTTCTTCTATCATCATCATAAAGTTCCTTGATTTCTGTAAGTTCTTCTTTTATTATATTTAATAACAATCTTTCATTTCCTAATATTTCTCTATACCAGTTAATTAATTTTATTAGCTCTCCATATTCTTCCTCAATCTTTTCTCTTTCTAACCCTGTAAGTCTTTGTAATCGCATATCCAATATAGCTTGGGCCTGTTTTTCAGATAAACTAAAAGTCTTAATCAACCCTTCTTTTGCTATTTGAACGTTTTCAGAACCTCTTATAAGCTTTATAACTGCATCAATATGATCTAATGCAATCTTTAATCCTTCTAAAATATGCGCTCTTTCCTCAGCCTTAGTTAAATCATACTGTGTTCTGCGGGTTACAACCTCCTTTTGATGCTCTAGATAGTGATAAATCATTTCATATATATTGAGAACCTTAGGCTGACCCTTTACAAGAGCAATCATTATTATACTAAAGGTATCCTGCATCTGCGTATGCTTATATAATTTATTCAAAACCACATGGGCATTGGCATCACGCTTAAGCTCAATAAGAATACGCATGCCGTTTCTATCGCTTTCATCCCTTAAGTCTGAAATACCTTCAATCTTTTTATCCCTGACTAATTCTGCGATTTTTTCAATCAATCTTGCTTTATTCACCTGATATGGAATTTCATTCACTATGATTTGTGTTCTTCCTCTTTGGTTTTCTTCAATTTCTGATACAGCTCTTACTGTGACTTTTCCTTGTCCTGTTCTATATGCTTCCTTTATTGAATCCTTGCCCATTATAACAGCACCTGTTGGAAAATCAGGACCCTTAATTATTTTTATTATATCTTCCACATTTGTTTCTTCATTGTCAATCATTTTTATAGTAGCATCTATTACTTCCCCTAAATTATGAGGTGGAATAGAAGTTGCCATCCCTACGGCTATTCCATTGGAACCATTTACTAATAGGTTTGGATATCTACTGGGAAGTACCACAGGCTCCTTTAAAGTCTCATCAAAGTTTGGGCTATAATCAACAGTTTCTTTTCCTATATCTCTAAGCATTTGTACCGATAGCTTAGTCAATTTTGCTTCTGTATAACGCATTGCTGCTGCACTATCACCATCTACAGAACCAAAATTTCCATGACCATCCACCAATAGATACCTGGTAGAAAAATTTTGAGCCATTCTTACCATTGCCTCATACACAGAGCTATCTCCATGGGGATGATACTTACCTAAAACATCTCCAACGATACGGGCAGATTTTCTATGTGGCTTTTCAGGACTTAAACCCAGTTCATTCATAGCATATAATATTCTTCTATGAACAGGTTTTAATCCATCTCTCACATCTGGCAAAGCACGTCCAACGATGACACTCATGGCATAGTCAATATACGATTTTCTCATTTCATCTTCAATATCTATTTGCACAACCTTACTTGTATCTTCCATCATTTTATTCCCCCTACCTAACTCTAATCATTATTTTTCATTCTTCACTTAAACAGTTTTATTGTAGAGGTATCATTCAAATATCTCAACAATGATAGTAGAATAGGAAATCCAAAAAGTCCCAGAATTCCAAACAATTGCAAACCAACAAACATGCTAATCAATGCTACAACTGGATGAAGACCGATCTGTCTACCTACTATTCTAGGCTCAACAATATATCTCACAACTATTACAATTGCATATATTATCAATAAACCTACTGCCAGTTGATAATTCCCTTGTATGGTGCTAATAATCGCCCATGGAATAATTATACCACCTGTTCCTAAGATTGGAATAATATCAAAAACGGAAATGATAAAGGCAATCTGAATGGCATTATCAACACCAATTATTAAGAAACCTAAAGACAACTCCACAAAGGTAATTCCCATTATTATTGCATAGGACCGAATACATACAAACAAGGTTCCAACCACATATTCTTGAATTTTTTTAATCATTACCACAACCTTCTTTGGAAATTGTCTGTAGACAAACTCCGTTAACTCTTCATAATCCGCTGCAATGAAGAATGTGGAAATTACCATAAGCAACCCTTTTATAAAAAGAGCTGGAAGCGATGTGGCATAATTTGAGATCATGCCGACAGCACTAATGGAAAGAGTGGAAACAAACTGTCCTAAAGACTGCGTAAATTGATTGAAAAAATCACCTAGGGTATGCAGCAAAGACGGTTCAATGCGACCAACTGCTTCTTTGAGATCATTGAAAATCGAATGTAAAAATACCTCTATATGAACCGCATAAATTGTTGGCAATGCTAAAACAAGATCCTTTAAAGATATAAATATCTTAAAACCAAGTAAAGATATAAAAATTCCCATAGTGGAATAAAATAACAATACCAGCAAAATTGCTGTCACCCTTTTGGATATCTTTAATTTTCTTGCCAAAAACCTTGATGGCCTCTTTAGTAAGGATGCAATCGCAAAAGCTAAAATAAATGGTGAAAGCATTGAGAAACCATATTTGATAGTAACATATACCATGAACAAAATGATTGCATAATATACAAAATTGATAATAAATCCTCTCTTTTTTTCACTTTCCAAATTTGTCTCCTCCAATCCTCAAATAAGTTTTCTTTATCTACTTATACATCCAAATTACTTACATATTTTGCGTTTTTTTCAATAAATTCCCTGCGTGGTCTAACTTTATCTCCCATAAGAGTAGTAAATATTTCATCTGCAGCAACCGCATCATCTACCGTTACTTGAATAATCGTTCTTTTAAAAGGATCCATAGTCGTATCCCATAATTGTTCCGGGTTCATTTCTCCAAGACCTTTATATCTCTGTAGTGTCATACCCGTTCTACCTATTTCAGTTAATAATATCTCAAGTTCCCTGTCATTATAGACATAATATTCCGTTTTACCTTTTTTGATTTTATAAAGTGGCGGTTGAGCTATATAGATATGATTTGCCTCCACCAATGGTTTCATATATCTATAGAAAAAAGTTAATAACAATGTTCTTATATGAGCTCCATCGACATCAGCATCAGTCATAATCACAATTTTGTGATATCTAAGCTTACCCAGATCAAATTCGTCTCCTATACCACAACCAAATGCAGTTATCATTGTTCTAATTTCATTGTAATTTAATATTTTATCCAGCCTAGCCTTTTCAACATTCATAATTTTACCTCTTAGAGGCAAAATTGCCTGATTTTTTCTATCTCTTCCTTGCTTAGCAGATCCACCCGCAGAATCTCCTTCCACAAGAAATATTTCACTTAGCTTAGGATCTCTTTCAGAACAGTCAGCCAGTTTTCCTGGAAGAGCCATACCGTCTAAAATTCCTTTTCGCCTTGTCAATTCCCTTGCTTTTCTTGCAGCTTCCCTTGCTCTTGCAGCCTTAATCGACTTTTCAATAAGTAATCTCGCTTCTGCCGGAGTTTCATCAAGGAAAGCTTGTATTGCTTCTGCTGTAGCACTTTCTACAATACCCCTCATTTCACTGTTACCCAACTTGGTTTTTGTTTGTCCTTCAAATTGTGGCTCTAACAGTTTAACAGAAAGAATAGCAGTCAAACCTTCACGTACGTCCTCACCTGTGAGGTTTTCTTCTTTTTCTTTTATATATCCATTTTTTCTTGCATATTCATTAATTACTCTTGTCAAAGCAGATTTAAATCCAATTAGATGGGTACCACCTTCTTGGGTATTTATATTATTCGCAAACGAAAAAACATTTTCGGTATATGTATCAGTATACTGCATTGCAACTTCTACTTTGGAAGAATCCTTCCCTGCTTCAAAATAGATTATTGTACTATGTATAGGATCTTTATTTTTATTCAGATGTTTAACAAATTCTATAATTCCGCCCTCATAATGAAAGATGTATTTTTGAGGTTCATCTTCCCTCTCATCAATAAGCACTATTTTTATTCCTTTATTTAAAAAAGCCATTTCCCTAAGCTTGTGCTCTATGGTTTCTAATTTAAATGAGGTTTCTTCAAAGATGTTTTTATCAGGCAAGAATATTGTTCTAGATCCAGTTTCCTTTGATTCGCCTATGATTTCAAGTTCTGTTACTGTATACCCTCTTTCATATCTTTGGTGATATATTTTTCCATCTCTTTTTACCTCTACCTCCATCCATTCCGATAAGGCATTTACTACAGATGCACCAACTCCATGAAGCCCGCCGGATACCTTATAGCTTCCACCACCAAATTTTCCCCCTGCATGTAAAACAGTATGAATTACTTCAACTGCAGGCTTTCCTGTTTTTGGATGTATGTCCACAGGCATTCCTCTGCCATCATCTTTAACACATATAGTGTTCTCTTTTCCTATAACAACTTCAATATTCTTGCAATGTCCCGCTAAAGCTTCATCTATACTATTATCAACTATTTCATATACAAGATGATGAAGTCCTTTTGCACCGGTAGACCCAATATACATTCCAGGTCTTTTTCTAACTGGATCTAATCCCTCTAATACTTGTATTTGTTCAGCACCGTATGCATGTTTAATTTTATCTGTCATTGCTTTACCCCCTACCAAATTTACCAATATATAAAATTTACATTTTCATTTTTTAAATTTCACTTAGTTCATCAATAAAGCCAGTCCTTTTGTTAAGTGTTACTGATGAAATAGGTGAAAAATAGATAATTGTTTTTATTATTTTTAATGCACCTTTATTTTTTTTTTCTACTCTTTCAGTTATAATATAGGATTTTGTTTCCTTGCTTGAAATTTTATATACAAAACCTTTTTTTTCCGCCAACTTAAAAAAATCTTTGCTATCCTTTGACTTTGAAATAGAATCCACGTCAATAATAGCAATTATATTATTTAGAGGGACAATAACATTCCCACCTAAGTGAAGAAACATAAAAAGACCTCCCAAAAATTAGTTCACATTACATTATAACCTTTAATTACCTTATGTAAAATAAATTAACCAAAATTTATTAAATATCTCTTATTAAATATCATACGTATTTCTTATTTTAAATCATTTAATTGGCTATTTTCAACTAATTCACTTACATTTGCTTTATTAACTATAAATATTTTTTTATTTTCAATAGCGTATCTTTCCAAACTATTAATTTCCGTTGTTGTAATAAATATTTGAACATCCTTAAGGCTTTTTATTAAATATTTTTGTCTGCTTTGATCAAGCTCAGACATAACGTCATCTAATAAAAGAACAGGATATTCCAACGCTTCAGCCTTAATTAGCTCTATTTCTGCCAATTTTAACGAAAGTGCCGTAGTTCTCTGTTGACCTTGGGACCCATAATTTCTTGCATCTATTCCATTAATATAAATACCTAAGTCATCTCTATGAGGGCCTACTGTGGTCATTCCTCTATTTAAGTCAATTTCAAAATTTTTTTTAAGATTAATATTGAATTTATCAACTATATCATTTTCTCTTTCGAATGGCACATTACTTAAATATTTGACTTCTAAATTTTCCAGATTATCTGTTATTTTTCTGTGTATTAAACGGCTTAAGGTACCTATTCTATTTATAAATTTAACTCTTTCTTTAATTATTAAAGTTCCAATCTCTACTAATTTTTCATCCCATACTTCTAAAGTATTTTTGTATTTATTTAGATTATTTGCTTTTCTCAACAGATGATTTCTTTGCATCAAAACCTTATTGTATTGATTAATATTATGATAATATGACGGCTTTATATTTGAAATTTCAAAATCCAAAAATTTTCTTCTCTCAGAGGGTCCTTCTTTTATTAATTTTAAATCTTCAGGTGAAAAAACTACAACGAAAATATTGTTTAATATTTCATAATTTTTTGTTAAACTTAAACCATTTATTTTTATTTGCTTTTTTTTATTTTCTTCTAATTTTAATTCTACAGTCACATTTGAATATCTTTTTTGTGCTTCAACTTTAACATAAGCTTGATTTTTATCAAATTTTATAATATCTCTGTCCCGATTGGTTCTAAAAGATTTACCAGTGCCTGACATATAAATAGCTTCCAATATATTTGTTTTACCTTGGGCATTATCTCCCACAAAAATATTAATTTTAGGGTGAAATTCTAACTGTAATTGATTATAATTTCTATAATTTATAATCTTTAATTTTTCAATATTCAAGCATTTCACCCCTTGTTCTTATTTTCAAACCCTTATTTTATTACTATTTTATTTTTTTCAAATTCTATTATATCACCAACTTTTATTTTTTTACCCCTTTGATTTTCTACTGTGCCATTTACTTTTATTAAACCGTCCTGTATAACTATTTTTGCATGTCCTCCAGATTGAACTAATTCACCTAATTTTAAAGCTTGGTCCAGCTTAATAAATTCTGAATTTATTTTAACTATTTTCATCTTTATCCTCCATCTTCTTTAAATTTAAAGATAAAAAGAGTTCTCTATTTCGCTGAGAACTCCTTTTGTTTTAATTTGTTATTCTTACTGGCAAAATGAGATGTGTATAATTATTATTATCTACAGGTTTTATTATGCAAGGACTTACATTGTTGATAAAGTTAAGATATACCTCTTCACTATCAATAACTCTGAGTACATCTATAAAATATTTAGAATTAAATCCAATTTCAATATCTGCTCCCTCTAATTTTATGGATAATGATTCAAACACTTTTCCCATTTCCGAATTAGAGGATATGGACATTTTTTCATCTTTTATTGAAAATTTAATTAGGTTGTTTTTTCCTTCTTTTGCCATAAGTGAAGCTCTTTCAATACTATCATATAAACTTCGTGTATTTACGCTAACTCTTGATTTAAATTCTCTGGGAATTATTTGATTGTAATTAACAAATTCACCTTCTAATAGCCTCGAAATTATCCTAGTATCTTGTGTTTTAAATAAAATATGTTTTTCAGTAAAATAAATTTCAATTTCATCATTGTCTTCTTCGGAAAGAATCTTATATACTTCGTTTAATGTTTTTCCAGGTATAATAACCTTATTATCTGTTAAGGTCTTTATATTTCCTTGTTTTAAAGCTAGTCTATAGCCATCTAAAGCCACCATGCTTATCTTATTATCCTTAATTTCCATTAAAACTCCAGTTAATACCGGACGAGTTTCGTCTATGGTTGTCGCAAATGTAGTTTGCTTAATCATACTTTTAAATAAATCCTGAGAAATTGAATATTTAAAATCTTTTTCTACTTCCGGCAATTCTGGAAAATCTATAGAAGAATGACCTAATAAAGTGAATTCTGAATTCTCACAGCGAAAAATTGTATTATTGTCTTGATCTACTTCTATTTCCACAGTAGAGTCAGGCAATTTCCTTATTATTTCTCCTAATATCTTTGAAGCTATAACTACGGAGCCACTCTTGATAATTTCGGCATCAATATAATTTTCGATACCTAGCTCAATATCTGTTCCAACTAGCTTTAATTTATTTTCTTCTGTTTCAAGTAAAATTCCTTTTAATACTGGCAGTGTAGTTTTTGATGAAACAGCTTTTTGCACAATATTTATACTAGCTGCTAGTGATTTTTGGGTGCATATTATTTTCATTGTGGACAACCTCCTATAAGAAAAGGTGCATTATTTATATAGTTTAAATACTAGTAATAGTAGTAGTACTTGTGAAATAGTGGATAAGTGGATAAAAGTACTGAAACATAGAGGTTTTAAACAACATAAAAAATGTTAGTAAGTATAGCTTTTTTATCCACAAAAATAAAAATTTTGATATTAATATTAGTTATTAACAATAAATAAAGGTTTTACTAACATATTTTTGTTTATTTAAATTAAACCTTTATATCTTTAATAATGCTTTCAACTTTATTTTTAATAACACTATCTAAGAGAAGATCACTTTTAATTTTATCGTAGGCATGAATAACTGTAGTATGATCTCTGCCTCCAAATTCTTCGCCAACTTTTGGAAGAGATAAATCTGTAAGTTCTCTACTTAAATACATAGCAATTTGCCTAGGATAAGATATTGATCTATTCCTTCGTTTAGAAACAAAATCTTCTATTTTAATTCCACAGTGATCAGCCACAACTTCTTTTATTAATTGAACGGTTATTTGTTTTGGTCTACTAGAGGATATTATATCCTTTAGAGCTTCACTGGCTAATTCTATTGTTACCTCTTTATTTGTTAAAGAAGAATATGCAACGATTCGTATAAGAGCACCCTCTAATTCACGAATGTTGGATTGTATTTTTTTTGCGATATGATGCATTACTTCGTTTGGTACATCAATACCTTCTACATCAGCTTTTTTGCGAAGAATAGCTATCCTTGTTTCTAAATCAGGAGGTTGTATATCTGCAATCAGACCCCATTCAAATCTTGAACGCAAACGATCTTCAAGAGTAGGTATCTCCTTAGGAGGTCTGTCACTGGATATTATTATTTGTTTATTTGCTTCGTGTAGTGCATTAAAGGTATGAAAAAATTCTTCTTGAGTTCTTTCTTTACCGGCAATAAATTGAATATCATCTACTAATAAAACATCTACCGTTCTATATCTATTTCTGAATTCAACGTTTTTATCATCTCGAATAGAGTTAATCAACTCATTAGTAAATTTTTCTGAAGAAACGTACACTACCTTGGTATTAGGGCTTTGGCTTAAAATAAAATGACCAATGGCATGCATTAAATGTGTTTTTCCTAGTCCTACTCCGCCATAAATAAAAAGTGGATTATAGGCTTTGGCAGGTGATTCTGAAACTGCTAAAGATGCTGCGTGGGCAAAACGGTTACTGTTACCTATTACGAAGGTATCAAAAACATATTTTGGATTTAAATTCAAATTATCAAATGAATCGGAATTTCTCTCTTGTCGTGTTGAAAGAGTAGCTTTTTGATATTGTTCACTTCCGGGGACAATAAATTCCAAATGATATTCTTGAGTGGTAATTTGTTTTATTGCATTCATTATTAAATAAGAAAATCTAGCCTCTAATATTCCTTTAGAAAAGTCATTGGCAACTTCCAAAAATACAGTATTGCCTTTTATAGATATAGGATTTAAGGGCTTGATCCATGTATTGAAGCTCATTTCTGTCAGTTCAGTCATAATTAAATTCAGAGATCTTTGCCATATTTCAGATAAGGTATTGCTCATTAAAAAGTCCCCCCAACAAGAAAAAAATAAATAAATTAATGATTAAAAAGAAAAAATTATTAAATATACACACCTTATCCACAGAAAATGTGCATAATAAAACTCTGCTCTTAATTAATATTGTATAAATTTTATAAATCGGGATATTAATATTCTTGTGGATAAAAAATGAAGGGCTGAGAAAATATTATTAATTATTTTTATTATCCACAAAAAATAAAATTCAAACAAATAGTTATTAACAAGAAAATAAAGCGTAAATTAGCAAAAATAAAAAAAGAAAAGTTAGCGAAATATCAAGTTATACACATCGTTATCCACAACTTGTGAATATATGTGAATTTGTTAAAAACAAAATACACATATAAACAGCTTTTTATAATCATATCAAATAAATCAAAAGGTTTCAATGATACTTAAAAAATTATCCACAAAAAAAGAATAGTCCAAATATTTTCATCCACATATCTCCACAGGAAATTAGATT
>Ga0208100_100648_pt1 | contig 12564 bp, 12 predicted proteins | sample SubbioR11_8A_Aug_FD_184817 | JGI IMG/M metagenome (GOLD analysis project Ga0208100, IMG submission 184817) | Serpentinite rock and fluid subsurface biosphere microbial communities from McLaughlin Reserve, California, USA - CR11_8A_Aug (SPAdes) | ecosystem: Environmental > Terrestrial > Deep... | reverse complement strand
TAGGTAATACTTTGTAGTATATCGCAGAAGCAATATCGATGGCTGATAGAGTTGTTATCTTATCTAATAGACCTTCCGTTGTCAAAAGTATTCATGAAATTAATTTAACTCTAACTAATAAGCGGACTCCTCTATCCTCCCGAGAAGCTCCTGAATTTAGACACTATTTTAATGCTCTTTGGAAGGAGTTGGACGTTCATGTCAAATAAGTTATATGACAGAAATAAGACTACAGAAAACAATATTTCAAAAGAACATCTGGATTTTCTTCACAAGATAAAAAGGAGAAAACACGCAATTTTAACAACACAAATTGCATGTTTTATATTTTTTTTCTTGTTTTGGGAAATTTCAGCTAGAATGAAGTGGGTCGATACTTTTCTCACTAGCTATCCCTCTCAGATGTGGACAATGTTTTTGAAACTGATACAAGATGGTTCTTTGCCTAACCATGTAGGCATAAGTGCATTTTCAACTGTGGCTGGTTTTGTTTCTGGAACAATACTAGGAACGATAGTTGCCATTCTACTATGGTGGTCAGATTTTATTGCTAAGGTATTAGATCCTTATATGATTATACTAAATGCTCTGCCTAAGACTGCATTGGCACCAATAATAATTTTATGGGCTGGAGCTGGTATTGCTGGAATAGTGTTTACGGCCATGGCCATCTCAATCGTTGTTACGATTCTTGGTGTTTATGGAGGCTTTAAAGAAGTAGATGGCGAAAAAGTAAAAATGTTAGAAGCTTTTGGAGCTACCAAACTCCAAATATTGAATAAAGTCATAATACCAGCCAGTATTCCTACTATAGTAAATGCTCTGAAAATTAATGTTGGCTTATCTTGGGTAGGGGTTATTGTCGGGGAATTTATTGTGTCCAGAGCTGGCATAGGTTATTTGATCGTATATGGAAGCCAAGTATTTAGAATGGATTTAGTTATGACCAGCGTTTTTATTCTAGCAGTTTTAGCAGCCTTAATGTATCAAGGGGTGGCTTTCTTAGAGAGCAAACTAATGAAGTGGAGATAAAGAAATTCGCATATTATTCTTGCGGAGCAGGCACGACTGCTCTCTACATAGAGCTATTTCTTCATGCAAAATTTAAATTTATGCCAAGGCTCTATCTTATCGATAAGATAGACTTCTTCTTCAGAAATTCTGCCCACGACATTTGTCTTTCCGCTGTTCTCCATATCTTTTAATGCTATTTGCAACTCGCCTGCATATCGATCATATAGGGAGCTTTCAATTAATATATCTCCTCTTCGAATTGGTTTCGTGTGTGCAGCCTCAAAATAATGTTTTCCATATTTAGCCCTGCTTTGGGTAGATCGTATCATATAGGCTGACACATCTCCCCGATTAAAATGAACTTCTTCTAAAACAATCTTTCTTTCTGCTCCTGAAATACCCTCCGTCAGCTCTACGCTTAATGTAAGCATCTCTTTATTTAATTCACTCAAAATCCTTAACTCTTCTTCAGAGGCAAACGCATTTGCAATAATCACATCATCAATTAGACCAGTATGAAACAAGTCCTTTGCCTGAACTTCAATAGGCAAGCTTCTATGTTCTTCCAAGGTGCATAGTCCTTCGTTAAGATGCCAAGGTCCAAAAGTTGCTTCCCTTGAGGAAACGAAAGCTGCTGTCCGTATTCCATAGTCCTTGAATTGTCTAGAACATTTAATAAAGTGCTCCCTTGAAAGCCCTGTATATCGGTGTGGGTAAAAATTATGACTTCCAATAATATTATCCTTGTTTGGATGATAGGTTAATATATTGTCTAAATACTTTGTTCCACTGCTCATGTTCAGCTCTATCTTCAAACCATAGGGATTAAAAGTCATAATGCTTTCCTCCATCCCACTAAAGCCAAGGTCAAGCCTTATTCCCGAAAGACCTATCTGCTCAAAAAATTTCAGATCATCATAAGATAGGTTAAGACCTTCAAAAACAGCTGGGCTCACATCTGCAATTATCTCCATGCCCAAAGAACGGCCGTATCTCGTGATTTTTTGAAATTCCTTCACAACCTTCTCTTTGTCTCCGGTTGCAGAAATCAGACAGGTAAAAACTCTAGTGAAACCATATTGAGCTGCTAGAGATAGATATGACTTGTTCTCTTCTATGCTAGCTTGTTCCGGATATATGGAAATACCCAATTGTCTCATGAACATCCCTCCTGGATTATTAGTAACGCCATTTCTCTTTTTTTTCTTCTGACGATATTAACTTTATTTGTTACTGTGGCTTTCATGGTTTCGATATGATAATATCACTACGAAATTCCCTTATCAAACAGCTCTTTTATAGCCTCAATCGCTTGGATTTCATCTGTGCCATCAGCTGTGATGACTAACTCGTCCTCCTTTCCTACACCCATACTTAATATGCCCATGATACTCTTGGCATTGCAGCTTCGGCCATTTTTCTCTAGTTGAATTTGAGATTGGAACTTTTTTGCTAACCGCATGAGCACTGCTGCAGGTCTAGCATGAAGCCCAGTTTCATTTTGTATGATAAATGCCATTCTCTCCATAGTCCTTTCCTCCTGTTTATACTGTTTATAACTATTTTTTTCACCAGTCTTGCTTAATACTTTATTTCCACCTTCATGATTTCGCTTTCTCCTCGTTTGCAGATCCCTGTTACTTTTGAAATTTTATGAACCTTTTCCATATTAGTAACGATAATCGCTGTAATGGTGGACTTGCCTGCTGCTATAATGTAATCAAGATCGACTTTGATCAAAGCATCTCCAACATTTACTCTATCTCCAACCTCTAAAATTCGCTCAAAGCCTTGTCCTTTTAATTCTACTGTGTCTATACCTATATGAATAAGCACCTCAGCTCCTTCATCAGTTTCAATTCCTATAGCATGGTTCGTATGAGAAATTTGTACCACATTACCATTACATGGTGATACCACAAGACCCTTAGATGGCTTGATGGCAATACCGTCTCCTAACATCATTTGTGAAAAGACTGTATCAGGTACGTCTTGTAATGAAATTACTTCCCCATCCATTGGTGCTATCAAAATCATATTTTTTTTCGTATTTAATACTCCGAACATGCTTAGCCTCCTATCATTGACATCAAGTTTCACCTTATCGTATTAATAAAGAAAACTTAGTTCAGATGGAGTTTTTACTCCACCTAAACTCTAGTTGCACTTATTTCGAAGCTTGGCGGCACTTATCTCCCGCTTATAGAAGCGGGAGCATTAGTAACGCCGCTGAGATAAAATCTATATGAATATGCTTAAATAAATTAATATGTCAATTCTCTAATCTATTTAACCATATACACATAGAAGAAACTCATCTTATTTTTATCAGTATAAGGCACTTCCTAAGAAGTGCCTTATACTAAATCCTACACTCTACACCTTTCTAGCCATAGACTTTAAGCAATTCTTGATCTCCTCAGCGATCAACTCAGCTTTTGTTCCAACAACTATTTGAATATTTTTGTTGTTAGGTCTTAAAATACCGGATACACCCAAGGCTTTCATTTCCTCATCTTTTACTATAGACGCATCCTTTAAAGTTATTCTTAACCTCGTAATGCAAGAGTCAATCTCAATAATATTTTCCGGTCCACCAAGTTTCTCTACATATTCTCTGGCTACCCCCACAATTCCTTTGTCGGCAATGATTTCTGCAGAACTTCCCTCTTCATCATCCATTCTCCCTGGTGTAGGCAAGTTCAATACCTTGATGGCAAATACAAACACAAAATAATAAATTGCCATAAACGCCAAGCCCACAGGAATCAATAGCCATCCGTTTGTAGCAAATTTCATGTTAAGTACAAAGTCAATAAGCCCTGCTGAAAAGCCAAATCCATGTTTGATTCCTAATACATAGCAAATTGCCATGGCTGCCCCAGTGAGCAAAGCATGAATTGCATACAATACAGGTGCCAAGAACATAAACATGAACTCCAAAGGCTCTGTAATACCTGTCAAAAACGATGTGAATCCTACGGAAAATAATGCTCCTCCTATAACTTTCCTGTTTTTAGTTTTGGCTGTTGTATATATTGCTAAGGCTACTCCTACCAAGCCAAACATCATAATTGGATAAAAACCTGCCATGAAACTGCCTGCTGTAGGATCCCCTGCAAAATATCTGTGCAAATCCCCTGTAGCCACCGTACCGTCAGCTTTTGTGTACTCCCCAAATACAAACCACACGATTGAATTCAAAACATGATGAAGTCCTAATGGAATCAATAACCTGTTTAATAGTCCAAATACAAACACGCCCCCTGCACCTGCACCAATAATCCACTGTCCTGCCCCATCAATGACCCCTTGAATTGGAGGCCATATATTTCCGAATATCAAGGCCAATACAATACTGGCTAAAGCGGTAATGATAGGGACAAACCTTCTTCCCCCAAAAAAACCTAAATATTCAGGAAGATTGATGTCATGAAATTTGTTGTACATATTGCCTGCCAATACCCCTGAAATAATACCTGCAAGCACACCCATATTAATATTAGGATCAATTGCCGTGGCACCATTGGTCAATGTTAAATAGCCAACGGCTCCCGCCAGTCCAGCTGCACCTGCATTGTCTTTCGCTAGACCTACTGCAATACCTATGGCGAATATCAGTGCCAAATTTGCAAATACTGCATTGCCTGCTGAAGAAACAAAAGGCATTTTCAGTAAATCGTCTTGACCGATCCTCAATAGAATCGCCGCAACCGGAAGTACCGCAACCGGAAGCATCATCGCTTTCCCAAGTTTTTGAAACCTGCCAAACAGATTACCCATAAATAATTCCCCCTTTCTAGAATGGTTTAATGCAATGTTCGAATGTTTTCTTCTCTCCCTCCTGTCTATTTTGATTTTTTATGAAACAAAGGCATGAGTTTATACAAAGGCATCAAACTCCCTATATGAGTTTTACCCATGCATAAGCTCATGCCTGATTAAACAGTGACACGCTGCTCTATTATGTATTTACACCTTTTATTCTTTCTATATGAATGGCCATATACCCAAGCTCACTTTCTGGTATAACAGCACCCTTACTCTCTTGAATATGCTGACCTAACTTTTTAGCGATACAAAAGGATTCTTTAAACTGTTTTTTCAATTCTATTAAGAATGGATTCTCTATAAATTTACCTTCTTCCAATCTTTTTATCATTCCTTTAAGATGATTCATCAACCTTGTGTATGTCAGCTCTTGATCCCTAATAGGAACAGTTATTTCAGCTTGAATTATCTCGATTAATTCCTTGATTAGTCTTGTAGCTTTCATGGTCTCAGAAATTTTTTTGTTTTGTCTGGCAGAATGCAGGTGAAGAGCGATGAATCCAATTTCTCCTTCACAAATATGCATATTAAGATTTTTATGTATCAGTTCAGCAGCTTCTTTTCCAATACTAAACTCCTCATCATACAACATCTTAATTTCATATAAAAAAGGATTGTTAATTTCCATGCCCATATGAATCCTATTTAAGGCAAAACCAATATGATCTGTCAGGACAATATGGATATGAGGATTCAACTCCCCAAAGGCCTGTTCAGCCTTTGCAATGATTTCTTCGCTAACACCCAATACCTTTGCATCTATTTGATTGATTAGCTGAAAATACTCTTTTTTCATCTTCTCATCGAAAGTCATAAATTTCTTTTCTATTTTTTCATCCGTTAACTGGATTACATTATTTTCTTTCTTTCCAAATCCAATCCCCTTACTTACAAGGATCATTTCCTGATGATTTTCTTTCTCAAAGGCTAAAATCACATTATTGTTTAATACTTTAATAATCTGATACTCTACAGCTTGTTTTGACACACTCTTAGCCTCCTGCATCCCTTCTTTTTTTAGTATAGAAGAGTGTACTATAAAAAAGGCACAAACCAAAATGCAGTCATGATCTCAACTGCATTTAGGTTTATGCCTGATTTGCACAGTAACACACCTAGATGATTCTTTTGTATATATTGATTCTGATTTTAATCAAGATTTTACCATAAATTTTATATTCTGTCAATTAGTTTTCCGTACTATAATTTCATCCCTTTCGGTGGATTTATGTGTTTTTTACATTGTTTGGGTCAGGCTTTAAATAGCATGATTAAGAAAATAATATCAGTAAAGTTGGATAATATATTATAAGTATTGAAACTATGGCTGAAATCCAAAATATTATCTTAGTTTTCCTATCTGAATTTTTCTTCTGCATTATGTTATAAGACCAATATAACATAATGGCTGTAAGTATAACAAATATTGGTTTGTATTGTGTTAAATTTGAAAAATAAGCTACGCCAAATGTCCCTAGACCTAGGGATGCCAATATTATGGGACCTGCTCAACAAAGAGCGGCAAATGTAGCAGGTATAACTGAAAATATGCTTAATAGTTTTTCTTTCATCTGTTAAAATCTCCTTATCATCGATAATTTTTAGGTTTGACAACATATTCAATGTATAGATATAATATCATGATTACTAACATAAAGAAAGGTTATCCTATTACATTGAACAAAAATGGTGTGTCAACACCCCCCTCCCCTTGACATATAGGCTGCATCTAATAGTTGCAGCCTATATATTAGGGTACAATCTTTTTAACTAATTACTATTCTGTTACTAATTTTAAATCCACCGGGATGAAGCTTTCAACTGCTTCACCTTTTATCACTCTATCAGCCATTTCTATACCCAATGATCCAATCTTATCTGGTTGCTGAGCAACAGTTGCTGCCATTTTACCTTCCTTAACAGCTGCTACAGCATCATCAGTAGCATCAAATCCAACAACCATGATTTCTCTTCCACTTGCTTCAATAGCCTTTAATGCACCTAATGCCATTTCATCATTATGAGCAAATACTGCAGTTATTTCTTGTTGAGCTTGCAAAATATTTTCCATTACATTTAAGCCTTTAGTTCTGTCAAAATCAGCAGTTTGTTTAGCTACTACTGTGATTTCCGTACCTTTTATTGATTCGTTAAAACCTTCGCCTCTGTCCCTAGCGGCTGAAGTTCCCGCAATGCCTTCTAGCTCAACTACTTTACCTTTTCCCTTTAGTTGCTCTACAATATACTGCCCAGCCATTTTGCCTCCTGCAACATTGTCTGATGCAATATGAGTAGCTACTTCTCCGCCATTAGAACCCCTATCCAATGTAATAACAGGAATCTTAGCATCATTCGCTAATTTTATGGCATTCACAACAGAGTCTGAATCTGTTGGATTAACAAGTATGACACCCACCTTCTTTGTTATTAAATCCTCGATATTTGCAAGTTCTTTTGCTGGATCATTCTGCGAATCAAGCACAATGAGTTCAAATCCTATTTCTTTAGCCTTTGCCTCAGCTCCTTCCTTTAAAGTTACGAAGAAAGGGTTGCTTAGTGTCGAGATAACCAATCCAATTTTTGCGGTTTCTGTTTCGTTCATTTGTGGAGCTTCAGGAGCACAACCAACCAATAATCCTAATAGCAATACCCCTACTAACAATACACTAAAAATTTTTTTCATTTCTTTTCCTCCCTCTTTTTTAGATAAATTCTATAATCTTCTGAAACGCAAATAAGGATGCCTTTCAGACAAGACTCAATTATTTGTTTTTCCTATCTACTAATACTGCTGCCAGTATCACCAATCCCTTTACCATCATTTGATAATAAGATGATACATTGAGAATATTAAGTGCATTATTAAGAATACCAATTATTAACGCCCCTGTAATAGTCCCTAAAACACTACCCATACCCCCAGCCAAGCTTGTTCCACCAAGCACAACGGCAGCGATTGCATCTAATTCATATCCCATTCCCGCATTCGGTTGAGCTGAAGATAATCTCGAGGTCAATATAATCCCAGCTAAAGCAGCCAACAAACCACTTATAGCATATACAGTGACCTTTATTTTCCCTACTGAAATTCCTGAAAGCTTCGCAGTTACTTCATTGCCTCCTAAAGCATATACGTATCTTCCAAGCCTTGTTTGAGTAAGTATATAGTAGGAAAATGCAAAAACAATAAACATAGTGAGTATTGGTATTGGAATACCTGCAATAGAAGCATTTCCAAATTTAAAAAATAACTCTACACCAACTTGATTTCCTAAAGTAACGGGTTTCCCATCTGTAAAAACCAAAGTTGCACCTCTTAAGACTGTCATAGTTACTAGTGTCGCAATAAAAGGTTGAACCTTGCCCTTGCTGATAATAACTCCAGTCATGCCCCCCACAATAGTTCCTACAATTAGAGCAAGTACCACTGCACTAAAAGTGCTGGCACCTGCCACAATCAGACTTGCACATATAGCCCCACTAAAGGCAAGTACTGATCCTACAGAAAGATCTATTCCACCTGATAATATTACAAAAGTCATACCAACTGCTATAATTGAGTTAATAGATGTCTGTCTGAATACATTTATAATATTAGAAAAGGTAAGAAATTGGGGATTTAAAAGTGAAATAACTACTGAAAACAGCAGAAGTCCAATAATTGGCCTGAATTTGCCAAGTTCATTTTTTCCTATTTTCATACTAACCCTCCATTATCCCAACCGCACATTTTAGTATTTTCTCCTGTGTCGCTTGAGCCCTGTCAAACTCCCCACTAATGCTACCATTATGCATAACAAATATTCTGTCACACATTCCTAAAATCTCAGGCAACTCTGAAGATATGAGAATAATACTCAGTCCTTGCGTCTTAAATTGATTTATCAGATTATATATCTCTTTCTTAGCTCCTACATCTACTCCTCTGGTTGGTTCATCCAATATTAAGACCTTAGGGTTCGTAATAAGCCCTTTAGCTATGGATACTTTTTGCTGATTACCTCCGCTTAGGTTTTTTATTACTTGTTGCATGTGTGGAGTTCTTATAGTCATATTATGTATATATTCATTTACTAAGCCTTCTTCTTTTTCCCTATCAATTCTGAAAAAAAGACCTTCGAATTGTTTCAAAGCTGACAATGTCATGTTTTCTTTTACTGATAACTCTAAAACTAAACCTTGCAATTTTCTATCTTCTGAAACATATACTATTCCGTTTTTTAATGCAGCCTTAGGAGAATTAATGCTTACTTCAATGCCATCAACTGAAATTTTTCCTTTTTCATACGGTATTGAACCAAAAATCGTTTTAGCCAATTCTGTCCTACCTGATCCCATAAGACCTGAAATTCCTAGGATTTCTCCTTTTTGTATGCTGAAATTTATATTCTTAACAAGATCATTTGTTAAATTTTCTACTTCCAACACGATCCCTTCTGTTACCTTCTCTACCCTAGGGAACTGCTCATCAAGTTTTCTTCCTACCATCAGCTCAATAACTAAGTCTTCGCTAAGGTTTTCAACCTCGTCCTCTTTTATGAATTTACCATCTCTTAAAATCGTAACCTTATCACAAATTTCAAATACTTCTCTTAATCTATGAGATATATAAACAATACAGCAGCCTTCATCTCTTAGTTCCTTAATTACGCTGAACAAGCTTGCAGTTTCTTTGTCTGTCAATGCATCTGTTGGCTCATCCATAATAATAATTTTAGCATTTAGTGACAACGCTTTTGCTATCTCTACCATTTGTCGTTCTCCTATACTCAAGTTGCCTACTAATTCTCTCGGATCTCTTTTCACTCCCAGTTTCTTTAGTAGCTTGGATGAATATAAGTATAGCTTCTTCCAATCGATCTTTCTTAAAGTAGTCAAAGGTTCTCTTCCTAAGAATATGTTTTCTCCAATAGTAAGCCCCGATATCAAGTTTAATTCTTGGTGTATTATTGCTATACCAGCCATCTGTGAATCTTTTGGGCTGTTAAATTCAATTTTCTTTTCATTGTAAAACATTTCTCCGGCTTCCATCTTGTAAACACCGCTAAGAATCTTCATTAGAGTAGATTTGCCTGCACCGTTTTCTCCTAAAAGTGCCATTACCTTACCTTCATAAATATTAAAAGAAATATTATCCAGTGCTCTTACTCCTAGAAAATCTTTCGTAATGTTCTTCATTTGAAAAAGAGGTCTTCCCAATTTATTCACTCCTCATTAAAATAGCACCCCTGATTTTAATATGATATTGGCATAAGGTGAATACTCTCCAGTCCTTACAATACATAGTGATTGTTTCGTTAATTGCTTGAACGATTCATGATCTATTTCTGTTACTTTTATCTTCACATTATCTCTGCATTCAATATTTTTGATGGTTTCCATAATTTTTTCATATATTATAAGACTTACTTCTCTGGTTTCCTTTGCTATAACAACTTCTTCAATTATTAATTCTTCAATTATTGTATTAAGGGTTTCAATAAAAGACGGTAGCCCCTCTTTTATTGCCACATCAATTCTTTGCACTTCTTTTGGAATAGGAAGCCCGCTATCACAAACAGTCAGCATATCCATATGACCCATCTTAGCGATTGCATAGGATATCTCTGAATTAATCAATATACCTTTTTTCATTGTAATCCTCCTCGAAATTCATCACTTCCTGTAAGAATGGCAGTGAGCTTTGGGCTCCATGTTTTGAAACTGTTAACGCTCCTACCTTAGATGCAAAATCAATCGCCTTTTCTATTTTAAAATTATTGGTTAAACCAACAGCTATTGCCGCTACAAAGCTGTCACCTGCGGCTGTTGTATCAACTGCATTAGCTTTATAAGCAGTGAATTTTTTATATTCATTCTCAGTAAAATAAATGCTTCCTTTATCTCCCAAAGTAACTATTAATTCTTTTACTCCCTTTTTTATAAGCTTTGAACACGCCTCTAATAACTCTTCTTCACTTTGAATTTCTATTCCCGATAAAATTTGCAACTCTGTTTCGTTTGGAATTAACAAATCCACACTTGAAATAATTTCATCGTCCAACAACTGTGCTGGTGCAGGATTTAATATTGTGAATACACCTTTATCCTTGGCTCTTCTTAAAGAATATTTTACTACATCAATAGGTATTTCCAACTGAGTTACAAGGACATCCACTTCACCTATTAATTCCAGCTTTTCATGTATTTCCTCTTGAGTTACTTTGTAATTTGCACCAGGTATAACTATTATAGTGTTGTTTGCCTTTTCATCTACTGTGATCAAAGCTATTCCTGTCGAAGAAACGTTTTCCTTCATTATATGATTAGTTTCTACTTTATCTTCTGTAAGTGCTTTCAATAAATTTTCTCCGAAGTTGTCATTTCCTACTTTTCCAATCATACTTACATTTCCGCCTAATCTTGCTATAGCTACAGCCTGGTTCGCACCTTTTCCTCCATGAATTTGCTTAAAGTCTAATCCTATAATAGTTTCTCCTATCTTAGGCATATGTTTTGTATTCGCCACTAAATCCATATTCAAGCTACCTATTACAACAATTTTTTTCATTCTCATTACCCAGTCTTAAGACAAGGTTTTCGCTCCCTTCGATTTTATTTTTGATGTTGATTTTCTTATTATTAGGCTCGTATCCAAAACAATCTCTTGATTTTTAGTCATTTTGTTTTTCAGAATACCCATTAGCATGCCAACTGCTTGATAGCCCATTTCATAGTTGGGTTGTCTTATAGTAGTAAGTTCTGGATCTACTAAGCTAGCTAGATAAATGTCATCAAACCCGACTATACCAACATCATTTGGTATCTTAATTCCCTCTTCTTTAAGTAGTTTCATTGCTCCAATCGCAATCAAGTCATCTCCACAGAAAAGTGCATCAAACTTTTTATTGTTTTGCATAAGATACTTAACTGCCTGATACCCCCATTCGCTTTTGTATTCTCCTTCTAGGATAATGGCGTCATCATTTGCAAACCCATGGTCATTCAATGCTTTTTTATATCCTTCACATCTATCTAACCCAGGCTTACTCAACAAAGATCCCGATACAAAAACTATTTTTTTATACCCGACACTTATAAGATGTTTTACTCCATTATATGCACCTTGAAAGTTATTAACAGTAATTTTTCCTTTTACTCCTGCAAACTCTATATCTCTATCTAATAAAATTATTGGTATTGACGTGTTCTGTAAATTTGTAAAACCTGTAGTTCTTTTAGCAGAGGCTGTAAAGATGATTCCGTCGACCATTTTCTCAATCAGCATATCTACATATTTTTCCTCTTTAACTAAAACATCATCAGTATTGCAAAATATAATATTATATCCTTCTTCATTAGCCCTGTCTTCTGCTCCTCTGGCTAACTCTGGGAAAAATGGATTTCTGATATCAGGGATTACCAATCCAATCGTATTCGTTTTTTTTGTAACTAAACTTCTCGCCACCACATTAGGAACATAATTATTTTCCTTCATTATTTTTTTCACTTTTCCTCTTGTAACTTCACTGATATCATCTTTATTGTTAATAATTTTAGAAACAGTAGCAGTTGAAACACCTGCTAAATTAGCAATATCTTTAATAGTGACTTTCATAATAACTAACCTCCAAGCTTAAACGTTTTACTAAAACGTTTAAGTAAATTATACAATATTTCCCCTCACTTTGCAAGTGCAAAAAACAGTTCTACTGGAAAGTTCTTATTTGCCAAAGTAAA